>Ga0114918_10002545_pt1 | contig 16296 bp, 28 predicted proteins | sample LantaG_FD_87015 | JGI IMG/M metagenome (GOLD analysis project Ga0114918, IMG submission 87015) | Deep subsurface microbial communities from Baltic Sea to uncover new lineages of life (NeLLi) - Landsort_02402 metaG | ecosystem: Environmental > Aquatic > Marine > Oceanic > Sediment | place...
ATAAATTTATAAACAAAAAAATATTTTCAACAAAAATTAGAAAAGGAATTACCACAAATTCAATATCATTTCATACAGCATCATCAATTGTAACATCAAAACACGCAAATGATATAGATAAATTACCAATATCTATTATGATAACCGCATATAAATCACAAGATTTTATTGAAGAATGTTTAGATTCAATAGAAAACCAGAATTATTTTATAAACAACAATAATTTTGAAGTTTTAGTTGGTGTTGATAATTGTGAAGATACTCTTAATAAATTAAATGAAATAAAACATAAATATAAAAATTTAAAAATTATTATGCTGAGTAAAAATGTGGGAACATACATAACAACAAATACATTATTAAATTATATTCAATACTCTAATGTGATTAGATTTGATTCAGATGATATAATGAAACATACTATGATTAGTGATATTTTTAAATATATAAATTCAGCGGATGTAATAAGGCTTGGATATAATAATTTTAAAGATAATATAAAATATGTAGCCCCTAGAGATAATATAGCACACGGTGTTATATTTTTTAAACGATTTGTATTAGACGATATTGCGGGTGGGTTCCAACCATGGAAATGTGGTGCAGATACAGAATTGATATCACGTATTAAAGGAAAAGTCAAAATAGTCGAATTAAAATCAATGTTTTATAGAAGACAACATGAAAATAATTTAACAAATCATCCGGAAACTGGTTTTAAATCTGAAATTAGAAAAAAATATGTGAGTAAAATAAAAAATCATTATAACGACAATGAAATAAAAATCGAAAGAGTAACTGGAGAATTAAAATAAAATTTATGGAATATACTGAAATACCAGAACAAATAATTGGAGATAAACTTGGTGGTTGGTCAATAGAAAAGAAATTATTTAATTGGATTATAAAAAATATCCCAATAGGCAGTACAATTTTAGAACTAGGTAGTGGATACGGAACAATAGAACTATCTAAAAAATATAAAATGATAAGTATTGAACATGATAAAAAATGGTTAAATTTATGTGAGGAGTCAAAATACATATATGCACCATTAAAAGATAATTGGTATGATGTAAATATTTTAAAAAATAAATTAAACGGAATAAAATATGATGTAATATTAATTGATGGGCCACCAAAAAAAGTATCAAATAGATTTAAATTAATCCAAAATATATCATTATTTAATAAAAATATAATTTGGATTATAGATGACGTTAATAGAAATGACGAGATGAAAATGTGTAAATTAATATCTAATATGGTTGGTAGGAGATTTAGGATAGGTAGGGGCGAAAGAAAGGATTTTGCGGTAATTGTTTAATTATATGAATATATTTGTTTTATCAACGGGTAGGTGTGGGACTGTAACTTTCAATAAAGCGTGTGAACATATTATGAATTACACATCATCACATGAATCAAAAGCTCACTTATTTGGATATAAAAGATTTGAATTTCCAGATAATCATATTGAAATTGATAATAGATTATCTTGGTTTTTAGGTGATTTGGATAAGAAGTATGGTGATGATGCGTATTATGTGCATTTAGTTAGAAAAGACGCAAAAGTTGCAAAAAGTTTTTTAAAAAGATGGAATTATGGGATTATCCAATCATATCATAATGGTATAATTTCAGGAATTCATAAAAATAATGAGTATGATAAATTTGATGTATGTTTATCATATTGTAAGACCGTAAATAATAATATTAATATGTTTTTGAAAGATAAAACTAAATCAATAAAAATTAATATCGATAACCCAAAAGACAATTTCATTACTTTTTGTAATATTATTGGGGCAAATGTAGATATAAATAAATCAATATCAGAATTTGATGTTATATATAATCAATCGAAATGAAACATATAATTTTAACTAGAATGAGATTTTCCGATAGAACTTTACTAGAAAACTATTTGGCAATAACAAAAGACATATTAGTACCCGCATTAAAGTCACAATTTAATCAAAATTTCACTTGGGCTTGTTTAGCGCGTAAAGAAGATATTAGTTATATCCATGATTTTTTAGAAATGGATTTTATACCATTTTCTGATGTAAATGAGTTTATATTATATGTAAAAACTAACAACTTTAATATACAAACTAGACATGATATGGATGATTTTATGTCAAAAGATTATGTTCAAAAAATACAAGATGTATATAATGAAAACATAAAGACATACGATTCTTTTTTAATACAATCACAACCAATTAGGGTTGATTATAAAACTAAGCAAGAATATAAAATGGGATTATATACAGATAAGAGAAATTCTATGTTTTTATCTATTTGTCAAAAAGATGTTAAACATCATATACTAGAGAGAAAACACGGACAAATGTGGGAAGTAGCAAATAAAGTTATCTCATTACCTGAAGGTTACACTAAATGGATTATACATGGAAATAATAAATCAACACCAAAATCAATAAAATTATCATGAAAATAGGAATAGTAACACCTACATATAGAAAATTAGATGGGTCAACGCATAAACATTTAAAAGAAGCATTAGAATCCGTTAAAAACCAAACCCATAAAGACTATAAACTGTTTTTAATCGGTGATGATTATGATGATAATGATGAGTTAATGGAGTTATCAAAAATTATTGATAAAGATAAAATTGTTGTTAATAATTTACCAATAGCAATGGAGCGAGAATTATATAGCGGAATGGATTTATGGAGAACTGGAGGAGTAAACGCATCTAATGTAGGAATTAAAATAGGATTAGAAGAAGGGTTTGATTACATATGCCATTTAGATCATGATGATATGTTTTTTGAAGATCACCTAGAACTAATATCAAATTGTATTGAAATTACTAATAAAAATTTTATTTCAACTAAATGTGGAAAATATCCTCCAATATTTAAAAATGATTTTTATATAAAATATAGACCTGAAGCTAATAAATTATTTAAAGTTACTACCTGTGTAAATTATAGATATTTTAATATGTTTTTTAGAAATATGTTAAAGGAATTTGGGGTATCATATGCCGCTGATGCCGATTTATGGAATAGGATAAATAAGTTTTTAAAAGATAATAATGAATATGGAATTTTAATAAATAAAATCACAGCTAAAAGAAATGGTGGTGGAGATACTAGATTAAGACCAGACATAATAAAATAATGGTAAAAATAGGAAAATATACATACGGAACTGAGAATATTAAAGTATTATGGGGGTCACAAGCAGATTTAACAATAGGTAATTTTTGTTCCATTGCAGATAACATAACGGTATTTTTAGGTGGGGATCACGCTGTTGATTGGATTACAACGTTTCCTTTTGGAATTAAAAACGCCGATATATTTAATAACATCAAAAAATCAAGAGATAGAATAACATATAAGAGAAATAATAATGTTACTATTGGAAATGATGTATGGATTAGTGGTGGTGTAACTATAATGAGAGGGGTTACAATAGGTGATGGTGCAGTAATCGGAAGAAATTCTCATGTTGTTAATGATGTTAAACCATATACCGTGGTTGGGGGTAATCCCGCACAATTTTATTATAATAGGTTTGACGAAGAAACAATAAACAAATTACTTGAATTAAAATGGTGGTCATTTAATGATAAAGATATTAACATCATTTTACCATATTTATGCTCAAATGATTTTGATGGATTATTTAAAATATGTAAAGAAAAAAAACTATGGACATAAAAAACAAAATACGAGAAATTTTAAAAGATTTATATGGAGTAACAGAACATAAACATTATTCATATTGTTCATACCCATTAGGTGAATGTTGTTGCAGAGATATTAATAAAATATCAGATACATCATCAATAATTAATGAAGGATATATAGATTCAATGTCATTAATTACATTAATAACAGAAATAGAAAAAGTATTTGTTATTACAATAAATCACACTGATATTTTCCCTAATAATTTTGATTCTATTGATAAGATGGAAAAAGTCATAAAAAAATATTTATAAAATGTCAAATGGAGTATATAAAATAACGGATGAATTTGAAGACGCTCTTTCTAAATATACTGGAGCTCCTTATGTAATTACAGTTGATAATATGAGTAACGCGTTATTTTTAACATTATATTATCAAAATATAAAAGATAAAGTAATTACAATACCTAGTAGAACATATCCGTCTGTTCCATGTGAAATAATTCACGCAGGTGGAAAAGTGAAATTTAAACATATAAAAGGAAAAACATTAAAAGGAGCTTATCAACTTGAAGGAACTAAAACCTGGGATTCGGCATTAAGATTTACTTATGATATGTATATTCCTGATACATTTATGTGTTTAAGTTTTACGGGACCATATAAACATTTAAAATTAAGTAAAGGTGGGGCGATATTAACCGATAATTATGATGCTTATTTATGGTTCAGAAGAGCAAGATTTTCTGGAAGAAGGGAGTGTTCATATCATACCGATAATTTAGATATGGTTGGATGGAATTTTTATATGATGCCAGAATTGGGAGCTCGAGGGTTATTACTAATGACCCAATTTTATGAAACAATTACAGGTAAACCAAAACATAATGAAGATATAGAATTACTATATCCGGACTTATCACAATTTAAAATTTATAATATATGAAAAAAATATGTATTTTAGGGGCAGGTGGATTTGCCAAAGAAGTCTATTTTTTATTAATAGACATGGGGTTAAAAAATAATGTGGAATGTTTTTTAGAAGATAAACAATATTGGGCAAAAAGAGAAGTACTAGGTTTAAAAGTACAACCGTTAAATTATTTTGATGTAACGGAACATACTATGATTGTTGCTATTGGTGATTCAAAAAAAAGAAAACATATCATAGATAGATTACCTATTGAAACTAAATATGAAACATTAATACATCCCACAGTTATAAAATCTGATTGGGTGGAAATAGGTGAAGGTAGCATAATATGTGCTGGAACTATTATAACAACAAATATAACAATGGGTAAACACACACAATTAAATTTAAATACAACAATAGGACACGATTGTGTAATAGGTGATTTCTTTACTACTGCCCCCTCAGTTAATATAAGCGGAAATAATATAATAGGAAATAATGTTTATTTTGGTACAAATTCTTGTACTAGAGAAAAAATAAAAATAACTGATGATGTTGTTATTGGAATGGGGGCTGTTGTTGTTAAAGATATAATGAATACTGGGATATATGTTGGAAATCCCGCTAAATTAATAAAATAACTATTAAATATACTAATATGATTACATTTAAATTAATGACGAAAAAGGATCTTGAATTTTTTAACAATCTTAGAAATTCCTGTGCAGAAGAATTTTTGCACGATTCAAGACAATTTACAATTACCGAAGCTAGAAATTGGTTTAAGCACACGGAAAATATGTATTATATCATACGATTTGATGATGATAGAATTGGGTATTTTCGACTTGCCAATTATTCGGACACTAATAAAAACATATATCTGGGTGCTGATTTACATGAAGATTGGCGTGGACAAGGACTGTCATATATGGCTTATGAAAAGTTTATTCCATATCTTTTTGAAAAATATCAATTACATAAAATTACATTGGAAGTAATTGCAACCAATAAAAGAGCGATTAATCTATATAAAAAATTAGGATTTAAAAGAGACGGTAAAAAAAGAGATGAGGTACTAAAAAGAAAGGGGTATGTCGATTCTATTATAATGTCATTATTAGATACTGAATGGAAAGAAAGACCTAACACTATAATATTATAAGATATGAAAAATATTAACGAGGAAATTAATAAGATTAAAAAATATATGAACCTATTAGCTGAAGATAAGAAATTTGAATATGGATGTACTATGTTATATTTTAAATTTCCTGAAATAAAGGAAATACACGATTTAATCGATTCTGACGACCTTTTTGAAGAAGTGGGAGAAGATTATGGGTTAGAAACAGAACCCCATGTAACCCTCTTATTTGGACTACACGATGGTGTTTCAACTGAAGATGTTGAAAAGGTTTTAGATAAGTACACATATTACACTTGCACCGCTCATAATGCATCTTTATTTACAAATGAAAAGTATGATGTTTTAAAATTCGATATTAAAGGAGATAATTTAAGTGAAACGAATGAAGACTTAAAGGAATTTCCGTTTACTAGTGATTTTCCAGAATATCACCCACATATGACAATAGCATATTTGAAGCCAGGTACGGGTAAAAAATATACTGCGAAACTAAAAGATAAAGACTATCAATTACTTCCGCAGTATGGTATATATTCTAAACCTGATGGTTCGAAAGACAAAATCAGTATTAAGACTGATTAAGTGAATCAACAACTTCTTTTGTGTCGAATGGAATATCGTTAATATATTCTTCTTCTGGTAATTCTAAAGTTGTTTCAAGATAAGTAGATTCGTCATTATATGTACCAAATGTTTGGTATCCCACAATTGATAATGATACTGCTAATAATGTAAATAATATTTTTTTCATTTTTTTTTATTTTTCGTCTGAATATTTATCGCTTTTAAATGTTTTTACTTCTACATCACTATATGGGGTTAAAATCCATAATACGATATATAGTAAGGGGAATGGATAAGCTGAAACCAACCCTATTAAAAATATAATCCTTATAAATACAGGGTCAACATCAAAATAATCCCCTAAACCTGCACAAACACCTGCAATCATCTTGTCTTGTTTATTTCTCGTAAGTTTTTTGTTAAAGTATCTCATAATATTATTTTTTATACTATACCCTTTACGAATCCCGTGCCACAATTTACAATAAATTGATAACTAACAACTTATAAAGAAAATGAGTAATTATGACATATTTATTATGCTCGGTGGTGTACATAATCGCTCGACTATGAAAAAAAAACTAATAAATTTAGTAATCCAATAAATTTTTCGTATGTTTATACCAAACTTAATGTTATGTCAGAAAAGAAATTAGTTACATTTGATGATTACCAAAAATTTTGTGATGAAACCGCTTTTTTCACAAGTAGTGATAGTATTGAATCGATACCCTATTTAACCATAGGATTGGCGGGTGAAGTTGGTGAGTTGGCTAATTGGGTAAAGAAAATATATAGGGATAGTAATGGTAAACCAACCGAAGATGATTTAAATAAAGTAAAAGGTGAACTTGGTGACTCTTTGTGGTATATTGCAATGGTCGCAAAGAAATTCAATTTTTCACTTAATGAAGTGATTGAATATAATAAACAAAAGTTATTACAAAGAGCCAAGAATGGAACATTAAGAGGTTCTGGTGATAACAGATAAATAAAATTAATACTATGGAAGAAAAAGAATTAAAAAGACAAAAAGAATTAGAGTTAATGTACATTAAACAACGATGTCTTGAATTGGCTAATCGCCAAGAGTATGAACCATCAAAAGTTATTCAAACAGCGAAAGAATATTTTGATTTTATAACAAATGTCTAAAGTACTGATAGCGTGTGAGGAAAGTCAAGTTGTAACTAAAGCGTTTCGTGCTTATGGGCACGAAGCGTATAGTTGTGATATACCATAAAAAAAATATTTCCTTAATGTGATAAAAAGAATTTTCGTTATATTTATGTTAAAACATAAAGTAATATGGGGAAAATTAAATATAAGATTATAAATGGTACGAAACAATGTGGTCAATGTGGTGAATTTAAAACATTAGAACATTTTTATAAACATAAAAATTATTATAGGGCCTGTTGTAAAGAATGTAACAAAAAAAACACATCTAAATTCAGAAAAAATCCCGCGAATAAAGATAAAATAAAACAATACTCTAAAAAACAATACGAAAAGCCAGGAGCAAAACAAATTAAACAAAAAAAAGCCAAAGAAAGAATTTTATTTATAAAAAAAAGGGCGGTTGATTATAAAGGTGGGAAGTGTTCTATTTGTGGGTATGATAAATGTATAGAAGCATTAGAATTTCATCATTTGGATCCATCAACTAAAGATTCAAAATTAAATGGTAGGGGTATTGATAGAAGAAAATCATTTGAAATGTTAAAAATTGAATTAGATAAATGTGTTTTGTTATGTGCGAATTGTCATAGAGAAATACATTATAATAATAAAACAATATGAAAATACTAATTGCTTGTGAAGAATCTGGTATAGTTACAGAAGCATTTCGAACCCGTGGTCATGATGCTTGGTCTTGTGATTTATTACCAACATCAGGTAAATATCCCGAATACCATATTAAAGATGATGTTTTAAATCACTTAACGGGATGGGATTGTATAATCAGTCATCCGCCCTGCACATTTTTATCGGTTACGGGTAATAAATGGATGAAACCAGAGTTTAAGGAACGATTCCCAAACCGACCACAACAAAGAAAAGATGCGATTGATTTTTTTATGATATTCGCTAATGCGGATTGTGAGCATATCGCAATAGAAAACCCAGTTGGTATAATGTCAACTGAATGGAGAAAACCTAATCAATATGTTCATCCATATTATTTTGGTGATACTCATTCAAAAAAAACTGGATTATGGTTAAAGGGATTACCCTTATTAGAACCAACTAAAATGGTTGAACCTGAAATGTATACCTATAAAACAGGTAAAAAGAAAGGTCGTAAGGATCCTATATGGCATGTAGAAACATTAAAATTACCACCAGAAGAACGGTCAATCGCAAGAAGTAAAACCTTTCCAGGATTTGCTGATGCAATGGCAAAACAATGGGGTGATTTTTTAAATATAAACTTAAAAAAATAATATTATGTACACAATTTTAATTTTTTTCCTTTTAACACCAATTATTTTTATCATAATGTATCAATATGATGGTGGAGGAACATTTAGAGGATATCTTGGATGTATTTTTGGTGGGTTACTTATTGGATTTTTACTTGGATTTATAATAAGTTTGGGTATTGGTAAATTTGCAGATACAGAATATAAAGTAGATACTAACAAAACCATATATCTTGAATCAATGAACGATAATAATAACGTTGGTGGGTCATTTATGTTGGGGTTTGGTAGTATAGATAATACTATGTATTATACATATTATCGTAAATCTGGTGTTTACTATGAGTTTGGAAAGGTAGACGCAAATAAGTCTAGGATAAAATATACAACAGGAACACCAAGAATTGAAGTATATTATAGGGACATTACCCCGCAAAGTAGATTAGTAAATTGGGGGGTTGTTAGTTTTAGAGAAAAATATGTTATCTATGTCCCTGATGGTAGTATTAAGACATTATATGAATTTGATTTAAATTAACGTAATGATTAAACTATTAAATCTATACGCGGGAATAGGTGGTAATCGTAAACTATGGGAAAATGTTGATGTCACTGCTGTAGAATACAGTCAAGAAATTGCTGATGTCTATAAAACATATTTTCCAAACGATATAGTAATAGTTGAAGATGCTCACGATTACCTAGCGAAACATTATATGGAATATGATTTCATTTGGAGTAGTCCACCTTGTCAAAGTCACAGTAAGGTAAGAATGATGGCAAGTAAAGGTGGTAGTTATGATGCGATTATGCCTGATATGAAGTTATGGGCGGAAATTATATTCCTACAACATTTTGCAACAAAACAAAAATGGGTGGTAGAAAATGTAAAACCATATTATAAACCATTTGTCGAACCAACAGTTAAACTTGGAAGACATTTAATATGGTCAAATTTTGATATTCCTGAAACAAAAATTAAAGATGGTTTAACTCATAATGAAAGAGGGACACACCATAAAGGATATTTTGATTTATCTAATTTTAAATTAAAACATAGAAAAGACCAAATAATAAGAAACTCCGTTAACCCGGAAGTTGGAAAATATATTTTAAACCAAATATGATATACTTAATTTCAATATTCGTTATACTAAATATTGTTGCATTAATATTATTTTTTAAAAAGATAAAAAGGGATATTAAAGGTTATGAATATAGCACATTTGCGGCATTCGCGTGGATTTGTTTTATGATAGCGGTTGGGGGTAGTATTTTTTGGTGGGCTATAATATTAACATTAACAAATTGTTATTAAATAAATGAAATATTACAAAGTAGTAACCGAAGATTTAAAATCGTTGGGATTAAGAAATAATCCAACAATATTTCAGTATGCCGTAGGTTTATGGACACAAGAACCATCACCAACAATGGGTCAAGGTGGATGGGGAGGTACTGGTGGTATATGGGTAGCTAATGGATTATCTAATGCAAAGAACCTTAAAAAATATATGAATAAAAAAGGAATAAACGTTAAAATTTACGAAATTGAAGTTGGTGGGGTGTTATTTTCTAATACATATCGATCTAAAGTAAGTTCAGTTAAATTAATAAAAGAAATAGAATGAAAAAACAAAATAGAGTAACAAAATATATTATAGGTTGTGACTTTGCGTATAGACCTAATTGGTTTATTCGACAATTACAAAAAATAGGATTTTATAAAAATAAAGGAAAAGATTCGACTATAATATGGAAAAAACATAAAGACGGTGTATATGAACAAATAAAAATAAAATGAAAAAAGTATATAATGTTGGTGATATAACGGAAACTGGTTGGGAAATAGTGTATGTCGAATATGTACCTACCTACACTATGAGAAAACGAATTGTTTTAATTGAAAATGTGGGAATTAAAACCCCAGATGGGACACACACCATAGAAACAGGAGAAAAGGGTTATCTATATACATATCCAGATGGTCGTTATAAAATAAGTATGAATAATACTGATCATATACTTAGTAATATCACAATTGATAAAACTAAATTTTGGGAGGAATATTAATGAATATATTAGAATTATTTGCAGGAAGTAGGTCGTTTAGTAAAGCGGCAGAAAAATTAGGGCACAAAACCTTTACGGTTGATTGGGAAGGATATGATAAAATTGATTTACAAATTGATATAAAAGATTTAAAGATTGAAGATATTCCATTTGTACCCGATATTGTGTGGGCATCACCTGACTGTACCACTTATACAATCGCAGCAATAAGTACACATAGAAATAAAACAGAACCTAAGACGCAATATGCTAAAGAATGTGATATAACTAATCAACATTTCATTAGTTTAATTAAACAATGGTTGGAAATTAATCCTGATATGGTATTTTTTATTGAAAACCCAAGAGGAATGTTACGACATATGCCATTTATGAAAGATTTTAAAAGACATACCGTATGGTATTGTTTAGGGGGTGAAACAAAAATAATAACACTATATGGTTCTAAAAAAATAGAAACACTATCAGGAACAACACAAACACTTTTAATGAAAGATGGTACATGGAAAGATGCACCAATAAGATGCTACGGTAAACAAAAACTATATAAGTTGACTGTTAGACGGGCGGGTAGTGAACATATTATTTATGCAACAGGTAATCATAAATGGATTATTCGTTTGTCAAATAAACGAGAAGTTATAGTTGATACTGTTGATTTGAAAAAAAAGGATACTATACCTACTATCTATTCAAATCAACAGTACGATTCTTTGGACAATGAAGGGATAATGAGAGGATTTGTGTTTGGTGATGGATATGTAAATTACCGTAAAGGTAAGGACGGTAAAAAAATACCGTATGATTCAGTTGCTCAGTTTTGTGGTAAAAAAGATGAAGAATTAATTAATTTATTCGAAGACTTAGGAAGGTCCCGTAGATATAATAAAGGTTATTTAAATATACACGGTTTACCATTTGAATGGAAAAAAGAAATACCTGATATTGACACATATTCTTATAATTACATTGCTGGTTGGTTATCAGGATATTTTGCTGCTGATGGTACTGTTGGGAAAAATGGTCAAGTAATTATGTGTTCTTCTAAAAAAGAGCATATGGAAAAATTTAAAGATTTGTGTCAGTATGTTGGAATAGGTACTTATTTTATTAATAAATGGATGAGAAAAGGATTTGGTAAATACGAAACCCCTATATATATGCTAGGTATTATTAGAAGTACTGTACCAGATTGGTTTTATTTAATGTCACATCATAAAGATAATAACTTTAAACCTAAATTCGAACCACACTGGAATGTTGTTTCCGTTGAAGAAAGTGATAGATATGAAAATGTATATTGTGCGGATGTGGATGATTACGAATCTTTTGTGTTGGATGGTAATATATTAACACACAATTGCCAGTATGGTGATGACCGGGCGAAACCAACAGACATATGGACTAATTCAACTAAATGGGTACCTCGTCCTGAATGTCATAATTTTAAATATGATAAAGAAGGAAATATAATCGATAGACATTGCCATCACCATTCAGCAAGACGCGGAGCAAAAACCGGTACACAGGGTAGAAAGGGTAGTTATGAACGAAGTCAAATACCCGAAGAATTATGTTTAGAAGTTCTAAATACTTTAACACAATGAATATAGATATTGAATTAACTGAATATGATATTGAGTACTTAAAATGGTTTAAAGAACAACACAGACCAGAAATGGGGTGTTATCACCCAATTATGTGGCATTTAGAATATATGGGTGTATTGTTAACAACCAATATTGATTATGAAAATGATGGTAAAGAATGTGATAGAACCTTTATACTACCAACTGGCATTGGTAAAGAAATATTAAAATCAATATAAATTTGTTTATATTAAATAATTTATTATCTTTGTAAAAAAAAAAATAAAAATGGATGACGATAAAAAAAGTAATAAATTTGAAAGTATAAACTTTCCAATAGCAAAAAGAGTTGAAGCAAATACATTAGCTGAAAGTATAGATTCTATGACTAATGCTGAGGTTAGGGAAGCGATGGAACAGATGTTTAAAAAATTTGAAGAAGAAACAGGGTATGAAATAAACGTGGTGGGTGATACATCACCAACCAGAGTTTTAATACCCGATAAATATAAAAATAAAATAAATAAAAATATGAAAATAGAAATTTATAAAGGTGGGTTTTTATACCTACAATGGAAATGGAGGCTCATAAGTAATTATGGAGCAATCCTAGCGTATGGTAGTGGATTTAACACTATACAAAACGCAAAAGTAAGTCTAATAGTTATTGAAAAATTATTCAAAGAGGATCATCCAGCAATTGTTTATTATAGTGGATCAATAAGACCAAATTGGAAATGGAAATTGGTTGCGAAAAATGGTAGGATAGTTGCTAGTGATAAAGGATTCACATCAGAAGATGAATGCGAAAAATCATTAAATGTCGTAAAACAATATTTTAAATCAAGATGATTATTACAAAAAAAATGAAATTAGGTTTTATTATCGATATGATAATATTATTTACTCTTTTAACAGTTAAGTTGTTAAATGTCGTTACTTGGTCATGGTGGGTAATTACTATGCCGTTATGGGGACCATTTGTACTTTTATTAATTACAATCATATTTGTAGCATTACTATCATGGTTATTGTGTACATCAGAAGATATGATAAACAATTTTTTTAGATAAAATGTTAGATACATTACAAAAATATTATGAAGATGGTTTGTTATTAAGACAAACACACCCAGTATATCCATTATACATATGGAATTACTCAACTAAAGTTCAAATAGATAAACTTTGGGATGAAGTTACATTGCAATGTCGTGGGTTAATAACTGATTTTGATGGTAATATTGTTGCAAGATGTATCCCAAAATTCTTTAATTTGGAAGAACATCATCCAGATGAAATTCCAAAAGGCGAACCATATACTATCACAGAAAAAATGGATGGTTCATACTTGAATATATTCTATTATGATAATAAATGGTTAGTATCTTCTCGTGGCTCGTTCACATCAGAACAAGCGGTTAGAGGAACAGAACTATTAAAAAATTATAACACCGAGTATGGTTTAATTCCAGAATTTTCATACGTTGCTGAACTTATAGTTCCTGAAAACAGAATCGTTGTTGATTATGGTGATATAGAAAAAATTGTTATAATCACCACATTTAATGTTCAAACAGGTGTTGAAGGGTCAATACAAGAAATGACATCTGAAGGTTTTGATATCGTAAAAACACATACTGATTTAATAAATGAATCTTTTATTTTGTTAAAAGACAATATAGATGACAACGCTGAAGGGTATGTTGTTAAATTCAAAAATGGATTTATGATTAAAATAAAAGGTGAAGAATATGTTAGACTTCATTATATCCTAACTCAAATATCAAATAGGGATATATGGAAATTAGCGAAAGATGGTGGTGAACTAAGTGATTTAATGACTGATGTACCTGATGAATTTTATGATTGGGCTAAAACTACATATGACGATTTATTATTTAAATTTAACGAATTAAAGAAACAAGTTGAGGATGAATTTTGGGATTTAATTGATAGAAAAAAATATGCTGAAAAAGTAAAGAGTAGTAAAATTAAACATTTATTATTCAATAGATTAACATCACATTCAGAAAGACTTAATAATATGATATGGGATATGTTATATCCTGAGTATGATAAACCTTTTAGTAACACAATGAAAGAAAAAAATAATTTTAATTTAAAATAAAAACTATGGTTAGATCGATAAATTTAGATGGTATGTTTGTACCAATACCCGCACCTGAAATTGAATATAAACTTGATAAGTTTTCTGGTGGTGAAATTCACATTGTTTTAAATAACAATATTGATTATTCCGATATTGACAAAGTGATAATAACACATAGGGTTAATAGTTCAGATAATCTTATGGAAATACTCCACGCAAAAAACGCTCTGGAAATGAAAGGTGTAACAAAATTTGATTTGGTTATGCCATATGTACCATACGCTAGACAAGATAGGGTGTGTAATGATGGTGAATCCTTTTCATTAAAAGTATTTGCGACATTAATTAACAATCAAAATTTTAATAAAGTGTATGTGTTAGATTCACATTCAGATGTCGCACCCGCACTTATTGATAGATGTATAAATGTTCCTAGTGAGGAATATATATACCGATCAATAGTTCATATGGATGTGGGTGATTTACTACACGCAATCCCCGATGCGGGGGCTAGTAAGAAAGCTACCAAGATTGAAAAACATGTTGCGGAAGATAAACAAACACCTCATGGTAAAATCATAAAAGGAATACCATTCAAAGGGTCTGTCCAATGTGGTAAAGTTCGTGAAACAAAAGACGGTAAATTATTATGGTTCGCTGTACACGCAACTGACTTATTTAATACTGATTGTTTGATAATTGATGATATTTGTGATGGTGGTGGAACATTTATGGGATTAGCCGAAGAGTTAAAGAAAAAAAATGCTGGGGATTTATACCTATTTGTCACACATTTAATTGCATCAAAAGGGTTAGAAGGTTTGAAGAAACATTTTAAACGAATATATACAACAAACAGCGTCAAAGATTTTGATGATGATTTTGTAAAACAAATTAAAATTAACTTATAAAAACTTAAAATTATGAATAGTTTATTAATATCCGATGCTTATAAACAGAGTCATCGACAACAATATCCACCCGGAACAGAGTGTGTATATTCTAATTGGACACCAAGAAGTGATAACCACGCAGTAACAAAAAATGGTGTGGTTGTATTCGGTATTCAGGCATTCCTGAAATCAATCACCAAAGATTTTGATACACACTTTTTTAATCTCCCTAAAAAGGAAGTTGTTAAAAGTTTCCGTGAGGGATATGAGAGTTTCTTTGGTACAAAAGCTGATGTTTCACATGTTGAAGCATTACACGACTTGGGATACTTACCAATCCTAGTAAAATCATTACCAGAAGGTAGTATTTGTCCAATTGGTGTCCCAATGTTGACTATACGAAATACCTTACCAAAATTTTACTGGATTACAAATTTTTTGGAAACCATTATGTCAACTGAATTATGGCAACCAATGACATCTGCAACCATCGCTAAAGGATATAAGGATATTCTAACAAAATGGTCAAATAGGACATGTGATAACAATGACCACATCCCTTTCCAAGCACACGATTTTTCAATGCGTGGTATGGGTGGTCTTGGGTCAGCAATGGCATCAGGTGCGGGTCATCTAACTAGTTTTGTTGGAACTGATACAATCCCCGCTGTTGATTATTTAAAGTTCTGGTATAATTCCGACCCAAAAGACAATTTGATTGGGACAAGTATTCCTGCTACCGAGCATAGTGTAATGTCGATGGGAACAAAAGACGATGAAATTGGGACATTTAAACGGTTAATTACCTCAGAATACCCAAACGGATTCTTGAGTATTGTATCTGACACATGGGATTTATGGAAAGTGTGTGGAACATATTTACCAGCACTTAAAGAA
>Ga0114918_10002546_pt1 | contig 16294 bp, 5 predicted proteins | sample LantaG_FD_87015 | JGI IMG/M metagenome (GOLD analysis project Ga0114918, IMG submission 87015) | Deep subsurface microbial communities from Baltic Sea to uncover new lineages of life (NeLLi) - Landsort_02402 metaG | ecosystem: Environmental > Aquatic > Marine > Oceanic > Sediment | place: Baltic...
ATCAACAGAAGAAAAAGCTACAGCCCCTTCTTCAAAACCAATCCAAATATTCCCATTTTCAGCGTCCTCATCAATACATAAAATATCTCCCATAGAATAATCTACATCAATAGACATCCACTGGTGGTCATCATCCACCAAAGGAGATGAAAGATGATAATGATAATACAGTCCGTCGTCAGTAACAACATAAATATACCCAGAACTATCCGCAAAAACTTTCTTTGGAGCAGACGGAGACTGCAAAGAAGCTTTACTCATGTGTTCATTCTGCACAAGACTAGTTCCGCTTAATATCATAGAATAAATCTCAAGTCCGCTGTTGTCTATGGTATATAAATTTCTTTCGCTATCAATATGAAAATCAAGCAAGCGGTCAAATGCCCATGAATTAATTCTTACCGGCGCAACTGAATCTCCAGTGTAATACTTAACATAATCCCATTCTGAAACCGAAGTATTAGAAGAGGAAATATTGCCAAAGGCAATCCTCTTTGTGTTTTTGCTATTTGAGGCGCTTACTACAGAAGAAGAAATGTCAGCAGACAAGTCAGTGTCTTCCTTAGGCACATAGAAATCCGAAGAGTATACAGTTCCGAATCCCTCCGTATTATTTGTAGTAAAAACTATTTGAAGTTCTTTCTTTGCAGAGAATGCAACAGTATCAAGAGAAAAAACATTACCTCCAGAAGTCTGTAGAACTTCGCTAGACGATCTGAATCCACCGTCAACTGTTCTCTTCATGTTTATTGAATTACTTCCAGACAACTCTTCCAACCATAAAATGTTAATATCAGAATCGGCATCATCAAAAATAGTGATTGAAGGATACTTGGAGCTTCCAGAAGTATCAGAAATCCTAACCTCAGACAAGAATGATCCAGAATATCTTCGGTAATAGATCTGAGCATTGCCGAATCTGGTGTCTTGCCAGACAATATTATATTCTCCAGAAGTATTAACAGAAATATCTGGGTTAGAAGCATTGTACAGTACATTTGAAACAAGTTTCTCTTTAACCCAGCCGCTAGATCTGTAGTAGGAGAAATAGACATCGCTAGAAGCGTTCCTATCATCCGCCCAAGACATTCCTATCTTAGCTCCTCTTGCGCTTAAAGAAAGGCTTGAGGCATTATAGGAACTACTGAAACCCGAAACTCTAGCATCAGTTTCGTCATGATGGCTACTATACCACTTATCTTCTGACGCATCATATCTAGCAGAATATACATGATAATTACCAAGTCTATTATCTAACCAAGCTATATGTACATTATCCGAAGAATCTATAGCTATTTTCGGGTTTATCGAATCTCCAACAGAATCTGTTATACGAGTCTTCTCATAAACGCCATAGCCATTATATTTAACATGAACAATCTCGTTGTTTCCAAATTGATCATCCTGATAAACAATATGAGCAATATTTCCAGAATCCATTGCGATATCAGGGTTTAATCTATTCCCATTATCAAAGGTAAGTTGTTTTTCTACTCCCCAAGTACTTCCGTTGTACTCGCCAAGATAAATTTGCCAATTTCCGGACTTATTTGCATTCCATACAGTGTATGAACGATGGCCATAAAGAGAAACTGTCGAATGGGCAGTACAATCCGCATATATTTGCGCCTCTCCTAAGAATGAGCCTCTGCCGTCAATTAGACTAGACCAAATATCTCCTTCCTTAACGAACACAAAAATATCATCACCCTTGCCGATTACTCTCACATCCACAAATGAAGTCTTGAAATCATGGAAAGCTGATATATTCGCATTATTTAGCCTTATTCTATCCTCGAAAATGTATAAAATTTCTTCATGAGTCCCGTCATTGATTATTACTCCACTTGATTCTGAGGAAGCGTCTTCATCGCTGGCAATGCGTACCTTAAAATCGATAGTCCACCCAGTTGTGCTATTAGCATTAACAAACCACAAATTGCCTGAATTCTTGACAGATTGATAATACCAAACACTTCCAGAACTCTCAGCAGTAGTATTAATTCGTAAGAAATTATTGAAGACCCCGCATACCCCAGAACAATTCTCCACCTTTGAGAACCCAGACAAATTAGATTCAGAATCTAAATCAGCCTCATAAGTAAATGAACCTACCTTTTCTCCTGTAATTTCGAATATTTCATTCTCAGTAGATACCCATTTAGAATAAAGCGGACCCACCATGACTTTAGATGCCTCAAATGTCACTAGCGGTCTTGCTGAATATTTCTCCCTAGAAGCGTTCTTAGCTACTGAATAGATTTTTCCAGATTCATTAACATCAGTTGGATTAGCGGCAACAAAGAACCTATCTTTGGTTTCATTGTCAAACAAGAAATCGACAACCTCTTCGTCATCAAAGAACAAAGAAGATATTTCCGAAGTGGCCATAGCTGTAGTCGGAGGCAGAGCGCCATCTACATCCACTAAAAATGAACCCCACGTAGACGTAACTGGAAGCCCATTCGGTGCCGAAGATATTTTTAGTTGCGAGGCAGTTGTAGGAACAGTATTTTTCCCAACAATGTCAGATGCCAGAACTCCATCAACATAAAACTTCACATTTTCTTCTTCGCCTGTTATTCTATAAAGATGGAACTTGGTCGTATCAATAAAATAAGTTGAAGTTTCAGAGGTTTTTATCAAAACTCTGTCTACAAAAAATTCAACAGAAAGCGAAGTTTCTCCATCCTTTATTTCCAAATCATGATGAGGATACAGGTCTTCATTAATGGATGGTATAGACGCATATGTAGCATTCATTCTGTAATAGAATTCCAAAGTCCAACCAGTAATGTTATCAACATAGCTATCCCAATAATTACCAGAAGTAAAGAAATAGCCTTCCGTATCGTCTCCGCTCCTAGAACTATTCGAAACAACCACTGTCACATAATATTTCAAGCCATACTTCAAAGAAGAATCATATCCAACTGTAGTAACCACATATTCATTAGATGCAGAAACAACCACACCAGTATCAAGGACATCGCTCTTGCCGCGAGATGTGCCAATTTTGAGTCTATATGAATACTGTGTATCTCCATCAGAATCATAATAATCCCATGAAATCGTTGGATTTAGAGAGGCTAATGCATTCTGGTACTTAGCATCTACTAAAATATTAAGAACTTCTGGTTTTGCCATAGTTAATCACCTAGTAATAAAAGAAGACTGTACTTCTCTTGTAATTTCAAAAAATTATGCGTCTGTTCCTCTATTTCAACCATTATAGTAAGAAATATGTCGTTGATACTTTTCTATTTGCAATGAAAACTTTTTTTGGACATCTTCCATCCTGTATCTCTTAGGGATCAAATAGGATTCATCCTCATGGTATATGTTTTTAGCCTCAAAAGGTAGGAATAAATGCTGACAAAGTGCCATAACCGAACTACCCATATTCTCCACAGAGCCTACAAACCCATGCCTATCAATGCCCATATAATATGGCATGTAAAAGAATCTACTCGAAGCATTATCATCTAAGAACCAATCGACATATTCTTTGGGTTTCAAATCTATCTTGTACTGGTCGAATGTGTTTCCATTGTTCTCCGTAAAATCTGCTGTGATTTCCTCGACATTATGTAAATTATGACAGAAAGAATAATCCGCTATGAACAAATCATGAGGGTTTCTGATAAATGTCATATAGAAATCATCTTTTGAAGGTATAAATATATCCTGTCTGAAAACATTCTTCCCAGTTAACACAAACGTCTTTTCAGATTCTATATCATCATAATGCACTCCAGTCGCAATATCTTTACCATCAGAACCTATATAAAAAACCTCGAAAAAATCAGAAAGATAATCTTCTACAATATTATATGTCGAAAACGGTATATGGTTAAAGATAATTCTACGAGGAAGATGATTCATATTATGCTTCGAGAAAATCCGAACAACATCCTCCCTTTTCTTCATGTTTTTACCTTCTCTGCATATCAATCTTTCCTTACACTCCGGGTCTATCCATTCAACTAATTTATTGTCTCCTAATTGAATTAGGTCTTTCAAATCTGTGCGGAATGCATTGATGGCAAAATCAACATTCACATAATTTCTAGTATTTGCCTTCCCATGGAATTCATGAATTATGTCTACATCAACGACAGATGGCTGTGCCTCTCTTATGTCTCTCAAATTATTTTCAAAAAACGGGAACCTCCTCAAAAACTTCTCATAGTTTCTGCTCCTAAAGACTTCATTAATAAAACCAGAATCACCACAGCTAACTAGGAACAAAGGATTAAAACCCCCAATATCCTCATAATACTCTCTTGTCATTCCGTATATAAGACCAGGATTTCTATTGCCTCTTACTGGCACCAGAAGCTTTGAGGCAAGCATGGTCTGAAAATTCATGCCATCATCCTCAGTGTCATAGCTAAAATTTGCCCCCTGTACAACAGTCCTTTGATCTTCCTTGATTTTGTTTCTGATTTTATAAAACCAAAAAGGATCTTTCGACCATATATCTGAGTCGCAGAATATGACATATTTACAGTCTTTAGCATGAGAAGCTCCGATATTCCATAAAGCCTCCTTTTGAAATATGTCTTTATTCTTTTCTGCGCCTCTTACAATAATATGCTCTCCTTCAATGCATTCACTATAAGGACTTTCCTCATCATCGAAAAGCATTTCAACAAAAAATAATTTAGACTCAAGATACTGCTCGCCTAATTTTGACAACACTTTCTTAGTAGAAGCAATTCTGTTTTTATTCTGCCCCCAAACGCCCATAACAATAGCAGTGTCTCCTGGGTTATCAAAATTCATAGGTTTCATTACTGCCTTGCCCTTGTCTACATAGGAAAAAAATAAATCTTTATTGTATTGCCCTGGAGGGTCTGGATTGTAAAAATCTCAAGTCCTCTCATGTTTGTAGTGCATGAGTCCTCCAAGGTTATCTATTACATCGTAACCAGAATTTTTTACAAAATAGTACCATGTATAAGTGTCCCAACTTGGTACTCCTATCAGGTAATCATCAAAGTCATCTCGTATGGCCTTCCAAATAGCTTTCCTGACGGCCAATCCATCGCACCCAATCTCAAATACTTTTTTGTTTCCGTTCTTATCAATATCATCCCTGTGAAATAATATCACTTCTGCCACAGATGACAAAAGCTCCTTATGAAAACTCTCTGTTGAGAAACAATCAGAATTAGTAAACATAATCCAATCGTCTCGATCTTCAGCCCTATCATAGGCGGCATCCATAAGATCCTTCACATACGCGAAATTCTTACTTCCATCTATATCCCTATCTGCCGTTCGAGTGAGAGGGCTTTTAAACCACATTGATGACATTTCCATATCTTCCCTGTCATCATGAGCCGCAATCAAATGAATTCTTTTTGCCGCAGCAGATGCTGATTTTTCAAGACTTTTTATAGTCCTATCCTGTTCCTCCTGCATTCTACTTCCGTTTGGAAAATCAACCACATTGAGAACATGATAAATATCGACCTCATCTCTTGAGCGCTTATAAACTTTTTCGTTTCTAGAACGATTCTCCTTAGGTTGGTCATGGTACAAATGTACGCCAATTGCATCTACCGATTTGACCTCATACTTCTCTGAGATTTTTCTACCCCACTCAATATCTTCAAAACCCCATCCTATAAACTCTTCATTTAATGGATTCTCGCGCAGGACGCTTGTGCGAACGATGAACGAGCCAGCGCCATAATCCTTAATCTTCTCGCGATTTTTCAATGAAGCATTTATCTCTTTTCTAACAATGAAGTCCTTAGACTCTCCTGCCTCGAACTTCACAAAATGTTTGAATGGTCTAAGCGCATCTCCCTTAAAATCTTTCAAATATTCCATGACTTTACCATAGTTGTTCCAAACATCGGCATCATTGATCCAAATATAATCAGTCCCCACATTTTTCGCGGCCTCATTGATCAACTTAGATTTCTCTATTTTCTCGGAAGAAGAATGGTATTTGATATGGCCCACACTCTCAGGAAAAGCCAACAAAGGAAATTTGTCGTATTGCTCAACCACAACAAGAGGAAGACCTTCGGCGCATATCCTGGAAAAAATAAACCAAAAATTTCTATAGCGCTCGTCGGTTAGATTAAAAACAGGTACTACAATAGTTACCATCTGAGGACTCCCAATGTTGAGCTAGATGAGGTACTGCTTTGCCAGACCCTATCATACAGAGTACTAGAACTGCTAACACTTGAACGATCTTCTCCTTCAGTGCTAGATGAACTGGAATTATCTGTCTCAACAGTGGGAAACGGTCGTAAATAAGGATATCTGTCATTGATTCCATCTTCTCGATCCCAAACCAATGCAAAATCCCAACCAACAAAAGTTATCTCTGTATTCATGTCAACGGTAGACTTGCCCGTACCGCCTTCACTGGAAGACATTCCAGTCGTTTCAACGTCCCAATAACAATTTATTATCTCTCCTTCGGAATCGTCCAAAGGTATATCAACTCCCTGGTGTGTTATATGGGACTGTGCGCCAAGACCGCTAAATGCAAAAGCGACAGCGCCCTCTCCCCCAACTAAACCTCCTTTGTAAAGAGCCTCAGAAGTATTTGGAGTAGTCGAATAACAGTACACAAGGCTTGAAGAAAGTCTTCTAAATCCAACAAGTCCGCCTACGGTACTTGTTCCTATCACATTGTAGTTTCTGGAAAAGCAATCTAAAATATCTGTCTGCAAATCAAGATATCCCACAAGACCTCCAACCGCTTGACCGCCAGTTACAGTACCCTGATAAACATAACATTGTTCAATTGTACTATTTACTGCTCTTCCAACAAGAGCGCCTACTGAGTTTTTTCCGACAATAACAGCGCCATGCAGTGCCATCCTTATGATGGTTGCATTATTTGTATAACCAAATAGGCCCACATTATCCTCTGTAGGTCTATTTATATTGTAATTCGTAACTTTATACCCATTACCATCAAAATGCCCCTCAAACGGCACTGTTTCAGAGCCTATTGGAATATATTCATCCATTAACGACGAATCAACAGAGGACATATCAATGTCATTCGACATTCTAAAATAAGCACTAGGATTTGTATTAACATAGATCAGATTCTCTGGAGTGCGAATAAGAAAAGGGTCCGTCAGCGTTCCGCTTCCCAACATAACGTCCTGAGACAAACTAGAAGTATTATCCGAACTAGTTGAAGTGGTGCTTTGTGAACTCTCGCTTGATGTATTTGTGCCGTCACAAAGAATAACGAAATTATGAGGCATATTCCCAGCGAACAATGACATATATGTGAAAGTTCCGCTGATATTTGAGTCATTGGATTCTATAATGTTTACTGTACTGTCAATCTGAGATTGGTAAAAATCTTCAGAACGCGCAACCTCTGTCTCCCTTGATCTTTCCACAGCGCTATAAAAAAGAACTCTTAACCATCCTTCCCCAAGGTTAACAAGTCGTCCAAATAAATTACATTGATAAGTATAAACATTCTTAAGGTTTGAAAAACTGATATTGTTAATATACAGCGAATTATCTATAAACTTACCACAATCACAAAGATCTCCTGATGACATGCTGGATTCACTTGAAGAGCTTGCTTGACTTACTTCAGAATCAGAAGAAGACTCAGAACTGCTTTCCGCAGGTGTGCTTTCTGACGACTCGCTAAATTGAGCCTGAAAACTCTCAGATGAGAATGATTCAGAAGATGGTGAAGAAAGTCCAGAGGACTCTTCCAACGTCGATGACGAAGAACTTGAATCACTCGATGATGAAGAAGACATTATCTCAGTACTGCTTGACGATTCGCTAACTGTTATAGACGAAGTACTTTGACTTCTTTCCGAACTTGAAGAAGTGCTCTCAGTTTGAGTGGAAGAACTTTTAGCTCTCGTGCTGCTTGACGAAGAAGATGATTCGCTGGATGAAGACGACTCTTCGAGTTCTGCTTCCGCGAATAAATCCGTCACATCAACCGACTGAAACGAAACTCCATTATAAATCTGTATTGTATCCACAGAATCATCGAAAATCACATAGAGATAATCTTCCTTGCCATCAATATGTAAGATGTCCCTGTTAAAAGTAGTTACCAAAGACCAGGCTGAAGTATCTTTCTTATAAAGCTCCATGCTTTCAAGAGCGACATATAACTCGTCATCATAGGAAGCCAAGTCTATTATGAGAGAACTGAATGTATTTAATGAAACAAATTCTCCATCAAGATACGAATAAACCTTAGAGGTAGAGGTTAAATTGGTAGCAACGTACAGTACGCTATTGCTATTAATGATCGCAACAATAGTCTCTCCATCAAAATCATTTAGAAGCTTCGGATAATGTCTTGTAATGTAGATTCTTCCCTCGTCAGTAGTTGAAGAGAAGATATCATTACCAATCTTAACAAGCCCGCCTATTTCTTCAGAATCTATTTCAAAAAACTTACGCACTGACGAGTTTGATGAAAAAGAAGATACGTTATTTGCATAGTCTCTAAACTTAACCTCAACCTTTTTCAAACCCTCTTCATCATTGAGATTCCAAAAAAGATTTTCCTCATATGCTAAAGGGATAAAATCGAAAGGAGTCTGAGTTTCATTCCCATCACTATCTGTTACTATGTCGATATTTCTAACTTCTATGTCTTTTATATCGGTAGTGGCATCTGAGGCGTTAAGAGCGAGGGAGACCTTCTTGTTCTTCGCATATCCGTCACCGTTATTAATGAGCACGGTTCCTACGGGAGGCACCGTATCAATGATAACATTGCCCGCATGTTTAATCTCTATTTTTTGTACGATAACTGATGCCATTATTTACATTCCATTATATGACTTAAGAAGAGCTACTACTTTCGCTGACTTCTATATCGCCCTCTCTTTCGGCGTATCTGAAACCAAGCTGATAATTGTATAGCACATTTGAGGCGTCTCCATTTTCAATAAGTAAACGAAGAGAATCTCCAGGCTCAACCAACATCTCTCGTTCTACACCCAAAGACAAAGAGTACCTTTTAACTCCATTTTTCTCTAATACAAAATTACCGGAAACCAAATTCCCGGCAAAACTATCCAGCATCACAGTATCAAGAAAAGCAGGGATTTTAAAATAATTCCCTTCATAATTTCCGGATGCATCTGTGAGATCCGTGCTGGACCTGTAAAAGAAACCATATGGATAAATCTTAGACATAGCAGTTTAACAAATTATCTCCTGTAGAAGTCACCATTTCCTGAATTATACAATGCAGATACAAAAGCCGCCCCATCATCGGTAAATGTTATATCCGTCCAGACAGCCAATTCATCCATAATCCCTTCAGAGTAATTCTGATCTTCATCCACTCCGACCTTCATTTCTGCATTCTCAGCGAAATCACCAGAAAATGTTCCGGAACCAACTAAAGCCCCATCAACATAGAGTTTCAGATCTGTTCCTGTTGCTATGGCAACAACATTATGAAAAACTCCCGCTGTGAAATAAGTAGAAGCAGACGGTACGCTAATTGTCTGTACCGTTCCAGCAAGCTCTCTCACATTGAACTCAAGAACATCAGTCGAACCCTTATAATAAAGCGATATATTCGATTTTTCTAATTTAGTCATTTCGAACATATACATATCATCAGATTGAGTGGTTACTTTTGGCCAACATGAAATAGCTACGCCAGAAGTGATCGGAGTCATTGGACCGCTATTATTATGGATAGACGTTCCAGATGTCAATACTAAACCAGTTCTATATGCGCCAACATCATAGTAATTTGTCGTACTTGAATAAAATAGTGTTACCCCATTTTGATTCACAAGACTATCATCAAATGTCCAATAAGAATAAAGATTAGAAGCATGCTGGTTAATATCCCATGACGAGAAATGATTAGCCTCCGAACTGGAATCGCTTTGAGACGGCTGTGAAGTAGATGATGAACTTGAAGAACTAAGCCCTCCTATTTGACCAGATTTTATTAGCATAAGTGAACATTCTTGAGAGTCGTAATAAGTAAGAGTAAAAAGGCATGCCGGATCGCTATCTATTACAGTACCAGCAATATAGCTTCCAGAAGTACCGGTGTAATATACAGTGGTCCTATTACCGAATTGATCCCCAGTCGCTCTTGTTGCTCTTGTGAATCTCACATTGCCATTGGTTACATCCTGGTAATAAATGCATGGAAGATTTCCATCAAAAGTAATAGATGGAGAACCGCCAGTATCAGCAGACTCTGAATCTATTACAAAGGCGTCATTCCAAGAAGTGCCATTCACATCCGAAGCTATAACGCATCTTAAATCATTCTCAAATGATTTGAATACAAAAGCAGGGTATCCTGCGAAAACATTAAAATCATAATCTAAGGCCCCATCTGCTCCAGTTATTTTAGTTTCCGTCCATTCATCTGGCTCATATCTCAGTAAATAAATCTCTCCGCTACGGCTATAAACCATAGCTGGCATTCCATTTATTTCCCTAAGCAAAATTGGGTATGAAGTGTTGGCAGTAAAATTCAGTTCCTGAGTGACCCAATCGCCAATCTCCGGAGCCGCATCATCTTGTCCAGAATGTGCAAAAAGTATGTTCCCAGACGTATCAATAGCTGCCGCCATCGGAGCATTTCCCCATAAAGTCCCAGAATATTGACTTATTTCAGCTTCAATTACTCTATATGTTGTCCACGTATCAAACGAAGGACCATACATTGCGAAATACATGCCCGTACCCTCACCTGTACCCGTCTCGTCTGAAGCATATACCATCCCCACAAAATCATAATACTTTAAAGCAAAAAGTGAAGCTGGAGCCGCTGGTGCTGTGCCATTAGAAGATCTATAGTGAGGGAAAATCCAATTCTTTATCGATCCGTTATCATATAAATAAACATTAAAACCTGCTGCTTCTGCTGTTGAAGAATTATATGCTATCATATATCTATCACCACGAATTGGAACAATTGAATTTTTACTAAGAGCCTTGACAGCTTTGCTAGACTCTATATTAGTCCAAAGTCCAGAGTTTTCTGAATATACAATGGTATGATCAGATTCTCGCATAGCGCAATAACCAACGGCATCAGCGCCCCCCGTGGCCCCATTAATAGCAAAATTACTTCCGCTCACAGTCGAAGGTATAGATGCAGGAGGATATAGGGAAGTTGTACTAATAACATTGGAAGTGTCAATTCCATCAAGTTTATACCACCTTAAAATATTAGAAACATCTGCATATACAAACCATGAATATGTAAGATTAGTATTATTTGAAATAGTGTCAGTTGTTCCCACAGCTTTGATTTTGAAATTAGTAGCATCAACACTTGTGTCAAATAAGCCCCCATACCAAATAGATCCACCGGAATTATAATGCGAACGAAAAATTCCCATCTGCGTAGTATAAAATTTCCCCATTATAGTTGGATATGTATCTTCTACAACAAAAGCCATCTGATCAGAATAGGTTTGATAATAATTAACGCCCACGGATACAGTATAAGGCCCAGCCCAGGAAGTTGTTCCAGCGGCATTGGATGCCCGCAATACATATAACGAGCCGCCGCCGCCATCCGTACAAAAAGCTATCATTGGATATCCAGTATTCATTTCTACAAGAGCAGTAGCAAAACAAGTGAAACTAAGAGTGGTTGGCGATGCCCACGTAGCTCCACTCGAAGAGGTTGCCCGCCTAAAATATGGCACGCCCCAGGGGGGGTTAGCGCTCGAAGTAGAAAAAGCTGGCATGCCAGAAATATTTTTAAGACTAAACCCATAATAAGAATTACCTAATGCTCCAGTCGCAGACCAAGTAGATCCGCCATCTACGGAATACATCCCATAAATAGAACTTGTGGATGCTTTAGCAGTATTCCACGCAACAAAAATTTGATTGTATGCGCAACTCACGGCCTGCAAATAATAAGGTCTATCACTCGCAGTATTTGCAACCAATATATCTTTATAATACACAGAATCTCTTAAGCGCCCGGCATTTGTGTCCTGTGGAATCAAGGCCCTTATGCGCCATTGATTTTCAGAATCATTATATACTGAATAAATTATAACATTTCCTATATGAGTAGAACTAGAAGCTTTTACTGGAACCATAGCCATCTGGTCAGCAAAATATGTGGCCTGATCATAATACACATAATCTTGGCTAATCAATCGTCTTGCAAAAGCATCATATGAAAAACTGCTAGAAGAACTAGTGTCCCATCCTGGCTCCGCAATTTCATAAAACTTTCCAGAGCCTCCATTCCACAAAGCCGTTACAAATGCGGCTCTAGCGTCTCCATCCGCAAAAACAATTCCATTCCAAAAAGCCATTTCATCAACCCCGCCGTCCAAATAATCTAAAGCCACATAGGCCCTACGACCAACATACATTGACCCGGTAGAATTATTAAGTGTACCATCATAAGTAACAGAATTTATTAAAACTCCATCTAAATAACCATGCAAATAATCTCCATCTGCGATCAAAACAGCATTATGCCAATTTGTGTCGGGTATCGTCGCTTCGCCCACTTGCTTAGTAAAATAATTCGACTGAGTGATATAAAAAGTTAAATCAGTATCTAAGACCCCATCCTTGTTATAATAAATTCCAAATGAATTTTCTTTTTCGAAAATAACATAATTTCCGGACGGAGGCGCAGTATCATCCAACTGGAACCATACGCTAACGGCCATATTATCAATCGGAGATATTTCAGCATTGTCACTCAAAACTAAATAATGAGAACTCGCATCATCAAAATCGCATGCAAGGGAATTAACACCAGCCCTAGTTGAAGGAGAACCAGAAGGAGTGAAATGATTAAAATGATGAATATCAAGTCTACTATCTGAACCCGCTTGCTCCATATTCCAATTAGCGATCAAATATTCATCATAGGCGTCGATGTCAGGATGATCAAAGCCAGGAGGACCGCTAGAACTATTTGAACTTGAGCTTTCAGAACTTGATGACGAAGAAATGCTAGAAGACGATGTATTAAGTTCCAAAGTTGAAGAAGAACTTAATGACGAACTAGAACTAGAACTATATGTCTCTCCAGTCGAACTCAACTCCATTACTGCCCTCTGGTACCAAGAGACTTCATTATAAACATACCTTGCAATAGCTAAATTATTATCATGAATGGCTACATCCCAACCAAAATATTGATTAGTATTAGAAGTTGTAGGCTCAATAGTCTGAGAAAGATTCCATGCCGACACGCCGTCATATTTAAAGAGCTTCGCCCTTCCTCTTCCGCTATTGTATTTATATCCTCCGACTAAGACGCTAGTACCGCTCACCGAAACTCTGTCCATTTGCTCCGAATTGGCCCCTATCATTTCCCATCCAGCAGGAAGAATCCAGCTAAAACCAGTCCACAAATATATATAAACTTTACCAGAAGACGCGCCTCCCTCAACGCTTGCGGGGGCAGAGGCAGCAGCATATAAAGAATCCATTGACACGCAGGATCCCAACCCTTCACCAGCAACCTCTCCATCAAAACGAACTATTTCCACATAAGAAGAACCACTCCACTTAAAGAAATAAACAGAACCAGAATTAATTCTACTATTATTATCTGCCTGAGGAGCACCAACCATAATGAGATTCGCATTAATATCCACAGACCATCCAAAATAATCATCATCTCCGCTTCCTGTTAATATTTGCGTTGATGTCCAGACCCCAGAAGAATATGTATACACATAAGCCGCATCTCCTCCATAGCTCCCTACCACTGCCTTAGTCCCATATATGGCAACAGAAACTCCAAAATAATCGCCAGAATTTCTGTCTGATGGAGAAAGCGTAGCATCTAACTCCCAAACCCCATAATCAACTCCGCCATTCCTTCTATAAATATAAGCAATTCCATTATTAGTAAAACCATGAGTATCAGCGTAGCGAGCACCAATAATTAATGCGTCCCCAGACACATCAACAGAATATCCAAAATTTTCACCTGACTGCGCAGTCGGGTTAGTAATAGTTTGTTGAGCGACCCAAATATCAGATTCATCATCCCATTCATAAACATAAACTTCTTGAAGATCATATGCGCCAATAATCATTCTATTATCAGCGTCCATCGCAATAGAATGACCAAAATTCGAACCTGACCCCCCAGATATAATCCCTTCCTTACTATAAAGGTCAGAAGAAGAGGACTTCGACAAGGAAGAACTGCTCACTGATGACGAAGACTCAGATGAACTGCTCACCGATGAGGACGATACCGAACTTGAATTTGATGACGAGCTAGATGAAGTTTCTAATAAATGAGTAGAACTCGAACTGGATTCAGAACTACTATAATCAGCAAGGTCATCTCTTAATCCAACAGCATAGCTATAAAGCTCATCGCCAGGAGAGCCGCTAACTACAATTCTCAACAAATCCCCTGCTTGGATTTCAACTTGCGTTTCTTCGCCAGCAACCAGAACACCAGCATCATCATACGACACACCGTTATGTCTCTGAAGAGTATAAATACCCTCAGAGTCAGTTGACAAAAGATCAAGAAAACATTGATCGCAATAGGACGGAACGTAAAAGGCAGATCCATTAAGATTGCCGCTTCCGTCCAAAAGATTACTTGCAGAAGTCTGCATATATCCATATGGATATTTATTTTTGAAACTCATAAGAAAATATCTCCTGATGTGCTGGAGGTCTACAACTACAACTTATTTCTATTTTGCCTGCATTTTTCCTTTTACAATAACTACTCATTAATGAAATCTACTCGATAAGAATAAAGCTCAACCCCATTTATCCCGTTAAATGTGACTCTAAATTCGTCACCTGCATTAAGAGGGCTAGATAGAGTTGTTTCGATACCCGGAGTAGGAGTGGCTATTGCGGTATAGGTAGATGGGGCAGTAAATTTCTCAATCGTCCATATGCCAGAGGCAGTTGAAGAAACATAATTAATCATAACAGTATTCACTGTTCTTGAAATAGGAACAACACTCCCATTATAATCGCCATTCGCGTCAGCCAAATTTGTTACTGAAGCCTCAAAATATCCCAAAGGATATGCATCAATAGGAACATTAACGGAACTTGAGCTACTTTCACTAGAACTACTGCTAACACTTGAAATTGATGAACTGGAAACGCTTGACGAACTGCTTATACTAGAACTTGAAACAGAGCTTAAACTGCTCTCTGACGAACTAGAACTGCTTTCACTCGAACTACTTACAGAAGAACTAGAACTACTTATACTTGAACTACTTTTGCTAGAACTGCTCTCAGAAGAACTGCTTACAGAAGAACTAGAGCTACTTTCGCTGGAACTTGAAATACTAGAGCTTGAGACACTAGAGCCTGAACTGTTTGAAGTACTTGAACTTGAAATACTAGAGCTAGATTCAGAGCTTGTGAAAAACTGAGTAGAAGTGCTTGATTTCTGCAAAGTAGAACTTGAACTGCTCTGTGACGAACTACTTATACTTGAACTGCTAGATATTGATGAACTGCTTACACTTGAACTTGAAACAGAACTTAAACTACTGCTCTCTGATGAACTAGAACTAGAGCTTACACTTGAACTGCTTTCGGAACTTAAGCTACTGCTTTCGCTAGAGCTAGAGCTTGAAATTGAGCTAGAGCTACTTTCGCTGGAACTAGAACTTTCACTAGAACTACTTACACTAGAACTTGACATAGAGCTTGAACTTGAAGATTGTGAACTAGAACTCTCACTGGAAATTGAGCTTGAACTGACACTGCTTATGCTTGATGAGCTTACGCTAGATGAACTGCTACTTTCTGATGAACTACTTGAAATAGACGAAGAAGAAAAAACGTCTTCATTAATTAAGAAAATATAAGCCGCTCCAGCCGCGCTACCTTTAGTATCCTCATAGGGAGCGCCAACAATTAAATGATTATCGCTCATATCCATGTTATCGCCAAAGAAATCTCCAGACTGAGCGTCTGAGGCGCTAATTAGATACCCATCATTCCAAACATTTTCTCCAATTCTTTTGAATGCTATTGCCGCACCAGAAGAACTCTGCCCTCCCACATCAAACTGTCTGATTCCCGCAACTGCATAAACCCCATGAATAGCAACAGAATACCCAAAATTATCATTGGCAGCCGTTCCTGGCCAAGACACTTCTGTCCCAGAGTCCCAAGTATTTAATCCTGTTCTATTGAAAATAAATGCCGAGCCAGCATAGGAATTTCTTCCTCTAGCACCAGCAATTGCATAGTCACCGTCTATAGCAACTGACCATCCCAATTGATCAGACGCAATAACGGCCCCTGTTGACATTTTTGTTCCAGCATCCCA
>Ga0114918_10002547_pt1 | contig 16286 bp, 11 predicted proteins | sample LantaG_FD_87015 | JGI IMG/M metagenome (GOLD analysis project Ga0114918, IMG submission 87015) | Deep subsurface microbial communities from Baltic Sea to uncover new lineages of life (NeLLi) - Landsort_02402 metaG | ecosystem: Environmental > Aquatic > Marine > Oceanic > Sediment | place...
CTTGAGCCTCGCCCGAATGAACGGTTGGTGCTGAGACTTCTTGAATGCTGAGGTGCTGTCCGCGGCGCAGGATCACGTTTGTGGATTGAGGGGGGGGGATGTCGTTGCTGTGGTCGCCGGGGCAGATGCTGGCTGCGTTTTGCATTGTCGTGATCGGAGCGCTTGTTCAGGGCTCCGTGGGTATGGGGTTAGGGCTCGTGACCGTGCCCTTCCTCTTGCCGGTCGATCCGGTCTTTGTGCCCGGTCCGATCCTGGCATCAGGATTTCTGCTGAGCTTGTTGATGGTCTGCCGTGAACGGCAAGAGCTGAACCTCTTTGAGGTCAAATGGGGGGTGGCAGGCCGAGTCCTCGGCACAATCATCGCGTCGCTGACGCTCTCCCAGCTGCCCCAGGACCAGGCTGCTATTGCGGCGGGCCTGGCAATCCTGCTGGCCGTTGGACTGAGCTTTTCGGGATTATCCGTGGAACCTGCGATCGGCACGCTCCTGGGCGCTGGAACGGTGTCGGGGATCATGGGATCGCTGGCCAGTGTTGGCGGTCCTCCTATGGCATTGCTGTTCCAAAAACAGAAGGGCCCCCAGTTGAGAGCAACCATGTCGGGATACTTGCTCCTGGGGGGGATGGCTTCGGTGCTCGGGTTGGTCTTTGTCGGGAGCTTCCGCCTGCCGGAAGTGCAGGCGACGTTGCTCTTCTTGCCGGCCATCTTGATAGGGTACGTGCTGTCGAGGAGGATGGTCTCGCTGCTGGACGCAGGCTACACGCGGAGTGCGGTGCTGATCGTGTCGGCGGCATCGAGCGTGGTGCTGTTGGTGCGCACGCTGGCGTAGGAGCGGTGCCTGCCTTACAAGGTGAGGGCTCAAAGCTTAGGCTGTCACACTTCGGCAGCGGCTGCCATACTGCGGCAGCGGCTACCATACTGCGGTAGCTTGAAGAGCTTTGAGCCCTTCGCGTATTCGAAAGCGATTCGACCTAGGTCGCCTCGGTATGACGCCAGATGTCCTGCACCTCGGCGTTGGTTGCCAGCAGGTCGTCCAGCGTGCCCTCGGCGTCCATACGACCCTCCTTGAGGACCACAACGCGGTCGGCCTGCCGGAGCACCGCGCGGCGATGCGAGACGGCGAGACAGGTTGCATCCGGGAGCGCAAAGATGCGCTGCCAGAGCTGCTGCTCAGTTTCGACGTCCAGGGCGCTGGAGATGTCATCCAGGACGAGGAGCTCCGGCTCGCGTACGAACATCCGTGCGGCCGCCGCACGTTGGACCTGGCCACCTGACAGCCGCATACCGCGTGGCCCGACCTGGGTGTCGAGACCCTCCTGCAGATCCTGCAGATCGGGTTCCAGGACTGCCAGGTGGAGCGCGCGGGTCAGATCCTCGGTGGTGCTCTCGCGTCCCAGCAGGATATTCTCTCGCAGCGTGTCGCTGAAGAGACGCGGCACTTGTGGGGTGTAGCCACTGTGGGGTGGGGTGAAGAAGGTGGCAGGATCGGCCACGTGTTGGCCGTTCCAACGGACCTCTCCGCGCTCGCTGGGGAGCAACCCAAGTAGCGTTCGTAGCAGCGTGGTCTTGCCTGACCCGATCCGTCCCGTCACGACAACGAATTTCCCTCGCTTGATCTCCAGGCTGATGCCCTCGATGCCGCGTCTGCGGTCGCGGTCTCGGTCTCGGCAGTTGCCGCTACGGTGGCCATCGCCGACCTCATCCCTATTGGAAGCGCTGGGGTAGTGATAGGCGAGGTCGGCTATTGATAGGGTCTCTAGCGGTATGCGCGTCACCTGATTGTGGCTGATCTCTGGAACCTGCCGGCGGACGTACACCGGCAGCGGCGCTACCAGGGATTCCGGTGGGGCGTCCGGCTGAAGCTCCTGCAGACGGTCGATCGAGACGGCTTGCGTTTGGTAATCGGCCAGGAAGCCTCCGATCCCGGCCGGGACGTCGACGATGAGCCGCACGTAGGCGATGAAAAGCACGAAGTCACCCACCGTCAGCGTGCCCTCGCGCAGTGCGCTCCCGGCCAGCAACAGCACCAGACCTAGGATCACTTCGGCCAAACTGGTGTGTGCCCAGTTGAGGAGCGCCCATAAGACGCTGAAACGGACCTCTGCTTTGCGACGGACTTCATTGAGATCCTCCAGGCGCGTGACGATGCTTTTCTCAGAGACGGCGGCCTTGACCGCGCCAATGGCATCCAGCACTTCGCCCATGAACCCGGTGGTGTCGCTTCCCGCATCGCGGCTGAGATGATCGTACTGGAGGAGTCGTTCGCGGGTTGCTCTGACGATGAGCACGACGATGATGAGGGGCACCACGGCAACCACGGTCAACAGGGGGTCGACTCGTATCATGGTGACCATGGCGATGGCGGCGAGGAATACCTGACCCGCGATGTAGGGCAGCCACGATGGCCAATCAGCGAGCTCTGCGACATCGCTGTGGAGCCGATTCACGGCATCTCCGGGCGAGACTGAGAGCGGTACTGCACCGGGGCGCCGCAGCGTGCTGGCCATGATGTTGCCCCGCAGCAGTGCCCATCCGTGGACTCGGAAGATCTCTTCTGGGAAGGTCAGCACGAAGTTCGAGATGACGTGTGAGAGTTCGGCGGCCATCAACAGGGCTAGCAGCGTCCAGAGGTTCGTGCCGGCGGGCGCTGTATCGCTCAGACGGTCGAACAAGATCTGGAGGACGCGGCCCGGGAGCGCGTTGGTGACCAGATCCCGGGCCGGAGCACGGGCCTGCGTGGCGTCGATGAACCGGCCGAGAATTCGTGGATTGACGAGCTGCAGCGCGATGCCGGCCAGCATCAGAGCGCTCAGCGCCAGTACCTGCTGCCACTGCGGGCCGAGGTACTTGATAAGCAGGTTCGACTGTTGTCCTAGCGTCGTCTTCATAGGTGGGCGCCCGGTTGTGTTGTCCGCACGATGTGCACACTCACGCCGGACGACCCGTTGGCCTCGTTCAAGTAGCTCGCCACGACGCGGAGTCCCAGCTCGCGGCATAGGGCTTGGCATTGCGTGTCGCCGACCTGCAGCACGGCCCAAGCATTGGGCCCGAGCAGATCGCGGGAAAATGTGAGTAGCCGGCGGCATGACTCTGTGTCGGCGCAGCCGGGCGCGACGTAGAACCAGGCGAGGTCGGATTCATCGATGCCGATAATTCCGTCGCCCTGCATCAGGCTCTGGCCCGGGTGGGCAGACTCGCAGATGTGGTATGTTCGTTCCGGACTGTCTTCTTTACGTTCACGGATAAGTATCATCTAGGTCCCTCCCCATCGTGGGCGGTTCGGTGTCAATGGGCTTGCGGTAGGTCGTGAACCGCTTGGTTGTCTTGTATCCCATGCTCTCGTAGAGCTGGAGTGCGGCGTTGGGATTCTCAGCATCCACACCCAAGGCGGTCTCAGTCATGCCTTGCTCCTTGTGTACCTGGATGCTGCGGGCGATCAGCGCGCGGGCAAGGCCACGACGCCGCCACGGGCGGCGGACGCAGATGGTCTCGGTGTAGCCGCGCTTCCTGTGGAATTTCTCGTTTTCCTTCGCGTCGATGAAGTTCAGGACCATGCCCGCCACTTCATCACCGTCCCAGGCAACCTGCCATAGGTGAGGTTGCCATATGTCGCTTTCCATCCAGGATTCAAGCGCTTCATCGTTCCATTCCTCCTCTGAGAAGCCCCAGTGATCGCGGAAGGCTTCCCGGGCCGCACTCCAGACTTCCCGGTAGTCTGCCGCTGTGATCTCGCGTACGATCAGCCCATCGGGGAGCGGCAGGTCAGGGAGTCCGTCCAGATGCTCGCGGATCATCTGGAAACCAAAGCGGATGCCCTGGTAGCCCGCTTCCTCCAGGAGTCCGCGCCAGTCGGTCTCGGTGTCGGATGCCCAGGCTTCGAGCTTCTGGGCACAATCAACGTTCTGGTCGGCGGCAATCTCACGATTGCGGCGCTCGCAGTGGTGTAGCATGGCTCGGCGAATACCCTTACCGCGCCACGTCGGCGTAAGGTTCGTGAGCAGCGCATAGACCCGCGGACCGTTCTGCACCTGAGCCCAGAAGACCCGGCCATAGCCGATGGCCTTGCCGGCCACCTCGGCAAAGACCATGTCCTGCGCAGGATCGCAGTTCGTCAGGTGCCGGTAGTTCCGCGCGAGGTCATCGGCGCTCTCGGTGAAATCCAGTTGATCTTCCTCCCTGCTGTCTGCGATGATCTCGGCCATCGCAGAAAAGTCTTCTTCACCACGGAAGTGACGGAATACCAGGCCCTCAATTGCGGGAGCTTCAGGTACGTTGATTGTATCGGTGCGTGTGTTGTCGGTTGTCATCTTGATCTCCTTCTGCTGTGCGATCCGGTCTACATCCGTTATCTGTGGTGGCATCTGTCGTATCTCCCGGACGATATTCTGTCCGCCGCCGGTGGTGGCTCTCCTGGCGTTCCCGATGCCCAGGCTCATCACAACGAGAACAGGGCCGTGGAACTTCCACGGCCCTGGAAGGGATGCCGGCTACGAAGTAGTGGCAACAAAGAACGGCCGTGGGGATAGCAGTTGCCCACGGCCGAGTTATTTTAAGTTAGTCTATACTAACCTTCGGGGAGGCGCACTGCAACGAGGAACAACTGCTGGACTCGCATCCAGTATTGCCTTGTAGATCACTTCTGTGTGTATAAGCAACATGGCTCGCCTCCGATAGATCTTATTATTCACCAACGTCTAGCATTCTACATAGGTTTGAAAGATTTGTCAAATGACTTTCCTGGGTTTCGGGTGGCAATGCGGCTTGCCCTGGGCCGCCCTTGAGGATTGCTTGGCTAGCGCGTTCAGTGAGGGCCCATACGCTGCCGGCCGCGTTTGGTGCTATACTCGGTGAGTGAAGAACGTTACGCGCGACGGTACCCCAACAGAGAGTCTGATCCGACTCCGGTCCCAGGCTTGGTTGTATCGCGGGCTGTGGATCGCACTGCTGCTGGGTGCTGCAGCGCTGCGGTTTGTGGCACCGGACTGGGACGCCGGGATCGCAGTGCACCCCGACGAGCGGTTCCTGCTGGGGGCGGCCGAGGCCGTGCCCCTGATGCACAACGTCTGTCGTGCCGTGCCCGATTTCCACTATGGCCATCTTCCGGTGATCCTAGCCCGGCTGATCGTGATCGCGTCCCCCGGCACGGATCCCCTGTACGCCGCGCGGCTGCTCTCAGCGTTGATCGGGGTGGTGCTGGTGGCTCTGGCTGGGGCGGCGGGACGCCAGCTGGCGGGGCGCAAGGGCGCGCTTTTCTCCGGGATCGTCGTGGCGCTGTCGCCGGGCCTGATCCAGCAGGCGCACTTCTATACCGTCGATCCCATCGGTGCTGTGTTTGCCGGGGGTGCTGTCCTGGCGGCCGCGCGCCGGCGGTGGCGCACGGCCGGGTTGCTCACCGGGTTGGCCGTGGCCTGCAAGCTGTCGCTGATTGTGACCGCCGTGGCGCTGCTCGGGGCCGCGCTGCTGCAGGCTCGCGGCCCTGCGCCCGCGGAGGGCGTGCCCGCAGAGGACGCGCCCGCGGAGGACGTTCGACCCTGGCGACGCCTTATGAGCATCGGGGGGGCCTTCGCTTGGCCGGCGGTGGTCGCTTTCCTGGCGGCCTCGCCCTGGTCGCTGCTGACGCCGGCGGCCTGCTGGCGCGGGCCGCTGGCACAGAGTGTGTTGGTCAGCGGGCGCTATGTTTTGCCCTACACGCAGCAATACGCCGGATCGTTGCCTTTTGTTTACCCGCTGGTTCAGATGGGCCTGTGGGGATTGGGGCCGGTGGTGACCGTGCTGGGGGGAGTGGGCTTGGTCGTGCGTGGTGTGGTCAGCAGCCGGTCGAGGCGAACCTGGGGGAGTTCAGCGTGGCTCTGGACGGTTGTCTTCTTCGCAGCCACGGCGGCCCTGGCGGTGAAATTCCCCCGCTATCTGCTGCCGCTCTATCCCTGGTGGGCGGCTTGGGGGGCGTACGCGCTCTGGGGCCGTGGTGTGCACCTCTCCCGGGGCTGGGTCGCGAGCATCGCCGGCCTGGCGGTCGCGACTACGGCGATCCTGGGGCTGGCACAGGTGGGCCTCTACGCGATGCCGCACCCGTGGGACACGGCTTCGCGGTGGCTGACCACGTCTGTTCCGCCCGGGGCAACGCTGGTTGTGGAGGCGTGGGACCACCCACTGCCGGTGCCGGCGACCTTCAATGAGGTCGGGGCCTCGTTTGAGACCCCAACCTCAACCGAGGTCGGGGCGTATGTACAGATCAGCCTCCCGGTCTACGATGACGAGAGCCCTGCGAAGCTTGCACGGCTTGCCGGTGCCGCGGAGGCAGATGTGCTGATCCTCGCCAGCCGCCGGGGGTATGGCGCGCTCTCGCGCGAACCCGCGCGATATTCTGAGACGTTGGCGTGGTATCGCGCGCAGCTGGAGCGCCGTAAGGTCCATGTTTTCACTCGGTGCCCGATTTTCGGCCCCGTCGCCATCACGGACGATCCGCTGGCGGACGCCGGTTTGCCCGTGTCCTTTTCGCTGGCCGAGAGGTGCGGCACGCGGTATGCCCTCCGTCTGCCACGGCTGGACGAGAGTTTCCGGGTTTATGATGCGCCATTGACGTTGATCTTGGCAGAGGATGCTGAGTGATCGGCGCGCTTGTCATGGAGGTCTTCTATGTTAGAATCCCTCGGTGGAGTCATCTATGGCTTACTTCTACTTAGTGTTGCTCTACCTAGGATTCGGCAGCGGTCTGCTACTCCTGAGTGTGAGTTCAATCCCCAGATTGGCAGTCCTGCGCAAGCCCCTGTCGGCCGGCGCCGTCACGTTGGTTGCGCTGGTCTGGGCCGTGTCACCTTCGGCCGGTCGTTGGGTGCTGTCCGTGTGGGCGCCCAGCAGCGTGACCGGTGGGTGGCTTGTGCTTGACATGCACCCCGAGTTGTGGTGGTCTATGCTCGTCATTCTGGCGACGTTCAGCGGTATTCTCTGGGTCACGGTGGGGGAGCGCGTATCCGATCTGGCCCTCACCGGCTCGCTGCTGCTGATCTACGTGACGGTGATGTGGCTCGCGCTGGCCTCCGGCTCGCTGCTGTTGATGCTGGCCATGTGGGCATGTATCGATATCATCTGGTTCTTGGGGCGGCTCACTGACACCGCGGATGGAGAGCGGGTGGTGTGGGCCGCAGCGATCGGGGGTGTGGCCTCGGTCCTGTTGTGGTCCGTGTCGCTCTTCCTGATGGTGCAAGGCTCCAGCGGTCTCTGGTGGCTAATGCGGCCCTCCGCACCCGTGCTCATTCTCCTGGTGGTTGTCAGCGCGATGCGGATGGGCTTCTATCCTTTCCAGGTTGTACACTCTGAAACGTGGGGACACTCTCGTGTGCTTACTGTGGCCTGCGCGATCAGCCCATTGATGGGCATCGGTTTGCTGTACCGAACCCTGTCTCTACCTGCGAGCCCTGCTCTACCGGAGTGGGTATTGGCCTGGGGCGCGATCTCCGTCTTTTGGTCAGGGCTGAAGGCTCTGAGTTACCGCGGTCGTCGTGGCTTGCTCCCGGCGGCCAACGGTTTGCTACTCGCCATCGCGACCGGCGCGATTGCCGCGAGGGATCCCTCAGGCCTGGTCATTGGTGCTGCTGTCTGGGTCGCCGGTGTGGGCCTGTTGGCGATGTCCCGGCGGTATGAACCCAGACACTTTGTCTGGTCCTGGCCGACTGTCATCGCACTGCTTACTCTGGCGGGGGCCCCGCCATCGCCGCTGTTCCGCCTCTACTACAGCGTGTTCCAATTCGCCCCGTGGTATGTGCAGGTCCTGTACGGGCTGGGAATCACCTTTGTCGTGGCTTCGATTGTGCGCGGTAGCGCCCTGAAGGCAGAGGGCCGTGTGGGCCCGTCTCACGCTCTCCGACGGCTGCCGATGGCGGCTGGGCTGCTGGTGATGGTCTTGACGCTGATCGCTGCGGGCCGCGTCAGTCTAGTGCCGAACATCGCTGCCGTGCCTTTTTCTCTGTGGCTGACGGCTTGCACGGCAGGATTTACCCTGGCGCTGTGGGGGGATCGTGTCCACGTGGTATGGAGTGAGGCGCGCCCTCTACTCGAACTATTGGATCTCCAGTGGCTCTATCGCTCGGTCTGGCAGGGCGCGAGGAACCTCCTCGGTGTGGTTCGTGTGACGGCAGAAGTGGTGGAGGGGAGTGGTTCGGTATTGTGGTCTGTGGTGATTCTGTTGCTGGTTCTGATGGTGATAGGGTACCGATGAACCCCTTTTTGCATTGGCTGGATCGTTTTTCGGATTTCGTCTCCCTGCCGGCAGCCTGGGGTATCTTCGTGGCCGGCGCGGTGATCTATCTGATCAGCGAGTGGCGGATTCGATTCTTGGCCTTGCTGGTGCAGTACCTCTTTGTCGGCGTGCTGTTTACGCGTATCTTCGATACCCGGCCCGAAATGGCGTTGATGAAGATAATCGTGGGGTGGCTGATCTCTGGTGCCCTCCTGCTCAGTGCTCAGATTCGCGGGCGCACTGTCCGCGAACCGGGCCGGCTGGTGAGTTGGGCGACAAATCTTCCCTTCCGGGTGCTGGTCCTCCTGACCGCCACCGCAATTGGGTGGCTTGCCTCACAGCGTTTCAGCCTGCCGTATGTGTCGGCGGAGCTGGGTCTCGCGTGTTTGCTGCTGGTGGTGCTGGCGCTGCTGTTCTTCGGCACCGAAGAGGAGGATCCGACGATCATCGGCGTAGGTGTGCTTAACCTCCTGAGCGCCCTTGAGATCTTCTACACTGCCCAAGACCCCGGACTTCTTGTCAGCGGACTCCTCGTGGTGGTGAGTCTGTTGGTGGGGCTGGCGACATCCTACTTGACCGTTGCCGAGGTGCCCGCGTGAATCTGCCCGGCCCATTGTTTGTCGTTGGCTCCCTGCTTGCTGCTGCAGCTGGGCTTCAGATTCTGAGGCGGTTGACGTTGATCGTTGCCTGGGCATCGGCGACCGTGGCCGGGGCTATCGCGGTCTTCGTGACGATCGTGCCTCTCGACCAGACTGTGGATCTCGGTCCCATATCGGTCACCTTGGGCGCGCCACTGAGCATCCTCGGGCGCGTCGTCGTGATCGAGCCGGTGGACCGGCTGCCGCTGACGCTGATTGCGCTGATCGCGTCCGTCTTGTTCCTCGTGGCTTGGCGTCTGCTGCCGCGCTCCAACTTCTTCGCTGCCGGCTTGGCGATCCTGGCGCTGTTGTCCGGCGCTTTGATGGTGGAGCAGGTCGTCTATGCGGCACTGCTGGTAGAGATCGCGGCACTGTTGGCTATTTTCCCCCTGGCCGAGCCCATTGTCGATGAGCAGGGCAACCGGTACAGTGGTGGTGCGCGCGGCGGACTCCAGTATATGGTCTACACGACGCTGGCACTGCCAGGGCTGATGATCACCCAGCTCTTGCTGGAGCAGTTTACCGTCTTTCCCAATGATCTGGGCCTGCTGCAGACGGCCACGATTCTGCTGGCGTTCTCGTTCGCTCTGTTGCTAGGGGCGGTACCGTTCCAATCTTGGATGTCAGCCGTCGCCATGGACGGCTCCCCGCCGATGGTGACCTTCCTGTTCACGGTCAACCTGGGTGCCGTTTGGTTCCTCTTGCTGGCCTATTTGGAAACCTACAGCTGGCTGAGTGCGCAGGCCGCCTTCGGCCAGCTTTTCACTCTCGTGGGTCTGATCATGATGGTGGCTGGGGGCACACTGGCGGCTACTCAAGATCGGCTTGGTCGTATCGTCGGCTACGCTACCCTGGTCGACAATGGTGCGATGTTCGTGGCGCTGGGTTCCCGGCATGTGACCGGCTTGTCGCTCTCGATTATGATGCTCATTGCTCGTCCCTTGTCCCTGGGATTGATGGCCCTGGGGCTGGATGGGCTCCGCCGGTTGGGCCAGGGCGATGATAGGGCTGAGACGTTGGCCGGAACTGCCTGGCAGGTGCCATGGCGCACGCTGGCGTTTGTGATGGGGGGAATCTCGATGGCCGGGTTCCCGCTGTCGCTGGCGTTTGCCGCGCGTTGGGGGCTGTACCGTCTCCTGGCAGGGGCCAACCTCTTCCAGGCCGTGCTGGCACTTCTGAGCAGTGCGGGTGTTATGATGGGCTTGATCAACATTATGCGCTTGCTGCTGACGCCGTCGCGGACGATGGTAGAGGTGGGGGCGACGGATGAGGGCTCGCCCGACGGGCCCCGGGTCAGGCGCGAAGATCCGGTGGTGTTGGCCATGATCCTGGCGCTGCTGGTCGGTACGATTGTGCTTGGCCTGTTCCCGCAGCTGGTGAGCGGGATTGCCTTCCAGATGGCCGAGGAGTTCACCTTCCTGTCACAGTAGCCGGTTCACGTCTTTCGCGGGTGTTGGTGCGGGGGATCTGATATCACAGAATCAGGAGGTTCCTGCCTATGGTACGGTACCGTGGCCCTCAGGCCAAAGCGTTCATCGAGCGTGACAGCGCCGTCGTTTCTCCGTCTTACACTCGCGGCTACCCCTTTGTTATGGGGCGCGGGCGCGGGACCGAAGTCTAGGATGTGGACGGCAACCGTTACCTCGACTTCAGCAGCGGTGTGGCGGTGACATCGACCGGACACAGCCATCCTGAGGTCGTCCGGGCCATCCAGGATCAGGCCGAGCGGTTCCTGCATATGTCCGGCACGGACTTCTACTACCCAAACCAGATAGAACTGGCTGAACAGCTGAACCGGATCGCGCCGATGGACGTGCCGGCGCGTGTCTTCTTCACGAACTCCGGGGCTGAAGCCATCGAGGCCGCAGTCAAGCTGGCGATGTATGCTACCGAGCGGCCGTACTTCATTGCCTTCTACGGTGGGTTCCACGGTCGCACATTGGGCGCACCGGCGTTCACAGCCAGCAAGACCGTGCAGCGCCGCTGCTTCAGCCCAACGTCCCCGCCGGTTACACACATTCCCTATCCTGATTCGTATCGCCCCCTGCTGGCCGGACCGGGTGGCGATGAGGGGGAGGCAGTGATACGGTTCCTGGAGGATGTGGTCTTTGCGCGCAAGATCTGCCCTGAAGAGGTTGCGGGGATATTGGTCGAGCCCATTCAGGGGGAGGGTGGGTACATCGTCCCGCCGCCGTCGTTCTTCCCCGCCCTGCGCCGTCTGTGCGACAAGTACGGTACTCTACTGATTGTGGATGAGGTGCAAAGCGGGATGGGGCGAACCGGAAAGTGGTTTGCGATCGAGCACGAAGGGATTGAGCCGGATATTGTCGCTGTGGCCAAGGGGATTGCATCGGGGATGCCGCTGGGCGCCACGCTGGCGCCGCAGGAGTTGATGTCCTGGCCCGCCGGCTCGCACGCCAGAACTTTTGGCGGTAACCCTGTGTCATGTGCGGCTGCGCTGGCTACGCTCCGGTTGCTGGAGAACGGCATGATCGACAATGCCGCTCGGATGGGGGTCGTGCTCAGACAGCGGCTTCGTGAGATGATGCCGGACCATCCGTACATCGGTGACGTCCGTGGGCGTGGCTTGATGGTAGGTGTTGAGATAGTCAAGGACCGCGAAACCCGAGAGCGAGCTCCCGAACTGCGGGACCGGATGATCTCAGAGGCGTTCTACCGCGGTCTTCTGCTGCTCGGTGCCGGGCCAAACACGTTGCGATTTGTGCCGCCCCTTAACGTGAGCCCCGCGCATCTCAATGAGGCGCTGGAGCTCTTTGAGTCAGTTCTGACTACGGTGGAGGCCGGATAGGACATGGGAACGTTATGTCGTTGAACCTGTACGATTTCCGCATCCGCCAGCGTGACTATCTGCTGAGCATCAACCGTGCCATGGTCTCACGACTCAACATCCGTGCCGTGCTCCGGCTGATCTTGCAGGCTTCAGTGGATATGCTACAGGGGCAGTCAGGGGTGATCGCCCTCAACAACGAGAGCGGCACCTACGATTTCTGGGCCAGCTACGGTCTTCCCCCCGCGCTGGTGGATTCTTTCCAACTCCTCGTCGAGGATGTGCCCGACGTCGACCGCATCGAGGACTTTACGATGCCGGATCTCGCCGAGAAGCTCGGGCGGATCGCTGAGGAGACTGGGCTGTTGCTGGGGCAGGTCGTGGCGCTGCCGATGGTGGCCGAGAGGGGGCTTCTGGGCGTGATCTTCATCTTTCGTGCCCAGAGCTCGCGGTTTTCGCCGGACGACCGTCAGATCCTGTCGAGCTTCGCGGACTACGCCGCCGTGGCTGTGCGCAATGCCCGAGTCTACGAAGGGGCCGAGACCGAACGCCGGCGTCTGGATGCGCTGCTGGACTCCAGTGCCGACGGCATCATGGTGCTCCGGCCGAACCTGCGCATTGAGCGCATTAACCGGGCTCTCGTTACCCTCACCGGCTGGACGGCGGCGGAGGCCGTCGATCTCCACCACGACGAGGTCGTCAAGTGGGCGCAGCGCAGCTCACGGATGACGCTCGAGGACGCCGTTGCCCAAGGTTGGCCCACCGAGGAGAGGGGGACGCTGTATGTGGAGGGTGAGTTGCGCCGGCGGAATGGCAGCGGGGTCTCGTTGGCTATCACCTATGCCCCGCTGATGACGAAGAGTGGCCAATTGCTCAATATCATCGGGACGGTGCGCGATATTACGCGCTTCCGCGAGTCGGATGCGCTGAAGGACACGTTCATCTCCGTGGTGTCGCACGAGCTCAAGACACCGGTGGCGATTATCAAGGGGTATGCGGAGACCCTGCAGCGCCCTGAGGCGCGGACCAACCCGGCCCTGGTGGAGGACATGCTCTCCGAGATTGTACAAGAGGCCGATCGGCTGGCGCGGCTGGTCGACGACTTGCTGGATGCGTCGCGGCTGCAGGCCAGTGGGCTGCCGTTCCGGGATGTCGAGGAGGTCGATCTGGGCTTCCTTGGACGGCGAGTGTTGGACCGGCATCGCTCTCAGAGTACCAAGCACCAACTGGTTCACACCTTCCCAGACGACTTCCCGTCGGTCTTTGGCGATCCTCAAAGATTGGAGCAGGCGCTTGACAACCTGGTCTCGAATGCCATCAAGTACTCGCCTCGGGGCGGTGTGGTTGAGCTGCGGGGGCGTGCAACGCCGGCGGAAGTCGTCGTCTCCGTCTCAGATGAGGGCGTCGGCATACCGCTGGATGAGCAGGAACGCATCTTTGATCGCTTCTATAGGGTGCAGGGCCCGGAGACGCGGGCTGTCTCGGGCACGGGCCTGGGACTCTATCTCACCCGCGCCATTGTGGAGGCCCACGGGGGGCGATGTTGGGTCACCAGCGCTCCAGGGCGTGGCTCCACGTTCTGCGTTGCTTTACCACGCGAGACCGGTTTGGCTATTTGGCGCAATGAGAGTCTGGTATAATGGCTCTTTGTATGCGGTGACCTTGTGACCCTGTTATTGAAGGAGTAAGTTGATGCCACCTAGATATGCTGCTGCCGTGACCTGTCCATCGTGCGGCACAAGATTTCAGGCGCCCGTTCAGCAGGTTCTGGACGTTCGCGTCGAGCCGGACGTGACGAGCCGCGTGCTCAGCGGAAGTGTTAACGTCGCACGGTGCCCCTCTTGTGGCACCGGTGGCGCGCTGAACCTCCCCTTTGTCTACCACGATCCTGCGAAAGAGATCGCTCTGCTCTATCTGCCGGTCGACTCCGGCGCCGATATGGTTGCGCGGCAGAAGGTCGCAGGGCAGTTGACCCGGCAGTTGATGGATGCGATGCCACCCGAGGAAAAGAAGGGGTATTTGCTGATACCCGAGACCTTCATCAGCCTGGAAACGCTGGTCAAGCGCGTGCTGGGTTTGGAGGGCGTCTCGGAAGAGGAGATGGCCCGCAGCCAGAGCCAACGCGAGTTCGTGGGCACGCTGCTGCAGGCTCCACAGGAACAGTGGCCTGAGTTGGTCTCCGAGAACGAGGCTTTGATTGACGGGGGGCTCTTTGCGTTCTTGGAATACGTGTTGCAGATGACGCAGGCAGCGCCTCAGGCCGGCTCGGACGCTGCAGCGATCGAGGCCTTGCACGAGTACCTTGTGCAGCAGACCGACATTGGCCGGGCTCTGGCGGCGCGCGCCGAGATTCTGCGCGGCTTCGCCGAAGATCCCAGCGGCAAATCGCTGCTGGAGGCCCTGATTGAGGCCGCCGATGACGAGACGATCAGCGTGCTCGTACAGTCGGGCATGCCGTTGATGGACTATGGGTTCTTCCAGCAGCTCGTGGGGCGCATCGAAGAAGCTTCCGCCGAGGAGAAGTCGGCGCTCCAGGTGTTGCGGCGCAAGATCCTCGACGTGCGGGACGAGATTGTGGCTGCCGGCGAAGCCAACGTTCGGGATCGGTCGGTCCTGTTGGGCAAGCTGCTCTCCACCAAGGACGCCGTCCGTATGGCGGGCAGCCACCTCTCCGAGTTGGACGATCTTTTCTTCACCATCCTTGGGGCGCAGCTGCAGGAGGCGCAGAAGCGCGACGATCAGCAGGCTGCTGAGGATCTCCAGCGCGTGGCGACGGCCGTCAACGAGGTGATGGAGAGCACGATGCCGCCGGAGATGGCCCTGACCCGGCGACTGATGGCGGCGCCCAGCGATGAGGTGCTGATGGAGCAGCTTCAGGCGATCCGCCAGCTCCTGACGCCGCGTTTCCTGCAGTTCCTGGAGGCACTTGAGGGGTCTATGCGCGAGCAGGGCCAGGAGGAAGGTGCCGATCGGCTGGTGCAGATCCGCGCCAAGGCCCAGCAAGTCGCACCGGGCGGCGCGCCACAGGTGGGCACGCAGGCTGCCTCGGCGTCTGCGCCGCCTGCTCCTACGGCACAGAGCGTGCAGCGGTCCGCCGATGGCCAGGAGCGCACGCCCTCCGGCTTGATCATCGCAAGGCGGTAGAGGACTGGAGTTTCGGTGATAGAATAGGGATGAGGGGTCACCTTCATCCCTATTTCCGTTTCTATAGCGGGGGTCTGACCGCCGGGTTGGCACCCTTGTGAGGGGAGTATGTATGCCTCGTAGCAAGCTGATGCTCTTAGACGGGCACTCTCTAGCGTATCGCGCGTTTCACGCGTTGCCGGCCGACCTCGCTTCGCCCTCCGGCGAACTGACTAATGCCTCCTATGGTTTCACCTCAATGTTGTTGTCGGTTCTGGCGCTGGAGTCCCCAGACTACCTGATCGTCTGTTTCGACAAAGGTCCGTCTTTCCGGGTCGGCGTCTACTCGGGCTATAAGGCGCACCGCGAGAAGATGCCGGACGAGATGCGCGGCCAAATGGTCCGCATACGCGAGATCGTCACCGCGTTTGGTCTGCCCATCGTGGAGCTCGAGGACTTCGAAGCCGATGATCTTCTGGGCACATTGTCGCGCGAGGCTGCCCAGCAGGACCTCGATGTGGTCATCGTGACCGGCGATCGGGATGCGCTGCAGCTCGTGGACGACCGCGTGACGGTCCTGACTTCGGGCCGCCGCTTCTCGGATACGGTGTACTACACGCCCGACAAAGTGCGAGAGCGCTACGGCCTGGAGCCGGGTCAGCTTGTTGACCTTAAAGCCCTTGTCGGTGACAAATCGGACAATATTCCGGGCGTCAAGGGCGTGGGTGACAAGGGCGCGACGACTATGCTTCAGACACACTTGACGCTTGACGGGGTCTACGAGCACATCGGCGAGTTGTCCGCGCGTTATCAGAAGGCGTTGGAGGCGGGCAAAGACGATGCATATCTGAGCCAGGAGCTTGGGAGAATCATCCGGGATGCGCCGGTGTCGCTGGATCTGGAGCGCGCACAGCTGACGGACGGCTTTGACCGGGAGCTGGTTCTGAATTTGATGCACGAGCTGGGATTCCGGACGCTGGTCGAGCGCATCCCCGGGATGCGCAGACCGACCGCCCGGGCACATGGTGCGCAGCTCTCAATGTTCGAGGAGGCGGCGTCGACCGAGGCCGGCCCATCGCTGGGTGACTACCACCTGGTCGACACTGTTGCTGCGTTGGAGACACTGTGCCGGCGGTTGTCTGTTGCCGCTGCTGTGGCCGTCGACACCGAGACGACAGGCCTTGACGCCATGTCGGCGGATCTGGTGGGTATCTCCGTCACCGACACAGAGGGCGTGGCCTGGTACATCCCGGTGCTGGCCCCGGTGGGGGAGAAGACGCTGCCCGCTGATCTGGTGGCGCAGCATCTGGGCCCTGTGCTGCAGAACCCAGCGATCACCAAGGTGGGCCACAATCTGAAGTACGATATGAAGGTGCTTGCGCGGGCGGGAATGCCGGTGGGCGGCACGCTCTTCGACACGATGGTGGCCGAGTGGGTGCGCAAGCCGGTTGCGGGGTTGGGACTGAAGAGCCAGGCGTGGACGCGCTTGGGCGTGCGGATGAC
>Ga0114918_10002548_pt1 | contig 16283 bp, 43 predicted proteins | sample LantaG_FD_87015 | JGI IMG/M metagenome (GOLD analysis project Ga0114918, IMG submission 87015) | Deep subsurface microbial communities from Baltic Sea to uncover new lineages of life (NeLLi) - Landsort_02402 metaG | ecosystem: Environmental > Aquatic > Marine > Oceanic > Sediment | place...
ATACCAAAAGAACATATTTCACTATGGGTCGATCATAAATTATTTAATGATAGAGATTTATATCATGATGCTGCTTTATACGATCGTCGAATATTGAAAGATTCTGATTTTCCATGTAGAATTGGCAACAAATGTTGGCATATAACTGGACCAGAATTAAAATATAGACAACAATATATAGAAGCATTTCACAAAATTAGACGTGATAAAGGTTTCTTTGATTTTAAAATTACACTGGTGGGGGCATAGGTGGATATAATTTTATTAATGTGTGTTGCTGTATGTTTTGGAGGTATGATATTTTCAATTGATAGTATATCAATGAGTGATTTCCTAGATCCTCCTAATGAGAATTATGATTATGATGAAAAGAATTTATTTTATTTTTTCTGTTTTTGTTTTATAATATCATTGATTGTGTCTAGTTTTTATTTTGGTTCAGGTTTAATAAAAACAACAAAAATATATAAATATCCAATCAGTGGTTATGAAATTTTGGAAATTGATGAGAAGATGCCCTGGGGGTGGATGGGAATTGGACCAAAATATTTTATAAAGCATGATGGAGTTACATTAGAATTGGAGAGATGGTGAACAAAGAATTATCAATTTTTGATATAGACAGAGTGAGGTATAGATGTTGTGATAGAACTGTAAAGTGTTGTGAGAATTGCATTCATGTTATTTTGGGTTTTGACAACGAGCGACGCAAAGAATGTTTATATTGTGAATGTAAATTAAATAAACTAAAAAATGCGACAGGCGGAAGGTGGTACACAGGTGATAGTTGTACTAGTGAAGAGGCAGCACGATGTGATAAATTTTTGGCTAAAACAATTTTTAAAATCGAGGTGTTGGAATGAGCGATACTCGTAATTGTCCATCATGTAGATTCTTTCATGTGAATGAATGTAAAGAATGTGAAGTATGTGCAAGATGTCATAATAGTACAAACCCATATCCTTGCTATGAACCATATAAATATGATTATAGATGACATAGAATGGGAAAATTAATACAAATAGGAAGAAAACGCGGAAATCCTTTATAAGAGGAAATTGAAGAAAGATTTTTGATTCAGGAGAATACACATGAATGAACTTTCAATCAGGGATATAGAAATAATAAATGAATATATAAAAGAAGGCTATGATACTTTCATGAATAAAATGATAGTAAAATATGGAAATTTTTATAATGCAAAAAGAAAAACACGCATAGTCGTGAATCAAAATGGAATCATTATTATAGATGTGGATGATACATCGGGCGCATCTTTATACTCAAGACATTATAATTGTGAGTGGAGAAATAGATTGCAAATATTTATTGATAAATGGAATGCATCCAATGGAAGAAGCTGTGAGGATGTATTGAAAAATATGATGAATGAACAATTATTCAAAATAACAGTAGTAGAATGATGAATAAATTATCCGAGGAGACAAAATGAGCATTCCAAAGAATATAATCACATTTGGGAAAAATAATAATTTGTCAATGATTGAGATAGAAAAATATTGGTCACATTCTCGCGAGATTACTACTCATAGAAAAAACCAAAAAGCTCCATTTTTTGCTTATGTGACAGCAGTATTTAAAAGAATGGCAAAAATTAAACCCAATAAATCCAGAGGAAATAAAATGCTATATCATATGTGTTGGTGTTCACGATGTGGGAAAGATATAACTATCCCAATGACAGAAGTTCCTTGTATTTTTGAATGTGAATGTGGGAATTATATGGAAATAGGAACAGCACACAAACCAAAATTCAAAATAACATTGAGGGAATTATGATTAAATTATTTAAAAAATTAAGAAGAAAGTTTTGGAATTGGCAATGTAAAAAGTATGGTTGTATAACTGTTGGAAAATATTATGGGATGGCACAAGCACATTGTAGGAGATGTGGAAAGAAAACAGTATGGGCAGCGGAAGGTGTTTCCGAACACATAGAACCATGGGGTGAATATACAGATTGAGGAGAATTAAATGAATATAACTATTCCTGTCAACATGTGCATGAATGAAGTAAATAACGATTATGGAGATTATATTTTTACTCTCGAAGCAATGGAATCTTTATGTGTTATTCTCAAGAATACAATACCTGCAAAAGTAATTTCTAAAGAATTTGGAATAATTGTTGGTCACACCACAAATGCAATTTTTAATAAAAATTCTGGAAATATTGAGGTTGGTATTGAACTGATCCCATCGCCATCATTTTGTGATATATTAAAAAATAAAAAATCATACAGACTACAACCATCACTCCATTTTGGAGGCGTGACAATCAGGGGTACAAAAATAACTTTTATTAAGAAGCATGGATCCATACATATTTATAAACCAAGGTGGTTTGCAAAATGGAAATCAACATTTAAAATATATGTTATTTAAAGTGAGGTGGGAAATGAAAACGGACTCTTTTAAAAGTTTTTTATTAAATATTACCCCCAATGAACCACTACCACAATACAATCATTATATATTTACTAAAAAATTATATGATTTAATCATATCAAATTTAGATCGTTTTAAAATAAGATTACATAATAGTGCTGTTTTTCCATCAGATGCATATATTGGTGTTGCCATCAAGAAAACATATACATTTGAAAAATATCCAGTAATACTTACAAGAGTATACCATGATTATAGAAATGAACACAATACAACTAAAAAATTTAAAGATGTTTTAGAATGTAATGGTAAATATTCACTGCGTCTTCCAGATGATAATCATTTTGAATTTGATATTGAATCCAGGACAGTTACAAATATTAATAGAATTGGTTCATTGATACTATATCAAGAAAAAAACATTCGACCCATTGCAGAATGTGGATTATTTAGAATTACAATAATATGAAGGAAAAAATATGAATAGTAATTTAAGAATTGTTAAAGAATTGGAAAAGATTTATGATCCTTTTGAATTTTTAAAAAGTTATGGAATAAAATTCATGCTTTATGAAGATAGAATGGTTTTAAACTATGACCAAATAGATTCACACAGCCATAGACATATTGACTTTGTGAAAGAATGTCGTGGATTAATTTTAGAATGGCCATCATATAATGTTCTTTGTAGATCATTTGATAGATTCTTTAATTATGGTGAAGATCCAAGATCCAATAAGTTTAATATAGGAAAATCAATCTGCATGGAAAAAATTGATGGTTCTTTGTTGAATGTTTATCATGATGGTAAAGAATGGCAGTGTGCAACAAGAGGCATGGCTTTTGCTGAAGGAGAAACTAGACATCCAGAATATACATTTAGAAAAATATTCATGGAAGCAATAAACTCAACAAATCTCAATGAAACATTTAAAGATTTCAATAAGGACTTCACATATATATTTGAGGTTGTATCATCAATCACCAGGGTCGTTAAGTTGTATCCAGGAATAAATACATATGCATTGGCAATTAGAAATAAATATGATGGCTCATGGATTCCTACGGTAGAGGCAATAGATTATATTACTTCTGCTATACCAACAGTCCTCAAACCTTCTATTCATACATTTGAAAATCTAGATTCTATAATGGAAAACTTTAAAGATCTTCCAGCATTTGATGAAGGATATGTGTGTATGATAGAGGATGATGAAACAAAATCAGTATGGAGAGTGAAAGTTAAAAATCCTTCGTATCTCGCAATTGCACATATAAGACAGGATGGAAATTTATCAGAAAAATCCATTGTAAAATTAGTATTTACAAATGATCACGAGGAATATTTATCAATGTTTCCCGAGGATAGAAAATTCTTCAATCCTTATATAGGCGCATTCAATAGGATGATGAAAGAAGTAGACAATCTTTATAGTAGAGTTGAGCATATTATCGATCAAAAAGAATATGCTTTGAAAGTCAAGAATCATGGTTGTTGTGGGATTTTGTTTATGATGAAAAAAGGAAAAACACTATCAGAAATATTTGATAGAATGACTGTCAATGGGAAGGTGGAAATAGTGAAAAAATATATGAAAGAAAAGGATAAATGATATGGAACAAATAAGCTTGAAAAAAACTATTTTTGGATTGTTAGATGAATTAGAAAATGTGGAAATATTTGATATGCCCTCAATATGTGTTGGATATACAAATAATGAAAATTGTAATCTACACAAAGATTGCTCTGAACATAGATTAGAAGTAATAAAAAATTTAAAACAACGAATTAAGAATGAATTATAATTTTAGTTATAAGGAGAATTCATGTTGGGAATGATAACAATAATAGTATTTGCAATTTTCTTATGTGTAGCTACTGAATAGGAGAATATATGAAAAATTTATCAGAATATACACTTAAAGAGATGATGGAAAATCTCGATGCTTTTTGTGATGGGAATGAATATGATCTAAAGGATTTTAGAATTGAGGTGTATCCATTTATGAAAACCAATCTCGATTCGGGAACGAGTGAAACTGAAGCTATCCCATATTCAGTTACGTTCTATAATTTAGAAACAGGAGATGAATTTGATTTTTCCGAATTCCTTCGTGCATTTGATCAAAGTGTTTCAAAATTTATAAAAAAATAGGAGAATTTATATGTTAGGAATTTGTTTTATGGGATGTGTTATTTGTTTGTTTGTTGGTTCACTTAAGTTGGGTGAATGCAATTTTAGAGCTTTTTGGGCTTGTCTTTTTATAATGCTATTGTGTATAGGAATTTTTGTTTATAATTTAGGTATCCCACCAAATAAGAAATATGCAACATACAAGATTCATTCAGTTGATGGATATATTTTAAATTCTCCTAAGACTGTGAAGGTTATTTGGCTACAGAGAAATTGGGAATTTGATGATTATGAATATTATATATTGGTTGAAGATGATGAAATAAGGATAACAAGCAATTGCATTTCATCGCGGCCTAGAAATTTAGAGTGGGAAGATTTGGAATGAACCAATACGGAATAAGAAAAGTTGGCATCAAAGATGAAATTATTTTCTGGATGCAATTATTGATTGAAGAAGCATTTAGAGACATGGAAATTGATAAAATGCAGTTTTGGTCAACAAAACATAAAAGGCTAAATGATCTGGAATTCTCAATTGAATATATAAAGAATTCTACGTTTGGATTACGAATAACAAATAAAAAAATGAGCATGAGAAGGGATTTTATATTTGATTCCAATAAAAAAGGAAAGTTTGCTGTGGACATTGTGAAGAGATATATAAAAATATGGAATGATTTTAATAAGACTGAAACCAGCGTTGATGATGTATTCATAAAAATAATTGATGATAACCGTCCTTTTAAAATCACTGTTTTTTAATGATTGTTTAGAGGCTGCCCCGAAGGGCAGCCATTTTTTTGTATATGTAATTTATTCTGTTGGAATTTCCTCATCAACCTCTTTAGATATATCTGGAAATTCCGGATGGATCTTTCTTATTTCTGTTTGAAATCTCATGAGTGTGTGTGCGACTTTTCCAAAAGCATCTTGAATAGCCATAAAATTAACAATTGAAAACTTTTGTATTTGTAGATTTTGCTCTTCCAATGAAACCAATCTTATTTCAATGGTATCGAAGAATCCAGTTTCATCGTCTATTCTATCCCAAAAATTTTTATGATTCAAATCCAGTTTATTCCTGACATCAACAAAACACATTTTCATATTTTCATATTCATCATTCATTCTTCTTAACTGTGTTAATAATATATCATATTCTTCTCTATTAATAATAAATTTATTTAAATCTTTTGTTAGAAAATCATAAGTTGCTTCCCATTCTTCATTTGCAACATCAAGATTTTTGATGTTTACATTTGTTTTTCCAATCTGAATACTCATAAGTCCGAATCCGAGTGCAACCATGAAAATAAACACAATTAAGAAACCTTTTTCTCTGGTGGTTAAACCACAAGTTGTAGATGCCATTATCAATCCTCCTCTTCTATAATAGAACTATCTTTCATAGATATCCATTTCCATTGTGAATCTTTTATATAAGCCATTATTTCAACAATTCTATCATAATCAGGAGTCTTCTCATTCAACGGAAGTATAAATGTTACAAATGCAATTCTATCCCAATTATAATCTCCGAGCGCATCCTTTCCAGTGCTTCTTTCGAAAATGAACATATCTTCTTTATCATCAGCACTATAGTTTGCAATTATTCTATATGCTTTATCTTTATATTCTTGATTATAAATTTCTTTCATTATACACTTCTCTCCAACTCTTCTATTTCTTCTTTTAGTTTTTTCTGCGTTTGTTCAATCTTATATTCTCTCAACCAAATTTCATATGTATTTCTGAGTTTATTTCTTCCAGACATATCAACAATATAATCGTCAGTTCTACTAATGTCTCTATAGTCTTCTGGATAAATTACTCCTTCAATTGTTCTATAAATGACATCATCGTATAATCTTAGTTCATAATGATCAAACGTGACTCCGTCCAAAGGTCTGACTTCTAATTTAAGATTATCTTTTCTTGGCATGCTCTCGCATAGTTTAAAAAAGTCTTCTCTTGACATTGCAGGTGTCCATGATTTTCCACCATCATCAGAACCACTTAAAACATCAAATTTAACTTGAATTACTCGTTGCAATTTAATTTGTTTTTTCTCCTTTTCTTCTGGGGGCTCTTCTAGCTTTGTAGATATTGTGTTGATTTTTAAATAATCTGGATGTGATGGATCACAGTACGGACATATAGTGTTTCCATCTGTATAATGTGAATCCCAATGGTTTGCTAGATGATCCACAGGATGTGTATATTTCAGACCCCATGTGCATCCTTCACATTCTATTTTATCAGAAGCAGTTGTCATCATATTGACATACTTTGATGTTGTGTTTTCAGTTTCATCTATTTCTGATTTATTTTTCAGTAATTCATCTTTTTTATCTCCATATTTCTCTTCCAGTAATTCGTTTTTTAATTTTTCATACATAATGATGGCTCTTTTGTGATCTTCGAGAATTTCAGTATAATGTGGAACCAACGTATCTAAATATGTAGAAGCATCATATCCTTCTGCTGCCTCCAACGGAACAACAATCTTACCTCTCACAAGAGAGACTTCCATCATATTTTCAGCAGTGATTTCAATTCTTGTATTTAATACTTTTTCTAAATCAAATTCTTCATTTTCACCCCCAGCAATATGTTTGAGAGAAAGATAGACATCTTCTTTTGTCTTGAGTGGTTCGAGATGTGGACCAAATACTTCACCCGAATTAATTAAAATTGGTGTGAGTCCTGGAGAATATCTATATCTTCTCAGTTTAGGTCTATTCAAATATTCCTTCAACCAATTCATACACACTGTCATCATAGTAGTAATTTCTTGACAATCTTCAGCCCTATAAACAATAATTGATGTTTCCGTTGTATTGAGATTTAAAAGATATATATCATTTTCGTGATCTTTTTTGATTTCTAACCAATCAAACGTTTTACCATCCGAGCATTCGACAATTTCTTTATTTTTTTTAATATTTGACACAGCACAATAATTAAAAAATTCTTTTTCAGTAAGTTGCATTTTTACACTCCTTTTTTAGATAAAATATTTTCGATTTCCTCATGTGTGAAACCAGCCTCGGCAAGCTTGTTATAATAATCATCTTCTTCCTTCGTCCCAAGCTCATTTATAATATCATTAATTTCTCTATTTTCTGCTCTAATATCTTTAGCAGTATATTTTTCTTTTCTCATATAGAAAACCCCCTTGTCATACTTTATTATTTGTTTTTAAAAAAACAAGAACAAAAAAATCAGTTCTCCTTGTTAATAGATATGCTTAAATCAATATGTTCAATAGTTTTAGTTGGTTCCACTATAATAGTTACCTTTTCCCCATTAATGTCAACTTTATAATATTCTATAAATTTTTTTCTTTTCATGTCTTCTAAATTAGCTATAAGAATAGCAGTTGTTTGAAGCACAGATAATATGGTTACATCTATCTCGTCTGCAAATGCCTGAACTTCAGTAGGAATTTTTTTCTTTGGGGGCTCTCCACCATATAAATCGTCAATTAGATTCTGAACCATTACGCTTTCTCCTCCCTCTGTATATATCTATCTCGTCTTTAAGATATTTGTTTGTAGTTTGGAGATCTTTCACTTCCCTTTCCAATGTTTCCACTCTTGATTTTAAACCAAATAATGATATTATATTATTTCTAAAATTTTCATGATAATCCTTATTCCAAATATTTATTGCTTCCGCTCTCGTTTTACATGTTGATGTGAGATAAAAACATTCCGAGCAACACACAATTACACAAAAATCATTTTTCACAACGATATGTTTTTCGCTTCCGCATTGTGGACAATTTTCTACTTTCATTACTGCAATGTCATCATCTGTTAAACATGTCAAACAATTGCCATTTTGTGCAACTGGTATTATATTTGGTTTCGGTGTGGTTGGTTCATCATGCAACCCACCTTTTTTGAATAAACTTTCCTCCATATTTCCTCCTATCTAAAATGTTTCTAAATTTCCTAATATCTTTATACAAGTTTTTCCATCATCAAAAAATAAATCAAAAGGTGATATATAATATAACCCAACCACATAGTCTGCATAATCTACCAATTTTCGTTGATAGTATAATTTTGCTAATGCCACATCATTTGAATGATATTCGATATAAAAACAATCTGATTTAAATCTCCATTTATCTTCTGGTCTGACAATAAAATTTTCTATTATAATCTGATCGGAACTAAATTCGAAATACGCCCCACGCCCACCCACTACAATCCTATTATAGTTAATTGCCAACAATGTTCCCACAGAAGAAAATAATTTTATTTGTGTATCAGGTTCGGGATATATTGGAAGCATTAACATGTTTTCTTCATATTCTTTTTCAATTTCGGTTAATTCAATCAACACAAAATCCTCCAGTTATTACTTTATATATGTTCTCTATTTTTATTTTACTATTTTTTTGAAAAGGAAAACCACATATATTACTTTAATGTAGATGTAAAATGTTTTTATTTTTATTCTAAAATTATGGAGGACTATTTTAATGAGAGTCGTTTGTATCGATGGTATGCCTGATAAGTTTAAAGAATTCAAACCAAGGGAAAATTATTATGGTGATGATGAAATAAAAGAAAAACCAGTACTCGCATTTTATAAAATATCTGATAGAGAATGGGTGGAAAACAATATGGAAATATGTATTTGGTTTCTGAATCAATTAGAAGCAAATGAAGACTTTGAGGTGGGTTGTTGAAGGAGAATGGGTAATGTTCAAAAAAGAAAGGGAAACATATCTGAAAGAAGAAAAGATATTAAAAAATCTTTTATCTGCATATAACGAATTGCAAGGAACCAAGTGGAAAGTTGTTAGAAAAATAATGGATGCTACCTGTACATATTTTCACTATAGTTCAATAGAACGCGATGGATTGGTAATGTGTTCCGGACATGCTGATGATTGTATAGTTTTCATCCATCATAAAATAACTGAAATTTTGCTAGTAAATAGATTGCACGAGGAAAAATTTTTCAAAATAAATCCACATATAATTAAGTAAACACTAATTTCTGGAGTGAGAAAAATAAGGAGATAAGATGGAAAAAATTGCAATTGTGTGGGGCCTCATGGCCATATCGGTTTTTTATATGACAAATAATGAATGGTTGCCTGCTATATATTTTTTATTATGTTGTATAGCAGCTCAACTAATAATACGGTTGGACGAAGTGATTAATTTATTACAAAGGAGCAAATGATGAAACTTAAACCGATTATAGGATACATTCTTGATACAACCATTGTGTGTCCTAATTGCTTTAAAGAGGAAGATAGAGATAACATAACTAACACCATACATAAGGGCGATTCCATGGATGGTCAGCAAATATTTTGTGGTTTGTGTGGTTCTGTTATAGTGGACAATGTGGAACGACCATAATGAAAATATTAGGAATTATAAATACCGTATTCGTAATACTTTTAATAATAAAACTCCTAGAATATTGCAATGATCATTTCTTCAATGTTGGGTATATTCTTGGTGCTGTGGTGGTGGTATCATTGTTCACAACAGTTGGAAGATTGATGACTGCGTTTTCATATGTAGATGTTGGTCTTATTATTAGTAACTATCTGCTTATCTATGTTTGTTGGCTGAGATTGAAACATCTCAAAAACAGAAAGGAAGAAAATTATGAGTAATTTTGACATTGAAACAAACAGGGAAGACTGGACAAACAATATCCGAATTAATGTTGAAGCAACATTGCCGGATAAAGAAAGAATTGATCTGTTGACAGTAAGAAACAGATTGAAAGAAATGATGGATTCTGTTTATGAAGAAATCATTAAAAACTATGTGGGGTGAGGAAAAATGGAAGAAATTTATGTAGTTTATTATCCATCGTTTGTCGATGAAGAGGAAGGTGGCTTTAAAGCAACCATTGTTGGTTTGTTATCGCCAGATGCTGTAGATGATTTCGTTAAGGAATATACCAAAAAACATGGGTATATCAAATATCAATCAACAGACAATACCTATTACAAAGAAGGCTCCCATTCAAATGATTGTTTGATCGTTGAAAAGAAACCATTCAATGAACTTATTAATCTCAATTTATAGGGGAAAATATGATAAGACCAGAAGAATGCATAGGAAAAAATTCTATAGAACGAATAGAAATTTGTGAAAGGAAAATAGGAAAATTATTGAAAATGATGTTTATTCCTGGTAAAATGGAATCTATTAATTTCACACCACATGGTCAATCAAATACCTACATTATTGAATTCTATAATACATGGCAAAATTTAACGGATGGTGAGCAGGAAGTAATAAAAAAACGTATGAAAACATGTGGATGGAATATTACCGAACATGTGAAATATATCAACGCTGTAAGATTTTCAGCAATTCCACGAGAAAGCGAATAATTATTTAAAAGGAGAATTTGAAATGAGGAAAACCAATAACCCAGTTATCGCAAGTATCAGAAGAGAGAATGCAAGAATGGTGAATTCCATTAAGAACTGTAAGAGTTTACAGACGCCAGAGCTGAGAGTGGAAACAAAAAATGCCCAACAATTTCTTTCTCAGGTATATCGTTCCCATCATATCGCTTACTGCGAACTGCGTGGAAGAATGAGGGATGAGATAGAAAAACCAGCAGAAAACAATATCCCCAATGAACAGCTCATCTCAAATCTAAAAGTCATGTGGAATGAAAAATTGAAAGCATATAATGAAGAAGTTCAGAAAGCCTCCGAGGAAGAAGAAACAACAGAAAAAGATGAGGATATAAACCTCGGTGTAACACTCAGTGAAGCAATTGAAACGGTCATGGGATGTTAACTACATCCCAATGACAAAGGAATTATAAATGGAGAGACACATGTATATTGAATGTTTCGGAACATATGTGGAAAAAACGGAAACAGACTTTGGGAAAGTATTAGTTAATATCAGTCTAATTGCAGGATTATCAGTTCTTTTTGGGGTAATAGGTGGGAACTGTTATTATGATTGGTTCATAGAAAATACAAGTTTTGCCGCCCCACAATCCTTTTGTGTAAATTTTGGTCTTGGGTTTTTTGCATTATGTATTTTTATGATGTTTATACATATCATGAAATACGAAATATGCAAATATATATGTCTGCCTTTATTCCGAACATTCAAAGGTCTATTCTTGCGTGCTTGGAGAAATATACCTTTATTGTCAAATGCATATAAAGCAGAATATGAGATTCTTGAGCAAAAGAATAAAATTCTAAAAAACAGAATCGATTTATTGAAAAAATATGCAGAAAATACCGAAGATGAAACGGAAAAAAATAATCTTTTAACACTCATAAGAGATATGCAACAACTTTCTGATAGGATGACAAAGGAAACATTTGAAACCAGAAAGAAATATGCTATCCTAGAAGCATATCGAGCAGTTGATGATGCATATACACAATATGAAAGATCTATTAAATCTGTTGAAAAAATGGATGCGAACCTTCTCAGATCTAAAATTGCGCACAGGGTAAAAAATCAAGTTCTAAGTTTGAGATAATATAGGAGGTTTGATGAAAGATATTGAAAATATAGAACGACTAGAAAACGGATCAGGAACTTTGGTGAAAATAAGTTTTAAGGGTGGAAAGACGAAAGAATCAGAATCTCTTCTTGCTAATATGCTGTTTGAATTATATATGATTCAAAAAGGTGAAGGAAAAGATGAAGTGTGTAGTGCTTTGTATGAAGAAGTGTTTGAAAAATAGGAGAGTATGATGAAATACCATGTTATTTCGAGCGGATCTATCCAGGATATAATCAATCAAGTCAACAGAATGATTGGAGAAGGATGGATCCCACAAGGCGGTGTGTCCTGCTATGGAAAATCTATTTATATGCAAGCAATGGTGACGGTTGATCGATCATGAACGATTATAACCATGTCACTGTTGGTGAAATGACTGAGTTTCTTAAAGAACAAAACAAAGATGAAAGATTAATCATTTTAGGTCCAGGAAACGTAGCACTGGAATTGAAAATTGATAAATCCATACATAGGAACAGAACCGTTTACATATATACGGATAGTTATTTTGAAGAACCATGTGCGGATTGTTGGTGTACTGGGTGTGCCTATGCTAAAGCTTCTACAATATGGCCAACCATGGGAAGAAATTTTTGTAAGCATCCAAAGCATGGAGAATATGTTAAAGGAAGACAACTATTGGTTTCTTCATGTATTTATTCTGATGGAAAAAAATGTCCACATTTTGAAAAGGAGAATTCCAGTGACACATAAAGAATGGTTGGATTTAAATCCACAACAAAAAAAAGAAGCATCAGAAAAAATGAAAAAATGGCTTCTTGCCCAACTACAACCAAGGCTAGATAAGAAAAACGAATTGATGGAAAAATACAGGGAGACATTAAGTTCAGATGAATACGAAATAAATAAATCAAAGAAAGTTCTTGAAAAATTGTATCCACAACAGATGAGACTTTCTAATTGTATTGAAGAAATTCAGAAAAATAAATCACCTGCTTGGATGCAAATGAACTATTATAAGATCATTGGTGAATTTTCACTATAAGGAGAAAAGATGGATATTTATATTACAAGGGATGAAGATACTGAGTTGAGGCTATGGAGAGGCAAGGCAAGAAAAACAGATCAGGGATTTTGGATAAGAGATGGGGAGAAGCATTTACTCTCGCTAGGAAAAGATCTAAATTTATACCCAATGGTTTCATGGAATGATGCCGAATCAAAAAGAGTAATTTCTTTAAATATTGAGGAGTAAAAAATGCAAACATTAAAAAGAGAAGATGGAGCTATTTCTTATGCTTTCGATAAGGAAAGCGAGCAGAATTTTATTGATACATTGGCCATAATTGTGGAAGATATTTATACAGATAAATTTGTTAAAGAAGATCTTGTTGATCAGATACATGACATTTACACAGAGAAACTGCCAGCCGAAGAAATTCCAATTTCCAAAGAAGAAGTGAAAAGACTTCTTAAGATCCAGATAGAAAATTTTGAAGTGTTTGTAGATGCTATGAAGGAAGCTTTAAGAACGACAGACGAGCAGAAGCAATACACTTATGAAGAATTGGAAAAGGATGGTTTTGCTTAATATGAAGGTAAGTGAACTAGCACTTGAACGATTTAGTGGTTGTGGAGAAGGATGGCGGCCAATTATTCAAGAAGCATTGGAAAAAATAAATGAAATGAATCCCAATACTGAAATACTTCAAATAAAAGAAAAATTTGGAGGATTGCGATTGTATGTTGGGCATATCGATGGCTCCGATTCAATGGAAATTGAGAAAATTGTTAGACATGCCGAAAAGGAATGTGGTCTGACATGTGAATATTGTGGATGTACCGGAAGATGGAGGAAATTAAACTGGCAAAAAACCCTTTGTGATTTATGTTATTATAAAGCTTTGGTGAAAGAACTCAATCAAAATATTCAATTCATCAAATTTTCTCATGGAAGAGAAATGAAAGAGGAAAAGAAGAAAGCTTATGATAAAGGATTCGAGGATGGGAAACGAGAAGCAATAAGAGATGACTTCACAACAGAGTAATGGAGGCATTCCTTGGTATATGGCATAAGTATCTGTGATAATTGTGGGAAACATGTAATCGACGCCGAATTACTTCCCAAGTGTCCATTTTGTAAAATAAAATTTAAGGAGAAAGTTATGAAAGTGAAGAAAAGTACAATTTATGAATTGGAATTTGATGCTGGTATCATATCTGAAGGAGGATCCGGTCTAACAAATATTGATGTCATTGAAACGGAAAAAGGATGCAAAAAAATCGAAGATGCTATAGAATTAATTGAAGAACTTGAAATGGAAGAAGGAAATCCCGAAAAAATCAAAAAGGAATTTGTTATTATAGGAAAGATTGCAAGAAGATATTCTGAAACTGAAAGAGAAACCTAAAATGAAATTTGAAGGTTTTCCGGCTCGTTCAAAGCTTATAGTTGAAAAAATATCTATAATACTTAAAGTTTTTATAGATTTTGAACATAACGCAGATATACTAAATCATGAAGATAACATGAATATTCATACAACAGATTTAGTTGATGTTAGTGTTTCGTACTATAAGGATCACTCAAAAGTTTTCGATAAATTATGTGATCGGCTCAACACAGAACATTGGAGGGTATATTCGATTACCAATTGTTTCTGTCCCGCAAATACAGGATATTTTATTGAGGTTGAGTTGGATGATATTAAGTATTTGGATTCCTTTAAGAGGAAACTCTCAGAGGTTATTCCAAAAATAAAAGCCAGAAAAATGTTATTATAATATTAAGAGAAAATTGATAAAATAAAGGTCTGCATAACTTACCAAATTACAAAAAAGAATCAGGAGGAACAATAGAATGAACGCAACTGAGAAAAAATATCTGAGGGATAGAATCGCCGATATTCGTATGAAGAAACAACGTGAATTGCAGGATCATATGTATGCTACAGCTATCACACTAACATCGGAAGAAAGATTGAATTTAGTTATAGCTGGGAAAGTTAAACTCAAATCAAAGAGAAAACTCAATGAACTCAAAAATCATCAGAAGGATTATATTAAAGATGTCTATGATTTTTCATATCATGAAAATCCATACGACAGTGATCTATATAATGAAAAGGCGAAAATATTAAGAGAAGAAGAAATAAGAGTGGTAGATCAGGTAATGCTTGGTGAGTCTGATGAAGCATTGAAACTCATGAAGGAATTTGAAAAATTTAAAGTTTAATAAAAACTTTATTTAAATGATTAAACAGGTGCTGTCGTTCTGATGGCACCTGTTTTTATAAAGAGGAAAATAATGGAATCTCTTACAAGATATATGTTCAATAAGGAGTATTTATCTGATTGTCGGTGTGAAATGGAACCCGACCCCCATGGTGGATATTATGATGTGGAAGATGTTGACTCTCTTCTTGAAGATAAGAATGAGGAAATTGAAAAAAAGGATAAAACAATTGCTAGACTAAGAAATCAATTGGATCTTTTAGGGGGGAATATTTGAGAAATTTAATTAAAGTTGAAACAGAAGGTGAAGATATAACAATCGATATTGAAAAACAATTGATTGGTATTAAAACCTGCTATAACAAAATTTCATTGTTATTTTCAAACAACGAAGCATTGATTCTCGCATTTGAGGAATTACAACCAGAGGATGCTGCTGACGAACGATGGCACCATTACTGGAAATGCAAAACAAAACTTATTGATGCAAATGGTGCTTTTTTCACACATGATATAGATGATCAAATCAAACTCTGCAAGAGGCTTGGTTTAGTTGAAGATGAAGAAAATGACGATTTCATTCAGAAAATATTAAAAATGAAAGAAGAAGTTGAAGCCAAGAGAAAGCTTGTCACGAAACAGAAAAGGTATGAACAATATCTTAAATTAAAAGAGGAATTCGATGAATGATATAGAATGGGAGGATTTGATATTATATCCTTTGTTTTTATGTTTCAGCGCAGCAATATGGATTGTGGACACATATAGAAAAATTACAAACAAATAATAGGAGAAAACATATGGATCCAAAAAAAGAAGGAAAACGTGCAAGAGAATATGGAACAGTATTCGACAGACATCATAAAAATCCATATAACAAATATGGTGATTATGATGAACAGAAATCCAATAAGGAATGGGACGAAGGTTTCAGGGAAAGAAGTGAAGAAATGTATCCAGAATTTTATGACGATTAATTAAAAGGAGCACTATATTATGGTA
>Ga0114918_10002549_pt1 | contig 16278 bp, 31 predicted proteins | sample LantaG_FD_87015 | JGI IMG/M metagenome (GOLD analysis project Ga0114918, IMG submission 87015) | Deep subsurface microbial communities from Baltic Sea to uncover new lineages of life (NeLLi) - Landsort_02402 metaG | ecosystem: Environmental > Aquatic > Marine > Oceanic > Sediment | place...
ATTCAGACCTTAATGAATATTTGAAAAACAGTTGTGGGGAAAATTCAGTTACATCAAAACTTATTTGCCCGTAAACTCCTGTGGTTATAAACAAAACAACCAATATTCCAATAATTTTTTTCATTTCAATATGTATTTGTTATAGTGATTATACGAAACATATTAAATTTTGTTACAAAATATTGAAATTAATCTCGGAGTTCGAACTCACCGACAACTAATACCATTAAATTCTCAGGTAACTTCTTGTTCTTCCATTCGTTAGACATAATAGAACTAATTGCTCCATCGGTCATTATTTCACCGACATTCATCCATGTTCTGTCTTTGACTTCAAAAAGAATCTTATCGGTATCACTGTCAACAAATTTAACAGTTAGTCTTGGGGTTGCTTTTGCGTATCTCATTCTGTTATATTTTCATTATATTCTGAATTATCTTCATCATTTTCTCTTTGCATGTACATATTACTTCCAGCAGAAGCTATTCCTGCTATTAAGTTAAATACGTTGAATAACAACATTTTGATTATCCAGTAAATTGCAATAATCTGAAAATATCCGATGTTACCGAAAAAATTGCTTAAAGCCAATCTCCATATAATTGAGATGAATACCCCAACTATCAATGCCTCTATTGCGTAATAGAACATTACTGGAAGTAAAAATGCGATGTTATTAAAGTGTTTTTCCATATTATTTAGTATCAATTTTTAAACCCATTTCTTTCATTTTAAGTAACGCCTCCGCATTACCCATAGCATCATCCACTGGATTATGCGTGTGTTTGGTGGTACGAAGTTTCTTCCATCCCGCCCAAGTATCCATTTTCATACCACAGTACAGGTCACCAATCCGTCTGGAAGACCAACCGAAAGGATTCTTACCATAATATGTCAGAAAATACCAATTAATCCATGAGGCATCATAACCATTATTATCACTAATTAGAATTGGTCTACCTTTGGAATTCTCTCTAAGCCAATCAGCGAAATCAGCCATTACTATTTGAGGCTCATCGAACCCCTCATGTTCTTCTCTACTGAACCCACTTACTGCAAGTGCTTGGGGTTCATAAGAATCAGATATTGGTTTAGTCTTGCCATAAAAGGTGGTGTCAAGTTCTTCGGTTAGCTTAACCACACCGAAACACACCATACTATTAAGTCCAAGAAGTCCACCGTCTGATTCTACGTCTACTACAAATAAACTCATATTATTAATTTTAAAATTTTATTCTTAATTCCACTTTGCTTGATGCCTTCATTTGCTCTTGGAGTCCTGACGAAATGCTGTTCATCAATCCAAGGACTCAAATCCAAGTCATCAATAGCTAACCAGTTTTCAATCTGGTGTTCATGAACATACTTGAGTATTTCATCTGCACGACAATCTTGTAGCTGAGAAACTGCTTTAAACTTAACTCCCCAGAGATTTGAAGTAATGTCGGTAACAACAGCGTCTACTGAATTCCATTTGAAAATTTCATTCATTATTTCAATGTTGTATCTTAATTTCCAGTCACTGGATAAGATGACAACAGCATCTATTTTACTGAGAATTTCGTTGAAAACTTTCACACACTTCTCGTCAAAGCGGTAGCAATCATACATATCATGCCATTTCTTTCGATTGGTATAATATTGATGTGTGGTTGCCAGAACCCCGTCTATGTCGAGAAATATGTAAAATCTGGTTTTCATTATTCTTTTACTTCAACTGCGTCTTCAACACCGTCTTTTGGTGGGAAAAGGATTTCAGCAATTGCTTGCTTGAATGTTTCTTTGGGTAATGCACCCATTGCCATTTGAGGTTGACTTCCTAAAGGCACGAAGAGTATTGAGGGAATGCTTTGTATTCCAAATACACCCGCAAGCTCTTGCTGTTCCTCAGTATTGATTTTATAAATATCAATATCAGGGTATTCACCATCAAGTTCTTCGAGAATCGGAGCAACCATTTTACAAGGCTGACACCAATCTGCATAAAAATCAATGATAGCTGGTTTTGTTCCCTTGAACTTCCACTCACCACCATCGGTGTAATCAAATACTTTTTCTTTAAATGTTTCTACTGTTAAATTTTCCATAATTTTTCTTTATCTTATAATTGTTATTTAAAAACCCTGTTTATCGAAATCAATTATCATACCATCAGGCAAGACTTTTAACTTGATATCAATAAATGCAACTGCTGTTTCAGGTTGCTTATACACGTTAATTACACCAGTCTTCTTGAAATCATCTACATCGATTACAACCGTACAGTCTCTGGTTTTAAGTTCATCTGCAATCGTCTTAGCTTGTTCAAAATCTTCTTTCATGATAGCAAAGGCGTAAATCATAGCCAGTTCCTCAATATCCAATTCCTTGAAGTCCATATCGAAATCAACAGGAATTGTTTGGATTTCGCTCGGACTAACATCTAAACCAAGTCTATCTTTCATTTTCCTTGATATGTATTCTCTTAATTCTTTTTCCCAATCTACCATGATTATATTCCGTTTCTGTTAATATTCAATAAATTCCATATCTCAACACAATATCCAATTTGGTGCTTACAGTCGTCAATTGGGTCGTGTTCAACACCAAGCATTGGATAGTTTGCTTTGATATGTGGTGCAAAAGCAACTAATGTTCTTACATCCATTTCAGACCTGAAGTACCAAGGAGTTGGAAGATAGGTCGCAACATATGCGTCTTCCAGAATACCGATATCGAAACGAGCACCGTTTCCCCAGATTCTAACCTTATCAACACAGTCTTTCATCCAAACATTAAAATCACCCAATACTTTTGAAAGATGTTCGCCTTTCTCACAAATCCTTTTACGTGCAGCTTCATTTTGTTGAAGCCACCAATAAATAGTACTGCCGTTAACTTTTAACCCAGAATCCAAACAAGACTCTAAATCAATAACTTTGTAGAACTCTCTACCAGTCTTTCCAGTTTTAATGTTAAACTCAACAGCACCGATTGATACGATTGCTGCATTACTTTTATTGCCCATTGTTTCTAAGTCGAGCATTACATCTGTATATTCCATAATTTTGTTTTTAGTAGGGTAATTGTACAAGTGAATTAGCAACAGCATTAATTGCATCTGCTCTTTCACGTAACGATAATACGTATTTCTGAATTTCTTTTGAGTCATTGGTTACATAATAACCATTATGTGTTGCAAGAAGATTTTTTACCAGACCATGAAGTCTGATTTGATTAATTAATTTTCGAATACGAGATTCTTGAATGTCGTGACCCATTGCGGTCAAGAGGTTCACCAATTTCTTGTTAGTAATGGCATTTTCTTTGCCGTTTCTCCATTTAAGTAGTTCAATTAGTTTGGGGAGAATCACTGTGTTTTCATGGGTAGTTAACCCTTCAGTAACGTTTTCGAAATTTGTTATCATCTTTATGGTTTTTAGTTAAAATTGTGGTAAATGTAATACTAATAAATTTAAAATGCAAGCATTACACCTGCATTTTAAATCCATGAATTTCATCAAGTTCATCCCAAAACGCTTTAAGCGTCTCAGTATCAAGGTATTTATCATACCATTTCAGTGCCTTCATAAAGATAGGTCTGCGGTACTGATATTCCTCAACATATTTCTTATACATTGAGCTACCATTTTCCTTACTATACTTTCCGTTTGAACGCATGTCGCACATCTTCACAATGATAGCGATATAATCCTTCACCGTTTTACCCATAGTGAATAGATGACGCAATAGACGATTCTCTTCATGGACATCAGTTACTGCAAGTATCACACGAGCAACACGTTTATTGCTTGCTTCTACAATATCATTAAAGGTAAGTTGAGCGTCTTCAATAAGGTCGTGACCACTTGCTCCCTTACGTGCAATGAAATAGTCATCATACTTTAGGAACACAGTCTCATACATATCAACGCTGTCTTCAACCATACTCACGTGAGTATAATAATTCTTACCATCATACTTACAATTAGCTTTATCATGTGCAAGTCTTGCAAAATCACTAAATGCTTTTAATTCTTCTTTTCTGTTTATTAGCTCTGCCATGTCGTCATTTTTTATTTTACAATGATACGGATAATTTCTGGAATATGTTACACATAAGATAAAAAAATTAATACTTTGTTGTTTTTTAAATTTCTTTTCATATATTTGTCTAAAATTTAATACCATATATTATGTTCGATTATTATGATGGCGAATTAGAAGAAATTAGTAGGAATTACGGCACACCCGATAGTGTACTACTTAAAGACGTGCGTGCTGCTGGGTTCAAACCCATTGGCATCACCGTATTAATATGTGAAGAAACCTTTATCTTTAAAGGTGAAGACGAAGCAACCAAAGCTGCGGAACAGTTTCTCCCTGAAGGTTGGTGGTATGGTTTCGGTGCGTGGGAAGATACTCGTCAGGAGTATGTGAAGAAATTCTATGGTGGAGTTGAAGAAGATGCACCAACTGTTTATTGGTTAGACAAGAATTTTGCACCAAAATAATAAATATGAAGTTTTTAATTCAAAAGTGTAATGGAAAAATTACACACGATTTTAGCTTTACGCTATTAGAATCCATAAGATTCAAGAACTGGTTGACTAATAGTAATGATATAAAGGTTAAGTACCTTGATTACTTCGAGACAACCGACCCCGACAACATCTACCCACTTCAATGGAAACCCATGCATCGCCATTATGTGCCTGTTGGTAGTGTGGAGTTCGTATCGGAATTCCTAAGTCATTTCTATGGGTTGACACCGAAGCCAATTAATGTTCCAGAAGAATTATTTGGATTTGTTAATCGTGGTATTTTTAACGGTCCTCATTACGACATGGATGATATATTAGATAAACGATTCGTTAAATCAAATGACCACATCAAAGGTTTCAAAGAAGTTATTGACAACACCTATGATTTACCCGAAGGCAACTATCAATTCTCAGAACTCATTGATATTGACAGTGAGTGGCGTTGCTTTGTATATAAAGGTAAGTTGGTTGGGTTGCAGAATTACAGTGGTGACTTCACCATGTTCCCAAATATATCACATATCGAAATGATGATTAAAGATTATAAATCAGCACCAATTGCATATACTTTGGATGTTGGTGTGTTTAACTACTGTGATACATTTGTAATTGAGTGTCACGATTTCTTCTCATGTGGACTCTATGGTTTCTCTGACCATGCAATATACCCAAACATGTTAACTAATTGGTTCTGGCAATACATTCAAAAAGAGATGGTTGCAAAAAAGTTGAGTGAATTGTAACATATTTAAAATAATATCCGTATAAGTGGTATGAAAGATTTATTTAACATATTTGATGACGTTATGGCAAGTATAAATATTAATGGTACGAAATACCAAGGAAGCTCAGTTGTAATTAGAAACAACAAGGTTATTGTAAATGGAAAAGACGTAACACCCGATACCAAAGTAGTAAACATTCTGGTTGAAGGTGATGTTGATAAGGTCAGTGCTGATTACTGTGAGAAAATTATGGTAAGTGGCAGTGCCAAGACTGTGCAGAGTACCAGTGGTGATATTGAGTGTGGTGAAGTTCATGGAAACATCCAGACTACCAGTGGCGATATTGAATGCAGTGGAAATGTGGGTGGTAGTGTACAGACTGTCAGTGGCGATGTTAAATGTGAAAACGTATCAGGGAACGTAAAAACCCTTTCAGGTGACATTAAAAAAAGAAAATAATATGAATGGTATTGAAACATATAATCGAACATATAATGATGCAATTAATGATTGCGTTGTTGAGTTTCGTAGTGATGCCCCTCAGTCAACAATTAATGCGCTGGAATTTGCAGGTGAATGGTATGAGGTTCGTGAAATCCTACGTAGTACAGGTTATACGATAATTGAAAACCCAAGTAATAATTAATAATATGAAAGAATTTCCAAAACTTTACAAAAAGACCAGTACTGGAGCTATTCAGGAATGGAGTGTTAAGGTTATAGCAGCCGAAGAAGACCAGAATGTTGTTGGTGTTATAATAAATAATTATGGTCAGGTTGATGGTAAGATACAGGAAAGCCGTGAAGTTATAAAAGAAGGTAAGAACATCGGCAAAGCCAACGAAACCAGTGTTGAAGAACAAGCACAGGCACAAGCTAAAGCCAGATGGGAAAAGCAACTCAAGAAGGGTTATGCTCAAACCATTGAAGATGCACAAGCAGGTGTAACCGATGATGTTATTGAAGGTGGTGTGTTCCCGATTCTCGCACATAAGTATGCGGAGCAAGGACATAAAATCAAGTTTCCTGCACTGGCACAGCCTAAGTTGGATGGTCATAGGTGTACGAGTCAATTAAAGACAGACATATACGATAACCCCAATGTTGCAGTAACAGCAGAAGAAGCCGTTACTTTGTGGTCACGAACAAGAAAAATAATTCCTGCCCTACCACATCTCAATGCAGCAATCGCACAACATTGTAGTTTGGAGCGTCTTGATGGTGAACTCTATCATCATGACTACCGTGAGAACTTCGAAGACCTGACCTCATTCATTCGTCAAGACGTGCCGAAAGAAGGTCATGAGGTCGTGCAGTATCATGTGTATGATATTCCTGATGAAAATCTAACGAACTATCAAAGGTATCTTTTACTTGAGACATTAAGACCGTCATTCGAGGGAACAGCGATAAAGATTGTTGAAACCGTTATCGTGAATGACGAAGATGAACTCTACGCATATCTTGATGATTGTCTTGCTCGTGGTTACGAAGGTTGTATGGCAAGGAATATGGATGGAAAATATCAATATAAGCGTTCCTATGACTTGCAGAAGCTCAAGAAGTTTGATGATGATGAATTCCGTATCATCGACATAAAAGTTGGTACGAAGGGTAGTATGGCAGGTAAAGCCGTATTCATTTGTGAGAAGTACAGAGACGAACAGCCTCTTCCTGATGGTGAGACCTTTGATTGTAAACTCCGTGGTAACATGGATGAACTCACCAAGTATGCAGATGACCCAAGTTTGGTTATTGGTAAAATACTCACAGTGAAGTTTCAGGGTTACACCAAGTATGGCAAACCCAGATTTCCAGTTGGAGAACGTTTTAGAGTCGAACTATAATGTGTTACAGTGGTCAATGCATATGGGAGCAAAGTAATGGAGACTGTGGGTTTCCTACTAACAAGGAGATTAGAGCAAAATATCCCCTACCTGTTTGCGAAATTGGAGACGACAACGAGGAAGATTTATTGAGAACAAAAGAAGCAATAGCTGATATTCAAAATATGTTAAAAGAATTATAATGTATAGATTTGAAATACCAACACCAATTGATAAATTGGAAAAAGCTGAGAAAGCAATTCGTATTGCCGAAGAACGCTACGAGAAAATTAAGGTAGGTTTGACCAACTATGAACCCAAAGTAACTGAGCGTACAGTGGTGAAGTGTAAAAGTTGTGGTAAAGGTACTCAAGCCAAAAACATACAGTTTTGTAGGTATTATTGGTATGAGTCACCGCATGGTTGTACTGGTGGTGCGTGTTGGAATACAAACGGTTTTATGGTGGTGTGTCCTAAATGTGGAGAGACAGAACACGTGCACCCCGCAACAAAAGCACTACCTCTTTATGATGTTCAAGAAATGGAATATCGTATTATGGAAAGAATATTAGGGTTTGCAAAACAGTATGGAGATTGTCAGTATAGTAATGGTAATCTCGAATATACTGATAAAATAGAATGGAAACATGAAATTACACGGAACATACAGTCAGAAGTACACGCTTGACCGAGAAGCCAAGGAATTGATAGTAGAGGTTGAGTTGAAGCAGCATTCTGAAATGGGGAAACCCAGACAGAATATTTGGTATGGTGTAGCTACCGCTAACGGCAAGGAGATTCAACACAAGAGTTTACCTTATTGTGTCAATGCCGAGTACATGGCAGAAACAATTGGGTTGGAAATAATCAAGGCGTGGAAAGCCAGAGCCGATAAAGAAGGAAAGAATTTCAGATTAAAGCACGATAAAAAGAAGAAGAAATGAAAGTAAAAGCATTACGATACAAAAAAGAGTTCAATCATTTTCAGGAGTTTGTTCTTGTTGAAGAATATGGTGGTGAACCAATGGTCTTTACATCAGATACCCCTAAGTTACAACCAGAAACAGCAACTCTGGAAGGCATGAAAGAATATATGGAGAATAATGATTACTTCGAAGACCTTGATTTGGATTGGGATAAGGTTGAACTCGTGGAATTTGATTTAATTGAAGCTGGTGAAGTTGGTGCAGATATCCGAAACAAACTCACACCACCATTGAATTTACTTTCATTACTTAAACTTTATTTTGAACAAACAGAGGAAGCCGAAAAACAGACTCTGATGAAATTTATTGAGAAAGAAATGGAGCAAAGTGAAAAAAGTATAAAATATATTGCGAATCTGCTTTAATTTTTGTAGGTTTGCATTGTTCTTTGAAATAATCTTTCTGCTGAAACAACAATCTGCGACACGTTAGAGTAATCTATCGCAAAATTTGTTAGATGTCGAGTTCTTCCAAGAGAACGTTTGGGTTGATTGTAGTAGGGTAAACTTTAAGCAACGGTATGAAAATACGACAGTTGACTGAACGGAGTATGTGGGTTTGGGCGCATACGTTTATTCCGACTTGGAGAGGACAGAAAGATTTGTTTTTGCGTGGGTGACTGAACTGGCGAAAGTACCGTAGGGAATACGGAGTCTGTCTGAGGGAAGGTGCACCAGTACCTCTTATAGTGGGAGTTCGAACCTCCCCCTGCGCTCGAAGCCTAACACGGTGGCTACGTGTTGAATGTTGTATAACGTGCCCCCTTTAGTGGGGTCTGAATGCCAGACGAAAAATGAAGGTTCAACAGGAAGGAAAGTTCTCGCAAACCTAAGTTTTGTCAATTTTGATGAAGAAAAAAATTGGAAGTGGTTAATTACGAGGGACTCCCAAGTGAGGGAGGCATTCGAACTCATGAACGGAGTCCCTTTTTATTTAAAAACGATATGGAAAAAAGATTTGTAAACATAAAAGAGGTACAGACTTGGATGCAAGTCAAGGAGACTATGGAACATAACATCTCCACTGTCGAGGCAATGCATTGTCGTGATTGTGGTGATACTAAACCCCAACATGGATTTTATCCACTGTTGGGTATGGCAGTTGGTACAGGTGTTTATCAAACAAGCGGTTTTATTTGTAATCGTTGTGCCCTTACCGATGAAGAATATTTAGAAAGATTTAAAGAACCAAAAGAAATAATCGAATAATGGGATATTTACACATAGATAATTTATATAAGAACCAAGCAATAATGCTTTTCAAAGAAGCATATGCTATGGAGAAAATTCATGGTACGTCAGCACATGTTGGTTGGAAATTTGAAACTAAGAAAATCAATTACTTTACAGGTGAAGACCATCAAGTATTTTTGAAAATGTTTGACGATGCCTTTCTCAAAGCTAAGTTCGAAGAGATATTCCCTGACCAAGACGTGGTAATCTTCGGAGAACACTACGGTGGTAAAACTCAGGGTATGTCACATACCTATGGTAAAGTAGCTAAGTTTATTGGCTTCGATGTTAAGGTTGGATTCGTATGGCTTAACGTACCTAATGCCGAAGACGTATGTAAGCAATTCAATATTGAGTTCGTGTCTTATGAGAAAGTCAAAACGGAATTAGAAATTCTTGATAGGTTATTAACAGTACCCTCAGAACAGGCAAAGCGTAATGGTATTGTAGAACAGAAGCAACGTGAAGGCATTGTGTTGAGACCACTTACAGAAATGCGCACCAATAACGGTGAACGTGTTATCTGCAAGTACAAGCCAGAGGAATTTGGCGAGACCAAAACCAAGAGAGTTGTGAGTGATGAAGAACTCAAAATCTTATCGGATGCCAAGGAAATTGCGGAAGAATGGGTTACCAATATGAGATTGGAACACGTGCTTCAGAAATTCCCAGAGGGTACGAGCATGGAAGCTATGGGTGATATTATCAAAGCTATGATAGCTGATGTCTACCGTGAAGGCAGAGATGAAATTGTAGAGTCAAAAGCTGTTGGTAAAGCCATTGGTGGTGTGACCGTAAAACTTATGAAAGCAAAACTTAATAGCACATTGAAATAATGGGACGGTACAGTCGTAAAGATATGTTGGAGTTTGCAAAGTTTGCAAAGAGTTATCAATCATCCAGAAATGTTGAAGAAGCATATGCTGCCTATTTAAAAGGTATAAGACATAGTGGTAATAAACCAGAAAGTCTATACCAGAAAATATTGAAGAGTGAGGTTGTTTATTACAACAATGTGATTGTTAAAAATAAATATGGAAACCCTCAAATGCATATGTCCATAGAAGAAATGCTGAACACTAAAATTGAATCATGGAACAAAAAAAATAGAATATTATTCTTAAAAACGAAATAAAATGAGAGACGAATTAGGTGACAGAATGAAAAAAAACTACGAGAACAGAACAAGGATTCTGCTTCCACGTAGAACATATACATTAATCAGAGTTGATGGTAAGGCATTCCACACATATACACGTGGATGTGATAGACCATTTGATGCAGGACTGATGGCAGACATGGATGCCACTGCTGAATACCTATGTAAGAATATTCAGGGTGCTAAATGTGCATTCGTACAGTCAGATGAAATCTCTGTACTTATGGCTGACTTCGATACCCTCACTACCGATGCTTGGTTTGATGGAAACATTCAGAAAATCGTGAGTGTGGCTGCAAGTATGGCAACAGCTAAATTCAATCAGTTGAGAACCATGAGGGTGTTGGAAGGATATGAAGACGGTAGACGTTTCAAATCCGATTATCTTGACCAAGAGAACCTGAAGGTTAATCCATTTAAACTTGCTGAGTTCGATGCCCGTACCTTTACAATTCCTTCTGATGTTGAAGTAGAAAATTATTTTATCTGGAGACAACAGGACACTGTTCGTAACTCAATCTCAAGCGTAGCTCAGACTCTTTATAGCAGTAAGGAACTCAATGGTAAGAACATGAGTGTGCAACAAGATATGATTCACGAGAAGGGTCAGAACTGGAATGATTTTACTCCACAGCAAAAGCGTGGTAGGTTTGTTTCTAAGCAACCAATGGAATTGGAAACCGAGTATATTGACTTAGATAAGGTTCAGCACAGCTACATCAGAAATCGTTGGGTTACTGACGAATGTCCTACCTTTACACAAGACAGAGAATTCTTAGCTCAATATATACCAAAGCATGACTGATAGAAAAAAATACGTGAAGCCAGAAGTAACGAAAGTCACGTTAGATAATTCAATAAGTCTTGTAATGATGTCAAATAATGGCAATGGGAATGGATGGGGACCGGGTGGGAAACCTAAGAAACCCAAAGGCGAAACTTTCGATAGTCCCTTTAGTGATTCACCTTTTAATTAAAAACATGAATAAAGTAGTCACTCAAAGCATGGAATCCTTGGGACTGAGAAAGAACCCAAATGTAATGTGGTTTCGCATGGGCGAATGGTTTCAAGAGCCTGAACCCATGAGTGGAAAACAAGATAGTGGTGGCATCTGGTGTTGTGAGAAACTAAGTGCTGCCAAGGCATTGAAGAAATACTTTGAGAAACGATATGGACAAGCCAGAATCTTCGAATGTAATATTGGAAATATTCTGTATCAAAATTCATATAGAACTAAGACAGATAGAGTTAAATTAATAAAAGAGATATTATGATAGATGAATTAAACGAAGAATTAGATAGAGATGCTGAAGTAAGGATGTACTTCTTTGTACCCTACAACATCAGTGAAATACAAAAGGGAATTCAAGCAGGACACGCAGCTTTGCGTTATGCCAGACAGTTTTCAGCAGAGAACCCAGAAGTCTGGGAGTTCATTGACAAGCACGAAACTTGGATTATCCTTAATGGTGGTACAACCAATGAACAAAGAGATTTTGATGGCATACCCGCAGGTAGTCTTAATTTGCTTGCCGACCAGCTAATGGAAGCCGATATCAAGTTCAGTTATTTCATTGAACCAGACCTAAACAATGCCTTGACTGCCGTGTGTTTTCTTGCAGACGAGCAAGTATTTAATAGAAAGGACTTCCCTGATTTCATTGATTGGTTACTGGATGTCAAAATGTATGAAAGTGCAAAAGACGAGGCATTGAAAAACAATCCTCAGTTTTGGGTTGAACTCAAAATGAAACCAATTACAGAAGTTAAAGAATTGTTCCCAGAATATTATAAGGAATGGGTTAGATTCATGGGTGGTCTTAAAAATGTGTTCTTACGAGAATTAACGAAAGACAAAAAACTGGCATAATGAATTTACGTAAATTACTATACTTCCCGACAGATGAACAATTAGCTACACTTACTGCCGATGTTCAAAGAATCGTTGCTCGTTGTGATAAAATTGCAAGTGAAGAGTATCGTGACCTTAAAGATGCAAAAGATAGTCATGATAGTGTATGTCCTGTTTGTCGTACAAGGAAAGAAGGTAGTAACATCGTAGATAGAATTGCCAGTGTTGAGGGCAAGGGGAAAGTGGATGGTGATTTCACCTTGGGTTTCGGCAAAGTCACGGGGTCAATGAATATTGATACTGAAGCAGTTAATCATTGCAATACCTGTGGCAACGAATGGAAAAAGTTTAAAATCAAATACATTTCGAAGACAGATATATTAAGGGTTGCCCTGAATTATTTGGGTGAGATGTATGAGAATCCAAAACACAACAAAAAAATGTCTTGGAAAGTAGAAGCTATTCAGGTTTTTGATGGTTGCAGCGCAGAAGCAATATATGCACTAATAGGTAAGAATAATTATTATATGCGTAGTGCTGCGAAGAGATATCTAACGCTCTCTAATTTAAGAGTAAACTTTAAATCGATATTCGATGGATAAAATGAAACTTATTATAATTGCTGCCGTTAGTGTTGATGGAGTAATTGGTATTGGCGACAACATTCCTTGGAGAATTCCTGAAGACTTTAAACATTTCAGGGACACTACTATGGGCAATATGTTACTTGTTGGTGCTACTACATTCAAAACACTTCCACCCAAAGCACACGAGGGCAGAGAATTTATAATTCTCAATAGTGGGGAACATATAAACATAAAAGGGTCAGAGTATTTTCAATTTAAAAAACTTGAAACTGTATTAGAGCTACTTGGAAACGGTAAAAACGACTTCGATAAAACCTATATCATTGGTGGGGCAAGTGTTTACGAAGCACTGATTGATTATTGTGACGAATGTATTATCACTTGGGTTGATAAAAAATATCCAGAAGGCGATAAAAGGTTTCCGATTGTCAAATTATTTAATACCTTTGTAGAAACAAGTGATAAAGGATGGCAAGAAAGTAAAACTGGACTGCGATATAAAATCACCAACTATAAAAGAAAATTATGAAAGAATTACAAATTATTATCGCAGGTGCACCTGCATCGGGGAAATCAACGATGATGGGATGGCTTGAACGAATTCTCATGGAAAAGGGATTTACTGTTGAAATGAATTTTGAATTAGAAAAACTGGATTACGGAACAGAAGAAAAATTTCGCAGGGCAATGCAGGAACACTTTGATGAGCGTGAATTAGCTCTCATGAAGAACACCAAAATAGTTTTAAGCACAAAACAAACTCAGCGTGGCAATTAAAGGCGGGAGAACAAAAACTCCTATGGTAACGACTGCTGAAATGGAAGTTGCTATTGCAAAATATTTTGGAATCAGAGAACATATAGTAGTTCCTAATTTATCTTGGGGTTTCTTTAGTCATGAGTGTGATTTGTTTTTAATTAGAAAGTCTGGTTACGGCTTTGAGGTTGAAATTAAAAGAAGCAAGTCTGACATGATGGCTGACTTCAATAAGAAACACGGTCATAAAGACAGAGGAAACCGAATAGTCCAGTTATACTATGCATTTCCGAAGGAGCTATTACCAAAAGTTGAAGACCTTGTGCCAGAAGAATGTGGGATATTAACTGTAGAGAAAAGTTTAGGGTGGAAAGATAAGATTCAAATCCGTGCAAGCATGGTCAGGGATGCTAAAAGAAAACAAGGCGCAAAACGATTAACCGAAAAAGAACAACTGAAAATAGCCAGACTTGGCACGCTGAGAATCTGGACACTAAAAGAGAAACTAAATCTACTGAAACGTAAAAAATGAAAAAGATAACAGAAGCAGACCTTTTACGACTCAATTTTAAACGAGTTGATGTATCAAAAGACGAGGGTTGGGATGAAGATTTCTTCTACTTCGTTTCTAAATTAAAGTGTCAACGTGGGTATCCGTTATTAATCACGGTCAACGAGGATAACGAAAAAGACGAATACACCGTGGAAATCAATGAATTGGAAGACGCAATTAGAATTGAAAATCTTGATGACCTTGAGTTATTGACTGGAATATTAGAAAGGAACGTTAATAATGGATAAACTTCTTGACAATCAATTAAAACTCTCTGACGGTAAAATAATTACGTTTAATGCCGAGCAATTTGATGGACTAAATAAAATCAAATACTGGCTCAAAAACGGACAAACGTTTTTTACTTTGGCGGGATATGCAGGTACTGGTAAATCTACTATGATTAAAAAGGTCTTGGATTTCTATCGCTATGGTGTTGTTGTAAGTGCCCCAACACATAAAGCTAAAAAGGTTGTGATGAACATGACCAGAAAAGAAGGACAGACACTACACAGTTTACTTGGACTCAGACCAGATGTTGATTTAGATAACTTCAACCCCAATGACCCTAAGTTCAATCCAATTGCAATTCCAAGAATCACCGATTATAACTTCGTTATTATTGATGAGGCATCAATGATTAATAAGGAACTCTATGACCTGATTATCGACAAGACCTTAGATAGTAAAACCAAGGTGCTGTATATGGGTGACCCCGCACAGATTCCACCCGTGGGTGAGAAAGAAAGTATTGTGTTTTCACAAGACCAGACCAAAGAATTTCATCAGCTAACGAAAATCGAGAGGCAATCAGATACCAATCCTTTGGCGTTTGTTTATGATGCACTCCGCAACAACCTCAATAAACTTGATGGTGGATTCCAACGTGTGACAAATATGAACGAGTTGGGTGAAGGTGTTGAATTCACAGTTAACAAACGAAATTTCCGTACAGCTATTCTTGATAAATATAGTTCTTCCGACTTCAAAAAAGACACTGACTTCGCTAAAGTTATTGCATGGAAAAACGATACTGTTAGACAATCTAATATGGTAATCAGAACCGAGCTATTTGGTAAAGACACCGATGTTGTTGAAGTTGGTGATGTTCTTATGGGATATAGAAGCGTGAGTTCAGAGAATAGAAGAACAAACATAATTGAGAACAGCGCAGATTATCGTGTGGTTGATAAGACTGGTCTTGAGGAAAACGCATATGCCATTAAAGGATATCACGTTAAGTTAAGAGAAGACCTTGCAAGAGGTGAGTTTGTATTCCAAGACGTTTTTATCATTGACACCAAAGACCACGACAATTTGCATTTATATGCACAGATGCACGATTTCTTCCGTGATATGGGTAAGTCAAATAAGAAAATGTGGAATAAGTATTATGAGTTCAGACGTAGTAATCTCTTAATGGTAACTATTGATAAACACAAGAGCGGTTTGTATCGCTCAAGTCAGGATATCATTGTCAAAGACCTTGACTATGGTTATGCAATCACTGGTCACAAATCTCAGGGAAGCACATACTCTCACGTATTCGTAATGGAAAACGATATAAACGATAATTGGGTTTTGAAGGAACGCAACCAAATTAAGTACGTTGCACTCACCAGACCCTCAATGACAGCTACAGTATTAACAACAAAATTAGATTAAAATGGAAGATTTTACACATGGAATCATGGTAATAGACCCAAATAATCCAAATGAAGATGGCAGTATTCCTGTCATACACTTCGTTGGGTATTGGAGTGAACCAAAAGAAAATGATGTCATTGGTCTTTATAATGAACTGAAAACCGATGAGGAATTTGGTTTAACCGAGACCATTGATGACTACGAACTTGTGCCTGCAACTCAGGAAGCTATTGAATATTTTAACGCTCATACACACTATCATGCAGAAGATAATTAAATTCATTATAGACCAACAACTGGAAGATTTAGATACTTATCCAACACTTATACAGCCAATTGCTGACGAATTCAATCTCGACTACGGCATTGCTGAAGGTATTATTAACACGGTGATTGAATGGGAATGCTCTTGGTGGTGCATTCCAAATAG
>Ga0114918_10002550_pt1 | contig 16268 bp, 18 predicted proteins | sample LantaG_FD_87015 | JGI IMG/M metagenome (GOLD analysis project Ga0114918, IMG submission 87015) | Deep subsurface microbial communities from Baltic Sea to uncover new lineages of life (NeLLi) - Landsort_02402 metaG | ecosystem: Environmental > Aquatic > Marine > Oceanic > Sediment | place...
GGTGTTGACGTTGGCCGAGATCGTGTTGATCCACCAATAGCCGTCGGTGGCCCAATTGATTGCCAGGAAGACAGCGCCGAAGACGAGCCCAAAGGCGGCGGCCAGCACCAGCGCCCGGCCCGGACGGCGCAGAAACAGGTAGCCGAAGACCGCGGCGGCGGTGAAGACGGCCAGCTGCTTGGCATAGCCGGCCAGGAAGAGGCAGAGCAGACCCAAGAGTAGGTTGCGCCGAGCCTTCCCGGGATCTCCCGATTCAGGATCCCCCGTAGCGGCAATCAACGTGATGCACAGGGTCTCCAGGAAGACCATGGTGAGCTGCTGGCGGCACAGCGGTCCCACATGATAGATGAAGTTGGATGCCGGGTAGGCCAGTCCGGAGATTGTGGGGATAAACCACCCTCCGGTCCGCCGCCAAACTGCAAAAGTGATCAGTGCTGCGGTCAGTAGCGTGATGATGAAGGAGAGCACGCGCCCCGAGAGCAATGTCTGCCCGAGGATGGGGAAGAGCAGCGCGTTGAGAATGTGAAAGACCGGCGGGTAGTTGGATGAGTAGAACGGGAAAGTGCTGCTGTCCTTATATGGCCAGACGCCCTGGCTGTGGAGGACGGCATCGAAGAGCTCGAAGCTCTCGCCCTGGTCGTAGTCATAGGGCCACTTGAAGAGATCGATAGCATAGGTGATGTACACGGCGAGGTAGGCGACGAAGGCCACCAGGACCAACGCGCGCAGGCCCCAGACGACACCTTTCAGGATCCCGTTGTCCGATCCTATGGTGTCAGGGCGAGCGGGGGGCGTCCGGTAGTCGGGTTCCGTCTCTGTCGCTGCCGGGCGCTGCCCCTGATGTAGCAGTGGCAGACCCAGGGCCGCGATGCCGACCCCGCTGATGAGCAGGGCTCTCTCTATGGGGCCGATGCCGCTCCACGCCCCGCCACCGAGTCTCCCAATGAGGAGGAGGGCGAGATCACCGGCGAGACCGAGAAGGATGAGAAGCCAACCTAGCTGTCGTTTCGTAACCATGGCGGGCATTATATCGGGTCGCGGAAGGGATGCAACCGGATTAGTGCCAAATCGTAGTATTGACATATTGTGAATAGTGCGCTATCATGGAAGTTGAGGGGAGTGATCATGCCACCTGGACCGGATTTCCCAAGACGCGGACGCGGCCACGGCCGTGGGATCAAACGTCGGTGGGGCCGGCGAATGCGAATCGTCGAACCGATGATGCTGTTGCTGCTGGCCAACGAGCCGATGCACGGTTACCTGCTGGTTGAGCGCCTGGAAGAGGAATTTGGGTTGACCGGATTGCCATCTCAAACTGTTTATCGGGCACTCCAGGATATGGAGGCACAGGCTTGGGTGGGGGCCGATTGGGATACTGAGAGTGCTCAGGGACCCCCTCGCAAGGTCTATCAGGTTACGGATGCCGGCTTCGCGGTGCTGGATGCGTGGTCACTTGAGATCCAGGAGTTGCGTCGCAATTTGGAGTGTTTTCTGACCCTCTATCGAGGCTTGAAATCATCGTCAGGGAGGCAATAGTCATATGAAGGTTGTCGTAAGTTCATCGGGTGCGGACAAGACATCCATGCTTGACGCACGTTTTGGTCGCTGTCCTTATTTTGTCTTCGTGGACACGGAGACGGACACCGTTGATGCAGTGGTCAATGCAGCTGTATCCAGCGGTCACGGTGCCGGTATTCAGGCTGCGCAGTCAGTGATAGAGGCCGGGGCTGAGGCTGTGATCTCCCGTCGCGTCGGCCCTAATGCATTCCAGGTCATGACGGCTGCGGGTCTGATGATCTATGAGTCTGACGCCGCATCGGTAGAAGAGGCTGTGGTGGCGCTCAAGGCCGGTAAGTTGATCGCGGTGAATGCTCCGACGGGCCTGTCCCATGGGGGAATGGGCCGTCGTTTCTAGATTTTGTTGGGTGGTACTTGTAGGAAATCGGGTTGATCCTGAAAAGGTGAGGTTATGACTAAGGCAGGAACGGCTATTGAGAGAAATTCTGAGCATTTGCCTGGCGACCCATCCAGTGTGGCGATGCAGGGTGAAGTTGTGCCTGCTGAGATTGTGGATACTACCGAGGTAGCACTCGCCCAGCAGGCGCGCGCACGACGTTCTGAGGTGGCAAGCCAGGTCCTGTCGCTGCTTGGCAGCTTGGGTAATCTGGCACTGCGCATCGTGGAGCTTCGCGGGTCATCCTCTCCTGCGTCTGTTGATTCTGCGGCACCAGCGCGCCCCGCTGCTCAGCAGGCGGCAAGGCGCGAGCCGCGTGCTGCGAGCGCTCCGAGGTCCGGCGGTCGCGGTCGTCATCAGCGCCGCCGGCAGCGCGGGGCAGGCTAGACTGCAATTGATTGTTGTGTTGGCCGTGATGACCGGGCGGCGAGCCGTGCCGGCATCATGGTCAGGCTGTGCTTATTAGGAGGTGAGCGATGATGCTTCGAGGTAGTCGTGGCGGTGGTGGTAGCGGCGGTGGCGGGCGGGGCGGTGGCAATCGGCCGGGCTCCGGTCCCGATGGTGCGTGTGTATGCCCACAGTGTGGGCATCGAGTGCCGCATCAAGTGGGCGTTCCCTGTTATTCTGTGAAGTGCCCCAAGTGTGGCGCCACGATGGTTCGTGGCTAATCCTGCTGTACATTCCTGATTGATGGAGGTTTTCGATGCGTATCGCGGTTACTTCAGCTGATGGTGAGGGTTTGGAGGGCATGGTTTCGGCTCATTTTGGTCAATGTCCGTATTTCACCCTTGTTGACATAGACGACAATGTGATTGAAGCCGTTGCTGTTGTGGCGAACCCGCACTATACGACTCACAGCCCCGGACAGGTTCCCAGTCTTGTTCGTAGCCACAATGCCGAAATGATCGTTGCGGGCGGGATGGGCCGTCGCGCGATCGGTATGTTTCAGGAGCTGGGCATCCAGGCCTTTACCGGGGCGCAGGGTACAGTCCGCCAGTCGCTGGAGTTAGCACTAGGCGGTCACCTGGCGGAAGCTGCGCCGTGCGCTGGGCATGATCGTGATATCGCCCATGGCGGTCACGAGCACTGAGAGCAGATAGCCAGATGGTGAAACTTACCTGGGTGGTGGATGACATTGCCGACCCGCCGCTTCGGGCTGAGCACGGCTATGCGATGTGGATCGATGCCCCCGGCGGGCAAGTGCTCCTGGACACCGGTGGCAGCGGTGATGTTTTGCTGCACAACCTCGGTGTCCTGGGGCTTGATCCCGAGCGTCTGGATGCGCTTGTTCTGAGCCATGGGCACGATGATCACACGGGGGGGCTGGCTGAGCTGCTGAGCCACCTGCGCCCAGGTACGCTGGTGTTTGCACATCCCACGCTGTTCACGCAGCGATACTCGACCAAATCGGGTGAGCTGCGCGCGCGTGGCCTGCGTGTCTCGCAAGATGACCTGCCGGGACATGCCGTCTTCAGCTTCAATGCCGGACCGGTCGAGGTTGTTCCCGGCGTCTGGACGACGGGTGAGGTGCAGCCTCGCCCTGACCCTGAGGGGCGCAGCCCGCACCATTTCGTCAAACGCGGCGACGATATCGTTGCCGACCCCTATGCTGATGACCTTTCACTTGTGGTTCGAGTCGCAGGGGATCGGATGCTGCTCCTCTGCGGCTGCTGTCATGCCGGTCTGCTAAACACATTGGCACAGGCACGGCGCGTCCGGCGGGAGCCCATCGTGGCTGTCGCCGGGGGTGTCCATCTGGCCGGTGCCTTGGATGAGGTTATTGACAAGACTGTGTCCACCCTCGGCACGATGGACAGTCTGCGCACCCTGTGGCTGGGCCACTGCTCAGGACAGGAGATTCTCGAAGCTGCGCGGGCCGACTTGAGCGAAGTGTTGGTGCGACAGGGGTCTGCAGGACAGCATCTTGTCCTAGACGCGGGGGAGGTCGTATGCGAATAGCCGTGGCCAGCGGCAAGGGCGGGACGGGCAAGACGACGATTGCTGTGAGCTTGCTCTTGTCCTTAGCCGCGCTGGAGGATGACATCCGTCCGTCGGGGCTCCAGCTGCTGGACTGTGATGTTGAGGAGCCCAACGCCGCGATCTTTGTGAAGCCGGTGATTGAGGGCCAAGAACTGGTGGGTATCCTGTTGCCCGAGGTGGATCCGGCACTATGCACACACTGTGGGCGCTGCGCGGAAGTCTGCGCGTTTCACGCGATTGCCGTCTTCGGTGAGAAGGTGCTGGTCTTCCCGCAGTTGTGCCATGGGTGCGGCAGCTGTACCTGTAACTGCCCAACCGGTGCGATTCAGGAACGCATGAGCCCCACCGGTACCATCTCTTGGGGATCGGTGCCGGACTGTCCTGGCGTGCGATTTGGCCAGGGCGAGATGAATGTCGGCGAGGCCATGGCAAACCCTGCGATCCGTGCACTTAAGAAGAAGATGCTACCCGAAGTTGACGATGGCGTCACGATTCTGGACGCGCCGCCCGGCAATGCGTGTCCTGTTGTGGAGACGCTGCGTGGCGCCGATTTCGCGCTCTTGGTGACCGAGCCGACGCCCTTTGGGTTGCACGATCTCCGGGTCGCGGTCCAGGTTGCACGGGGGGAGTTGCGGATTCCGACCGGCGTTGTGATCAACCGCGACGGCGTAGGCGATGATGGTGTGCTAGCGTTCTGCGCTGAGAATGATGTCCCTGTGCTATTGTCCATACCTCTTGACCGCCGGATTGCCGAGGCCTATGCGGATGGCATTCCCCTGGTGGATGCTGTGCCTGCGTACCGTCAGGATTTCGTCGGCCTTTACCATAAGATCCTTACACTTGTCGAGGGGGAGTCCTAATGGCAGACGATCCACAACAACTTGTGGTTCTCAGCGGCAAGGGCGGGACCGGCAAGACGACGGTTGCCGCCGCGCTGGCACACCTTGCCGCGCAAGAGCTGTCCTTGAGTATCGCCGACGCCGATGTCGATGCTGCGAATCTTGAGCTCGTGCTCGATGTGCAGAAGGTGGCATCGCACGAGTTTGCCAGCGGTTTACTGGCAGAGATCGATCCTGATCTGTGCATCTCGTGTGGCCAGTGTTATGAAGCTTGCTACTTTGAGGCCATCACGCCGGGCGGTGTCGGCGTCCCATACGAGATCAACCCGACTGCCTGTGAGGGCTGTGCTGCGTGTTATTACCGGTGTCCGGTGGATGCGATCTCATTGCTCACGCCACCCAGCGGTCTGTGGTATGAGTCAAATACGCGGTTTGGGCCTCTGTTTCACGCTCATCTCTTTGCGGGTGGGGAAAACTCGGGGAAGCTGGTCACGTTGGTGAGGCAGCAGGCACGACTGCGTGCCCTGGATGACCATCGGGATCTCGTGCTGGTGGACGGCCCGCCGGGTATTGGCTGTCCGGCGATCTCCGCCGTGGCCGGTGCCACACTAGCGTTGATGGTCGTCGAGCCGACGCTGTCGGGTGCGCACGATCTCTCACGCGTGCTTGAGCTGGCGGAGCACTTCGGTGTACCGGCTGCGGTAGTGGTCAACAAGGCTGATCTCAGCGACAAGCGAACGGAGGAGATCGAAGCGTTCTGTGCCGCGCGCGCCATTCCCCTGATCGGGCGCATTCCCTATGACACTGTGGTCACCGAGGCGATGGTGCAGGGAGTGCCGGTCACTGAGTTTACCGACGGGCTTGTATCGCAGGCGCTTATTGACGCCTGGGGTATAATCAAGGAGAAGCTCGTGGGAGGTTGAGGTCCGAGAGGACGATCAACCGATCTGGTGTAGCCGACCAGTTGGGCGAGCTCTTCGCGGTGACTGAGTGTGCGACTCTGGTATCGTAGTTGTGGGAGGCAAGCATGGGTACGGATATGACGCTACGTGAGAGAATCCTGATGCAACTGGTTGAGGTCATCGATCCCGAGACGGGCGTGGATGTGCTGCGGATGCGTCTGGTCGAGGATCTGAACGTGGACGAGTTATCAGGTGCGGTTGCATACCGTTTCCGTCCTTCCTCTCCGTTGTGTCCGCTGGCGCACAGTTTGGTGTTGGATATCAAGCGTGCTGTGGCGTCCGTTGACGGTGTGACGGCCCAGAAAATCGAAGTGGCGGGCTACGTCCGAGCAGAGGAACTCACCGAGATGATCAATAGCGTACCTGTGTGAATCCCTCGAGCCTCTGATAGAAGCCTGTGGAATCGTTGCCATTCGGAGCGAACAGATGGCCATCTATGAGTACCAGTGTGAAGAGTGTGGTGTGGAGTTTGAGGCGCGGCGGAGCATGAAGGATGCCGACGCTCTCATTGCGTGCCCCGGGTGTGGCGGCGACCATACGCAGCGTGGGCTGTCGATGTTCTTCTCCGCCCGGAGCGGGGGAGGATCGAGCACGTCCGGTACCGCCAGCAGTAATGGCGGTTGCGGTTCCTGCAGTAGCCACTCCTGCGCATCGTGCGGGGGACACTAGCGCACGTTCGTCAACAACTGGTCCTGAAGACAGCATCCACCGCCCTCAGCTGGGGGCGGTGTTCTGTTTGCGGTGATGGTGCCTTGAGCCGCAGGCTCTATAGCTGGTTGATGAATGCGCTGATAACATCGGCGGTGCGCTGTTTGCCCTTGTAGCCGCTGGAGTACCAGCTGGTCATCGGAATTCGCTGTCCTTGTGCGGTGTACAGCTCGACGCGGTAGGTTGTGTCGCCATCGCTGTCCCGGCTGGTGCTCACGGCGACGTTGGCGATGTCGCTCAGCGTGTACTGCCACATATTGGGGCCGAAGAGGGTTCTCCGAAACTTGACGATCGCATCTTGGTCGCGGTCAAAGGTCCACAGCGTGGATAACGACTGGACACCGCCGATGCCCAAACCAGCGCCGATCAAGATGAAGATGCCACTGACAACAAGCCCAACCGTGCTGGCGTCCCGGATTATCAGCGACTGTATTGATGTGTCTGTTAGGTAGCGCTGGATGTCCGCCACCGCGGATGCTTTTCCTGAGTAGCTTGAGCTGGTGTGGCTTGTGAAAGGGATCACCTGATCGCCGGCTTCTATCATCAGGCGGTACATAGTGTCTCCATCACTGTCCGTGCTCTGGGCCACATGCGCGCCTGTGAGCGCTTCCAGGGGCCTGTTGCTGATAGAGAAGCCGAGGACAGCACGCGACAGCTTGCACGGCGGATGCCCTGATGGCACACGCTCGCATGAGAGGGTTGTGCTCAGTCCCATCAGCCAGATCCACAGCGGTGCCAAGAGCACCACGATTACGCCGATGAGCAACAGGACCCAGCCGCCTCGTGGGCGAAGCTGGAGAACCCGATCGTCTTGGTAGTGGATCTTCATCGTTGCCCCCTGGGTTGGGCTCGGGCAGAGCCGACGTGGCGGTCGGGGGCCACGGGCCGGTTACTGCCGGGCTGGTGTACACGCCTAGCACGCTTAGCTATAGTATAGCGATTTGGCAGAGCACCACAACCGCATCACGTCATCGGAGTTCCGTACGCGCACAGCCCGAATTCCTGTCGCATACCTCTAGCTTACCCGGTGTTTTCGGGTAGACTAGTGCCGAAATTGAGCGTGGGCGCGTCAATCATTTTTGCGCCGGCTGCCGGCCGCTAGGTCATGGCCTGGATGGCAGCCCTGCCGGCCGGTCATCGGCGTTTCTTGGTTGGTGCCTGCAGTGCTACCTGGAGGGATGATGACGTCGTCTTGCGTCATAGCTGTGGACTTGGGCGGAACACAGATCCGCACTGCGCGGTTCTCTGCAGCTCAGGAAATGGAAGAGCGCGTCGCTGTTGAGACCAACGCGGACGAAGGCCTTGAGGCCGTCTTTTCGCGCATTGTATCGGCCGTGCACGATGTCTGGCCCGCGCCCGATCAGGGCGAGGTCGCTGCCGTAGCTCTGGGGGCGCCGGGGCCGCTCAATTTCCGCACCGGCATCCTGCGGTTTGCACCCAATCTGCCTGGATGGGTCAATGTCCCGATGCGCAAGATGCTGCAAGAGACGTTAGGTGTCCCTGCCTTCGTCGGAAATGATGCGGATGTCGCGGCTTTGGCTGAGCACCGCTTTGGTGCCGGCATGGGTGTGGAGCACATGATCTATATGACGATCAGCACCGGCATCGGCGGTGGCATGATCTTCAACAACCGTCTCTTCACCGGTGGCCAGGGCCTGGGCGGAGAGGTGGGGCACGTGGGGGTTGATCCCGCCGGGCCACGCCATACGTGTGGCAACATCGGATGTCTGGAGGTTATGGCCTCAGGGACAGCGATCGCCCGCCATGCGCGGGAGCGTATCGAGGCGGGTGAACCGTCTGCGCTCGCAAAGATGGTCAATGGCGATCTCTCAGCGATCACAGCGAAGGAAGTCAGTCTGGCCGGGCAAGCTGGCGATCCCCTGGCTATCTCTGTATTTCGGGAGGCCGGTACCTATATCGGCTCTATGCTGGTCGGCCTGATGTACATACTGAACCCCACTTTGTTCGTGTTGGGCGGCAGCGTCACGCTGGCCGGGGACCTGCTCTTCGACCCCATCCGTGAGACGGTTGCTGATCGGGCGCCGCAGGCCTATCTTGAGCAGACCCGTATTGTGCAGGCTCAGTTGGGTGGCGATGTCGGCTTGTGGGGCGCTTTGGCACTGGCTCTGATGGAACTTGAGGGGAGATAATCTACTGTGGGGTGATAAGCTATGTCACGGCTGTTGATTGTGCTGAGTGCTGTTCTGCTCACTGTCATCTTGGCAATTGGATGGATGCTCGGGCCCGGACTGGATGAGCGGTTTGTTCCCGGTGTCTGGGTGTGGAACGCCTCACTTGGTGGCATGTCATCTGAGGAGGCCGCGGTTCGTCTGCTGACGGAACTGCCCTTGTATCAGCCTAATATTGTGCTCTTGGGCCCTGAAGGGCAGCGGTGGTCGTTCTCGCCGGCAGATCTCGGTATGTCGATCAACTCCGAGGCCACGCTGGCTCAAGCCTACGAGCCAGGCCACAGAACTGCGGGCCAGCGTGTGTTTGGTGAGCGCTTGAACATCATGTTGGATGGCAAGCATCTTTCCCCCGTGCTTTCCTGGAACCCCGACATCGCGTGGCGTGCCCTGGCAACCATCGGGGTGGAACTGGCGCGCCCCGTCCAAGATGCTTCCGTGCAGCTTCATGGCTCCCAGGTCGTCCTGGTCGCCGGCAGCATTGGAAGGCGGATGGAGGTCTCGGAGACGCTGGAGGCTTTGCTCCCAACTCTGTATGCACTGGAGCCTGTCGAAGTGGTAGTGCCGTTGACGGACCTTCCGCCCGGCGTCGACGATAGCCAGGCGGAGCAGGTGATCCACATCGCTGAGCAGATACTCGAGATCCCCTTGACGCTGTTGGTCCCCGATCCCAAGGAAGGGGATCCTGGGCCGTGGGAGATCGCTCCGGACGTCCTGGCGCGCATGCTGCTGATTGAGATGGCGGCCGATGAGGTATCCGTCACCCTGGACCAGGCAGCCTTGGCTCAGCATCTGGGGCCGCTGGCGATGGCGCTGTACCGGGAGTCCGTGGACGCGACGTTCGATTTCAATATCGACACCATTCAGCTTGACCTGATCACGCCGAGCGTGATGGGACGCGAGATGGATGTGGCTGCGACCGTTTCCCGGATCAACGAGATGATGGCCGATGGTCAGCATATGGTGCCACTGGTGATAAACCGGATTGAGCCGGGGATTCTGGACACACTGACGGCTGAAGATCTGGGCGTGCGGGAACTGGTGGCCGTGGGGGAATCCTACTTCACCGGTTCGTCATCTGCCCGCGATAGCAACATCCGGCTTGGCGCCTCGAAGTTTGACGGGGTCGTCGTTGCGCCGGGCGAAGTGTTCTCCTTCAACGAGCATCTTGGCGACGTGACACCCGAGGCGGGATATGATGAATCCTACGTGATCATCGGCAATCGCACGGTTCCCGGCGTCGGCGGCGGTCTCTGTCAGGTCGCCACGACGGCGTTCCGGGCTGCGTACTTTGGGGGATTCCCGATTGTGGAACGGTGGCCTCACGCCTACCGGGTAGGATACTATGAGCTGGGTGGCTTCGGCCCGGGCTTCGACGCCACCGTTTACTCGCCGATTGTGGATTTCCGCTTCAAAAACGATACGCCCTACCACCTCCTGGTGCGCACTGAGATCGATGCGGCCAGCTCGCGGCTACGATACCTGTTCTACAGCACCGCTACCAATCGAACTGTTGAGCAGATTGGGCCGGAGTGGGGAGCACCGATCACACCGGGACCCTCCGTCTACGAGTACGATGAGACACTGCCTGCCGGCACGGCCAAGAAGCTTGAGAGCGCCCACAACGGTCTGAGTGCGGTGTTGGGGCGCATCGTCAAGGACGGTGACGGCAACGTGCTCTCCGAGGACGAATTCGTCAGCGATTTCATCCCGTGGCCTGCGCGATATGCCTTCGGGCCCGGCTACACGCCGCCTGCGGGCGCCGAGGTCATCGGCGCGCCCGAGCCATGATCAGGCGCAGACGATGAAAAGTAAAACGCCCACGTGAGATCTCACGTGGGCGTTTGCTGGTTCGGAATGGAAGGCACGAGTTCAAACTGGAACTCTCTGGAGATAATGCCCTCAAGAACTGCCGATTTCGTCTTCCTGCTTGACCCAAGCTTGAACCTCGAAGCTGACCTTCTGCACGAAGCTCGAGGGTGGGAGGCTGGCCCCCTGGGCGTACTCAATCTCCTTGATGCGCGCCTTGACGCGGAGAGCGCTGGTCTCCAGCACGATCTCCTGTCCGGGGCTCAACAATACGATGTCGCCCTTCGGCTCCAACTTCGCTCTTAAGTCCGGATCGCTGTAGGCGTACTGGGTGGCCAGGACTTTGGTGACGGTGCGGATGTCGCTCTTGTCGAACAACCAAGCCTCGAAGGCTGTGACTTTCTTGGGTTCTCCCGCGCCGATAGTCTCTGAAATGCCGATACCGCACTCACCCATGAAATCGCTGCCGATCTCGATGCTGAATGATGGATCGAAGTAGTCGTCACCAAGGACGTAGGGTGTGTTGAACGATTTCACCGGCAGATCCACCCCGCTGACGCCAACGCCAGGTTCGGCGGTGATGACATCCGGCGCAGTCGCCATGGCCGTACCTTCGGCGCTGCTCGTGCGCTTGCGTCCGGTTAGCAGGTACCACGCGACACCGGCGGCGCCGAGGACCAACAAAGCCACCGCACCAATCGCACCGATTCTAAGGAGTTTCGCGAGCGGAGTTGCTTCAGCTGCGCTGTCTTCTGTGCCGGTTTCTGCCTCAGGCATCTCCACAGGAATCGGAAGTCCCTGCTCCTGCATGACGATTTGCTGAACGCCATTGAGCGCAGCCATATAGCTATCGAGCCGGTAACCGGGAGCTTTGGTCACTGCCGTGGTGACGTCCTCCAGAAGGAGGCTCTCGTCGGCGAGCCAGGGGATCTTGTTGGAGTCAGGAAGATCCAATCCCAGCCGGTTCTGCAGCAAGGAGAGGTCCCCAGTGCTGTAGAACTCCTGAGAGGCATATGCGATATAGGCTGACTTGTAGTCCTCGCGGAGATGCCCGGGGGTCGCATTCGTCCATTCAACAGGGGCGATCCCCCACCCGATCACAAACCATCCGATTAGGATGCCAGCAACCAGAGATAACAGCACCTTGTACTTGTCCCAGATCGGTTGGATCTTGACCACGACCTGGGCGAAGATGGTGAAGCCCTTTGCAAGAAGCGTGTCGAACATAGGATATCCCTCCCGGCCTAGATGGGGTGAGCCTACCTTTTCTCGCTACAAGAGTACCATACATCTCATGTAATTGCAACCCGGTACCACAATCCGCGATGTGAATTTCTGTGGACTATGGGTAACTTCACGATTCGTGCTGAGGATCCGCCGATGTCGCTTTCGTACGGAGAGGTGAACCGGTACGCGCCGCGCCAGGTGCTGAGATCTTCGAAGCGGGTGTATGTCACACTTGGGGCAAGGGCGAGACCTGTGCCGCAGAGCGGAGCCCACAATGCATCGTCACCGCGCTGCACAGATTCCCACTGGTCTAGACATGCCGGCGGCACGTCTCTATTGTGACGCTCCGGTAGCGATTGCACGGTAAATGACGCCGCACGGTGGAGCAGCTGACCTTGTTCAGCTGCTCCCGCAATGTCGGTGTCAAAGCAAGTTCGTGATGGGCCTGCAACAGCTCTGTAGTCGCCGGCAGACCGGGGTTGAGGCGTTCCGGGCACACACAGTCCGTTGCCTCCCAGATCACCAGGAGGGCTGCGTCGAATTCATGCCCATACTCGGGGCCGCGTTCACAACCACGTGGTCGACGTTCCAGGGGCCTACTTAGGCGGCGGATGACCGACTTGCGGTGCATCCCTGCAGGGCCACGATTCCATCCAGCAATGCTTTCCTGTCCTGTCGAGGGGCGTGCCGGTAGGGCTTCTGCATACGCCGCTGATACTGATAGCGTTCATCGATGCTCATCTTGTCGTCGGTCGTCACGGTTCTGCTCGGTAACATCGTCATTTGGAGGGACCGTACCACCTCCGGTAACATTCTGCGCAGCGGAAAGCGCTCTGTTGTCCGTCTTGGTGCCTGGGGTATAATCTCTGTACTATGTTCTCTAGGGCGGGAGCGCGTATGATGACTTCGCACAAGCTGCAAGCGTGGGTCTTGGTGATCCTGATCGGCCTTTTGACCGGGTGTCTTGGCGCTTCTCAGCCTTTCGAGGATGATTTCTCCGATCCTGCCAGCGGGTGGGGGGCAGCTTCGCACGAGACCTACGTCCGCGGCTACCAGCAGGGCCGTTATCTGTTCCAGATCGATGTACCACAGTGGTTTGTCTGGGCGACGAACGGTCGCACCTTCCAGGATGTGGAGATTAAGGCTGTAGCCCGCGCTGCAGGTCAATCTGACAACCACTACGGGCTTATCTGCCGCTACGGCGATGAGCAGTTCTACTATTTCGCCATCAGTGCTGACGGGTACTATTCCATCTTCCTTTCGGATGAGGAAGGCGAGTTGCTGCCCTTGACAGGCGGCGCTATGGTGCGCTCCGCTGCGATTCACACTGATGGACCGGACAACCGCTTGCTGGCCGTGTGCCAGGACGCCACGTTGACATTCTATGTGAACGGGGAACTGGTCGCGCAAGTTGAGGATGAGACGCTGGCCGAGGGCGATGTCGGTCTTGCTGCCGGTACGGTGGGGGCGGGTGGAACCAGCGTGTGGTTCGATGACTTCGAGGCGTCGAAGCCGTGAGCACTCCTGGGGATGGCTGCAGATCGCGTGCCTATTGCCGTCCGGCTTTGTTGATGGCCGTGGTATTGGCGTCAGTTCTGGCTGGTCTCAGCGGCTGTGCCGGCGAGCCGACGTCGGACAGCTGGACCACGTCCTTCGACGATGGTGAGGGCTGGAATCTGAGCTCGGACGCTGTCGCCGATGTGAGCCTCGCGGACGGCACGCTGCGGGTTCACATCTTCTCTCCGGGGCAGCTGGCCTGGACCTCGTCACAGTCCGACTGGCAGGATTGTCACGTTGAGGTGTCAGCCGCGCAGGTATCGGGACCCATCGACAACGAATATGGCATCTTGATGAGGATGGACGATGACCAGAGTTTCTACGCCTTCTCGGTCAGTGGCGACGGCTACGTGCGCGCCGCATGGTATGCCGATGGGCTCTGGTCCCTGTTGGGCCCCGACTGGACGCCCAGTGACGCGGTGAACCAGGGGGCAGCAACCAACCGGCTTGAGGTGATCGCTGCGGGGACGCACTTTGAGTTCCGCGTCAATGACCAGATGGTGCTTGAGGTCGAGGACCTTGACGCCAAGGGCGGGCCGATCGGCCTCTACGCCGGGGCCTTTTCAGAGGGTGATGTGGTCGTCGCTTTCGACGATTTGAATGTCACCCGGGCACCCTAGGGTGCCCGCCGGTGCGCATCTATCTGGAGTCCCTGGGCTGCCGTCTTAACGCGGCAGAGATCGAAGTGCTGGCACGACAGTTCGCCGGCGCCGGCCATAGCATCGTCACCCAACCAGCTGTTGCCGACATCATCGTCCTCAATTCTTGCGCGGTCACGGCGCAGGCCTCGCGCAAGAGCCGGCACCGTATCAGCACCCTTCACAGAGAGAGCCCTGCCGCGGATGTTGCCGTTGTCGGTTGTTGGGCTACCGAGGACGTGGCGCGAGCCCAGCGCCTGGAGGGCGTGCGGTGGGTGGTCCCCAATGTCGACAAGGCCCAGGCTGTGACCGAGATCCTGGGGCAGACGTCAGTGCGTGCACCCTGGTCGCCGGGCCGTTGGGGCCACACCCGGGCATTCCTGGGCGTGCAGGATGGCTGTGACCACGCGTGCACCTACTGCATCACCCGTGTGCTGCGCGGCCCAGCTCGCAGCCGGCCCTTGCACGATGCTGTGGCTGAGGTGCAGAGATTTGTGGCGCAGGGCGCTCAGGAGGTTATTCTGACCGGCGTTAGCCTGGGCGCCTACGGCCAGGATCTGGAGTTTGAGGCAGGTCTTGCTCAGCTGGTGACCGCTATCCTGCGGGATACTGATCTTCCCCGGCTCCGGCTCTCCTCAATCGAACCGTGGGATGTGACGCCGGACTTTCTGGCATTGTGGCAGGACTCCCGACTCTGTCGCCAACTCCACCTTCCGCTGCAGTCAGGCTCTTCTGCCGTCCTCAAACGGATGGGCCGCCGGATCACGGTCGCCGAGTTCGCCTCGCTGGTGGAGACCGCCTATGCGATCTGTCCTGATATGGCGATCACCACCGACATTATCGCCGGCTTTCCCGGAGAGACGGAGACTGATTTTTCCCGCACGATGACCATGGCCGAGGAGATGCGCTTCGCGCGCATCCATGTGTTCCCTTACTCCGAGCGCGCTGGTACTGCGGCTGTGCGGCTGCCCGACCCTGTCGCCAGGGCGGTGCGCAAAGAGCGCGCGCGCCAACTGCGCGACCTGGGAGACCGCCTGGCTGCAGCGTATCGCTCAAGGTTCGTGGGCCGCGTCTTGCCGGTGCTGTGGGAGCAGCGCACCGAAGGTGGCGATCGGTTCGGACTGACGGACAATTATCTCAAGGTCCGCACGCGCGATGCGCGGGACCTTTACAATCGGATCGCACCGGCGCGGATGGCTGAGGGTGCCGGCGACGTCTTGGTTGCCGAGGTCCTTGATGACTGATCGTAGCGAGCGGAGGCATCCCTGGTCAGTAGCGCGGTGGACTCTGCTGGCGGTGCTGTTGGTGTCTGCCGGGCTGCGCTTCTGGGCGTTGCCCAGCTTTCCGCCGGGGATTGAGCACGATGAGGTGGCGGAGGTGCTTATCGCGGAGGGGATCCTTGAGGGCAGGCACGCTTTGTTCTTCACCGAGGCGTACGGGCAGGAGCCGCTTTTCCTGTACCTGGTGGCTGGGATGCGCTTCCTCGTCGGTCGCAACGTGCTGGCGCTGCGGTTCGTCTCGGCATCCATTGGGCTGCTTACGGTGGCTGCCGGCGCGCGGTTTGCGCACCGCCTGACCAACGAACGTGCTGCGGTTATGACGGCTGCCGGCATCGGTGTGTCGCTGTGGCCGGTTTTTTGGAGCCGGGTGGGGCTCCGCGGCATGCTGTTGCCGCTGACGATGGCCCTTGGCGCCGACGCGCTGTGGGCTGTCCTTCGGGGCCAGAGACCGCGGCGCAACGCCGTTCTCGCCGGCGCCTGGTTCGGGCTTTCAGCGTACACCTATCTGGCGGCTCGCGGCGTGCCCTTGGTGCTATTGAGTTTGGTCGCGCTGTTGTGGCTGTTCGACCGAAAGCGGCTGCGATGCTACTGGCGAGCCCTGTTGGCTGCGCTGCTGCTGGCGACTCTGATTGCAGCGCCGTTGGCGATTCACCTTCTGCGGAACAAGGAGTCCCAAACGCGCGTCTATGAAGTAGATGCGCCGCTGCAGGCATTGAAGCAGTGGGATGTTGGCCCTGTACTGGCCAATGTCCCGCGGTTGGCGGGGATGTTCACGGTGCGTGGGGACGCCACCGGGCGCAACAATCTCCCCAACCGCCCGGTCTTCGCGGATCCTGTGTGGGCGCTGCTGTTTGTGCTCGGCGTCTGCGTGGCACTGTGGCGGCTAACCGATGTGCGCTACAGCTTTCTGCTGGCATGGCTAGCCGCGATGCTGTCGCCTTCGCTGGTGACGATTGAGGCGCCCAACTTCGTGCGGACGCTGGGGACGCTGCCCGTGGTGATGATTCTATTGGCCGTCGGTGCTGAGTTGCTGTGGCAGCTGGTACCGCGCCGGCACCCAGGTCTGGTTGCGCTGCCGGTCGCGATCCTCGCGGCAGCTTTTGTGTTGAATGTAGGATTGACGGCGCA
>Ga0114918_10002551_pt1 | contig 16267 bp, 13 predicted proteins | sample LantaG_FD_87015 | JGI IMG/M metagenome (GOLD analysis project Ga0114918, IMG submission 87015) | Deep subsurface microbial communities from Baltic Sea to uncover new lineages of life (NeLLi) - Landsort_02402 metaG | ecosystem: Environmental > Aquatic > Marine > Oceanic > Sediment | place...
AAAAAAAAAAAAAAAAAAAAAAACTCTCTCCAGGAGCTTCCTTGACCCCGCCGGCCCTCCTCTCCAGGCTCGAACCCGGAGGAGAAGCGACCCTCAGCGGCTGCGACAGGGTCGTCGGGATCAGGCCCACGGGCTGGACCTGGCGCCAACCGAAGAAGGGCGGAGCGAGGGACAAAGCGATGGCGGAGAACGAAGACGATCTGTGCTCGGCGCTGGTTTCCTCTTATTCTCCCGTGCCTGGGGTGACCGTGGCTGGGGTGCCTTATTCGGTGAGGAGAAGAGTTTTTTTTTTTTGAGTTGAGAGCAGCGCGGAAACGAAGAAAAGAGGAGGAAGAAGAAGCTCACTTCTCTCTTTTTCGAATCGAAATTTTCGGAAACAACTCCTAAAAAAAAACAGGAACACAGCTCTTTCCCGGAGCTCCGCGCCGCCGTGGCCGCCATGAAGCCGCGCAGGCTGGTTCCGACCGTGACTGGCGGTGTGTGCGAGAGAGAGAGAGAGAGAGAGAGAGAGAGAGAGAGAGAGAGAGAGAGAGAGAGAGAGAGTTGTTTTCTTTTCGAGAGAGGAAGAAAACGACAAAAAGCAGGAAGAGAAGGAGAAAAAAAACTCACTTTTTTTTTTCAATTTCAATTTCAATTTCAAAAAAAAAACGAAAACGAAAAAACGAAAAACGCAGGGACGTCGGGGGACCGAGAGGCCATCGTCGAGCGCTTCTCGGACCTGCTCGACCGCAAGAGGGACCGGTCCAGGCTGGACTTTTTCTTCTCGGCCAAAGTGGAGAAGGAGGAAGAGGAGGGAGAGGTGGTGAAGGTGGAGGTCGAAGGGAAAGGGGGAGCGAAGAAGACGACGACGACGACGACAAAGAAGAAGACGGAGAACGACGGCGGCGACGCCGAAGAGATCAAGGTGAAGGAGGAGCGCGGGAGTGACTGCGAAGGAGAAGGAGACGACGGAGACGAAGACGACGACTCTTGGGGCCCTCCCAGGGGCGGTGACGACTGGGCCCTCGACGACGACGAAGAAGAAGAGGCGAAGGAGGAGGAGGAAGCGGGAGACTGGGGAGCGGGCCCGAGCTCTCGTTCTCGCTCTCGCTCTCTCGCTCGCTCCGCCGCTCTTCCGCCGCCTCCTCTTCCACCGCCTCCTCCTCTTTCTCCGCCGCTCCCCTTCGACCTCTCCTCTGTCGACGAGGCGGAGCAGCGCCGCATCCTGGCCGAGATCCAAGCCGTGGCCACGCGCGACAGGCTCCTGCGGGAGCAAAAGGAGGGTAACGGGAAGAGGGGGAGGCAGCCGACGCTCGTGGCCGCTTTCGCGAGCGCCGCCGCAAGCAAGAAAAACAAATGAAAACGAAAAAAAAAACTTGCTCTCTTATTGTAACCTCGATATATAAACTGTAAAACTGAACTCAATGCTGCTAATTACAATTCCCAAGTGCTGGAAGTATATATGTATATATATCTAGCTCTTTTCAAGTCGTCAAGACGGGAGGCGGCGGCGGAGGAGGGACGAGCGACGGAGGAGGAGGGGGGACGAGAGGCGCGGCGACCGGCATCGCTCCTCCTCCTCCTCCTCCTCCAAGGTTTCCTCCGAAACTCCCTTTCCCGCTTCCGCTTCCGTTCCTCGAGTAGAGCGTCAGCAGCGCCAGGCACCCGTAGAGCATCGCGCACGGGTAGGCCACGAGCCCGGCGCTCCCTCGTAGGGCCGGCCAGCGCGCCGCGAACAGCCTCGAGGCGCAGCGTGAGGACCAGAGGGCGGCGCCGCCGACGAGCAAAGTGCGCGCGGCGCCGACAGAGTTTCCCGAGCTCGAGGAATTCGGGAGCAAAAGCGCCGCGGCCGAAGCCAAAACCAACGGCAGCATGCCGTACCCGACGAGGCAGGTGGTCTCGTAGAGTCCCACGCGGACCGCGGGGGGCAGAGGGACGGCGGAGGAAGCGGTCGCGGCGTTTCCTCCGTGAGGAGGAGAAGAGGAAGAGGAGGTCGAGGTCGAAGAATTTGAAGAGGCTTCGGCGAGATTTCCGGCGACGACCCAGCAGACCGACGAGCCCACCACCGTCCAGCCCAGGATGACGCCGAAGTGGAGCTTGGAGGCCAGCAGGTGCGTGGCCCCGAGGGCCGCGAGGAACAGTAAAGGGCCGCCGAGGTCGGGGCCGTCGTTTTCTGAACTGCTGCTGCTCGGAACTCCGGCGGCGCCGCCGACGGCGGCGGATGCGCGGCCGGTGAGCACGGCGACCGACCGCCGCACGATGCCCGAGACGTCGATGCCGAGCTCTTCCAGCAAGGGCGGCTCGTCCTCGAAGCCGCCTCCAGGTCCCGTGGTTCCCCGGTCAGAAGGGTCCGTGCTGTAGCCCCCGTAGCCCGACGGGCCGCCGGCTGCGTCGTAGGAGTCGAAGGAGGGATGTGGCTGGGAAGAAGGAGGAGGGACGAAGGCCGGCGCCGGAGGGGCAAACGTCGAGGGGCGCTGGCGGGCGTCGCTCATTGTTGCTGCTCCGCCGCCTCCGTAGGCAGACGCGCCGCCCGCTGCTGAGGCCGACGCGCCGGAGTCGTACCAGGCCACGTTGGGCTGCTGCTGCTGGTTGTACGCCATCGTTGAGAACGAGAAAGGGGGAAAAGAGAAATTGAAAGAGGAAAAAACAATCGATGGAAGAAGAAAGAGAGTGAGCTCGAAAAGAACGCTCATCGTCGAATCTTCTCTCACTTGCTTTCTTCGTCTTCTCGAACTCTCTCTTCCTCCTCGCTCTCGCTCCTTCTCCCTCCTCATGAACAGGACCGTGGGCGCCCCGGCGCCCCCGCCGGGGTCCGCCGCGGCCGAGCGCCTCTTCAGGTTCCCTGTCCCTGGGATCGACGCCGCGGCGGAGACGTGAGTTTGAAAAGTCGTCGTCGTCGTCGCTGTTGTCGGCCGTTGACGTTTGAAAATCCAGTGCCCGTTTTGCGCGATTGAAATTTCGCCCTCGCGCCGGATAGGCCGCGCTCTCTTTCGAGCGCCTCCACCGCGGCAAAGCGGAGCGTGACGAACATCCGTGAGACTCCATACGAGCGGCTGCGCGATTCGAAGAGAGCAGACGCTCTTTCTCTCCCCCCGCGGAAGAGAGAGCGATGTCGCATGCGCTCTCTCTCGCTTCTTCCCTCTCTTTTTTTTCAACCTCTTCTTCCCTCTCACTCTTTCTCTCTTCCTCTCTCTTTCCAACTCTCTCTCTCTCCAAAAAACAAACCTCCAGCCCCGCCGAGGAGTACACCCCGGGCCCTCTCCCGGCCCCCCCGGCGGACTGGCTCTCCCCTGACGCTGCGGCTGAGGAGACCCCCGGAGGCGTCCAAGTCGGCAAGCTTGTTCTTCCCGTCGTTGGTGCCGAAAACGCCGAAAACGCCGAAAACAAAAGCGCCGGAAACGAAGACCTCCGCAGGCGCAAGCTCGAGCTCTCCGCTGCGCTCTCCGCCGCCTTCGACGCCGCGGCCACGCCCGTGCCCAACCCTACCGCTGCCGCCGCCGCCGAGGCCGTCGCGGAGGGGCGCAGGGCAGCGGCGAAAGGCTGGCTGGAGAGCCTCGGAGGCGTGTCGGAGTCCTCGCCGACGCTCGCGGCGAGGAGGGGGGCGGCGGCCGACCTCGGCGCTGACGGCGAGATCCTCTCCTCGTCCTCTTCCCCGTCTCCAAGCTCTTCTCCGACAGCTGCTGCTGCTGCTGCCGCGATGAGGCTGACCCCTTCTGGCCTCAGGGCTTCCTCGGCTGCCCTCCCTCCCAGGGGCCTCTCTGACGCTTTACCTTCCGAGGAAGAGGCTGCCGTTAATGGCTCGCCGCTCGGGCCCTCACCTTCTTCTTCCTCCTCGCCAACGACGCGGGCCGCCGCGGCGCTCGCCGCCGCAGCGGTCGCTTCTGCCGTGGCCAAGGCTACGGCAGAGGGAAATGACTCTGCCTCTGCCCCTTCGACTTCGGGCAGGCCCGAGGGGGCGAGCGCCGACGCCGCGCACGTCGCCGCGGCGCTCGCCGGAGAAGAAGGAGAAGCGTCGAAAGACTACTCGAAAGAGAAAACAACCCCGGGCGCCACCGCGGCCTCCTCCCCGGAGCTCGCCGTCGCCCCCGCCGAGGCGCACCCTCGCTCGCACGCCGTCGCCTCGACCGAGTCCCTCTCCCCGAACGGGAACGGCGACGGAAACGCGATTAGGAGGAGAATGACGACGGATCTCGGAGCGGCGGGCGCGGATGCCCATGTCGTCGTCTCGTCGACGCCGTCGGAGCTTTCGCTCTCGGCGCAGAAGCTCCGCGCCGCGGCCGCCTCGGCCGTCAGCCCGCTCACGGACCTGGCCTCGGAGGCGGTCGCCAGGCGCAGGCGCAGGATTCGACAGAGGGTTGCAGGGAACGGGAACGGGAACGGGAACGGGAACGGGAACGGAGTCGGAGGAGGCCCCTCGCAGGCGCAGCTCCACACCGCCGCGGCCGCCGTCGCGTCGACGCTGCTGCTCGCGCTCGTCGTCTGCCTCCGCCTCTTGGTCGGCGTCGGGGACTCCTCGTCCTCTAGTACTGGTGAAGCCCTGGCGGCTGTGCGGAGGGCGCACCAGGCGCCGGCGCCGCAGCGCGCCGCGCCGGCGACCTCTTCGGGGTGGAGTTCTCAAGTCGAGGTCGAGGTCGAGGAGGTTGTCGCGGCGCCGGCGAAAAAGGCGGCTGAGGCCATTCCGCCTCCCGCTGTCCCCGCTGCTGCTCCTGCTGCTGCTTCCGCCCCGGCCCCCGCCCCCTCGAGGCGCGTCTCCCCGGGGATCCGAGCTCTCACGAGGGCAGTTATCCCTCTCCTGCCGCCTCCCCCTTCTGCCCTCGAGCTCCGCCTCGCGTCGCTGCGAGCGGCGCTCGAGCGGCTCGCTTCCCGCCACCCTCACGCCGCGCAACTGCTCGCCTCCTTCGACGCCGCCGTCGCTTCGGCGAAACCCCACGCCGTCAGGGCATCGAAGAAGGCCGCCGCCGCCTTCGCCGCCGCCACGGCGCGCGTCGCCCCTCGGGTGGCGGAGGCCTCGCGTGCCGCGGAGCGCTCGCTCGCCAGGGCCCGAGGCTTCGTCTCCTCCTCCGTGGTTGGTGCTGCTCCCGTGACCGCGGCCGCTTCCGCGTTCCTGGCAGCCGCGGAGGGCTACGGTGTCGGCGCCGGGGCAATGGCGACGGGGCTGGTGTCTTCGGTCTTCTTCGCCGCTCTGGCAGTTGCCGCCGCGAGGAGTCCCCCGAAGGAGAAAGTGGAAGTGGAAGTTGATGAGGTCGGGGTTGAGGTCGAGGAAGCCCCCGCTCCGGCAAGGCGCGGCCGCAAAGCTACCGCGACTGCTCCTGTTAGCAGGAAGACGGCAGTTGCTCCTGCTGCTGCTGCTGCCGCTGTCGCGACGGCGCCGGCGAAGCAGCCGGCGCGGAGCAGCAGCAGCCGGGCGGCCAAGACGAAGACGGCGGAGGTCGAGGTCGCCGCTCCGGCTCGAAGGCGTTTGACGGCGGCGGCGGCGAAAAAGACCTCTGCTCCCGAAGCTGCCCCTGCTCCCGCTCCCGTGCGAGCGACGCGGTCCCGGGCCGCCAGGGCGTGATTCAATTCGAATGTTCCTTTTGGTTTGATTTGGGGGAGAGAGAGTTGATTTGATTGTCTTTTTTTCGGGAAAAAAGAGTTGAGAGAGGGAGAGAGAGAAGAGAAAGTAAGAAAGAAAAAAACGAAAGGAAAAAAAATCACTTCGAACGAGAGAAGAAGGAGAAAGAAAGAAAAATGTCTCCCATCTTCCTCCCTCGCGTGACCCCTCTCCCGCCCTTTGACGCGACAGGGGCGTCGTCGACCTCGCTTCCGGGGTGTTTCGACGCCGTCGCAGACGCAGAGGAGGCCCTCGAGGCGCAGGTAAAGAGAAAAAGAGAGAGAGAAGGAGAGAGAAAAGGAAACGCAATTCGTTTCGATGGGAGGAGTTTCCTTTTCCTTTTTGCGTTACCCTCGGGAGCGCCCCAAGGAACCGTTCTTTTCGATCTCCTTCTCCCTCGATGGGAAGATGCGAGGCCTTTCTCGTCGCCGATGCGGAAAAAAGACGAAGAATAAGCACAAAATCCAGGCGAGAACGCCGACGCGAATTTCAATCTTCTCTCTCACCATCGTTTTTTTCTTCCTCTCTCGACCTCTCTCTTTTTCAACCACCACCTCCTCCTCCCCTCTCCCCGCTCTCTCAGCTCTCCTCCCTCTGCGACGCCCTCCGCCACGCCGTCCCCGCGGGAGCTCCCCCTTCGACGATGACGACGATGGCGGCGGCGATGGCGGCGAACAACGCGCAGCTCGCCGCGGCGGGCCCGGCGCAGGCCGGCGACGACGACGCTGTGAGCTCGGAAATTTTTTCATTTCATTTTTATTTTTTTTCACTTTCCTTCCCTCTCTGTCTCTCTCACCCCAATTCCGACCTCTCTTTTTCGAACCCAACAGGACCTTGATGACGACGACGATATGGCCGACGATGACGATGAAGACGGAGAAGAGGAGGAGGGAGAGGAGGAGACGGACGAGGAGGAAGACGACGGCTTCTTCCTTGACGACAGCGACGAGGCAGAGGAGGAGGAGGAGGAAGAAGAGCTGGACGACGACGACGACGCCGGGTTTTGAAGAAAAGAGAAAAAGGAGGGAAAGAGAGAGCTGCTGCTGCTTGCTGCTGTGGCGCGCGATCAAAAAGGGGTGGAAAGCGGAGAGAGAGAGGCCCCTTGCTTGTAAAAAAAAAAGAAAAAACGAAAAACACTTCTTCAAACGAAGAAAAGAAAAGAAGAAAAACTCATCTTCTTCTTCTTCTTCTTCTTCTTCTTCTTCTTCTTCTTCTTCTTCTTCTTCTCTCTTTCTCTTTCCATCCGCGATGGACTCCCACGGCCAGCTCGTGACCCTGCAGTTTGGCACTGTTTCTAACTGGACGGGGGCGCACTTTTGGAATTTACAAGTAAGAGGAGAGACGAAAGAGAAAAGAGAAAGATTGAGAAAGGAAAACAGATCGAAACAGCATGCGGTGGAGAGCGATCTGCTTCTTCTCCTTCTTTTTCTCTCTTCCTTCCTTCCTTGCTCACGCGGAAGCTCACCATCTCTCTCGCGTCGAATTCACTACGCTCTCTCTCAGGACGAGCTCCACGGCCTTGCGGACGGAGGGAGCGATCAGGCCTCGACGCGCTTCGACGGGCGCGTTCTCTACGACGAAGCATCGTCGTCAACATCGACCTCTTCGTCTTCCTTTGCTCCTCGCCTGCTCGCGTTCGACGAGCCCGACGCCCTGGGACCGGGGCTGTTCTCGGGCTCTTCTCCCCATCATCATGCTGCCCTCGCCCTCGACGACGACGTGGCCCTGGCTGCGTCGGCGGCGACCTGGGGAGGCAGGGCGGTGGGGGTCCAAGGGGGCGCGGCGACGACGACCCCCTCGGCGTTTGCGGCGGCGCTGGCCGCAGCGGAGCGGGAGGAGCGGCGGAAACGGCGACAGGGAGGAGGAGGAGCGAATCCTTCTTCCTCTTCCTCCTTCGCCGAGGACCAGCTCGCCTCCGCCGCTCGCTCCCTCAGCCTCTCCGGGGGCGTCACCTCCTGGGCCGATTTCCTGAAAGCGCCGCTGGCGAAGGCGGGGACGGTTCACTCCGAGAAGGCGCTCGGCTGGCTCCCTCCTTTCCCTCCTCCTCCTCAGAAAAAGGCCAACTCTTCTTCTTCTTCTTCCTCTTCCCTTTCTTTCGTCCCCGGGGCGAGGCGACCGGGCTGGGGCCCTCCTTCGGACCCCCACCACCGCGATCACTCCTCTTCTGCTGGCGGAATACTGGAGGCGGTGGAGGAAGGTGCGCGGCGCCTCGCCGAGCGCTGCGACCGGCTCGGCGGTTTTCTCACTCTCGCCGACGACGCCCGCGGCTGGGGTTCTACGGCGGCGGGGGCGCTGGCGCTGCTGCGGGACGAGTACCCTCGGAGCCCGCGCATCCTGTTCGCGCTGCGTCCCCCGGACACGCTTTTCGGGAGCAGCAGCGGGAGCGGTGGAAGCGGAGAGAAATCGAAAGTTTCGGCCTCGGCCGCCGCCGCGGCGTTCTCGGCGGGGTACCTCGCGCCGCTCGCCGACCTCTTCGTCCCGCTCTCCCCTCCCCCGGCGCTCTGGGCTTCTCCTTCTGGCTACTCTGAGTCTCCCTGCGACGCGCTCTTCCGCTGGTCAGCGGCTGCGGCCGCCGCCGTCGACGCCGCGACGACGCCGCTGCGGCTCCTGCGAGGAGGGGGAGGGAGTGCTCCTCCTTCTTGTCCTTCCTCTTCTTTTGCGCAGGGGGGCTTCAGCGCCGCGTCGCTCGCGGCGCTGCTGTCGGGGCCCCGCGGGGGCTCGCTTGCGGCCCTGTGCGCCGCGCTGCCGCTCGCCGGGGTCCCCGAAACGGGGCAGCAGCAGCGAACGCAGCAGCAGCGAACGCAGCAGCAGCGAACGCAGCAGCAGCAGCAGCAGCAGCAGCAGCAGAGGGAGAGGGAGAGGGAGAGGGGAAGGGCCGAAGGAGGAGAAGGTTTCGGAAATGGCAGACTCCTCTGGGCCTCGCCCCCCGCGGTCCGTTGCTGGACGCCCGGAATCTCTTCGGAGAAGAAGCCGGAAGGAGGAGGAGGAGGAGGAGGAGGAGAAGGAGGAGGAGGAGAGGCCCGGTCCCTGTTCGCCGAGGGCTCGCTGCTGGCAGAGAGCGTCACTGTCCGGGGGGCGCTTCTTTCGAGCTCCTCTTCTCTTGCCTCTTCTCTTGCCTCTTCTTCCCGTAGTCGCCGCCGCCGCTGCCGCCGCCTCTCTGCCCCGGAGGCGCTCTCCGAACTCGAGGCAGCCCTCGCCTCCGAGGGCATCCGCGCTGTCAGGCAGCTCTGCGCCTCCTCCGCCCCTCTTCACCTGCCGCTGCCCTTCCCGGAGGACCTGCTCCCGCGCTGGTGCTACGAGAGAAGCGGCGGAAGGAGCAGCGGAAAAGACGGGGAAGAAGAAGGGGAAGGCCTCGGGGGCGCTCCTCTGTTGGTTCGCCTCGCCGCGTCCCGCGCCCTCTCGTCGCTCGCGCGAGACTCCGCCGACCTCCTCACGCTCGGCGGAGCGGGGGGAGAGAAGTCTTCCTCCTCTGCTGCTGCTGCTGCTGCTGCTCACGCCTCGGGCCTGCGCTCCTCCCGGGCCGGGAGAGGGGAGGGAAGCGCCGGGTCGCTCGCCGGTTCGCTGCTCCCGCTTTTTAACTCTTGGGGCGTCGACAGCGAGGACGCCGCGGCGAGCGCCGAGAGCTCCCGGGAGCTAGAAAGCGAGTACCGCGGCGGGGGCAGCGACGGCGTGCTGAGCAGCGGCGACGACAGCGACGAGGGTTAGTTGAAGAAGGAGACTGTAAAAAAAAGAAACGAATGAATGAAAAAAAAAACGTTTTTTTTTCATTTTTGGTTTTCAAACAGCGACCGCCGCGGGCAAGGCGCCTCCTCCTCCTCTCCTTCCCTCTCCTCCTCCTCCTCCTCCCTCGTTCCCCTCCCCCTCCGCCACGGCCCTCCGCAGCGCCCGCTCGACCCGCTGAGAGTGCTCAGGGTACACGCACGCGAAGCAGGCCGCGGCGTGAGGGAGGGCGACGCGCGTCGTCGCTTCCGAAAGAGCCTCCGCCGCCGCCGCTGTCGTCGCCGTCGTCGTCGAAGTCAAAGACAAGCTCCTTCCTCCGCCTCCGCTCCTCGCCGCGGCCGCCGAGCGCGCCGCCCCCGCGGCCGCGGCCAGCGCGTCTCCGAAGAGAGCAGCCGCCCTGGACCCTGCCCCGGGAGGCGCGCAGGCCCTGAGGTCGTTGAGGGAGGCGGAGAGCGCGTTGGAGAGCCGAGCCACGGGCGCGTGCGCCAGCAGCGAGTAAGGTGGCGGCGGAGGAGGAGGAGGTTGATTTGCTCCTCCTGCTGTCGTCGCCGCTCCTGTCGCTCCTGCCGTCGCCGGCACGGGCAGCACCACCCACGAATGCGCCGCGAGCCCGGCCTCGAAGCCGGCCACCGCCTGCCCTAGGTTGCGCGCCAGCAGCTCCAGGGCCGCGCGCTCGAACGGCGGCGGCAGCGCCGACCGAAGGTCCGCGCCGGCGCCCGAGGAAGAAGAAGAAGAAGAAGAAGAAGAGTTCCCGCCTCCGCGGCCCCTTCTGAGCGACGCCGCGGCAAAGGATGCGTGGTCCAGGGCGGCGCGCAGGCTGGCGCCGTCCTTCAGCAAAGAGAGGGCCGGCGTGAGAGAGTCCAGGTATGACGCGAGGCGCAGAGAGAGCCACGCCGAGAGGTCTGCCTCCGCTGCCGAAGAACTTCCTCCGCTTCCCGCGCTTCCAATTCCGCTTCCGCCTCCGAACACGGCCCGGAACTGCGTCGCGACGTCGAAGAGCTGGGTGCGGTGCACGTCCGTGAGGCGCTTGATGGCCTCCAAGGGAGCATTCGCCGAGGACGAGCAGGAAATAGAAGAAGAAGCGCCAGAAGAGGGAGAAATCTCGGCGATGGCGGCGGCAGCGACGCTCGCCGAGAGCCACCTCCCGCGAGCCCTCAGGAACGCCGCACGCAGCGATGCCTCCCCGTCTTTCCCCTCCTTCTTGCCTCCTCCTGCGAGCCTCCTCAGGTACCCGACGCAGCGGAGGCACTCGGCGAGCGGCAAAGGGCCTGAGGAGAGCCTCTCGAGCAGAGCCGCCCTCGCCGCGGCGGCCGCGGCGCCTCCTCCCGCGGCGTCGAGCAGAGCGGCACCGCTGCAACTGCTGCTGCTGCTGTTATTAGCTTGCCCCGACAACGAGGAAGAGCTGGGATGTAAGAGCGCGGCCCTCGACAGCAGCGCCCTGAGAGCCAGCGCCTCGTCGAAGCCCCCACCCCTCGCCGCGGCCGCCGCGAGCGCCGGCGCCTCTGCCAGTTCCGCCGCAGCGGAGGCCCCTCGCCTCGCCGCGGCGTCCGCCGCCATCCTCCTTGCCAAGGCGGGCGCGGCCCTCGCGAACGCGTCCGCGGCGTCGCCGGCGTCAGGCAGGGCGGCCGCCGCGACCGCCGCGGCGGCGGTGGCTTCCCGCAGCGCCGAGGCCGCCGAAGAGAGAGCGGCGGCCGCTGAGGGGAAGGCTGTTTTCCCTCTGGTCAAGGCTGCCTCGAGTCCCCTGGCTTTCGCCCTGCGAGCTTCGGCCTCGAGCAGCTGCGGCTCCTTGGAGAGGCGGTCCAGAGGGTGCGAGAGGAGCTCGGCGAAGTAGGCGTCCGCCGAGGTGTCGTCGAGGTTGTTGTCGGCGTTTTGGTCAAGGAGGTCGAGATTGAGGGATGGAATCGTCGTCGTTGGCGTCGCTGCTGCTTGTGCCATCATCATCATCGTCCCACCGCCGCTGCTCCGCCGTTCGCCCGCCGCGATGAGATGCGGCGCTGCTGCCACGGTCGTCTCTGGGCCTGCACCCGAGGGGAGATCGGGAGAGGCCATGGTTGTTGTTGGAGAAGAACGGGGAGGAGAAGATGCGCGGGCGTTTTCGGTTTTTTTTTTCGAGTGGGGATCGATCGATCTATGCCTTCAAAAAAATAGGAGGCGCGCGCGTGCTGCTGCTGCTGCTCCTTGCGATCAAGCTCTGTCTGTCGCCGTGCTGTCTCTGTCACAGCAAGGGGGATGCCCGCTCTCGACAATTGGGAAAGAGAGAGCAGGAAGGAGCAGCAGCTGTAGGAAGAGAGAGAGAGAGAGAGAGAAGAAACGAAAAGTGAAAGAAGACAACAAAGAAAGAAAAAAAAACCCGACCTTGACCTCGCCGAGTCTTTCCTTGATCAACCTCCCCGAACGACAGAGACAGAGAGACAACGAAAGAGGAGAGAGACTCTACTTCTTTTTTTTGTTGAAAGAATGGCTCTTTATAAGTTACTGTTTACTTAAAAAAGAGGGGGAATGCGGCTGCGGCTTGGAAAGAGAAGGAAGAAGAAGAGAAGAAGAAGGTTCCCCGGCGCTGCCGCCAGAGCTGCTGCTGCCAAAAAAAACCTCTTCTGTCTCTATCTCCGTTCCTCCTCCGTTTCTGTCGTTTGCACGCACAGGGGAAGAGAGAAAATTGCTCTCTCTCTCTCTCCACGGTTCTTGCGACTCTCCTCGTCCGAGGAGGATAGAGAAAGAGGTACAGGGGGTAGTTTATTGATTCGTTTTTTTTGTTTTGTTGGTGTTGTTATCGGTTGTGACGGTTAAAAAAATATCGTCGTCTCTTCTCAAAACAAAAAGGCAAAAAAAGTAAGAGAAAGAAGTCGCCATTCTTTCTCTTATTTCTCTCTCTCTCTCAAAAGATCTCAAAAATCCACTCAACGATCCTCTAGTCCTCGTCGACGAACTTTCCGGAGCCCTCGTTGATGGCGGCGAAGAGCGTGAAGGCGATCGAGACAGCGAGGAAGAAGTCGACGTCGATCAGGGGGATGCCCGTCTCGAAACCGAGCTGGCCCAAAAAGCCCTTGCCAGTGATGCCCTCGCCGATCAGCGACGCGGCGAAGCCGAGCTGGGCCATGCGCCCGACGAAGAGCTCGTTCTCCTTGGTGAAGCCGAAGCCCTTGATGCCGAAGAAGGCTCCGGGGGTGGCCAGAGACACCTTGGACGACTGGAGAGCGCCCGCGGGCCTCTCGGTCAGCTCCTCCTCGTCGGGGATGAACTTGCCCTTGGCCGGGAGCAGCGCCGCGATCAGGTTGAAGCCGATGACGGCGAGGATCAGGCCGTCGAGGTCGAAGATGGGCAGGCCCGTCTCGAAACCCAGCTGGGCGAGAGCGCCCTTGCCCGTAAGCACCTCGCCGATGATCGACGAAGCGATGCCGAGCATCGCCACGCGGCCGACGAAAAGCTCGTTGGACTTGGTGAATCCGATCGAGACGGTCTTGCCCTTCTTGGACGAGAGGCCGATGGTGAACTGCGTGGCCTTGATGTCCTTGCCGGCGGTGAGGACCTTCTTGGAGCCGGTGGCGGCCTGGGAGGAAAGTGGGAGGGGGGGTTGAAGGGGGGGAGTTAGAAGAGGGGGAGAAGAGGTGAGAAGAGGTGAGAGAGAGCGGTCCCTTCTCGTCCCCACGCTGTCGAGAAGCGAAAGAAGAAGAAGAAAAAACGCGGGCGCGACCGGCGCTGAAGCTTGATTTCTCTCGAACAGAAGCTTCGAGCGTTGCCCCCTTCTCTCCAGTCCTCTTCCGCGACCTTGTTCCCCGTCAACCCTCGCTCGCTCGGCCCATAGCTTCGATTCGTATCTCTAGCACAAGAATGCGGCAGAAACGAGGCGCGTGGAGCAGAAAACGAGGCGTCGGGAGGAAGCGTTTTTTTTTTTAGATCCTCAAACGAACGATGAACAGCGAAAAAGGCATGAAATTCAATTTCTCCGACGCATCGCGCAGAGCCTTCCGCCCGTTCCGTGACTTTCCTTTCCCCGCGAGCGCACGCGTAATGGTCGACGATTTGCCTATACGCCGGTTGAGGCGAGGAAAGGCGGCGTCTTGGCGTTCGAACGAGCGAGGAAAAGATGAAAAGAAAACAAATGAAAAAGAAGAAAAGAGAGAGAAAAAAAAACTTTGAAACGCACCTTCTTGGGGGCGGCCTTCTTGGACGTGAACAGGGCCCTGGTGACCAGGGGCGCGCGCGCGGGGAGAGCGGGGCGCGCGGCGGAGACCTTGAGGGCGCGGCCGAGGAAGTTGGAGGAGAGGGTAGCCATTTTGGGAGGAGGTTTTTTTTGTTGTTGTTGCGATGGAAAGAGAGGCGATTGGAAGAGGGTGAGAAAAAGAAGGAAGTTGTGAGCGCAGAGAGGTTCTGCTAGCCGAGAATTTCCTCAGAAGGCCTGAGAGCCGCTCTCTCGTCCCTCCGCTATCGTGGTCGCCTGTGACGCCTCCGAAGCAGAAAGAAATCGAGTTTTTCTTTTTTTGTTGAAGCAAGTTTTTTTTTTGCAAAAAGTACACACACAAAAAAAACGAAAAACCTCCACCTCCTCTTCTTCTTCTTCCTCCTCTTCCTCTCCCCACCTCCTCTCCCAACTACCGCCTGTAAAACGTCCTCTTGAAGTTGAAGTAGAGCTGCAGGATGCCCCTGTCGAACACGCACCTGAACCCCCGCGTCTTCTGGTACTCCCACTCCCGGTTCACTATCCGGAACACCAAATCATCATAAGGTGCGCCGGCCGAAAAGCGCAAAAGACAGGTGTCGCCTTGTGGACCAGACCTCGGATCCTTCTCCAGCGAGTACTTGGGCGCGTTCTCGGGCTTTTTCGGGTCCAACAGATCGGGATAAAACACGTTGAACTTGTACCCCTGCACGACTTTCGGGGGAGGGTTGTCCGTCGAGTAGTGCGTCGAGTTGTACCGGTTCCAGTCGAAGCCCGTGTGCACCCTGTTGTGGAACAGCGGCTTCCTCGGCCTGAAGCGGTCGTCGTCGTCGCCCAAGGGGAGGTGGGAAGGAGGGATTTGGCGTCGAGAAGTCGAGGGAATGTCGGAGAGGGCGGCGGCGGTGAAGGGGAAGTCGCCGGCGCCGCCGGCCTCGGCCATCGCCGTCGCGGCCAGCGCGCGGAAGGAGGCTTCGAGCTCCCCGCCACCTCCCTCTTCTCCTCCTGCTCCTCCTGCCCCCTCTTCCGCTTCCTCGAGCGCCGCGGCGCGGTCCGCGGCGGAGCCGTGGGCCAAGGCCAGGGCGCGGTAGATCGCCGCCGGGCTGTCTTCTTGTTCGTCGTCGAAGGCCGCCGCCGCTGCCGCTGCCGTCGTCGAAAAACCCGAACTCGAAGAACCCGAAGAACCCGCGGCGGCGGCGGCGACGACCGAGGCGGCAAACAGCTTCCTCGCGGCGTGGAACCGCGCCCTCGCCCGCAGGTAGGTGCGCAGCCTGACGTCCTCGTCAGTGTCGACCAGCTCCACGGCGTTGGACGACGAAGAGGCCAGCAGGGCGTCGGCCTCGGACGAGGAGAGAGGAGGAGGGGAGAAGCGCCCGTCGTTGCGCTCGGCGGCCGCTGCTGCTGCCGCCGCAGCGGCGGCAGCTCTGGCGCGCTCGCCGCCGTCGCCTCCTCCCCGCTCCTCCTCCGCCTCCTCACCGGGAGACATCGACCTCCTCTCCTCGGCCTCCCTGTTCCTCCGGTCGATCCCGGCGTTGGCCAGCACCGAAGCGGCCGCGGCGGCGGCGGAGCCCGGAGGAGGGATCGGTTTCAGAGAAGAAACCCCGCCTCCTCCGCCCCTGCGCGCCTCCTCCTCCTCTGCCGCCTCCGCGGCGTCCTCGGCGGCGCACGCCTCCACCGCCGCGGCCACCAGCTCCCGGTGCATTTCTACCAAATCAGCGCGCGCGCGGGCGCGGGCGATGCGGCGCAGGACGCTCGCCCAATAATCGGGGTCGGGCAGCTCGCCAGAGGCCAGGCGCGCTCGGATCCCCTTCTCGAGCTCCAGCAGCTGCGAGGGGTTTTTCCCGGCCAGCATCGCGCGGACGTCATCGTCGACCGAGGCGTGGACGCCGATATCATTGGCAGCCGCGGAAGGAGAAGCAGAAGGAAAGGAAGAGGCAGAGCTGTTTGCGTTTTTCCGGAAGTCGGCTAGCGCGTCCTCGGCCGCGACGAGCGCCGCGGCCCACCACCTCCTCGCGACTTCTTCCGCCCAGTCGAGCTCGATCCAGCCGCGGACGTCGTCGACGAGCTCCTTGAGCTCTTCTAAAGAAAGGGAGCCGCCGTCGTCGTTGTTGGGGTGGAGGCTGTTGTTTGCGTTGTTCCCGTTCAAAGCAGCAGGATTGCTGCTGCTCCTGACCCACGAGAGGTGCGGCGGCGACGCCTCGGCGGGCAGCCTCCACGGCGGACTCAGCAGGTGGAGCTCCTTCGCCAGCACGTCGGCGGCGGTGCCGCGCCCGTCGACCAGCCTCGCCGCGGCGCGCACTTTCGCCTGCTCCAGATGGAAAGTCTCTTCTTTGCGGTTGAGCTCGGCGCCTTCCTCCCAGGCCTTGAGCCGAGCGGCCTCGACGGCCTCTCTCTCCCGCTGCGCCTTTTCTTCTTCCCGCTCGATCCTCCGTCGTTTCACTTTTTCGATCTCCTCGGCGCGCTCCGCGGCGCGCTGCGCGGCGGCCCTGGCGGTCATCGAGGCGGCGTCCCCTCCTTCGCGGATCTCGCGCTCGATCTTTTTCCCCCAGACAAAGCGCGTCGAGAGCGCCGCGTCGTGGAAGGGGTTGTCTTCGTCGACGTAGCCGTGGTGCTGCTGCTGCGCGTTTGAGGGTCCCGTACCATCGTTACCATCTCCTGCTGCTGCTCCCGCGGCGTGCTTCTGGAGGTGCTTGGTGACTTTGGCGGCCTGTTTTTTTTTTTTTTTGTTTTGGTGGGGGGGGTGGGGAAAGAAGGGGTAGGGGGGGGGGAGGGTGGGGGGGGGGAAACAGGGGGGGGTTTGTTGGGAAAACTAGCCCCCGGGGGTT
>Ga0114918_10002553_pt1 | contig 16261 bp, 10 predicted proteins | sample LantaG_FD_87015 | JGI IMG/M metagenome (GOLD analysis project Ga0114918, IMG submission 87015) | Deep subsurface microbial communities from Baltic Sea to uncover new lineages of life (NeLLi) - Landsort_02402 metaG | ecosystem: Environmental > Aquatic > Marine > Oceanic > Sediment | place...
AGTTCCTGCCGAGAGGATATTGCGATTTGGTGAGAAGGATAATTTCTGGGGTCCGGCTGGCGATTCAGGGCCTTGCGGGCCATGCAGTGAAATACACTATGACCTGGGCGAGGAAGTTGGCTGCGGCAGGCCTGGATGTAAACCTAATTGTGACTGTGGCCGCTTTTCTGAAATATGGAATCTGGTATTCACCCAGTATAACCAGAGTCCCGATGGCAGCCGCACTCCTCTGCCTAAACCGAATATCGATACTGGAATGGGACTGGAAAGAGTCGCAGCAGCAGTGCAGGGTAAATCTTCGGTCTATGAAACAGACCTTTTCTCACCTATTGTTCAGAGGATTTGCCACTTAGCTGGCAAATATTATGGTGATAACGATAGTATCGACCGGGCTATCAGGATTATCGCCGAACATGGCCGTGGCATTCCCTTTCTCATTGCTGACGGTGTTTTGCCCTCCAATGAAGGCAGAGGCTATGTGCTAAGGCGAGTATTACGCCGTGCCTCTCTTTTTGGCAGAAGGCTGGGCCTGGATAAGCCTTTCCTCAGTGATATTGCCGAAGTTGTGCTTGATAAGATGGGCCATATATATCCTGAACTGACGGCTAATCGAAGTCTAATCAGCGGAGTAATTAAAGCAGAGGAGGAGAAGTTCATCTCTACCCTGGACACCGGGCTTAGTCTGGTGGAGGGGCTTGTTGAGGAGACCCTGAAGTGTGGGAAGGAGCTATTGCCGGGAGAGCAGGTATTCATGCTTTATGATACTTATGGCTTTCCGCAGGAATTAACTGCCGAGGTTGCCAGGGAGAGAGGCTTATCTATTGATTCGGAGGGTTTTGAGGCTGAGATGGAGAAGCAGAAGGAAAGGGCCAGGGCAGGGCAGAAATTCGTCACAGCTACCGCAACACTTTCTGGGACAGGCAAACTTTCTGTGAAAGGCGAAGTTATTAAGAAGGTTAAGTTACTTGCGGGGACTGAATTTATTGGTTATGACACAACTATTTCCCAATCTAAAATTCTTGAGCTAAGTATCAAGGGGCAGCCTGTTAAAAGTGCTTCTCAAGGTGATGATGTTGACATAATACTTGATAAGACTCCTTTCTATGGTGAGATGGGAGGGCAGGTAGGGGACACTGGTGAAATTAGTAGTAGTAAAGGAAAAGTGGCTATTACAAATACTGTTAGAGGCAACTCGGATATTATAGTTCACCAGGGGAAAGTTATTGAAGGTAGCATATCCATTGGTGATGAAGTGGAGGCAAAGATTGATGTTGCCCGTCGTCTGGATATCGCCCGTAATCATACTGCTACCCATCTCCTCCAGGCTGCCTTGAGAGAAGTCTTGGGCAGCCATGTTTATCAGAGGGGTTCGCTGGTTGAGCCAGGGGGGATGAGGTTTGACTTCTCACATTTAGCGGCCATAACTGGGGAGCAACTTGCAGATATTCAGAGAAGGGTTAATGAGAGGATACGACAAAATTTGCCGGTGAGGATAAAGATTGTGTCATATAAACAGGCTGTTGCTGCAGGTGCTATCGCCTTATTTGAAGAAAAATATGGGGAGAATGTCCGGGTGGTGGAGATTGGTGAGCCGGCAGTAAGCAAAGAGCTTTGTGGCGGCACACATGTAAAGTCAACAGGGGAAATCGGTCTTTTCCTTGTAACGGGCGAGAGCAGTATTGGCACTGGTCTGCGGCGCATCGAAGCGGTGACCGGGAAGGGGGCTGAATTGTTGGTTGAGAATCGTCTTGCTGCTTTGGAAGGCGTAGCCAAGGAGGTAGGGAGCTCGGCCGAGGAGGCTCACATTAAGGTAAAAGCACTTATTGCTGAACTGGCAAAAGAACGTAAACGCTCTCTTTCATTAGAGAGGGAATTATCGCAGAAGATAGCGGATTCGCTGCCGGAGCAGACAAAGCAGGTTAATGGTGTAACTGTCCTGTCTGCCAGGGTACCGCCGCTGAGCATGCCTGTTCTAAGGGAGACGGGTGATATGTTGCGGGACAAGCTGGTAAGTGCCATAGTGGTTTTAGCTACGATTTATAATGACAAGCCCAATTTCCTGGCTATGGTTACTCCGGATTTGGTGGCTAAGGGATTCCATGCGGGTGACATTATCAAGCAGTTGGCTAAGGTGGCTGGTGGTGGAGGTGGTGGTAAAGCAAGCATGGCTCAGGCTGGCGGCAAAGACGCCTCTAAAATTGATGAAGCTTTGAACATGGTTAAAAGCATAGTTGCCAGCCAAATCTCCTGATGTTGAAAAATGCGCAGTTTAGGATTGGATGTCGGAGATAGAAGGACAGGGGTGGCCATAAGTGACCCCGATGGGCTTGTGGCCGTTCCTATAACTGTGATTGTTAGCCAGAGCGAAAATTCGACTATAGACGATATTATCAAACTTGTGGAGCAGCACATGATAGAGCGAATTGTGGTCGGCCTGCCTCGCTCCTTGGATGGTAGCCTTGGTCCGCAGGCTGAAAAGGTGACCGCTTTCGCTGAGAAGCTGTCATTGCGAGCGAAGCGAGGCAATCTCAACGTTGACATACAATTGTGGGATGAGCGCTTCTCCACCGTAGCTGTTGCCAAATTAATGGCTAAGGCAGGCGGTAAGAGAAACAAGAGGAAGGAGAAACAAGATGCCCTGGCAGCCGCTTTTATTCTTCAGGGATTTCTGGACAGCTTGAAGGAAATGTCATACTGAGCCCTTCGCCTTTTGTCATTCTGAACGCTGTTCCCTGTCATTGCGAGCGCAGCGAATAATCTAGTTAACTTATATTCTACTACTTATGTCATAATAAATGGTGGGTTAGAGATTTGTCAACAGGTTTGAGGATATTTTTAAAGATATTACAAAATTACGTTTGAGAATATTACAGAATAGGCGTTAAAACAATGACAAATTTAATTGGGCTGATCGGTTATCCCGTCAAGCATTCCATCTCCCCGTATTTTCAGCAGGCGGCTCTGGATTACTACCACCTTGATATTCGTTATGGACTCTGGGAAACAAGCTCGGAAAAACTAAAAGCTATAATAACTAAGCTGAGGAAGCCTCAAAACATGGGAGCTAATGTAACCGTTCCCTATAAGGAGGCGGTTTTGCCTTTATTAGACGAAGTTGAGGAGCTGGCAAGGCTGATTGGCGCGGTCAATACCATAGTTAAGAGGGATGATAAACTTGTGGGCTTCAATACTGATGCCCGCGGTTTTATCCAGGCATTGTCTAAAGAAAGGCATTTTGAGCCTGAAGGTAAACGGGCGGCAATCTTAGGAGCTGGCGGAGCTGCCAGGGCGGTATGTTTTGCCCTGGTGCGGGAGCAGGCAAGTTCGCTCGTTATTATCAATCGGACTACAGCACGAGCTGAGGCATTGGCTGACAGCTTAAGGAGCTATATAGATGAAAGTAGCCTGGAAACCGAGATTACCACTCTGCCATGGCAAAGTTCAACCTCAAACGAAACTTTTAGCCACTGCCATTTAATAGTCAACTGTACCACTACAGGAATGAAATACAGTCCTCAGGAAGGGCAATCGCCTTTGAGTTTTGAAGTGATTCCAAAAGATGTTTTAGTCTATGACCTGGTATATAATCCTTATCCCACGCCTCTGCTGCAGCTAGCCCGGAAGGCAGGAGCCGATACACTTGGCGGTCTGGCTATGCTAGTATATCAGGGAGCAGCCTCATTTGAGCTGTGGACAGGGAGGAAAGCCCCTATTGACATAATGCTTAAGAGGGCGAGAGAAATCTTAGGTTGTTTAAAAATGTAGTTGCCCAATTTATTGGGCTATTGTGCCTGATAAATCAGGCAACTACGAAAATTTGGGGGTGAATACTCTCCAAAAATGCCCAAAATTGAACGAGAAAGCAAAATTAAACAGCCTCAATCTTAATGGGAGGTGTAAGATGAAAAAAGGAAAAGTAACAATTATTGCTTTGACCATATTATTGCTGGTGGCGATGTTAGCTCCAGCCGGCTGCGTATCGATACCGGGACGGGGCAAGGTTGCTGTTATTCCCCTCAGTGGGTCCATTACCTCTGCAGGCGGTTCTCTCCTCTTTGGACCTACTATCACTCCTGACTCGGTGAGAGAGCAGCTGGGCAAGGCGGAGAAAGACATGACTGTCAAGGCAGTCGTTCTGCGCATAGATAGCCCTGGCGGCACAGTAGCTGCCTGTCAGGAAATTCTAAAGGAGATAGAAAAAGTTAAGAAATCAAAACCTGTCGTGGTTAGCATGGGTGAGATGGCTGCCTCCGGCGGCTATTACATCTCGGCCGAAGCTGATAAAGTCGTAGCTCTTCCAGGCACGCTGACAGGGAGCATCGGGGTTATCTCCCAGATACCAAATGTCAAAGAGCTTTACCAGAAGCTGGGAATCGAGATGCAGACTTTCACCGGTGGCGAACATAAGGATATGTATGCTGGGCTGAGGGAGTTAACACCGGAGGAGGAGCAAATTATGCAAAAGCTGGTGGATGAGTATTATGGGCAGTTTGTCGATGTGGTAGCCCAGGGCAGGGGACTGAGCCAGGAGAAAGTCAGGAATTTGGCCACAGGGCAGCTTTATAGCGGCGTTGAAGCTAAAGAGCTGGGATTGGTTGACGAACTGGGTGGGCTGGATACTGCTATAGACTTAGCAGCGGAGCTGGCTGGTGTTACAGCTCCTGAAGTGGAATACTATCAACAACCGAGCAAGTCCTTGTTGGAATCGCTTTTAGGAATGGATTTAAGCAGCCTGGCTTATGCCATCCAGATGAGATTATTGGGATTGAGCGGGCAGGATATAGTCCTGCTGCAGACTTTAAGTCATGTCTATCCTCAGCCTCAATATTGTGTTCCGCTTGCTTCTCTCCCTCGAAAGTGACGGGTCAGGTAAAGGAGACTGATGGGAAGATTTCGATTTAGCACAGCCGGAGAATCCCATGGAAAGGGGTTAGTAGCCATAGTAGAAGGTATGGTAGCTGACCTGCCTGTTGAGGCTGGTTATATCAATAAGGAGCTGAAGCGTCGCCAGCAGGGCTATGGGCGCGGCCCCCGCATGGAAATAGAGCAAGACAGGGTGGAAATCATATCAGGCGTCCGCTATGGACTTACTATAGGCAGCCCCGTTGCCTTATTTATTCCTAATAGAGATTGGCAAAACTGGCAGGAAGAAATGAGCGTTGCTCCGCTGGAGAAGGAAGCTGAGCCAATAACCCGTCCCCGCCCGGGACATGCTGATTTGGCTGGGGTGACTAAATACAGTCTTAAAGATATAAGGCCTGTAATAGAAAGGGCCAGTGCCAGGGAGACTGCTGCCAGGGTGGCTGCTGGGGCTATCGCCAGGAGATTTCTGGAGGAGTTCGGCATTGTTGTTCATAGTTATACCGTGGCTATCGGCGGCCATCTATTAGAGGACTACGGGGTAATCGATTGGCAGCAGGTAGAGGCTTCCCCTGTCCGTTGTCCCAGTGTTGATATGGGGGAGGAGATGATGGCGGCTATTGATGAAGCCAGGGCTGATGGAGATACGCTGGGGGGAGTTTTTGTACTGGTCGCCAGCGGTGTGCCTGTCGGTTTGGGCAGCCATGTTAGCTGGGAGCGCCGCCTGGATGGCAGGATTGCCCAGGCGATAATGAGCATCAATGCCGTGAAGGGAGTGGAAATTGGCTCAGGTTTTGCCCTGGCTAAACTTAGAGGTTCACAGGCGCATGATGTTATTGAACCCAATCCGCGTGTCACCCTGAACGAAGCGCGGGCTCTCCCCTGGCGCCGTGCCACTAATCGTGCTGGCGGCATTGAAGGCGGCATGAGCAACGGTGAGGACATAATAGTCAGGGCTGCAGTTAAACCTATCGCCACTCTGGCTAAGCCATTGTCCTCTATAGATTTGTGCACTGGTGAAGTGGCCAAGGCTCACTATGAGCGCAGCGATGTTTGTGTTGTTCCTGCCGCTGGAGTCATTGGCGAGGCAATGCTGGCTGTTGTTCTGGCCGATGCTTGCCTGGAAAAGTTCGGTGGAGATAACGTAAAAGAGACGCTGGCGAATTATCATAATTACCAACTGTCAATGTTACACAGGGCTTGAATATCCACGATAAGCTTAATTTACTTCGGCAGCTGTTTAGCAAACTGAGGTATTTTTAGTCGGGAGTTGCTTTGGGAGGTAGCTGGGGCAACTGTCTCAGAATTCGGCACTGAGGGAGCTTCTTACTCAATTTTGAGACTCGTCGATTGGGCACTTTAAGCCTTAATCTTGCTCTGATCTAGCTTTTCCAATATACTGACTAATATTGTTCAGGGGAATGGACAGACAAGCAGCTAATATCGTTATCACCGGTTTTTCTGGCAGTGGCAAGTCGCTGGCAGCCAGGGAAGTAGCCCGGCGATTAAATTGGAGTTTCATTGATACTGATGCTGAGATAGTCAAGCTGGCTGGCAAGCCAATCGCTGACATTTTCCAGCAGGAGGGAGAGAGCCGGTTTAGGGAACTGGAGCGGCAGATAATAGAGAAAGCTTGCCAGCAGGAACAGTCGGTTATAGCTATCGGGGGTGGTGCTATTGTTGACCCTGGTAACTATGAACTACTGGCCAAAAGTGGGTTCATCTTTTGCCTGGAGGCTAAACCAGAGACGATTTATCAACGCCTATTCCAGGGCATTACTTATGGCTCTGAGCCTGAAGTTCGTCCCCTTCTGGCTGAAGACAATCCCCTGGAGCGCATTAGTGAGCTTAAAGCCTCCCGCCAGCGTTATTATGCTAATGTGGACTGGACTGTTCACACGGATAGGTTGAGCATTGACCAGGTGGCTGAAGAGGTGATAAGGGGGTGGAGATTGCTTCGTCATGCTCATCACCCTCACCTTAATCCTCTCCCATCGAGGGAGAGGAAATTAGGCTCGCAGCTAAAGGCTGATAAGGATATTGCCTGCCGGGTTACTACCGCCACTCAAAGCTATCCTGTTTTTGTTGGCTATGGCTTGTTGGACAGCCTGGGAGAGAAGATAAAGGGGAGTGGTTTATCTGGTGTCATCACCATAATTAGTGATGAGGCGGTATTCTCTATTTATGGCACTAAAGTGGCAGAAAGTTTGAAGCAAGCTGGCTTTACAGTTAACTCCTTTGTGGTGCTGCCAGGAGAGGAAAGCAAGAGTATGGATTCTGCAGTCAAGATTTATGACTTCCTGGTGGAGTGGCGTGTGGAGCGGGATGATATTCTCGTCGCCTTAGGTGGTGGTATGGTGGGTGATTTGGCTGGATTTGTGGCTGCCACTTTCTTGCGGGGCATACCCTGGATACAGGTGCCTACCAGTTTGGTGGCTATGGTTGATGCCAGCATTGGGGGTAAGGTAGGGGTTAATCACCCTCAGGGAAAGAATCTCATCGGTGCTTTTTATCAGCCCAGCTTTGTTCTGGCTGATTGCCAAACGCTTACTACTTTGTCCCAGCGTGAGTTAACCTCTGGGTGGGCTGAGGTTGTTAAGTATGGCCTCATAGTGGACAAAGATTTTTTTGAATTCTTGGAAGCTAATGGGGATAAACTGGTGAAGCTGGAGCCAGATGTAGTTAGCCAGGCTATTGCCCGAAGCGCAGCCATCAAGGCTCACATCGTCAGCCAGGATGAGAAGGAGCGAGGCATACGCATCATATTGAACTATGGGCATACCATCGCTCACGGATTGGAGGCAGCCACACAGTACAGGCGTTTCCTGCATGGAGAGGCGGTGGCCATTGGTATGATGGGGGCTGCTAAGCTCAGCCAGAAGCTTGGCCTGTTATCTCCGGAGACAGTCGGGCGGCAGCAGTCGTTGTTACAGAAATTCGGCTTGCCTGTTAAATGTCATTACGCGCGAGGTGCGGCAATCTCTGAAATAACCACGGCTATGGAGCTGGATAAGAAGGTTAGAGCAAAAGCAATTCGCTGGGTGCTTCTGGAGGATATCGGCCAGGCAGCAATTCGCAGTGATGTCTCCCCCCAGGATGTGTTAGGTGTTCTTCGGGAGCTGTTGTAACTAAGCTCAATTGAATAAGAGCCTGTCATAAGCTATAATCGTCAGATTGGTCAACATATATAATAATGTAAGTGGAGGCTAATTTTGCTTAAGAGCCATAGCTGTGGTGAATTGAGAAAAAAAGATACAGGCCAGAAGGTAACTTTAGCTGGTTGGGTACATCGGCGACGTGACCATGGAGGCATGGCATTCATTGACCTGCGAGATAGCAGTGGCATAGTCCAGGTGGTGTTCAATCCGCAGAAATCACAGGAGGCCTGCCAGGTAGCTGCTCTGCTTCGCAACGAATATGTAGTTCAGGTTGTGGGACAGGTCGTTTTGCGCCCTGGCGGCACAGAGACCCCTAAATTGGCTACTGGAGAAATCGAGGTCATCGCCCAAAGCGCTGTTATACTTAATCCATCGGAGACGCCGCCATTCTATATAAATGAGGATGTGGAGGTGGAGGAAAGCCTTTGTCTCAGAAACCGCTTCCTATATCTGAGAAGGCCGAGGATGAGGGATAACATTATCCTGCGTCACAGGATGATAAAGTTCATACGGGATTTCCTCGATGCCAGGGGCTTTTTGGAGATTGAAACGCCTATCTTGATTAAGAGCACTCCAGAGGGAGCTCGAGATTACCTTGTGCCCAGCCGTCTCAATCCAGGGAAGTTTTATGCTCTTCCCCAGTCGCCTCAGCAGCTCAAACAGCTCCTTATGGTGGCTGGTTTGGAAAAATACTTCCAGATAGCAAAATGCTTTAGAGATGAAGACCTGAGGGCTGATAGGCAGCCAGAGTTCACCCAGCTAGATTTAGAAGTTAGTTTTGTGGAGGAAAAGGACATATTGCAGCTTACGGAGGAGCTTTTTATCTCTCTTGTGGAGACTGTTAAGCCTGAAATGCGAGTGTTACAGCCTTTTCCTCGCTTCTCCTATAAGGAGGCAATGGCACACTATGGCACGGATAAGCCTGATGTGCGTTTTAGCCTGGAGCTTAAAGATATATCTGATATTGCTGCTCAAACTGACTTTGCCGTTTTCCGCTCTGCTATTGATAACGGTGGTGAAGTGAAAGGCATATGTGTCCCTGGCTGTGCCCATTATAGCCGCCACGAACTCGACGGCCTGATCAATCTGGCCCGAAGTTGTGGTGCTCAAGGTTTGATAACTATGGCTTTCATGGGGGAAAGCGTAACGCTGGACACGGTCAAATCGGCGGCTGCCAGGCATTTAACTCAAGCTCAGCTAGAAGACATAGCTGCTAGATTCAAAGCTAAACCTGATGACCTTGTGCTCATCGTGGCTGACAAATTTGAGGTGCTTTGTAAAACACTTGACGAGCTGCGTCGTGAGATGGCGCGCCGCCTTAACCTGGCTGATAGCAATCTGCTGGCCTTTAACTTCGTGGTTGATTTTCCTTTATTTGAGTGGAGTGAGACCACCAATCACTGGGAAAGCATGCACCATCCCTTTACTGCCCCTCGTGAGGAGGATGCCCCTTTGCTGGATACCGAGCCAGCTAAAGTCCAGGCCAGGCATTATGATGTGGTGTGCAATGGCTGTGAGCTTGGCAGCGGCAGCATCAGAATCCACCATCGGCAGCTCCAGGAAAAGATATTCCGGCTTCTTGGCTATAATGAGGAACAGTTGGAACAGCGGTTCGGGCACTTTCTCAGAGCATTGGAGTACGGAGCGCCGCCTCACGGTGGCATTGCTATTGGGCTGGACCGTCTGGCGATGCTGCTGGCTGGAGAGCAAACTATCAGGGAAGTTATCGCCTTTCCCAAAAATCAAAATGCTGTTGATTTGATGTTCGATACTCCTTCGTGTGTGGATAATAAGCAGCTTGATGAGCTTAATCTCAAGTTGAAGCACGAAATTATTGGACTATGAAAGTAACCACTGAAAAGCTTGATAATTGCCAGGTATCGCTTAACATAGAAGCTGAAGCCAGTGAGCAGGAGAAATCTGTGGGCGAAGCTTACCACCGCCTGCTGAGCAAAGTTTCCGTCCCAGGCTTTCGTAAAGGGAAAGCGCCGCGAGCTATTCTGGAGCAGTATATGGGCAAAAGTGCTTTGCTGGAGGAAGCGCTGAAGCGCCTGGTACCGCAGCTTTATGAGCAGGCTATCGAGTCACAGAAGATTGAGCCCATTGCTGAGCCACAAGTAGAGATTACTCAAAATGAGCCTTTAGTTTTCAAAGCTATTGTAGCTGTTAAGCCTGTGGTTAAGCTTGGTGATTATGGCAGCATAAGGCTGGAGCCCGAGCCGATGAAAATCGGTGATGAAGAGGTGGAATCAGTTATTGGCAGGCTCCGAGAGGAGCAGGCGGTATTGATGCTTGTGGACCACCCTGTTCAGCCTGGTGATTTCGTCACCATTAATATTGAAGCCAGCGTTGATGGCAAGCCATTTTTAAACCATAAGGACCTGGTATATGAGGTGGATAGCAATTCAACCTTCCCCTTACCCGGGTTTGCTCAACAATTACATGGTATGGAGAAGAATGATGACAGGACTTTTAGCCTCGAGGTTCCTGCTGACTATAAAATTAAGCAGTTTTGCGGCCGGGAGTGCCTGTTCAAAGTTAAGGTTACTGAGGTAAAGGAAAAGCAGTTACCTGAGATTGATGACCAATTTGCCCAGAGCTGTGATTGCGATAATCTAGCCTCATTGAAGGAAAAGGTAGCAGCTAACTTAAGGACTAGAGCTGAACAGAGGAGTCGCCTGGAGTTCAGGCGAAAAGCCCTGGAAGCTGTGGTCAATATCAGCCAGGTTGATTATCCCCCTATCCTGGAGGACAGGGAGATTGGCAGTATTCTGGAGGATGAGGCACGGCACCTTGGCTACCAGAAGGTGGAAGATTACCTCAGGAGAATTGGTAGGACTGAAGAGGAAATCAGGGGGGAATTGCGTCCTATAGCCAGGAAGAGGGTTAGCAATACTCTGGTGCTGGATAAAATGGCTGAGGAGGAAAAGATTGAAATCGGCCCCTCAGAGGTAGATAATAAGGTAGAGGAGATTAAAGGGGGTACTGAGAATAAAGAGGAAATGCAGAAATTCCTTGCTTTGCCTCAGGTCAGGGAATCAATTGAAGAATCTCTGCGCACTGAGAAGACAATAGACAGGCTGGTGCAGATAGTCAGTGGAGACCAAGAGAAAACAGAAGGCTGTTTAGAAATGTAGTTGCCCAATTTATTGGGCGACTGTGCCTGATAAATCAGGCAACTACAAAAATTGGGGGGGAAACACCTCCGAGATGGCTGAAATTGAACGGGGAATCAAGATTAAACAGCCTCGTAAAGTAAAGGAGGAACAATGAACGCAGTATCTCAAGTAGTAATTCCCACGGTAACCGAGATTGGCGCTCGGGGCGAACGTGTCTTCGATATATATTCCCTTTTGCTAAGGGAAAGGATTATTTTCCTGGGCACACCTATCAATGACCAGATAGCCAATCTTATTATTGCCCAGCTTCTCTACCTGGAGAGAGAGGACCCCGAAAAGGATATAAGCCTTTATGTCCATTGCCCCGGTGGTGTGATTAGTGCTGGCCTGGCCATCTATGACACCATGCAGCTTCTTCGTTGTCCTGTGTCCACCATCTGTGTTGGGCTGGCTGCCAGCATGGGCACCTTGCTTCTTTGCGCCGGGACCAAGGGCAAGCGCTATGCCCTGCCCAATTCCACCATACATCTTCACCAGGCGATTGGCGGTGCCCAGGGACAGGCGGCCGATATTGAAATTGCTGCCAGGGAAATCATGAGGATGCAGGAGAAAATACGCAACATTATTGCCAAGCATACCGGCCAGTCGGTGGAGAAGATTGCTCATGATACTGATAGGGATTTTTACCTTGACCCCCAGCAGGCGGTGGAGTACGGCCTGATTGATGAGATACTTACCAGGCCGGAGAAGGAGAAAAAAAAGGAGTAAAGCCCTCTACTATTGCCAGCAGAATCTCCTTGTTACATAGCTCTTGCAAGGCTGTTTAAAAATGTAGTTGCCCAATTTATTGGGCGACTGTGCCTGATGAATCAGGCAACTACAAAAACCTGGGGATGAAAGGATGACAAAATGTAGTGCGACCCTTCAGGGTCGCGCAGTATGGGGGCGCGAGGCTAAAGCCGCGTACTACGAAATACCGGTCGGGGACGAGCCCCGACCCTACGGTTTCTGTAATTCTAAACGCCCCCTTGTCGTTCTGAGCGCCCCCCTGTCATTCTGAGCGAGTGAGCCGAAGCCCTGAACGAAGTGAAGGGGAAGAATCTCCTTGTTACATAGCTTGCCATACCGTCTAGAAATGTAGTTGCCCAATTTATTGGGCAACCGTGCCTGATGAATCAGGCAACTACAAAAACCTGGAGGTGAAAGGATTCCAGGATGCCCAAAAAATGAACAGAAAAACAAAATTAAACCGTCTCCTTGCCATAGATTGAATTGGGAGTATAATTAAGTAAGATGGTTATCTTATCAAGTTTAATGGAAGGAAGTTCCCTGGCTTATGCGGCAGGCAGCGAGAGCTTTGGTGGCCTGGGCAAAGCAGGCTTAGTCACTGTCATCATAGTTTCTGTAATCATTATTGTGACAGTGGCCTGGCTGATAAACGGCACCAGAAAGCGGGACTGAATTTCCATTTAATCAATGTAGTGGCGGGATTTATTCCCGCCTTATAGCATATTATCACCCATATCAGCGGTCGGGGACGAACCCCGACCCTACGATTTTTGTCATTCTGAGCGCCCCCCTGTCATTCTGAGCGAAGCGAAGAATCTCATGGAGGGGAGATCCTTCGGTCGCTAAGCTCCCTCAAGGATGACAAACTGTAGTAGTTGCCCAATTTATTGGGCGAATGTGCCTGATGAATCAGGCAACTACAAAAACTTGGGGGTAAAAGGCTTACAAAATGTAGTGCGACCCTTCAGGGTCGCGCACTACGCGCACGAGGCTAAAGCCTCGTACTTCAAAATACCGGTCGGGGACAAGCCCCGACCCTCTTCTCCCTTGATGGGAGAGGATTAAAGTGAGGGTGAATTCAACCTGATGGCTAATATCTATTCATCTGGCTATTACTAAAATACCAGGTGAAAAGCGCGAAAATGCTATGTCTGGGCGTTTGCTTGGGTGTATAATGAAAATAGGTGCGTTTTGGGTGGTGCATCTATGGATAATAAGTGTAAGGATGATTTTTGGATATGCCAGAAAACTAATAAGGAAGTTTGGCGATATGAATAAGAGAATATGTAATATAAGAAACAGGTGGTTGGGAGTAGTTCTCAGCCTTGTTTTATGCCTTGCTCTGGTGTTTTCGCTTGTACCGCCAATGGCAAACGGAAGTGCTTCGGCTGATGAGGAGGGCAGGGATTACCCTGTTATGCGTCCTGATAGGGAGACCCTGGAGGAATGGATTGAGGCCTATAATAATGCCCCCAGGGCTTACATAGAGCCGGAAGGTTTTGAGGCTGCTGCCTTCGGGGGTTCGAAGGATTTGCTAAGCTACCTGGAATATATCCCGGATGACCGTGACTAGGGGAGCTGCGGCGACTGCTGGGCCTGGGCAGGCACGGGATGCCTGGAAGTTGCGCTCGATGTCCAGGAAGAGATAAGGGACCGGCTGTCGGTGCAGTACATAAACTCCAACTACAATGGAGGAAGCGGCGACAATTATGCCTGTTGCGGGGGCTGGCTATCCTATCTGGCGGATTTCTACGACCCTCCCGGTGGCACGGGGATGTGTATTCCATGGTACAACATCAATGCTAGCTGGCAGGACGGCAGCCAACAGTGCGGTCAGAGTACCACTGTACCTGGCGGCTCTATTTCCACTGACCCCAACTATCCTATATCTTCTATTGATGATGTGACAATTGACACTCAAAATGTGACTCAGGCTGAGGCTATTAATAATATCAAGTATCAGCTTAATGATAATAAGGCTGTCTGGTTCGGCTTCTTTTTGCCCAATAGCTCCGCTTGGACTGGCCCGAATGGCTTTAAGACATTTTGGGGCAGCAGTGGCGAGAGCATCGTTTATGACATGGACCAGTTTTGCGGTCAGTTTTACAATCCTGCTCCCGGTGAGGGTGGTGGCCATGCCGTTCTCTGCGTGGGCTATGATGACACCAACCCTGATAAGTCCTACTGGATTATGCTGAACAGTTGGGGAACGCGTCCTCTTCGTCCCCACGGGCTTTTCCGCATAGACACGGATATGAATTATGGCGGCCAAAACCCAGGACTCGGTGGTGATTACAGTTTCTACTGGCAGACTCTGGATGTCGCTTTTGGTGGTATGCCTGACATTTCGGTTCCGCCAACAGTGAGTACCGATGAGGCCACATCGGTGGAAGAGACCACAACCACCCTTAATGGCACTTTAAGCAATGATGGCGGTGAAGCCTGCCAGTACCGTTTTCAATACGATACCAACTCAGGAGAACCTTATGCCTATAACACGTGGTGGACGGGAAGTAAAACCAGCGGTCAGTCTTTCAGTGCAGCCATTTCTGGTCTTAGCAAAGGGACTAAATACTACTTCAGGGCACAGGCCAAGAATAATGCTGGAACCAGTAGTGGCTCTGAGCTAACCTTCCTGACCAAACCCGATTCGCCAAGTAGCTTTAGCGCTACTTCAGCCGGCACCACTCAGATAGGTTTGTCCTGGACTAAGGGAGCCGGCGCGCAGAAGACAAAGATACAGAGAAAACAAGGCAGTTATCCGGCAAACAAGGACGACGGCACTCAAGTCTACTTTGGTACTGGGACCAGCACACCAGATACAGGGCTGTCACCAGGCACGACCTATTATTACCGAGCCTGGTCCTATATCCAGGGCAGCGAGCAGTGGTCCGATAACTACGCCCAGGCTCAGGCCACTACAGCTGGCGCACAGCCTGACGTTCCTGACATCACCATTTCTCCTCCTAGCTTCGTGGAGAGCGGCCCCCCGGGCACTAGCTGGACCAGGACACTGACGATTGGCAACGTGGGCAATGCAGAGCTGAACTACACTCTCAGCGACACGGAAACGACAGGTGGGGCTAGCACAGGGAAGGCTGAGAACCTGCTGCTGAAGCCAGCTAACATGGCACTGGGGCTTCCACTAGAAGGCAGCCCAATTGAGCCAGAGAATACCCCAGAGGGCGGGAACGGCTGGCAGAATATAATGACCGATGGCTTTGAAGGGGCATTCCCTAGCCCCAAGTGGCAACTCTATGGCGACCCCACGTGGGGCAAGGAGAGCTACAGGCGTCATGAAGGCTCGTATAGTGCTTGGTGTGCCGGTAGCGGCTATAACCCTCCATCCAATTATCCCAACAATATGGAAGCCTGGATGATTTACGGACCTTTCAGCCTGGCCGATGCTACCGATGCTGAGCTCAATTTCTGGTTTTGGAATAAGTCGCAAGGCCCAGATGATTACCTTTTCTGGGGAGCATCTACGGGAGGCTGGTTCTATGGTTCGAGACACGATGGAGATTCCGCTGGCTGGCAATCAGTATCCTTCGACCTCACCGATGTTTATACTCTGGGCAACCTCTGCGGGCAGACCCAGGTTTGGATAGGCTTTTCCTTCGCGAGCGACGAGAGCACCACCGATGAGGGCGCCTTTATTGATGATGTAGCGTTGCGCAAGTATGTGGGAGGAGCACCTGAGGACTGCCCGTGGCTGGACGAGGAGCCCAAATCTGGCTCAGTAGCCCCGGGAGGGCATGATGACATAACTGTTACCTACGATACCACCGGCCGCGGCAGCACTTACACTGCCAATATAACAATAACCAGCAACGACCCCGATGAGCCACAAGTGACGGTGCCAGTAACTTTGACTGTGACCACTGGTGTTAGTCCTTCAGTGAGCATCGAGCCACCAAGCCAGACAGTTCCACCCGGTGGGGCCTTTAACGTTGATGTCTGGCTGGATGCCGTTGGTCGTAACTTGAATGGGATTGCTGTCGCAGTGCAGTATGACAGCAATGTCATGACAACCAGTGTGGCACATGTAGAGGGCCACAATCTGCTTGGTGGACTGGAGATCCCTGCAGCGGTCAACGAGGCCGCCGGAGTGGGCGAGGTTACTTACTCACTGGCTAGTGGAACGGCCGTGGGGGGCATTGATGCCTCAGTAATGACCATCACGTTTACCATGGACGCTGGCGCCGCGCCGGCGACTTATGACCTCACTGTTAGCAGAGGCACTCTAATAGAACCTCCTGATGCTACTGAAATTGCGGGTGTTGAGACAAACGACGGTACGGTAACGGTGGGCATAGGGAGGAAGGGCGATTTCAA
>Ga0114918_10002554_pt1 | contig 16260 bp, 7 predicted proteins | sample LantaG_FD_87015 | JGI IMG/M metagenome (GOLD analysis project Ga0114918, IMG submission 87015) | Deep subsurface microbial communities from Baltic Sea to uncover new lineages of life (NeLLi) - Landsort_02402 metaG | ecosystem: Environmental > Aquatic > Marine > Oceanic > Sediment | place: Baltic...
CCCCACCCCCCCATCATCCCTCCACACAAACACACCAGCGCCCTGGAGCCCGTCATCTCGGGCGAGATCATGCAGCTGCACCACGCCAAGCACCATGCGGCATACGTGGCCGGCCTGGTGAGTTTTAGAGTGGAGGGAGGGGAACGAGAGAGAGAGAGAGAGGGATGAGAGAGGAGAGAGGGGGCCCGTGTGGTCACCGAGGCCAAGGTGGAGGCGGCGGCAGTGCTGGACGGCGCCGCCCTGGCCCGCCTGTATGCGCACCTGATGAGTTGGGGTGAGAGAGGCTCCTTTAAAAGGCCTGGCGTAGGGAGCGCGGAGGCTGAGTGCCTGCCTCCCGCCCCGCGCTCTCCGCTTCAATCATCATCCCCCTCCCATCTTGCTCCCTCTCTCCCCCCTCTTCCTTGCCCTCTAGAACGCGGCCGCCGAAAAGTATGCGGCCGCCGAGGCCAAGGGCGACATCCCGGCCATGTTGGCCCTGCAGCCCGCCCTCAAGTTCAACGGCGGCGGCCACATCAACCACTCCCTGTTCTGGCAAAACCTGTGCCCGCCGGGTGAGGCGGCCCCGCCGGGCGGCGCCCTGGCGGCCGCCATCGCCGCCGAGTTTGGGTCGGTCGAGGCCCTGCAGGCCCGCCTGTCCGCCGCGGGGGCGGGCGTCCAGGGTTCGGGCTGGGCCTGGCTGGGCTGGGACCCGGCGGCCCGCCGCCTGGCGCTGGGCGTGACGGCCAACCAAGACCCGGCAGGCACCGTCGGCCTGCACCCGCTGCTGGGCATCGACTGCTGGGAGCACAGCTACTACCTGCAGTACAAGAATGCGCGGCCGGACTACCTGAAGGCGGTGTGGCGGGTGGTCAACTGGGCGGACGTGGGGCGGCGGTACGAGGCGGCGGCGGCGGGCGGCGGGGCGGGCAAGTGAGGAGGGGAGGGGAGAGGGGAGGGGGGAGAGGAGAGGGGAGAGAGGAGGGAAGGAGAGGCCGGGAGGTGTTGGTGTCCGGGAGAGGGACGCCTTTCGCTCTGTTACTTTTTCTTCTCTTTCTGTTGCCTGAGTCAATGCGAGGTTGCATGCTTGTGTGCGTGCCATGGAGAGCGCGGAGGGCGGGCAGGGCGCGCGAGGGAGAGGACACCGTGTGCTGCCGGGGCCCCGGCGCTCTTGCGCCGCGCGCCTGGAGAGAAGAGATGAGAAAAGATGGTTGAGGTCGCGCACGCGTCGCCCGCTCTCCTTCCATTTCCCCGCCCCACATTCGTGTAGCGCAACTGTTTGGGCGTGCTTGTGGATTAAAGGGTGACGCACAAGACGTATCGAGGAAGTTAAAAAACGGACGGCATGCGAGAAAGGAGGGCCTGTCCCTCATCATCATCTCTGTGTGCCCTCTCTTCCCTGCCCGCCTGGTGCGTGCCGCCGCGGGAGGTGGGTGGGGTGTGTGTGTGAGACGAGAGAATTTCGTATATAAGCAGTGGTTTATAGAGTTACAGGTGTATGAAGGGCGCGCCCCCCCCACCCCACGATGACTGAGCACGAGCGCTCCCTTCCACACACACGCACGTGCGCGCGGGGAACTAGACTGGTGTGGCCGCGGCGCCACACCCCCTAGCGCAAGGCTGCTGCCACGCGCACAGGCCCACAGGGTCCTGCGCAGGTTTTGCTGGGCACGTCCATCGTGAACTCCATGCGTGTCGTCGCCCGCCACATCATCGGCCAGCCCGAGCACGGGCTAGCCCCACATGGCAGGCCACGCACTCGGCGAGTGACACATCACCTGGATGGGGGCGCGCCCACCGCAGAAGTAGGGGTGGACGCGCCCCGTCTTACAGAAACCAGGATCAGCAGTCGCCGGTCAGGAGCCGAAAAGGCGCAGTTGGTTTGGAGAAGAAGCCGTCAAAAGGTGGAGGGAGGGAGACGGGCAGGAGAGACAGCCCGGCCCCCAACCTCAGCCCCCGCCCGCCCGGCAGGCGCCTGGTGCGGGGTGATCGGAGACGGGGACGCGGATGGGGTCCGCGTTTGAGGAGGCGTACCCGCGTCCGCCAGGCGGCGGGGGCACCACGCTCCAATGGCGCCGGGCGAGGCCGGCGCCGCACGTGCGCGAAGGGACAAGGCAAGGGGCGCGCCCTCGACGGCCACCGCGCGGGGCGACGTCGGCGGAAGGGGCTGGGCGCCCGGGAAGGCGGGGTCCGGCCACGTGCCCAGGAGGGCGCTCACGCGCGCCACCCCGGTGCCAGGGAAGGCATCACGGGGGGGCGGCGCGCCTGGCAGTGGGTGGTCGAGTGAGTAAGGTTGGGGCGTGGAGAGTGAGTGATGGCGATAAATGAGAGGGAGAGAGAGAGAAAAGAGGCCCGCCACGCCCAGGCAGGCCCCTGCTTAGACTGCCGGGGGGCAGGCGTGGCCGCGGCCGCTTCTCCTACCTCGTCTCTCATCCGCCACCGATGCGCCCGTCTCCACACCCACCCGCCACCCGCCCTCACCCCTAACCCCAACTGGGCGTCCAAGGGGAGCGTGGGGATGGGGTGGAGGACGTCTGGGCGCCCTGGCTCGCCAGGGCGCGGGGAGGACGCGGGCATGGTCCCACGCCTGCGCCGATGGGCGGCGGCTGATCCGGCGCGCCCCCCGCGTGTCCCCGTGCGTCGCTACCGGGACCCCGCCCCAGCCCGGCCAGGGCCCTCCCCGCCCCCTCTTTGCCCCGCTCTAAGTACGCACCGGACAAGCCATCCCATTTGGGGCGGCCGCGGGTGGGGTGGGACAAGTACGGGCGCGGGCGAGAGGTGAGCAAAACGAGCGCGCTCACGAATGCGAGAGTGATGGGAGGAGGTAGGGCATGGGCTCGCACTCTTATTTTTCTTTTTCCTTTCGGCCCGACAGGGCGACGTGGACACGCTCACGCTCACACGCACACGCCACTATGGTGCAGCCGTCCATCACCAGTTTCTTCAACCCCCAAACTGTGCTGCGTGCGGGTGTTCTGCCTGCGGGCGCGACCCCGCCCCACATCCCTGGCGGCGGGAGCGGTGGCACCGCACATCCGGGGGGGGCTCCTCCGCTCCCGCCCCCGTCCCCGCCCGAATCGCCCGCGGGTCCGCCGGTCCTGGCGGCCCGCCGGGCGGTCGAGGGCGAAGGTCCCCGGCCCGTGGTCGGGGCGGCCTGCCCCCTCACGCTGGAGAACATGCCCGCGGAGGAGCTACATCTCATCGTCTCCCTGCTGTCCAATACGGAGTGCTGGAACCTGGTCCGCGCGTCGCCCAACGTCCAGCACGTCCTGCCGCGGGCCCTGCCCGACGGTCCCTCTTGGCGTGTCCGATTTGAAGGCGCCGCCCCTGCTGCTGGAGGGGCGGGGCAAGGCGGCGTCCAGGCCGGCCGCCCCGCCGCCCGGGCTGGGGCTGGTGCCACCGCTCAAGCTGGGGCCGACCCCGCCACCCAGGCCGGGGCCGACCCCGCCGCCCAGGCCGGGACTGGCGCCGCTGCCCGGGCTGGGGGTGGCCCCGCCGCTCGGGCTGGGGATGGCCCCACCGCCCGAGCCGGCCGCCCGGCCGCTCGGCCCGCCGCTCTAGCCGGGGACAGACGCGCTGGGGCCCGCCCCCGCTACGCGCCGGCCGCGGTGGTGGCGATGCTGGGGGCGGGAGGTGGACGCGTGACGTCCGCATCGTTCCTGGTCGCCACGCGCGACCAGTGGGTCGAAGTCGGCGCGGGGTTGCGTCGCATGCTGGTCAGCCGCGGGCCCGACCCGGACGACTCGGACCGGTCCGAAATCTCCCACGGCGGCGACGACTGCCCTCCGTTCTGCCCCGCCCTGCGCTCCCTCACCCTGCGCGCCGCCCTGCCCGCGTACGCGGCGGGCCTTGTGGGGTCCGGCTGCATCTCCTCCATCGTTGATGGCGGCCAGAACCTGAACTCGCTCACGCTCGCCGTGGACGGCATTCCCTGGCCCCTCGATCGCGCTGCCGCCGACGACCCCGGGGTGAAGTGGGAGGACCATCTGGATGAGGTGGAGCACCTGCGTGTGGAAAACAACCTCACTCAACTGCTTACCCTGGCCCTGGGCGCCGCGTCCAAACACGTCTGGCCCGTGCTCCACTCACTGGCCAAGCGCGTGAAGTCCCTGCGGTGCCTGACCCTGGACGGGCGCGGCCGCCAGGTCTACCTGCCGGGAGGGTACGCCCGCCTGTCCCGCCTGACCCGCCTGGACGTCGGTCAGGCCAAGGTGGTCACCACTCAGGAGGTGGACACTGCCCTAGCCCCGCGCCCGGGCGGGCGGGCCGCCATGGTGGAGCAAGTCGCTGCCACCTTTGCGACGTCGCTGCTGGAGGTCGCCCTGCCGCCGCCGCCGCCCCCGCCCCGGCGCCCTCCCGTCCCGTACGCTTTTCTGGGCGCCTGCACGCGCGTCACCCGCCTCGAGCTCGCGGCGTCCGTCCCCACCGTCGGGCCGGACCAGCTGCGCTCTCTGCGCACCGTGCCTGACGCCGTTGGCGCCATGTCCTCCCTGGTCAGCCTGTCTTGCACGGTGCGGCCCGGGACGGACCGGGACCTGCGGGCCGACAACGAGCGCCGGCCCCCCTGGCGCGAGATCGCCCTCACCGTCCCCGGCCGCCTGACCCGCCTGACCAGCCTGACCTTCTCCCGCACCAACGCCTCGTCCATCAAGTTCTCCAACCACCGGCCGGGCGGCGCGCTTGGCTCCCTTGAGGTCCTAGACCTGCGGGACGAAGATCTGGCCTCCATGCCCATCCGGGAGCGGTCGCTGGGCGGCCTGCGCGTCCTCCGCCTGGGGCGCGTGCCCGTCGCCCTGCCGGCCCGCATGGGCGCGGCCGCCGACATCCCGCCGGGCGCTATGCCGGCCCCCTTCTCCATCATCGACTTCGCCATCCCGGCGCGAGGCTGGCCCGAGCTGACGGAGATTGTGTTTTCTGACGTCAACCTGACCCTGGGCGCCGCGACGGTCAAGCAGAAAGCGGTCAACATGCCGCGGGGCGTGGGAGTGACGCCGGACGAGCGGGCTCGCCACCTTGCCTGCATGATGGCCGGTACCACGGCGCCCAACCTGCGGGACGTCCACCTGGTCAATGTGGCCACCGCCGACCGGGCTTTGGTGCGCCTGTTCAATGATGGCCGCCTGAAGGAGGCGTACGAGGTGGCGGGGCGGGGGCCCCTGGAGGGGCGGGGGCGCCTGAAGGTGCATGGGCACGTGCGCGGGGTGGCGGAGCCCGCGCCGGTCCCCATGGCGGAGTGAGCCGGACGGCGTGGGCGACGGGATGGGCGGCGGCATGAGGGGAGGGCGCTGGTGGCGGTGGTGGGCGGCCCCTGCCGTTGTGCCGCCTGCTCACAAAAAGTGGAGAGCGAATGACAGAGAGGGGTGAAGTGGTGGGCGCACAGCGCCGGTGCTCACACACACTGCCGGGGTGTGTGAGAAATGCTTCTTGTTTTTGTCTACACGCGCCGCTCCTCCTGGACCGAACCCCCCACACACTGGTGCGGTGTCCGCTGCTCAGCTGGAGCCGGCTTGTACCGCAGCTAGGTTGAGGCGCGGCCTTCTCGCGCACGGGCCGCGGGAGGACACGTCCAGCACGCATGGTGCATCCCAGACAACGCGCAGGAAACTGGAGTGGGGCGTGGGATGAAAAGAAACAGCCGCCGCCGCGCCTCGTCGGCGTCTAGGCCCACGTCGGGCGAGGGCCTGGACGGCGGGCCGGTCCGCTGCCAGCCCCGTCGATTGAGCGGGAGGTGGTGGGTGTGTGGCTGTCTGGAGGCATGCCATGGAGTGAAGAAGAGAAAGAGAGGAGAGGGATGGGGCGCAGGGAGAGGCGGGGCGCTCACGGAGGGAGCGGGCGCTGCGGCAGGGGCAGCGGCGAGGACGGGCGCCTTGCAGTGCTCTGTGTGCATGAAACGGCAGAGGGGCCCCTGCTCGTCAACCTCCACCCCGCCGCACGCATGCCCTCCGAATGAGAGCGCGCCCCAGGTGCTCCTCTCTCACCCTCCCGCTGGCCCCGCCCAATAACCATCGCCCTATAATATAGCCTCCTGGCAGGTTTTTGTTACATAGTCATACAAGTCATTCAGTTCATGCAGGTTAAATGCACACACCCGCCACGCCCCTCTCTCTTCCTCCCGCACTCTCTCCCCCCAGTTGATCCGGCGACCTCACCGACATCATCGGCCAAGGCGGGCGGCGGCGGCGGCGGCGCGGTCTCGGCGGGTGATCTCAGCGGCGACCGGGTCCTGCTGGGCGAGCGCGCGCCGGAAGGCACGAGTGTACTCTTCCGGCCGCCGTCCGTGCACGACGAGGGACAGGAACACGCCCAGGATGTTGATGGCCGCGTTGACGTCCCGCTGCCAGGTGGTGGAGCAGACGCGGCACAGCTTGAGGCCGTAAATGGGGCGGATGACGGCGGCGTACACCACAGGCCGGCCGTCGGCATGGACCTCGCCCTCCGCAGCCGCCGCCCACGCGACTCCACCGTCTGCGTGCCGCACCACGACACGGGTCGGCCCCTTGACGTGCTCCATCTCCAGCTTGCACCGGCTGCAGAGCTTGCTGGTGCAGAACTCGTCGACCTTGAGTAAGGTGACGTGAGGTAGGGCCTCAACCGCGCGCATGAGCATCCCAGCAGAGGATTTGTAAAACTTGGCGCCGCCCCAGCCCAGCAGGATGTTGCCCAGGTCCGGCGAGGCCATGCGCATGGCCAGCGTGTTCAGGGCCACCCGCTTGTAGATAAACACCTTCAGTTTCAGGTTCAGGTGGCGCTGGTCGCTCAGGAAGGTGGCCATGTCCCCCGCCACGCGCGCGTGATCGGCGTAGTTGGCCAAGAAGGCGTCCGCGCCCATGACGGCCAGGGGGCGGGCGGCGGCGCCCCGCACGCGCTCGGCCAGGTCTTCGGGTGCCTTCTCCAGCCACCGGGCGCGCCACCGGGTGCGCGTGCGGGCAGCGGTACCCATGCCGGACAAGGTGGAGTACTCACCCAGCGTGATGCGGCCGGTGGTGGGGCGGCCGCCCGGCGCGCCGGTGTGGGCGTAAGTCGCCATCACCCCACGCCCCGGGTCGGCCGCCATCACCGTCTGGACGTGCGACGGCACCGCCCGGTCAAGGAAAGCATTCACCACCGCCAGGTCCATGGCGGACAGGCCGTCCGGGCCGTCGTCCCGCCGGCGCCGGCCCTGTGAGGCAAGTGCGCCCACCAGGCCCGCATCTGCCTCGCCCCCATCGGCCGCCTCAGCGGGGGGGGGGTCCGCAAAGGAGAGGACGCGCACGCCTAGAGTCTTGCCATCGGTGGTGAAGCTCCCCGCAAAGAAGCGCGCGCGCGACTCAAAAGAGAAAAGGTAGGGCGGGGTGGGCTTGGCCTTGAAGAAGAAGCGGAAGGCAGTGTCGTACGCCCGGCGGACGACGTGCTGGTCTAGGTCACCGGCCGAGTGCTGTTCACCTTCTAAATTGGGGTACGGAAAGGGGGACCCCGCACCACCCTGGCGGACGGCGACCACGTCGTTGAGACCGCGGTCGGCGAGAAGACCGTCGTTGGCGATGCGGTAGCGCGCAGAGTAGGGCGACATGCCCAGCCGGGAGCGGTCGGCCTGGCGGTCGCCCCACAGCGCGAGGCCGGCCTGGTCGGGTGGGGGTGCGTCGCGGCGGCCGCCCCGGTCCCAAAAAGGCGCCTCCGCGAAGCGCGTGGTGGCAAGGTTCCAGGTCAGACCCTTGATCGTAACCGGCTGAAACCGACCCGGGCGGCCGGGTTCTAGGGCTTGGCGGGCGCGGTCCAGGGCCTCGCGGTCGAGATTCATGGCATGGACCATCATCTCGACGAGGCAGCGACCGTCTACGTGCATGTGCTTGAGGCCGGCGTCGGGGAGCGGCAGAAGGGCAAAGAGCTTCACCCCGCGCAGAGGGGCGACCCCGCCCCGGTCGCACGCCCCCAGGTAGGTGCCGAAGATTCCCTTTATGGCCCAAATGATGTGGAGGTAGGGCGCCCAGCCGTCCCCGATCGTGAGCTTGGAGATGGGGAAGAGGCGGGCAAAGTGCGGGGAGGAGCGCAGGGCTGAGATGCGCAGGCCCACCTCCGCCAGCGCGTCCGGCCAGCGCCGCTCGATCTCGTCCGTCGCCGCGCCACCAGCTACGCCAGGCCAGGTCCAAGGGGCAGGGGTGGCCGCCCGGGCGCCATCCCAGGCGTCGCCGGGGCGGGGCGCGCCCGCGGGAGGAGGGGAATTGGCCGGGTCGGGCGCATCGTGGATGGCGCGGGCCATGATCACGCCCGCCGCCGTCTTGATATCCGCCAGCCTCATGCCCGACCGACCCGTCCACCGGGCTGGGTCTCCATCCAGCGGCCGGGCGGCCGGGTCGGAAGGCGTGGCCTGGAGCAGGCAGAGCTGGACGAAGAGGGTCAGGTATTTGACGACGCGGGCCTTGGTCGAGGTGGCCGCCGCACGAACCATTTCATCGCCGGCGATTTGCTTGACGTGGCGCAAGCCGGTGAGGTCGGGGAGCGCTGCCGCACCGCCGGGGAGGAGGGCGTTCAGGGTCGCCGCGCTCGCCCGGATCGTGCGGAAGTCGGCGTCGGCGTCCTCGGCGCGGGCCCGACCCCGCACACCGCGGCGGGTGCTCACCGCGTCTATCGCCCACACAAAAGCCGCCCCGTTCAGGAATGAGCCGGGCGAGAGGGGCCAGGGCCCGTGTGGCAGGAGGCGCTCCAGGGCGTAGTTGATGACCTCAAACCCCCGCCGCCTCACCGTAGACATGTGCGGCACAGCGACGTTGCGGATAAAGTCCAGCAACAGGCCCTGCCGCCACACCTCTGGGTGGGGGTCCCCACCAGGCGGGTCCCACACGGCCGAGGCCAGGGACATGGTGACGGCCGCCATGGTATACGGCGCCGGGTCCATCGGGTCGTCGGCGACCCAGCCGGCGGCCACCAGTCCGGCCAGGTCGAAGGCGTCGTCGGCGCCGCGCTGGCGACGGCCTCGCGCGCCAGCAGCAGAGCGTGGCGCGACGACCGCCTGGGCGGCGGCCGCGCCCTGGGCGGCGGCCGCGCCCTGGGCGGCGCCCGCTTCGTGGGCAGCGGCCGGGACGGGCGGGGCGCCGGCGGCCTGGGCGGCACCAGCGGCCCGGCGTAAACGCGCCATGATCTCGGGGTCGCCCGCACCCCAGGCCGCTCCCGCGCCCCGGGCCGCTCCCGCGCCCCGGGCCGCTCCCGCTCCCGCGCCCGGGGCCGCGCCCGCGCCCCGGGCCGCTCCCGCGCCCGGGGCCGCGCCCGCGCCCCGAGCCGCGCCCGCGCCCTGGACGGCGGCCGGGACGGGCGGGGCGGCAGCAGCCTGGGCGGCAGCAGCCCGGGCGGCAGCAGCGGCTCGGCGGAAGCGCGCCTGGGTCTCGCGACTACCCGCGGGCGGGTTAGCAAGCATGCGGGTCACCGCCGCCGCCGCCCGGACAGCCGCGCCCGGGCCCTCCAGGTCCCCCTCGACGCGGGCGGCGTACATGGCACGGGTGTCCTCGATGCGGTCGGCCTCCGCCCGTACGGCCTGCGTGGGCAGGGCTGCACCCGAGGGTGGGGCCGGCACAACGCGGACTGCGTCCGCGTTGTGCGCGGCCTCGAACATGATCCAGGCGAACAGGGAACCGTCCAGGCCCCGGAAGAACTCGTCATACGCCATGGAGTAGGCGATCTGGACGGGCCGCGCTCCGCCGTGCTGGGAGCGGCGGTTCCCGATCACCTGGCCTAGCGAACGGTTGCGCCCACCGACGCCAGCGAGCGCCTCCACCTTGGTCCTCCCGAAGAGGAGGGTCTGCACCGCGTACAGGTGGGGCGGGTCGGCGAGGACCTTGGTCAGGTAGCGGCACCAGCCGTCGTGGGTGCCGAAGTACGTGTTCCTGTTGAGTGAGAGATAGGGGGTGGGGAGTGGTCGGTGTTGGTGAGGGCCGTCTTTCTCTCGCGTGCGCTCCCTCCTCTCCCTCCTCTCTCTCCCAAAGTTTTGACGCACAGCAGGTGGTCTCGGTCAGCCGCCGTCGCCTCCCAGGCGACGCGGTACACGCCCTCATGGATGACGGAGTTGGAGGAGGGGCCCAGGTTGACGCCCGTGACGGCGCGGCCCCCGGCCTGGACCTGGAAGCGGAAACCACGGGCCCCGTTCCGCTCGACATCAAAGAAATTGGGCACGCCCAGGCCGACGCGGATCCGGTCCTCCAGCACCACCGCGCCGGAACCGTCCTCACGCGCGTGCGCCATGATGCGACGGATCAGCACGGCCCACGTGTGGCGGTTGAGGCCGCCGCCGCCGTGCGGGACGAGCGCCAGGGCGCGGGCCTCGGCCCAGGCGGCGAAGCCCGGGTCGATGGCGTCCAGGGCGGCGATGCGGTCTTCGGCGCCGGCCTCCATGTCGACGATGCGCCAGATGCTGTACAGCGGGTGTGAGATAGAGAGAGAGAGAGAGAGAGAGGGGAGGAGGAAGAGTGAGGAGGGTGAGGAGTGGGCCAGGGGTGGCGAGCGGGATGAGGGGGAGAGCCAAGTGCGAGTGCCGAGGGGGGAGAGAGCGCCCCCGGGCGCGTCTCCGACCCGGGCCGCGGCCCGGGCCGGCGCGTCCGCAGGCGCCGCCACCCGTCCGCCCGTGCGGGGAGGGATGCCAAGTCACGATGCATCCCTGCAGAGTGCGCTCTCGCCTCCTGGCCCGCCGGGCCGGCTCCGGGAGCGCGAGGTGTGTGCTCGCGCACTCGGGCATCGGCGCATCGGGGCTGGCGCCCCCCGCCCACCCCTCTCCTTTCTCTCCCCCCTCTCTCTCTCTCTCTCTCTCTCTCGCCACGCACATCATGAACATGTCCACTAGGTCCACTGTCAGCAGGTCCCGACGACCCAGGACGGAGCCCATCGTGTTCAGGAATCCCGGTTCCTGGACGTCCTCGTAGGCTAGGCCCACGCCGGTCGGGCCCAGGTCGCCGAAGCGGGTTGGGTGGCGGGCGAGCAGCACATCGGCCAGGCCGCGGCCAGGACGGGCGTAGTGGTGCAGGTCCAGGACACCGCCGCCGGCCGCCTCCAGGCGGCGGCGCAACTCATTGTTGGCGTTGTCGAAGAAGTCCGGGGGAAGGCCGGCGGCGGCCATGGCGGGTGACAGGGGGAGAGGGCGCTCGGGGCCGACTGCCGGGAGTGAGAGAGAGAGACGGACCGTCCGCGTCGCTCCTCTCTCTCGCTCTCTCTCCTCTCCACGCCCAGGGGCGCGCTGCGCACACGCACGGGCACCTGGCACTCCCTCCGTGCCCACCTCCACACACGTTGAGCATCCATCCAGCCCCCCTCGGTCGCTGCGCAAGCGGCAGGTACAGGGGTCGGAGGTCCCCACGCTCACCCAAATAGAAAAGAGGGAGAGAAGAAGAGGGAGACCCCCATGCCCTGCCCTGCTGGTCGTTGCACGCGGCGGGGATCGCGCAGGCCGCCTCTGTCCCTTGGCCCTGTCCCACCTGGTGGCTTTGAGTGGGCACTGCCGGCCAAGCGGGCGGGCGGGCTGCCGGCCTGGCCGCCCTGGGCGCTGGCACGCGGCGTGGCGGCAGCAGCACCCACGGCCACAGCGCGTGCGCGCGCACACGCGTTCCTGGAGGGAGAGGTGATTATAATCACCCGCCCGTCGCCCATTTTTTTAAAAAAAAAAAGATGGGGGCAGTTCGGCGCCATCCCTTTTCTCTCCCGCGTCCCACCCGGCGTCCGTGTGCCCCATCGCCCGGCACTTGCCTATGGAGGGGGGAGTGAGGGGAGCGCGGGCCGGTCGTGGTGAAAACGGCGCTGGTGGAAAGGAGAGGAGAGTGGGCGAGTGGAACTCATGAGATGAGGCGGTTGGCCCGCCTCCCGCCTCCACCGACGTCCCACGCGCGCACCGTCCGGCAAAACAACACAAAAACAAGGGCGCTATCGCTGCCACTGCGCGGAATCGAACCACGGACCTCTCCCTCATTGAAATGTAATCTCATTCCCACGTTGGGAATCGGGATTATGTTTACGAAGGGAACGCTCTACCATTAAGCCACAGAGGCTTGTTTCACCGTTTTTAACAGTCCATCGTTGTCGGCACGACACGCATTGTGTCACTTTGTATTTTGTGGCGGTATATAATATGCGAAACCGTTTGAGAGAGGATGGCCCGCCCTCTCGCTCACCCAACAAAAACGGCCACACACCCGTCCCCGCCCCCTCCGTCGACGCGCGCGTGCGCGCGGGCAGTCCCTGCCAGGCAAAAGGGCGGGGTGCGTGACCTCATCGCCCGTGTGCTCGTCCGCGGGGCTAGCGCGCCGCGGAGCCCGCGAAACGTAGCGCGGCAGGGCGTGAAAAGTGTGAGGGTTGGAGGGCATGTACATGCCCTCCAACCCTCAGGGTCGGCCGCTCGGTCGACCGCTCACTCTTTTATTTTTCTCTTCACACCGCCTCTTCACGCGCACACCGCCCGGCCTAAACCCGGCGTTGCCCCACCCGCACCCCCTCCCTGGCTGCTTTGCGAGACCTGGCCTGCCTGCTGGGACAGCTGGCAGTCCATTCACGCCTCCTGAACGCTCCCAAAACAGTACGGTGGGCGAGTCGGCACTAGTCGGACGCCGCGACCGCGCGCTTCTCGCCACCGTATCTCTTCTCTCCCCACAACCCGCCTGGTTTCGTCCGCCATGGCCGATCCGGCGGTCGGTGACCGCCAGGTCGCATCGCTGGTCATTCACATGGGCCCTGAGGTGCGCCCTTCCTCTGCGGTGCCCCCAAACCTTGCCGCCGTCGCGCCCCGCCTGGAGTCCCTGGACCTGCGCTACGCGCTCGGCGCGGCGTACCCCTACCCCGCCCGCTGGCTGGGGACCGCTCTCGCCTCAACCACCCGGCTGACGCGCCTGGTGCTGGGCGCGCCCAGAGGCACGGTCATCATCGGTCCGCCTGGCATGCTGTCGACGGGGCGGGAGGCGGTGGCCGCCTTCGCGCCGGCCCTGGGAGACAGCCACACCGGGCTCATCCAGACCCGCGGGTGGGGCATCCCGACCGACCTTCTGGCCGCCCTCGACCAGGGCGTCACCACCGCCGCCGCCGGCGCCACCGCCGCCGCCGCCGCCGCCGCCCCGGCTCTTCGCCCCGTCCAGTTGACCAAGCTGTCTTACCTGGGCCTGGACTCGACCGGGGTGGGTGAGGCGCCTGGCCCCGGCAGACGCCTACCCGCCGGCACCGAGGTGAGGGCTGGCCTGGAGGCCGCCGGCGCGACGCGCCTCACGTTCCTGCATGTCTTCACCCGGGCGCCCATCGACGCGGACTTCCCCGCCCGCCTCGCTGCGGCGATCTCGGCGGGAGGTGGAGGTGGCGGCGGTGGCGCGGGACTGACCCTGCAGGAGCTGGTCATCCAGGAGAGCGTCGCCAGCGCTGCGCCCGTGGATTTCGATCTCCGGGACGTGGGCGTGGGGGCGGGGCTGAGCCGGCTGGTCATTAAGGTCGAGGGCTTCAAGGAGGCATGCAGGGTCCAGTTCTCTCCAACTTTGGCGGCGGGCCTGCACGTCCTGGCCCTGAGCCCCTGCCGAGGCTATGCGCCCGTCCCGCCGCGCTGCGCGACTGGGGCTTTCGACCGCCTGGCGTCCCTCACCCGGCTCGTCTACTCCGCCACCACGGGTCCCCAATGGCAGGGCGGTCAGCCCGGCCTACCCGCCAACCTCGCGGGTTGGGCGACCCGGGGGTACAGCCTGCCCGTCCTGGAGCACCTAGAGGTGTGGGGAGACCGCTTCACCGTCGACTTTATCATCCCCGAAGTGGGCGGGGAGGGCGGCCAGGGCGTCAACAACTGGGCGGCCCGCCTGCTGGAGCTGCAGCCCCGCCTGGGGAGGGTTGTGCTGGTGTGCACGCTCCCGCGCACGCACCCCTTATCTGAGTTTTCCTGCCGCATGACGCACGCTTCTTTCTGGGACCCTGAAGGTCCTGCCAGAAGGGCTGCCATCCGTCGAAGGGCTGGAGGACGTCGACGGGGCCCCGATGAGGTCTTTGACGAGGTTCATCGCTGCCCACAATGTGAGACCATGTGCGCTTGCGACTCCGCCAACGCCGTCGGTGACGCCGTCAACAACCTGCCAGCCGCCGTTCCGGGCCGAGGGGTGAGTTTGGAGATTGTGGAGGCCGTGGGCCAGCATGGGCGGCGGCCGGAGTGGGAAGACGAAGACTGCGGACACGTCGTCCTGGGGTACGCCCCTGTGGGCCAGTGAGACGGGCGACGGTATGGAGTGCCTTGGGCGCGATGCCAACAGCGGCGATGCTGCGAGAAGAAGTCCATCGTTGTCGGCACGACGCGCATTGTGTTTATGATCATTTTCTAAAAGAATATTATTGGCAGAATTATGTTTGATGTCACATTTTGCCCACTCCAGGACTGGCGCCAAGCTGCATGCTCTCTTGCCACATAGCCCAGGCTTGTGTTGAGCGTAAGGGATGCTCAGGCGTTGCGGGCGGAAGGGCGAAAGGGAAGATGGGGGTGGGGTGGGAGTGAGGATGGAGGAAGGGTGTGGGGTGCGGGTTTTCATGAGAGAAGGGAGGTGGCATGCTTGCTGCCTGCTGCTTGTCGGAGCCTGGGTCTCCTGTCGGCCTCCTACCGGCCGCGCTTGAGCTTGCTCGTGCTGAATATGCGATGTTGGCGCGCGATGACGGGCGGGGAGAGAGAGGCGTGGGCTGAAAGGTGAAACGCGAGGTTGGGCGGCGGCGGCTGCTGCACTCGTCGTTTCGAGCGGCGGTTCCCTTCTCACACCCTTCTCCTCAACCCCTCCAGGGACTGTGAGAGAGCTTGTGTGTGTGTGTGTGTGGGCTGTGCCACATCCTGCAAGTTGGAGCAAGAGAGCGGGCAGGGAGTGGTGAGTGTGTTCGAGTGGCGCTGAGGGAGTGCAGGTTGAAAGAAGCGAGGCGCTCGCGTGCCCCTCTCCATTCTCGCCAAACCAACCCTCTCTCGCCACCTCCTCCTGGAAGAAAGACAAAAAGGCGCCGTCCTTCTCCTCTCTCCTCCCTCTCTCACGCACCCAAACGCACCATGCGCGCGCACCGCCGCGGCCTCCTTGTCACCGCCACCCTGCTCATGGCGTCCCAGGTCCGGGAGGGATAGGGGTCGAGACGGAGACGGAGACGGTGACGGAGACGGAGCACTAGCGCCGGCGCGCCGGCGGCGCGCCGGCGCGCCGCCGGCCACCCCTCCCCACCTACCTACTGAAACGCCTCTCTCTCTCTCTCCTCACGTCCCGCGCCCTCCTCACCTCTCCCACATGCCCTCCTCACACACCAGGCCTGCCTGGCAGCCGCGACTCTGCCCCTGGCCCACGCCGGGCGGCGGGTGCTCAACGCCACGCTGGCCGCGCCGGTAGGCGCGCGCGGCGGCGGCGGTGGCAGCGGCAGCGGAAGCGGCGGCACGGCCGCCGTAACTCTCCCTCCACCGGCTCCCGCCGATGCTCCTGCTGCCGCTCCCGCAGCCGCTCCCGCAGCCAGCCCGGCGATGGGTGGAGATCCTAAACTCCTGCCCGGCGTGGTCGGGCGGGGCTTTGAGGCGGGCGCAGTGCCGCGCAAGATCAAGAAGGGCCCGCAGCAGCAGCAGCCGCTGCGCGAGCAGGCGGCAGGCCAAGGGGCGCCCGAGGGGGCTGGCGGGGCGGCGGCCGCGGGAGCGGCGGCCGCCGCTCCTGCGCCCGCGCCTGTGATCGCGACCTCTACCTTGCTCAGCCTGGCTGAGGCTGTGGGCGGCAGCGGCGGTTCGTCGGCCGCCGCGCCCGCGCCCGCGGCGGGCGAAACCGCCGCCGTAGCGACCGCCACCCTCACCACCCCCCGCCCGCCCCTCCTCCTGGCGCCGCCGCCGCTGGACCTGCCCACCGTCATCCTGCCTAAGCCTGGCGGCGCTGCTGGTGGGTACGGGTTGGCTGCTCCCGCGCCCGCGCCCGCGCCCGCGCCCGCGCCCGCGCCCGCGCCCGCGCAGGCGCCGGAGCCGACCCCACCGCCCACGCCTCCGCCCATGGCGGACGCTGCCCCTCCCGTCTGGACATCCCTGCCCACCTCCACGCCCATCCCCATCAGCGACCCTGCTGTCAGCGCAGGCGAGGCGGACGGCGAGGCGGGCGCCGGCTCGTACCAGCCCTCCTCGGTGGTGGCCGTGCGCGGCGCGCGCCGGGCGGGGCCCGGCCTGTTTGCTGGCGGCGGCGGGTATGGCGGGTACGGGAGCGGCGGGTACGGCGGGGTCGGGGGGGGCGGCTACGGGGGCGGGGGGCACGGGGGCGGCGGGTGAGGGAGCGGCGGCGCTGGGGGGGGGGGCGGGGGGGGCGGGGGTGGGGGGGGGGGCGGGGGGGG
>Ga0114918_10002556_pt1 | contig 16258 bp, 11 predicted proteins | sample LantaG_FD_87015 | JGI IMG/M metagenome (GOLD analysis project Ga0114918, IMG submission 87015) | Deep subsurface microbial communities from Baltic Sea to uncover new lineages of life (NeLLi) - Landsort_02402 metaG | ecosystem: Environmental > Aquatic > Marine > Oceanic > Sediment | place...
GGCGCCGGCGCCGCTCGAGCTGACGCTCGAGGCGGGAGCGGCAGCATTGGCCGTCAAACTTCCCAAACTCGTCTCGGTTTCCTCTGCTGCGGCGGCTGGGGGAGAGGACGGACCTCCAACGACGTCGTGGAACCCGGCCCGCCCGCTGACCAAGAACTACGCCGCCGTGGGGGTCGCCGCGGACGCGAACGCGCGGTACGGGAGGAACCGGAGACCGAGCGTCTTGGACGTGAAAGCAAACGACGAGGGAGAGGAAGAGGGCAACGGCTCTGACGGCGACGGAGGCGGCAACTCGACCGACGACGACCTCCGGGCCGTCTCTGGCCTCCCGAGGAAGCACTCTGCTCGCACTCCGCCACCCAAACTCACCTCCACGCAAGAAAGGGTTATCTCGGCTTTGAGAGAGGCGCACGGGCCGAACAACGTCGAAGCGATGGTCAAGGACATCAAGTTGAATAGGATGCTCCTTCCGGCTTCAAAGTTAAAAAAGATGATCGAGGCAGACGACTTCTGGGGGAGGCGGCCCGGCAAGCCGTCTCTGGATCAAGTCGGGGTCGAGGGGAAGGGCAGGGGGAGGTGCGGGTTCAGGATGCCTCGGAAGAGCTTGTAAGATTATTCAAATGGAATGGAGTTTCTGCTTTCTGTTAGGTGTTTCATCTTGTTTTTTTTTCCTTTCAATTTTTCATTTTGTTTTTTCAAATACCTTTCCTCTCTCCCTCCTCCTCGCTCTCCCCTCTCGAACCCGTCCTCTCTGCGCACATAGATCACGTCGCCACCCTGCTCGTATTCCGCAGCCCGGCCCCGATGCACGACGCGAAGACCGTCCTCGACCTCGGCTCGGGCCGCAGCGCGAACTCGATCCCCAGGATGTCCCGCAGCGCCCGCAGCGTCGCGGCCGCGTGCGGCGTCAGCGGGCCGAGCCGCACCTGCGACGCCGACGCGTCGGAGCAGGCCGCGAGCAGAAGCAGCAGCCCCTGGTGCCCGACGCTGCAGACGCCGCCACGGTCGACCTCGTCGAGCAGGGCCTGCGCTGCGAGGCTGCCGACCTCCTCGGGGCTCAGCGGCGGGGGAGGGCGAGGGGACGAAGAGGCAGCAGCAGCAGCGACCGCGGGGTTCCTCGCGCTGCCCGACGTTGTCGCCGAAGTTTTCAGATCTCCGCCGCTCTCCCGGGAGGAACACGCCTCGGCGCCCAGCAGGCACCCGCTCGTCGTCTCCGCCACCAGCGTCAGGCCGTACCCGGGGGACAGCCCCCCCGTGGCCTGACCGGGAGCGTGGTCCGTGAAGACGAAGACGTCGGCCAGAAGTGCGTTCAGGACGCCCCGGGCGCCGTCGACGGCCCTCGCGGCCGCCGCGGGCGCGACGCGCGCGGCAAAGGCCACGCCCCTGACCCTCCGCACCGCGCCCTCGTCGAGGAGCGTGAGCGGAGGCAGGCAGCGCACGCAGGGCACGTCGAGGACGACCTCTCCGCCGCCGAGCGGGGGCACGCCGCGGCGGACGAGGCGCAGGGCGAGGTCCCCCGCGGCGACAGTGCCGCCGCCGAGGGCCGCCGCGGCGGCGTCGGCGGCGGCCGCGGCGAAGTTGGCGTCGCCCGGCGACGCGGCCTTCTGGACCCCGACCCCGAGGCACCGCCGCACCAGAGGCAGCCCCACCGTCCTCCACGCGTCGGCGGAGCCGTCGAGCCCGCCGCAGGTGACGCCGCGCAGCGTCGCGCGCAGCGGCTTGCGGCCGAAGAGGCCCAGCAGCAGCAGCGCCTCGACAAAGTAGCCGACCCCGCGAGAGGCCGGGCACTCGTGCTCGACGGCGCCGCCGACCAGCACGCCCGGCCGGTACCGCAGCGTCGTGCCCGTCTCGTTGATCTCGACCGCGGCGCCGCGCGAGACCTTCTCGAGGAGGCGCAGCAGCGAGGCCTCGTGCTCGCGCAGGCCGGGGGCGACGGCGTCGTCCTCGCGGATGCCGTCGATGCGGACGGGGCGCCCGGAGATCGTCGCGAGGACGAGCCTGGCGCGGAAGGACTCCGCGCCTCGGAGGCGGGTGATCGTCATGCGGGAACGCCTGGGGCTGTTCGACAGGTGGCAGGGAGCGAGGAGGCAGGGCTGGGGACGGGAACGGGCAAGGCGGCCAGATGGCGGCGGCTAGTGCCGGCGTCGACTCTTCAAGTCTCTGCTCTTTCTATCCCTCTCTGAGTCGTGCTGCAGCTGCTATTCTTCGGCAGAAAGCGGAAGGACGATGAGATTCAGGCCCTCAGAGCGCTGCGGACGAGGATTCCTCCGCGTAGAGCTTCTACAAAGGGGGAAGAGACGCGGGACGCTCGGAGGGAGCGATTGAAACAAAAAAGTGAAAGGAAAAGCATCGAAATGCTTTGAAGTTCAGAACAGGAGTTCTCCGAAGGGCGCTGTCGGAAAATCAAAAAAAAACTCCGACCGTCGACGACGTCGAATCGAGGCTCGACGTTCGACTCTCAAAAAAAGAAGCAATGACGACTCGCAGCGGCGCCAGAGCGGCCGCCGCCATCCCTCCGCTCCCTCTCCCTCCCAGACGATCAGATAATACTTTCCTAGATGCATCGCCCCTGATAGAGTCGATCGCCGCCGTGGCCCCGCTGCCCGACGCAGGCTCGAAGAAACAAAGAGCGGGAGCGATTGACGTCCGCGGCGATGGCGGCGATTGCGATAACAGCAGCCGCGGCGTGGTCGCCGGGGCCTGGCTCAGCGCCGACAACTCCCATGGCATCGCGTGGGAGGTCGAGCCAGAGGTAGAATGCGAGGCGTTTGCTTTCTCTTCGCGGGGGATGGGGGGAAGAGAGAGGCAAAGGGAAAGAGAAATAGAAGCCCTCGACTTGATGGTGAAAAACCGTTCGCGGCGGCGACGCTCACTTCTTCTCCCTCCTCTCCTCTTTCCCGAACCTCTTCCTTCCTCCCCTCTCTTCTCCAGGACCCCTGCACCCTCCGCCTCTCCGCGTTCGACCTTTCCAGCTCGCGCGGCACCTCCCAGAGCGCCTCGAGGGCGGCGACCCCCGTCAACCTGGGCGCGCCGCTCAGCGCCTCGGCCGTCGCCGTCGGCCCCGCAGCCGCTGCTTCTCTTTCCTCTCCGGACCCGGCTTCCTCCTTTTCAGCGCACGTCTTCGCCGCGACCTCCGACGGCAGGCTCCACCGCGTCACCGTCACCGCTGGCGCAGGAGGCGGAGAGGGAGCCCTCGCGCTGTCCCCGACGGCGACCGTCGACCTCTCCGCGGAGTTTGCCCGGGCTGGAAGGCCCGTCGCCGCTGTGCTCGTCGCGCCGCCTCCCTCCTCCTCTCTCGCGGCCTCGGCCGCCGGCTTGTCGCCCGTCCTCGCCGTCGGGGGATCGCTCGGGGGGGTCGTCGCCGTCCCCGTCGCGGCCCTCGGGAGGGGCGGCGGCGGCGGCGGGAGCGGCAGCGCGGCGATCGCGGCGGCGGCTGTCGCGGCGGCCACGATGGAGCTCCTCCCCATCGACCCGCCCTCTTCCTCCTCGGCTGCCGCCGGCGGCGGCGGGCTCCTCTCTTCCGTCTTCGGCGTCGTCGCCGGCGGGGGCGGAGGACCCTCTCCCGCCAGGACCGCGGCCGCGCCTGTCGCGGGGATGACGGCGCTGCGGCTCGGAGGAGGTGGAGGAGGAGGGGCGGCGCCTCCTCCTGCTCCTCCGCCGTCGTCCTCGTGGCGCGGCCTGACGACGCCGAGAGGAGCCGCGGCCGCGGCCACCGCGGCGGCGGCGAAGGTCTCCTCCCCTCCGACGACCGCCCTCGCCGTGCTGCACGCCGACGGAGCGCTGCGCCTCTGGGACCCGTTCGCCGGCGGGAAGCTGCTCCTCTCGGCGCGGCTGTTCCCTCCCCCTTCGCCCTCGGCCTCGCCCTCCCTCCGACCGAGGGGGGCCTGCCTGTCGGCCGCCGGGGGGGGAGGAGGCGGCGGGGGCGGGGCGGCGTCCTCTCCTCCTCTGCTCGCCGTGGGAGTCGATGAAGGGGGAGGTCAGGGGGAGGTGCGCTTCTACTCCGTCGGCGCCGCCGCCTCCTCGGCAGCGGAGGGCGGCGGCGCGTTTGGCCTGGGCGTCTCGCAGCTGCCGCCGTCGCCGCCCCGCCGCGGCGGCGGCGCTTCTTCGCCTCTCGCTTTCGCCGCGGTCGCGCTCTCCCCGGCACATGAGGGGGCCTGGGCCCTCTCTCCCTCCGGGGGCCTCCGCCTCGTGTCCCCCTCCTGGTCTCTGAGCGGCCGCGAGGTCGTCCCGGCGGTGGAGAGGGAGGCGGAGGAGGAGGAGGAGGAGGGCGCCGACGAGGTCGCGGACGGTCTCTGGGCGTCGCTGCTCTCGGCGCTCTTGGTCTCGCCCTCCGCCGCCGCGGCGTCGGCCTGCGAGGCCGCCGCGGCGGAGCTGACGGGCGCGGCCACGCTTTCGCGCCCGGCCTTGGCCGCCTCGCTCGCCTCGCTGGGGATGCGCGACGCCGCCGCCGCGGTCGCCGCCGCCGCCTCTCTCGCCGACGTCCGCGCCGCCGTCGCGCGAGCCCTGCGCGCCGCGGCCTCGGCCTCGGCGCCCCCGGCCCCGCTCTCCGCCGCGGCGAGGCTGGGCAGGGCGCACTCGAGGGCCTGGCACCGGCTGCACCGGCCCGTCGCCTTCGCGAGCTGCTCGAGCCCGCCGGCTCCGGGCCCCTCGCCCAGCCCGCCGCAGCCACCGCCGCCGCCGCTGCTCGTCCGTGCTTCGGGGCCGCTGCTGACCCGGCCACGGCCCGCCAGCGGCGCCGAGGCGCTCCGCTTCGCCGCCGCGGGGAGCGGCAGCGGAGGGAACCCCTGGGCGGCGGCGGCGGCGGCCGTGCGCTCGGCGCTGGGAGCGAGGCTCCTCGCCGCCTCCGCCGCGGCGCTGCAGGCGGCGCCGTTCGGCGCCGCTGCGGCGGCGAGGCTCGCGCCGGCGCTCGCGCGCGCCCTGGCCGCGGGGCCCCAGAAGGGAGGGGCAGCGAGCTCCTCGTCCGCTTCGTACGCTCGCGCGCTCTCTCGCTGGAGGCGCAGGCGCTCCCTGGCTCTGCTCGCGCTGCAGGAGCTGAGCAGCAGCAGCAGTGGTGACGGAGACGGCGGCGGGGGCTGGGCGACTGCGGAGTCTTCGCTGGCGGCCTTTTTCGCGGCGCTGCTCCGTCCGACGGCAGCAGCAGCGGCGACGGGAGACGGAGAGGGACAAGGGGGCGCGCCCCCTTCCTCCCCCTCGCCGACCTCTCCGCTCGCCGTCTCCTCGGCCGTCGCGGCGGCCTGCGCCCTGCGCGACCGCGCGCTCGAGCTGCTCGTCGTCGCGGCTGTCTGCCCGAGCTGCTGCCCGCGCGGGCTGGCGTGCGGCGCGGGCGCGGCCTCGGCGGCCCTCGCGGCCGCGGCGCGGGGCGGCGAGCTCGCGCGGTGGCTGCTACGCGAGCCGCTGCGGGTCTCGCCCCGCCCCTCCGCCTCTCCTTCGGGCTTCGGCCTCTCTGGTGCCACGGCAGCGGAAGCGTCGGCGGCTCTTCCGGTGGGAAGCGGAGGGGGAGGGGGCGCGGCGGCCGCGGGGCTCCTGCGGCTCGAGCCCGCCGCGCTGCTCCAGGGAGGAGGCCGCGGCGGAGGCGACGCCGGCAGGCCGACCTCTGTCGCCGCCGCCGCCGCGCTCGCCGCGGTCGCCGGCGACGAGCTCCCGCTCGCCGCGGCGCTCCCGGGCCCTTTTGCCTCCCCGCCCGCGACCTGGGCGCTGGCGCTCGCCCTGGGACCCGACCTGCGAGGCGACCCCGCGGCGGGCTCGGGGCTCGAGCGCGTCGCGCCCTCGGCCGACGCCACGGCCCTCTCCGCCGCGCTGGCCGTCGCCGCGGCCTCGGCGCCCGCCGCCGCCCTCGCGGGTGCCCTCTCCCGCGCGGGAGAGGCCGCCAGGGGCTCCCCGGCGGGGAGGCTGCTGGCTGGGTGCGCGGCGCTGGGCTCGCTCGGGGCCTGCAGGCGGCGAGCGCGGGAGGGCCCGCCGCTCGCGCCGTCGGCGGCCGACGAGGCCGGGGAGGAGGCGGCCGCGGCGGCAGTGGTCTTTGCCGCCGCGGCGTCGCTCCAGGGGGGAGGAGGCTCCGCAGGCGACATCGACGCAGCTCTCACCTCTGACCCGGCACTCTCCGCGGCCCTCGGGGCGCTGCTCGGGGGAGGCGGGGGCGTTGGCGGCGGCGGGGGGGGCGGGGAGCTCCGCCTCCTCCGGGCCGCCGCCGCCGCCACCCGGCGCGCCGGCGCCGCCTCGGCCGCGAGGGCGTTCGCCGAGGCCGCGGTCCGCGCCGTCGACTCCGCCTTCGACGCCGAAAACGGTTCCTCTTCAAACGCCCTCGAGGCAGAGGCCGCGAGAAGCGCCGCCGAGGCGGGTTTGTGGCGCGACCTCTTCGAGGCGTCGCTGCTCGACGTCGGAGGCGCCGGCGGCGCCGTCGACGACGCGTACGTTGCGTTGCTCTCGTCGCCGGCGCCGCTCGCGCTCGCCGAGGGGATCCCGAGGCTTGTGTCCGCCGCGGCCGCGAGAGGGGCTGCGGGTTCCAGGGAGCTCGTGAGGCTGCCGTTCGCCGGCGTGGCGACGACGCTCGGCAGGGGCGGAGGAGGGGGGGGGGGGGCGGGCGGCGCGTCTCCGCAGGTGCTGCTGCTCTCGCCGGCCGCCGAGGAGGCCGCCGACGCTTTGCGCAAGAGGGCAGACGCGTCTGAAGTCTCAGTCTCTGCCGCTGCCGCCGCCGCTCCGACCCCCTACCAGCTCGCGTACGCCGCGGCCGCCGCGCGCGGGGACTGGCGCCGAGCCGCGGGGGCGCAGCTCGCCCTCGCCCGGAGGCTCCGTGGCGGCGGCGGCGTCGGAGGCGGCGGAGGGGGGGCAGGCAGCGACGCGGCGGCGCGGGCGGGGGCCGAGGCGGCGGCGCTGCGGGCGGCCGCCAACGCCCTGCGCCTCGCCCCTCCCTCTGAGGACGAAGGCCTTCCTCCGACGCTCGAGGACCCTGCCCCGCTCGCGGCCTCCTCGCCCGGGGCGAGGGCTGTCACCGCCTCCGACCTCGAGGTGGAGGCCGAGGCGGCCGCTGCCGCCGCCGCCGGAGGACCCTCCTCTTCTTCTCCCTCTCCGGCCGAGGCGGCAGTCTGCGCGGCCGCCGCCGCGGCCGCCGCCACGGGAGCGTCTCCCGTCGCCGCCGTCGTGCGCTCACTGCTGACCCTGGCCGCGACGGCGGCCTCCACGGCGCCAGCGCCGGCGGCCGCGAGCGCCTCGGCGGCCCCGGCCTCCAAGGCGGCGGCGCTCGCCGCAGCGGCGGCAGCGGCCGCCGCCGCCTCTCCGTCGTCGAGCGCCTTCTCTCCCGCCGCCGCGGACGCCGCCCTCGAGGCCGCGGCGGCCGCGGCGACTCGGGGCGCTGCCCGCGCGGCGCTGGCCTCCCCGGACGGCCCCCCCCCGGCCCCCGGCGCGGGGCCCTGGGCGGCGCTGCGGACGCTGCTGGAGTCGCACGCGCCCGGGTTCGCGGAGGCGGCGCCGTCGGCGGGGGGGGGCGAGCGCGGCGGCGACCGCCGAGGCTCCCCCTCGCCCTCCGCCTCCCCCTCCGCCGCCCGCGCCGCCCTCGCGGCGGCTTCGGCCCTCCTCGCCGCCGACGCCCGCGTCGACGCCCCCGAGTGGCTCTCGGCCTTCCTCTGCTGCCTCGCGGCCCCGGCGGAGAGGGGCCCGCACCAGCAGCCGGCGCTCGGCCTCGGCGGCGGGCCGGGAGACGTCGCGGGCTTCGCGCGCGCGCTGCTCGCGCACGGCCGAGCCCCGGCGGCCGCGGCCGTGACGGCCCGCGCCCTGGACAGGTGGCGCCGGCTGGGGGCCGGCAGGGCCGCCGCGGCGCCGGGCAAGGCCTGGCTCGCGCCGGCGCTGGTCAGCGAGGTGCAGGCGGCGCTGCTCGCCGGCCCCGGCGGCGAGGGCGGGAGGGGCGCCGCCGCGGCGCTCGCGCGGGCCGCCGGCGCCGTTGCCGCCGCCGCGAGGGAGCACTCGATCAACGCGGCGTGTTGAAAGGTTCTGGAGACTGAACGAAAGAGAGGAGAGAAAAATAGTTAAAAACACTCTTGAAAACGAAAGAACAAAAAAACTCATTCCTATTTGCATTGTTAACCTCTCCCGCCCCCTCTTTCTCTTTTTCTCAAAAAACGCAGCAAAAGCCCCCGAACAAACCTCTCTCTTTCTCTCTCTCTCTCTCTGCGCTCTTTCTCCGCCCCCCCCCCCAAAAAAAAAAAAATCCAGACGAGTCGAAACTCGAATCAAAACACGAATTTCGGGTCGCAGTCCATCGCCCAGTGGAACTTGGACATCAGCGACCGGTTGAACACCTTCTCGATCGGCACCTCGTTGCGCTTGCACCACGCGATCGTGATCCGCGGGTCGAGGTAGTTGATCTTGGACGTGCCCAGCGCGACCGTCTTGAGGTCCTCCTTGACCTCGGCGGCCAGCCGCTGCTTGGAGACCTGCTCCGCCTTGCGCTCGAGCTTGCGCTGGACCGCGGCCGCGGCGGAGGCTCCCCCGCCGCCCCTCTTCGCGTCCTTGAGCTCTCTTTTCAGGGCCTTGACCTCGTCCTCGAGGGCCTGGACCTTGGCGGCCGCCTTGCCCATCTGCTCGTCGTGCTGCTTCGGGACGGCCCGCTGGTGGTTGCAGAGAACGGCGACCTCCTTGTTCGCGCGGTCGTAGACCGCTTTCCGGCCGTCAACGGTCATCGCGGCCATGGCCGGGGAAGGGAAGCCGGAGTAAGGGAAGGGGTCGCCGGTCTCGGCAGGGGGACCCGCGCCGTTGCCGTTCGGCGACATCGGCTCGTCCTTGACCTCCCCGCCCCCGGCCCCCCCGCCCCCCTTCCCCCCCGCGCCCCCGCCCCCGCCCCCGTCCGCACCGTCCCCGCCGACCTCGCCCTCGCGCAGCAGCCTGTCGAGCGTGATGGAGGCGTTATAGGTCCTGAAGACCTTGACGGAGAGCCCGTCCATCAGGTGCTTCAGCTTGTCGTTGAGGTCGTTGGCGTCCATCGTGTCGAAGAGCTGCTCGGTCGGGGCCTTGCTGCGGCCCTGGCCGTCGCGGGCCCGGAAGGCCGCGACGAGCGCGTGGACCTCGGGCTCGACCGTGACCGTGTTGTCGTAGCGGATCGAGTCCTTCCCCAGGAAGTCAAACTTGACGGAGACGCCGTCGGGCAGCGCCTCGACGTCGGCAACCTTGAGGTTGCAGCAGCCGACGGTGTCGGCCTCCTCCTTGTCGTCCTTCTCGTGGCCCGCGCGCAGGGCGAGCTTGTCGATGAAGTAGAGAGCCACGCCCATCTGGCGGCGCTTGACGTCTTTGGACCTCCAGTCGCGCTCGTAGTCCTGTTTTTTCGTTTTTTTTTTGGGGGTGGAGAAGGAAAAATGGTTGAGTTTTTTTTGTTCTCGGCGGCGAAAAACAAAAGAGAACGAAAACAAATCAAAAAGACAAAAAAAGAAACAATTCCTCACCTCGCGGATCCTCCCGATGTGCAGCTTGAGCTTGCGCGCCTTCTCGTACTTTGCCAGGTCCGAATCGGCCTTGAAGGTGGAGTTGGCGGCGAGCCAGACGTACTTGTACTCGCGCTCGGAGATCGGGTCCTACGTTTTTTTTTTTTAATAGAAAATGTTTAAAACGTTTTTTGGGGAAGCAAAGTCGAGAGGTTGAGTTTTTTTTCACCGTTTCATTTCCTTCGCCTTCTTCTCTCTCTTCCTCCGCCCTTCTCTAAAACTCAAAAGGTAAAGGTTACAACTCTTACCTTCCAGAACGCCAGCCACGTGACGGTGTTGTCGTGGCGGATCTCCTTCCACTGCTGGCCCTCGTAGGGGTGCGTCGGGACCTTTATCAGAAGTTTCCATTTTTTTGGTTTTTGGGAAAGGAGAGAGGGAGGAAAAAGTGAGTTGTTTTTCCTTCGCAGGTCTCGGGGGCGCGTCAAAACTCAAAGAAACAAATACGAAAACATATTCGCTCTCACCGCCTCGCCGGGACCGATGTTGATCGTGATGTCCCGCGGGTAGATCCTCCGCTTCAGCATCCCCATCTTCGGGTGCTCCCCTCGGCCCCGGAACAGCCCCAAGGGCTCGACCCTAAAGTTGCCGACCTGCTCCCTCCGGTCGTCGACCTGCACAAACTTGAACTTGGCCTCTTCCTCCTCTCGCGCCTTCTTTGCAGCCTCCTTCTCCTCTTTCGTCGCGGCCTTCTTCGCCTCGCGCAGCGCGGACAGGTGTTCGTTGATGGGGCCGAAGTCGCATTTGGCCAGAGATTGGATCGCGTGGTTCTTCCCCAAAACGCCCCGAAAGGCTCTCCAGAAGTTTTCGTTGAACTTTGCTTTCAGGAGGTAGTCGCTGCCCGTCATGGCTGCGTAGAGCGAGGCGACCTCCTCCTGCGCCGGGTTGAGGTCGACGGGCTTGCCTGTTTTTTTATTCGGGAGAGGTTGTTGGAGGTTTGTGGAGGTGGATTTGGGGGTAAGAAGATGAAGTTGTTTTTTTGTTTTCGGTTCGATCGTTTTGTTCTCGCTCGTTTTGCCTTTTCAAACTTTTTTCCTCCGAAAAAAAAAGAAGAAAGGGGAAAACAAAACGCACCGTCGTAGAGCATCATGACGCCGTGCGGCTCGTAATCGGGCGGGAACAGCACCCCGGCGTGCGAGAGCGTCTGCCACTTGGGCTCTTTGTCGCCCGAGGGCGACTTCCTGCGTGCGGGGGCCTTGGGCGCGCTGCGCTTTTTGATCTTGGGGCGGGTCGACGAACCTTCGCCGCCGCCGCCGCCGCCGCCAGCGCCGCCACCCAGGCTCTTCCTCCGCACAGCGGCCGCCTGCTCCTGGAGCTTGCGCTTCTTCCTGCGCTCCTCCTTGGCGGCCCTGCGCGCGGCGCGCTCCGCCCTGCGCTTGAGCTTCTCGTCGCGCTCGCGGCGTTTCTCGGCCAGCTGGGCCGCGGAAAGGGCTCCTCCGGCAGCGGCGGCGGCGGGAGCTCTGGCCGTGGCGGGCGCCGGCCTCTGGGAGGCGGCGGCGGCCGCGGCTCCCGAGGGGCCCGCGGCGGCATCAGCAGCGGCGGCCTTGCCCGCCGAGGAGGGCGCCGCGGCGACCCTCTGGCCCAGAGGCACGTCGTCGTCCGAGTCGGACTCGACCTTGGCTTTTTTGTGCGAAGAAGGGGGCGGAGGCGCGGCCGCAGCAGTGGCCGGAGCGGCGTCGGGTTTCGTCGCCGCTGGCGCCTGGGGAGGAGCGGCTCTTGCCGCCAGAGGAACGTCGTCATCGTCGTCGTCTTCGTCGATGACGCGGGGCCTCTTGGGCGAGGACGGGCCCGCGTGAGCCTCGGCTGCGGCCGCGGCGGCAGCAGGAGCAGCGGGCCTCGGGTCGACTGCCGCCGCCGCCGCCGCCGAAGCGGGGGACGCGGCACCGACCCTGTGCCCCTCATCTTCCTTCTGCTGCTGCTGCTGCGCCGCCGCCGCCGCCTCCGCCGCGTGCGCCCCTCCGTTGGCAGCGCCGTGCGACCCTGCCGCTGCTACCGATGCTCCCCCTAGCGACGCTGGCTTGGGAACGACGTTGGAGACGAACTGAGAGGTTCGAAAGAGAACGATTGAGAAAGAGCACGAGGGGGTGATTGAGCGACGATCGGCGAGAGAAAGCGAGGGAAAAAAAAGAGCCAGTCGAATTAGCGCTCGAAACTTCTCCGCAACATCGCTCTCTGCCCTTCCAACCACCTCCTTTGCGACAGCAAGATCGTCACCTTGGTCTCAGAGGTGGTTTCGTGGCTCGAAAGGCATAGCAAGAGGGGGGAACGAGCAATGATTGTTCAGTTGGCGACGCAAAACTCGGGGGAGGTGCGCCCGGTCATTGGCTTCATTTCATATTGTCTTCTATCGGTCTTCTTACCTGCCGCGCTGGCGCTGCTGCTGGCGCTGGGGCCGCAGCGGGCGCTGCATCGTCCATCCACTCATCGGGCTCCATCGCCGCGAAGAAAGAGGGAGAGAAGCGGAAGAAAACTAATCAGACGACGAGGGGGGAGGGACGCGATAAAGTAGCTCGCTTGCTGTCTCTCTCTGTCTCACAGATAGAGAGCGAGAGCCTCGGATGCTGCTTGCTCCTCCGTTGCCACCGTGCTGCTCTCAGAGAGCGAGGCTCGGAGACGGCGCTCGAGGGGGTTGGAAGGAGAGAGAAGCTAGAGAAGGGAGGCGACAGAAACAGAAGAGAGAAGAGAAGAGAGCAAACCGAGAGAATCGGCCGAAAAGTGAAAACTCTCTCCGAAAACTCTCTCTCTCAGTCATTTCTTCCTCTTTTTTTTTCCTCCTCGCCTCGCTCTCTCCAGCAGAGAGGCCGTTCGTCATGTCCTCCTCCGCGCGCTTGCCCGTAGTTCCCACGGTCACCGTCCTCGCCGTCATGAAGTCGCGCCTCGCCGGAGCGATCAAGGGCCACTCTCTGCTGAAGAAGAAGGCGGACGCGCTCACGATACGGTGAGAAGAAGAGAAGAGAAAGAGGAGGACAATAGAAGCATGAAGAGATCGCCCGGCATCTTCGTCGCCGTCGCTCAGCTCGCCGCCCTTTTTCTCGACCTCGACGTCGAAAGGTTGGCTCACTCGCCTGTCCCTCTTTTTCCCAAAAACCGCGATGAAAACGACGCTCCCCCGTCCCCTTGTCTCTCCCAGCTTCCGCTCCGTCCTGAAGAAGATCCTCCAGTCGAAGCTGCAGATGGGAGGCGCGATGCGCGGCGCGGCGTTCGCGCTGGCGTAGGCCAAGTACAGCGCGGGCGACTTCCGCGCGACGGTGCAGGACAACGTGGGAGCGGCGTCGTGCCGTGTGCGGTCGGCGACGGACAACGTGGCGGGGGTCAAGATCCCCAGGTTCGAGAGGGCGGTCGCCGGGGGCGGAGGGGGGAACGCTTCGGGGGGCGCGTCGTCGTTGTCGTCGTCGTCGCGCCCGGGCAGCGACGCCACCGCGGGTCCTTCTCCTTCGGGGGCGACGGCCTCTGGCGGCGGCGTCCCGCGCACCGACCTCACGGGCCTTGGCCGTGGAGGCCAGCAGGTCTCCCTCGCGCGCGCGGCCTTCCTCGACGCTGTTTCCTTGCTCGTCGAGCTCGCCTCTCTGCAGACGGCGTTTGTCACGCTGGACGCCGCGATCAAGACGACCAACCGCCGGGTCAACGCCTTGGACAACGTCGTCCGCCCCCGGCTCGAGGCCACCATTGCGTACATCAAGGGCGAGCTGGACGAGCTCGAGCGCGAGGAGTTCTTCAGGCTCAAGAAGGTGCAGGCCAAAAAGAAGAGGGACGCGGCGGTGAAGGCGGCGGCGCAGCGGCAGGAGGTCGCGGCGACGCAGAGGACCGGCGGCGGGGTCGGGGAGAAGAGCGTGAGCGCGCTGCTCGGCGTGGAGGCCGACGCGGACGTCGTCTTTTGAATGGGAATCAGGTTTGCGCTGCGATCCGCTTTTGTAAACGTCTCTTCTGCTGTTTCTTTTGTTTCCTTAGTGGAAGGCGCGGGGGAAGAAGAGAGAAGAGAAGACGACGAGGAAGAGAAAGAGAGAGAGAAAAACGGCAGCGACGTTGTCGCGCCCACCCCCCCGACACTTTTTTTTTCCGCATCGAGCTTCTTTTCTCTTCGTTTCTTTTTCTTTTTCCAATCAACATGCTTCGCGACCTCGTCCCCTCCTTCCTCTACGGCGCCGGCAGCCAGTCTGCCGCCCCCTCCTCGGCGGCGGCGGTCTCCGCTGCTGCCTCATCCTCCTCGACGATGATGGCGACCAGCACGCCCCTGCTCTCTTCTTCCCCTTCTTCCTTCCAGCAGCGCCGCGCCCCTGTCGTCGCCTTTGCCCCGTCCGAGGCCAAGATCGAGCTCTACTCCCCCAAGTACTACGGCGTCTGCGCCGTCGGCGGCGCGCTCTGCTGCGGCCTCACGCACACGGCCGTCACGCCCCTCGACGTCGTCAAGTGCAACATGCAGACCAACCCGGCCAAGTACCCGGGCATCGCCGCCGGCTTTGGCGTGACCGCGAGGGAGGGCGGCGCCCGCGGGCTCGTTCGCGGCTGGGTGCCGACGCTCATCGGCTACTCGATCCAGGGCGCTGCCAAATTCGGCCTCTACGAGTACTTCAAGAAGTGAGTTGGATCGCAGGTGGAGGGAATTGACGAGGGAGAGAGAGAAAGAGAGAGATAGAGAGAGAAAGGGAGAGAAGCAGAGAAAGGGAGGGAGACATGATTGTTCCCATCGATCGACGGCTGCGGCCGCGTTTTCTTTGTTTCCGCCCTCGAATAAACCGGATGCCCACTTGACATTTAGAGGTCGTTTTTCTCCTCGGAACTCTGCGTTTTGCTTCCTCGCTTCCTTCCCGAGGGCACGTGCTTAGCGTTTTCAAGCTCGACGCCTGAAGAGAACCGCGTGAAAAGCAAGCAAAGACGCAGAAAACGGCGTGCGATTGCCCCAGAACGTTTCCTCTTTTTTTTCGAAAGAGAAAAGCGACCATTGCGATTCAACAGCAACGAAACCCTCAGCCTTTTTCCGGGACAAGACCCCCCTTCCCTTTTTTTGCTCACTTCCCTTTCTCCGCCCCTCTTTTCTCCCAACAGGACCTACGCCGACGCCGTCGGCCCCGAGAACGCCGCCAAGTACCAGACCCTCGTCTTCCTCGCCGGCTCGGCCTCCGCCGAGTTCTTCGCCGACGTCGGCCTCTGCCCCTTCGAGGCCGTGAAGGTCAAGGTGCAGACCGTGCCTGGGTTCGCCAGGGGCCTCTCCGACGGGATGCCCAAGTTCATCGCGACCGAGGGGATGGGCGGCCTGTACAAGGGCCTGACGCCTCTGTGGGGCAGGCAGATCCCGTACACGATGATGAAGTTTGCTGCGTTCGAGAACACGGTCATGGTACGGAAGGAAGAAGAGAGGAAGGGAGAGAAAGAAAGAAAGAAAGAAAGAAAGAGAGAACCCGAAAACGGAACGAAAAACTCAAAAAAAAAAACACCACCCAAAAACCAATCTCAGGCTCTCTACAAGTACGTCGTCCCCAAGCCCAAGTCCGAGTGCTCCAAGCAGGAGCAGCTCGCGGTCTCGTTCGCCGCCGGGTACATCGCCGGCGTCTTCTGCGCCGTCGTGTCGCACCCGGCCGACAACCTCGTCTCCAAGCTCAACGCCAACAAGGGCGTCACGGCGGGCGAGATCGTCAAGGAGATGGGCTGGGTCGCGCTGATGACGCGCGGCCTCCCGCTGCGCATCATCATGATCGGGACGCTGACGGGGTTGCAGTGGGGCATCTACGACGCGTTCAAGGTGGCGGTGGGCCTGCCGACGACGGGGTCGGCGGCGCCGCCGGCGAAGTAGGGAGTTTTTTTACTCTGTTTTTGGTTTTTTTTAGAGAGCTTAGAAAATTCATCCCAGAGAGAGAGAGCAGAGAGAGAGGGAGAGGAAGGGTAGATTGCTCTCGCATTGTTCTTCCTCTTCATTCTTGTTCGTTAATTGAACCCCTCGACTTCGTCATTCTTTCTCTGTTTTCTTTCACGAGTGTCAAAAGAGGGAAAAACAAAAGCGAGGCGCGGAAAAACACAAAAACGTTCTCTCTCTTTCTCTCTCCTTCTCCCTCTTTGTCTCTTTCTCTCCTTCTCTTTTTCACTTGCGGAGCCTCGAGGACCTCCTCAGACCTTCGCGCAGAGCCGCCTCCGTGGGGCTGAGACCCGACGGGGCGCCCCCGCCGCCGCCGCCCGTCGAGGAGCGCCTGCGAGCCGCGGCGGAGACGGCGGCGGCGGGAGGAGCAGCGACTCCCGAAGGAGAAGAGGGCGAAGAGAGCCTCCTCCCGTCGTTGCCTCCTCCCGCGGCAGCGGGAGCGGGGACGGGGGACGCCCTCGCGATGTCGATGGAGGCGAACTCGGCGGCGAGGAGGTCGCCGGAGTCAGAAGAAGGCGCGGAGGAGGAGGGAGGGGCGTCCGCTGCGGCGCTTGCGGCGGCGGTGGCAGCAGCGCCGGCGACGCGCCTCGCCCCGGGACGCCCCGGGGCCCCTTCCCCGGCCGCCGCCGCAGCCGCCGACGAGGAGGGAGGAGGAGTCGGGCGCCTGCGAGGGGCGGCGGCGGAGGAGGAGTAGGAGGAGGGAGGCGGGGCCGCCGCCGGGGCCGGGACGCGCGCTCCCGGGGGCCCAGGCGAGCCGGGCCCGCCGCCGCGGGTGCCGCCGGCAGAGGGCGGAGGGGAGAGAGAGAGTCCGCCCCCCCCCCCCTCCCCCCCCCCCCCGCCCTCCGCCGGCGGCCCCCGCGGGGGCGCGCCCGGCTCCCCTGGCCCCCGGGGAGCGCGCGTCCCAGCGGCGGCGGCGGAGGAGGAGGAGGAGGAGGGAGGCGGGGCCGCC
>Ga0114918_10002557_pt1 | contig 16257 bp, 18 predicted proteins | sample LantaG_FD_87015 | JGI IMG/M metagenome (GOLD analysis project Ga0114918, IMG submission 87015) | Deep subsurface microbial communities from Baltic Sea to uncover new lineages of life (NeLLi) - Landsort_02402 metaG | ecosystem: Environmental > Aquatic > Marine > Oceanic > Sediment | place...
AGAGAGAGAGAGAGAGAGAGAGAGAGAGAGAGAGAGAGAGAGAGAGAGAGAGAGAGAGAGAGAGAGAGAGAGAGAGAGGGAGAAGAACGAAGGAGGTGAGAAAGGAGAAGGCGTTGAGGCGGCGGCGGTCGTCGTCGTTCGGACGAAGAAATAAATAAAAAACATTGAAAAAATCGTCTTCTCACCTGGCGCCGCGCACAGGTCGAGCACGGATCGGCATTGGTCCAGGATCCCGAACTAGCGGTTGAGCTGGATGAGCTTGAATGCCGCACGGGAGCGGTAGCTGTGGTTGTGGGTTGTTTGGGCGAAAAGAGAGAGACGTTGAGAAAGGGGGCATTCGTCAGCGCCGTCGCATCTAGCCGCCGGCGGCCATTCCCAATGCCTCTGCCCTTTTCCTTCCCTCGTCACCCTCTTACTCACCCTTGCTCCTTGGCGAGGTGGTAAAACTTATCGAGGCGGTGCTTCCCCTTGGCCTTTTGCACCATCTTGAAGAGCGGTGAAGGAGGGCGAGAGGGGGGTTAGAATTGGATGTTTGGAGAGCGGCAGTCGAGTTCTCAAGTCGTCGACGGCGATGAAGAAGTTGAGTTCTCGCTGATGCCAGCGAGGAGAGCGCTGCGTTGGTTCCGATCTCTTGCCTAGAGAGAGACAGAGACAGAGACAGAGAGCGTGTGCTCAGGGATCCCAACAGAGACGCTCCGGAGAGAACTCGGAGCTGAGGAAAAAGAGCGCGGGATTTGTGGTTTGAAAAAAAGAAACTCGACGACGAATAAAAAAAATTATCCTCGTTCTCGGCGCTCAACTCACTCTCGACGACGTCGACGACGACGACGACGCTCTCCCTCTTTCGTCTGCCCGCCCGGGCAGAGCCCTTCATCCCTCACGCGATGTCCCTCCGCCTCGCCCTGCACCAGGAGAGGAAAGCCTGGCGTCCCGGAGAGGTCTTCAGGGCGACGCTTGAGGTGCGTGATTTTTGGAGCTTGGTGTAGGAGAGAGAAGCAAAAGGTTTCAGAGGGAGGCATTGACAATTTTCATGCGATTGAACCTTTACCTCTGCTTTCGCGTCAAGGCTCTTTTGAGTCTTTTCCGCGGATGATTTTGATCCTCGAGGCATCTCAAGACACCGTTGATCCCATCGAAACACGCGGAAGAGAAATCAGACGACTGCTCGAGGTGCAGAAGTGCCGCTTTTCGATTCCATCTTCCTTCGCTAAAAAAAAAACCGTCATAAAACTCTTCTTCTTCTTCAAAAAAAAAATCTCCAGGCAACCAACCTCTCTGTCACCGCCCACGTCCACCTCGCGCGCCTCGCTTGCGAGCTCGTCGGCCTCGAGCTCGTCGACAGGGCCCGCGTCAGCCCCAGCTACGCTTCCTCGGCTGACGGCGGAGGCGCTAAGGAGCGGCCGGACAGGACGGCGCTGGCCTGGCCGCCGCCGGCGCTGCTCGCGGCCGTCGTCGCAGCCGAAGAGGAGGAGGAAGGAGGAGGAGGAGGAGCGGAAGGGAACAGAAAAAGGCACGCCGCGCCGCAGGCTGCTGCCGCTCCCTCTGCTTCTTCCCGCGGGGACGCGAGGCGGATCGTCTCTTCCCCTATCGTGCTTCTGGTCGGCGGCAGGAAGAAGAAGAAGAAGAAGGAAGGCGAGGAGGGAGAAGCAGGAGAAGAAGGAGAGCCGTTCTCTTCTTCTTCTCCTCTTTCGTCGTCGTTGTTGTCCCTCGCGCCGCTGGCGTCTGCGAGCTGGTCCCTCTCCCTGCGCCTCCCGCTCTCGGCCCCGGCCATGCTCCGGGGCGGGCCCGGGTCGCCCGTCAGGTACAACTACCGGGTACAGGCGCTGGCGAGGTATCGCGAGGAGGAGGAAGAGGAAGAGGGAGAAGGAGGAGAAGGAAAAAAGGAGGGGCGCGAGACTTCTTCTCCTTCTCTGCTCGCGGCGGCGGCCGTCGCCGTCCGCGTGCTGCCCCCGCGCCCTCCCGCCGCCGCTGCCGCTTCTTCTTCTGCTTCCGCCTCGTCCTCCGGGGGCCTCCTCACCGGAGCCGCGGCTGAGCCCGAGATGTGCAGGTACGAGCCCGGGACGCTGATAAAAGGGCTGCGACTCGTCGCGGAACGCCTTCCCGACGAAGAAGAAGGAGAGGAAAGCTCTGACGACGACGACGACGAAGAGGAAGGAGAAAGGACAAAGACGCCGCCGCTGCTCGCCGCCTCTGCCGCTGCCGCTGCCGCGAGGAAGAAAGCTTCCTCTTCTTCTTCTTCTGCAGCAGCAGCTGCTGCCGCTGCTGCTCCCTCTCTGCTCTCCGGTGGGGGAGGCCTCGTCTCCCTCTCCCCGGCGCGGAGGCAGCAGCAGAGGCCCTCTAAGGCGGGAGGCGGCGGCGACGAGAAATCAACGAGCGCTGCTTCGCTCCTCCTCCTCCCACAGCCGCCGCCGCCACCACCGCCGGCAGTCTCGGCCCGCTCCTTCAACCTCCGCGCCACGGGCGGGATCCTGGCCAGGCTGACGCTCTTCGGCCCCCCCGACGGCCTCCCGCTGACCCCTGGCGCGACGCTGAGGGGCACGCTCGACCTCAGGCCCCCGCAGCAGCCGTTAGCTAAGCCGCCGTCGTCGCAACAGCAGCAAGAGCCCGAACAGAAAGAAGAAGTCCCTCTTCTTCCTCCTCCGATCTGCGCCCGCTTTGCCGTCGCGCTCGAGTCCGTCGAGGCCGTCGCGAGCAGGTGGGCGATCCGCGGGGCCGGCGGCGGGGGCGGTCACACGGCCTCGAGGCGCGTCGTCGCCGCCGACGAGGCCGCCGCCGCGGGCGCGCACCTCCGGCTCGCGCACTTCGAGCTGTCGGTCCCGCCCGACGCGAGCCCGACGCTGGCGACGCCGCTGGTCAGCGTGCGGTGGGCGCTGCGGCTGGAGATGGCGCCGACGCACGACTGCGACTGGTGTTCGGCGGGAGGAGGCGGGGACGACGGGGGAGGCAGCGGAGGAGGACGAGGAGGAGACGACGACGGCGGCGGCGACTGGGGCTCTGGAGGAGGAGGAGGCTTGTGGGCTCGCTCGCCGTCGTCGTCGCAGCGGCCCGGGGCCCCGCCGACGCCGCCGCCTCCGGCCCCTCGGAGGAGGCAGACCTGGCCCCTGTCGCCGCTGCTCGAGTGGGAGCTCCCTATCGCGGTGGTGGCGGCTTTCGACGAATGAGTTTTTTTGTTGGTTTGAAAATTTAGACTTTGTTTACTTTTGTAAAAAAAAAAATTGAATCCAGAATTTCAAAACCTCGCTCCTTCCCGGCTCTCCGCCCTGCCGCCGCCTCTGGGCGCCCTCTCGCACCCCAGGGAGAAGTCTCCCAGGTCCAGCTCGGGCACGCAGTTCCACCACGCAGCGTCGTGCCCAGCGACGAGGACCGGGGGGAGGAGGAACGGAGAGGAAGGGGAGGAAGAAGAAGAAGAAGAAGAGGAAGAAGAAGCGCCTTCGCCTTCTTCGCCTCTGCCGCCGCTCTCCTCCTTCTCCTCCCTCTCCTTCCTCCTCCTCTCCCTCTCCCTGACCGCCGCCGCGGCCTCCGGGAACCTGCCTTTGTGCCTCGCCCATGCCGCCTCGAGCGTCGCCATCGTCTCCCTGTAGTTTCCCCTGCGGCGGGAGCCCAAACGAGGCGCTCCGCTTTCCGCCGCTTCACCTTCCGCTCCCGCTCCCGCCACCTCCGCCGCCGCGCGGAACCCGACCTCGGCCGCCGCGACCAGCTCCCTCGGCGAGCAGCCCGCCAGCAGCGCGGCCTGCGCGTGCCCGAACAGCTCGTCCTGCATTCCTGCCTCGCCCAGGAAGCTGATCATCAGGAGCTGGCGGGTGGAGAGCGGGAGGCCGGCGTCGGCGTAGAGGTCGCCGTAGACGTTTTGGCGCAGCCTTGGAGAGTGAAAGTTTTGAAAAGTTTTCGAAGTTTTTTTTGAAAAAAAGGTGAGTTTTTTTCTTCGTCGTTCGCCGCTTCTTCGACCTCTTCCATCTCTTCTCTTTTCTCCTCACCTCCGCGCCAGCACCGGGTCGAGCCTGTGAAGCCTCTTGGCGACCAGCTCGGAACCTTCTCTGCCGTACATGAGCCCGAAGGCGTCCGAGGGGGGGCCTCCGACCTTGCCCGGGGTGGCGGGGCCGAGGAGCTGAGAGAGAGGGAGGGAGGGATTTTTTGAGAAAAAGATCGCTCGCGCGCGCGCCCACCTCCTTTCGTCGAAAAAAAAATAAAAAACTTTCTCTCTTCCTTATCTTGGCCTCCGACAGCGCCGACGTCGCCGCAAGGCTCCCGGCGTACCCGGCGCAGATCACAAGGTGCCTGAGCGTGGCGCGGAGCTCGGGCTGGCGGCAGCCGGCCGCGAGGGCGCCGCGGGCGAGGGCTGCGGGGGGTGGGGAGGTGGAGGGAAGAGGTGGAAGAGGTGGAAGAGGTCGAGGAGTTTTCGAGAGAGAGGTGAGAGAGAGAGAGGAGAAGAAGAGGAGGTCGAGAGAAAGAAAAGAAAAAACCTTCAAATCAACTCACCCGGAAGCTCCGCCCAGCTCCTGTGGCACGCCGCGGCGTGCAGCCTTATCAGGGCCGCGTCCCTGGCAGCGGCTTTGGGCCGAGGGGCAGGAGGCAGAGAGGGAGAAGGAAAGGAGGAAGCGGCAGCGGCAGCGTTGGCGTCGGCGTCGCCTCCTCCCTCGGAGCTGTCTGCGGCGACAGCCGGAGTCGAAGAAGCCGCCGCCGAAGCCGCCACTACTGCCTCTTTTTCTTTTCCTCTTTCCTTCTCGCCCGACTGCTGCTGCATCGAGGAGCTGAAGAGGCCGCTGACTCGCAGGGACGTGGGGGCGCGGGTGGACATTGTTTTTGGTTTTGATTGAGAGACGGGGAGGAGAAGAGAAAGAGTGATTTTTCTATTTTTCGATTTTGATTTTTTGTAACACTCTCAAAAAAGGCGCCCTCTCTCTTTTGTAACTCTCCCTCCCTCTTTACCACCCGCGAATAAAAACACAAGCTGGATAAACGCTGCAGATAGAAAGAAAGAGAAGAAGAAGCAAAGAGAGGAAGAAGAAACAAAACAAAAGCGCCGACCGGAAGAGAAGAACCGTCGCGGTGCTTTCTCTTTCTCTTTCTGTTCTCTTCTCTCTCTTAAGCTTTCTGTTCTCTTCTCTCTCTCTCCCTTTCAAAAGAAAAGAAACGCCCTCTCCAAAACTCTAAACCCCCTCTTCTTTTAAAACTCCATCCTCGGTGCGATCATCATCGACATCAGCTCCTGGAACAGCAGCTTGCACGCGTACGGCATCATCACCTGGCAGATCCCCGTTGTCCTCTTGCAGGCCGGGCAGAAGAAGGTGCCTTTTTTGAGGTTGGCGACCGCGAAAACGCCGCAGGCCTCGCAGGCGTGGACGCGGTAGGCGTCGCTCTGGTCGAAGAGGCGCTCCTTGAGGAAGGCGGCGGCGCCGTGGGAGATGATGCAGTCTCGCTCCATCTCTCCGAAGCGGAGGCCACCTGAGGGTGGTGGGAAGGGGGAAAAGAGAAAAAAAGAGAGGGAGTGAGTTTTTTTCCGTTTGTCGTCGAGGTCGACATTTCTTCTCTCTCTCTTTCAAAAACACCACCACCACCAACAGCACCAAACTCACCGTCCCTCGCGCGACCCTCGACGGGCTGGCGCGTCAGGATCTGCACGGGCCCACGGCCACGCGCGTGGATCTTGTCGTCGACCTGTATTGGATTGGAAGAGGTTTGAAAAAGAAGAAGGAGAAAAAAAATGAGCAAAAGAAAAAAAAACCCCGGTTTTCGAAAAAAAAAACTCTTCCAAAAACTTCAACTCTTCCAACTCTCTTCCTCTCTCTCTCGTACTACTCACCATGTGCTTCAGCCTCTGGTAGTAGGTCGGGTTGAGGAAGATCGCCTCGTGCAGCGCCCTGCCCGTGTGCCCGCTGTACATCGTCTCCCATCCCCGGGCCTGGTACCCGCAGGCGTGGAGCATCCTCGACACGTCCTCGACGGCGACGGCCGTGAAAGGCGTCGCGTCGCCCTCTTTTCCCACCAGACTCGAAACCTTCGACATCAGCGCTTCCACCAAGTGCCCGATCGTCATCCGCGACGGGATGGCGTGCGGGTTGATGATCAGATCGGGAACGATGCCCTCTACGGTCCAGGGCATGTCCTCTTGCGTGTACGTGATCCCGATCGTGCCCTTCTGCCCGTGGCGGGAGGCGAACTTGTCCCCGACCTGCGGCACGCGCACCGAGCGGACGCGCATTTTCACGAAGCGCTGCCCGTCGGCGCCCGTCGTCACCGCCACGGCGTCGACGACGCCCGACTCGGAGTTGCGCAGACAGACAGAAGCATCGCGTTTCGTGAAGCGCTGCGCTACCCCGGGGGCTTCTTCCGGTAAAGGGACAGTCTTACCGATAACCACATCCTCTCCCGAGACGCGGGTTCCAGGAGGAGCGATCCCGTCGGCGTCGAGCTTGTCGTAGGTCCCGTGCCGCATCGCCACCGTCGTCGCCCTGTCGGGGCACTCGATCACCTCCTGCACCAGGGCACCGGCCCTCTTCTCCTCGGCGCGGTAGCACCGGTAGAAGGCCGAGCGGAAGAAGCCCCTGTCGATCGAGCTCTGGTTCATCATCATCGAATCCTCCTGGTTGTACCCGGAGTAGCACGCGATGGCCACGATGGCGTTGATTCCCGCCGGGAGTTCTCGGAAGTGGAGGTGCTCCATGGCGCGGGTGGTGACCAGGGGCTTCTGGGGGTAGGAGAGGGCGTAGGCCTGGGTGTCCATGCGGACCTGTTTTTTTTTTTTTGAAAAGTTTTTTGGAAAAAAGTGTGAGTTTTTTTCTTTCTCTCTCTCACTTTCTCTCTCTCCACCTCCTCTCTCTCCTCCTCCTCTTCTTCTCTCCTCCATTCCGCTTCTTGCCTGGTAGTTGGTCGCCGCCAGGCTCATCGCCTGCTTGCCCATCGCGGACTGGTAGGTGTTTCGCGGGGACTGGTTGTGGTCAGGGAAGGGGATGATCGAGGCGCAGACCCCCAGGATCATCGAGGGATGGACCTCGCAGTGGGTGTAGCCGCGGGCGTAAGAAGCCGCGGCATTCTGGTTGGCGGCATCATCTGCAGAGTAGTGGTTGGTCGTGGTGATTTTGAAAGAGAGTGAGGGTTTAGGGGCCGAGAGAGAGAGAAGGAGAGATGGGAAAAATGAAAAAAGAAAAAATCCTCTCTCGTCTTCTTACCTCCGTCCTTGCCCGAAGAGCCCGCGGCCGTCTTGGAAGGGTTCACCGAGGAGCGCGCGTCGGCCAGCGCGCGGATAGTCATCGCGATCATCGTCGTCTCCTCTTCCTCGGTGTCTGATTAATGATGGGAAGAGTTTGAGTTGAGTCGGGAGGTGGTGAATTTTTTGAAAGGTGAAATTCGAAAAAAAAAACGAAATAAACTTTCTCCAAAAAGGCACCACCACCCCCACCCCCACCCTCTCCTCTCCTTCTTCTTCTACTCACCGACATACTCCACGAACCCGCCCCACACCAGCTCCTGCCACCCAAACCTCTCCCCGGCCGCGTCGTGCCTCCTCGCTAGCGAGTTCACGTGCTCCTTCCTCAAACGCAGCCTTCCCCCCTGGTCCTCCGGGTCGACGACAAACAGCGGCCGGCAGCAGCGGCCCGCGTCGGTATAAAGCCTGAGCTCTTGTAAGCCCACGTCGTGGACGATCCCGACCTCGGTGTTGATGTCGACCTGGCGGCGCATCGCCCGTAAGGTGGCGACCAGCGACGCCGGGTCGCGGTGCACCCCGACCCACGAGCCGTTCAAAAAGACTTTCGTCGCCGACGGTACCACCGAAGCGGAAACTTCCTCGAGCCCCTCGGTGCCCCACTCGTCCAAAAAGTCCTGCACGGGGGCCTGGGCGCAGCCGACGGAGACGTAGGCCATCAAGGCGAGGTTCTTGACGAGGCTGTTGTTGGTTGGTTGTTGGAGTGGGGGGTTGGAGAAAGGGGGAGAAGAGAAAGAGAGAAAGAAAGAGGTTTGAGTTTTCGTCTTCTTCTTCTTTTCTTCTTCTTCTTTCTCCCCCCCCAAAAAACACTCTCTTTCAAAAAAAAAATATACTCACCCGCAAGCCTGCCCCTCCGGCGTCTCGGCCGGGCAGATCATCCCCCACTGCGAGTTGTGCAGCTGCCTGGGCTTGGCCAGCTTCCCCTCCCTCCCCACGGGGGAATTGATCCTCCTCAGATGCGAAAGAGTCGAGGCGAAGGTAAGCCTGTTCAAGACCTGGGAGACGCCGGCCCTGACGTCGACGGCGCCCTGCGCTCCCCAGTTCCCCGTCGCGATCGCGTACCGCAAGCCGCGCGTCACCGTGTCCTTGTTGACGGAGGCGGACACGTTGACCTCGCGCCCGCGGTCGACGGCGCGCTGCACAGCGGCGCGCGCGTCCTTCACCAGCTTGCGGAACAGCTGCCGGAACAGGCCCGCGAGCAGAGGGCCGCCGAGGTCTAGGCGCTTGTGCGCGTAGTGGTCCCGGTCGTCGGGGTCGCGCCTGCCGAGGGCGACGAAGAGGAGGCGGTGCGTCATGTAGCCGAGGAAGTAGGCCTGTTATTTTTGTTGATGGTGGGGAGGGGAGGGGGGATTGATGAAAGGGAAAAGAGAGGTGAGAAAAACAAAGTTTTTAAGAATGAATGAAAAAAACCCGACTCTCGAATCTCGAAAAAAGAAAAAAACTTCTTCTCTTTCTCTTTCTCTTTCTCTTTCTCTCTTTCTGTACCTTTTTCGTCTCCGCCGCCGCCCCCTGCCCGACGTGCGGCAGCAGCTCCCTCGACAGGATGTCCTTGGCGAAGGCGATCCGCTCGGCCCTCGCCACCCCCGCCGCGGCGGCGCGCTTGCCTATGTAGTCGAGCGCCGTCTCCTGCGACTGCACCGGAAAGGCCTCCTCGATCGAAGGGCGTAAGGCATCAAGCATCTCGGCGTCGCCGTTGAGGTCGTACACGATGTGCTCGAGGACCTCCTTGTCGTTCGTCAGCCCCAGGGCGCGGAAGACCACCATGATCGGAACGTCGCTCTTGACATAAGGCAGCCCTGCTCGAAGCACCGCCCCGACGCCGCCGCCGCTCCCGCCCGTGCCGCCCTTCGACAGCATCCGCACGGCGCAGGCCGACAGCGCGCGCGTGGCCCCCTCGGGCGCCGAGCGGCACTCGGAGGCGAAGGCGTACTTCGGCAAGGGCTTCCGGAATACGTAGACGTGGTTGTGCGCCATGCGCTCCTGGGCGATCAGGACCTTTTCGGAGCCGTTGACGACGAAGTATCCTGTTTGCGGTAGAAAGAGGGCATCAAGAAGAGTGCGGGGAGGTGAGCAAAGTGGAGAATGGAGGCGGGGAAGTGGAGAAAAGGTGGAGGGAAAAAGAAGAGAGAAAAAAAGAAAAAAACTTCGAAAAAAAGAAAAAAATCGTACCTCCCTGGTCGAGCGGGCACTCCCCCAGCGTCGACAGGTCCGACGACCCCAAGCCCGACAGGGCGCAGAAGTCGGAGCGGAGCATGATCGGCACCTCGCCCATGAAGACCTTGGGGTAGTCTTCGACTTTCACCTCGAGGAGGTCGTTGCCGTTTTGCTCTATATCTCCTCCTTCGTTTCCGTTTCCGTCGCCGTCGCCGTTGCCGTCGCCGTCGTCTTCGTCACCGCCACCGCCGCCTTTCTGCTTGGCCTTGCGCGTCGTCTTCGTCACGTCGACGTAGAGCGGCGCCGCGTACGTCAGGTTGCGCAGCCTCGCGTCCTTTGGAAATAAGATCGCCGTCTCCCCGTCCGCCTCGGTCATCGTGGGTTTGGACAGATAGACCTGTCCGAATTTCACCGTGACCTCTTGGTCGTCGGGGGCCTTTTGTCCAGGAGCGTGCTGCGCGTTGGGCCGCAGCGAGAACTCGCCGCACTCGTCCACGACCTCCTGCATCGACGTGTTGATGAACTCGTTGAAGGAGTCGAGCTGCTGGCGGACCAGGCCCTTGTCCTCGAAGAAGGCCGAGATCACGGTCCAGGCGTCCTCCTGCGAGGAGGTGAAAGAGAGAGGTTGAGGACGAAAGAGTTTTTGGGTGAACGTTTTTTTTTTTTTTTCCGGATCGCTGCTGCTGCCGGCAAAAGAGGGAGAGGGAGATCGATCCCTGGAATCGCTGGCGTCGAGCTCTTTCTGTTCCCTTTCTTCTTCTTCTCCCTGCGTGGCTCGTCACAGAAGATCGAGCACGTCACATCAGATGCATCGAATAGAACGAAAAGAGCCGCATGCGGGGAGAAGGCGGGCCTGCGAAAAACAAAAGCCGTCGACGACGTCGACGACAAAAAGGTTTGATGGCAATCGGTCGTTTTCAGGCTCCCAACCTCTTTTTCTTCTCGCTTCTCTTCTTTCTCCTCCTTACCTGGCTGATCTCGGCATCCTCCTCGTAGGCCGCCTCGACCTCGATGTTGTCTGCGAACATGAGGGAGAGCTAGCAGAGCAACAGGAAAAGAGAAAAGAGAGAGAGAAGAAGAAGAGACTTTTCTGAATCGCTGGCCGGCGGCGACGGCAAAGAGATTTCTCCCTCTCTCTGTCTCTTTTAGCCCCGCCCTTGCTCGGCGCGGTGAGCGCGGAGCAGCACTCGCGCGAGAGAGGGGGCTGCGGTCTGTCTCTCTGGGCGTGAAAGATAGATACGTACGCGAAGAGAAGAAGAAGCAGCGCTTCGATTCTCTTTCCACGAAAAAAGAAAAAAAAGTGAGAGGCAAAGAGCTGAGAAAATCGACGTCGAAAAATCGCTTGCTCACTCTTTGCTCTTCCTCTTCCTCTTCTCTCTCTCTGTTTCTCGAGAGAAGCAGCAACAAAACCCGCGCTGCTCTTCTCCGCGTGCTGGGACCGCGTCTGCTTCCGCGAGCTGCGAGCGAGGTCGCACGCTCGCTGGCTCGTCTTAGCAAGCGCGAGAGCGAGGCTCGGAGGAGAGGAGAAAGCGATAGAAGAAAGAAAAAAAGGGCCATCTTGCGTCATCGTCGTTGTCGCTCGTCGATGACTCCTCCTCCGCTCTAGAGCCAAAAGAGCAAGCGAGACCTCAGCCGTCTTTTCCCTGATCTGTGCGCCCGAGGAGAAGGCGACAGAAGAGCGAGCATTGCTGACTCGGGAGAAGAAAGAGACGGAACAGCGAGCAAAAAGGCGCAGCGGAAGAAGATAAACGAAAAGAGCGAGAGGAGCGATGGCTGACGGCGACGCCCCTCGACCGTTGTCGGCAACGGCAACGACAGCCTCAACCTCGACCTCGACCTCCTCCGCCTCCAACGGCGGGCCCACGGACCTGCTCCTGCGCTTCTTCGACTCCGAGTGGTTTGATGCCTGGATTGCGGTGACGTGAGTATAGGGAAGAGTTGGCTGTCTGCTTTTCACAAAGAGAAGGATAGAGAGCAAGTTCTCTCTTCGTCTTTTTCTCTCACCTCTTCCCTCTCTCCTCTTTTCCTCTTTCCCTCTTCCCTCCTTCCTTTCCCTTCCCAACCGCCCGGCAGCTACCTCTACCGCACCGACTCCCCGGGCACCTTCGACTACCTCTGCAACCGCCTCTACGACCTACCGGAGCCAGACGTGGAGCGCTACCTCCCGCAGCTCGTCACGCTCGCGCTCCGCTGCGCTCCCCCCGGCGGCTCGCGCCTCTCCGAGGTGCTGGCGGGCCTCTCGGCGCGCTCGCTGCGGATCGGGGCTAAGGCCTACTGGCTGCTCGCGGCGGCGGCTCAGGACGGAAACAACGGTATTAGTAATAGTAATCACGTGTCTTCCTCGGCGTGGCTGGCGGCGGAGACGCGGGACGCCGTCGAGGGCGCAGCGCTCGAGGGGAGCTGGGAGCCTCCGTTCTCGCGCGACCCGCTGCTTTGCCCCCCCGCCTCCTCGGCGGCAGCAGCTGAGGCTGCCGCCGCGGCGCCGATCGCGGGGATGGAGCGCCTGACGCTCTCGACGACCAACAGCAGCTCCTCAAGGAGCAACAGGAGGGGCAGCCTCGACACGAGCCTCGACCTCGACCGCAACGGGATCCCTTCTGCTTCCGCTTCTGCTTCCCACCACCGCCCGCTGTCCCCGTTCAGGTCCAGGATAGGCTCGCCGCTCAGCGGCAGCGGCAGTGCCTTTGGAGGCAGCGACGGCAGCTGCGGCAGAGAGGGGGGAGGAGGCGGGATCGCCTCGCCGACCTTTTTCTTCGGTGAGCGGGCGCTTTCTCCCGAACCCGGGGCTCCTTCGTCGTTGCGGCGAGGCAGCGGCGGCGGCGGCAACAAGCCTGCCGCGGCAGGGGAGGTCTCGGCGGCAGCCGCGGCCGCCTCTGCTGCCGCGGCGGCTCTTCCTTCCTCGGCCCCGACGGCCGAGACGGCGGAGAGAGCAGCAGCCGCTGCGGCGAGAGGCGGCGACGACGAAGAGGACGAAGGCGAAGGAGGGAGGCGAGCCCCGTCGCCCGGCGTCGGGAGCCGGCCGCTCTCGCCCGGGGCCGTCGATCGGGGCTTCTTCTCGGCCGTCTCCTCGGGACTGGAAGGGCTCATCTGCTCGAGCCCGCCGCCCGTCTCTTCCTCCGGCTCGATGATGCGAGGAGGGAGCAGCAAAAGAGCGAGCGCGGGAGGTGGGGGAACAGCAGCAGCAACGACAACGACAACAACAGCAGCTGCGGGAACAGTGACAGCAGCAGCAGCAGCGGCGATTGCCCCTCCTCCTTCCTCGAGAGGCAGCGCCGCGACGGCGAGCTTTCCAGGCTCCTCCCGCCCCGCCCGCCCTCCGCCGATCGTGCCCCCTTCCAACAACAGCAGCGTCGTCGTCTCGGACGACTTCCCGAGCGCCAAAGACACGCCCTTTGCCAAGCAGCAGCAGCAGCAGCAGCACCTCCCCCCTCCTCACCTCCCGCTCCCGCCGACGCCGCAGCTCCGGGCCGCGACCTTCGGCGCGACGCTCGACTTTGTCGAGGCCCTCACCGACGCCTCGGCCTCCCTGGCTTCCTTCGCCCCCGAAGACAGGGAGTGGGCCCTGAGGCGCGGTTTAGAAGAAATCAGCAGGGAGATCGAGGAGGCCGCGGCGTCCGGGGCCGCGGTGTGGTCGCCGCTGGCGTCGTCGTTCTGCGCCGACGCCGACGGCGATGGCGACGGCGAGGACTTCGCGGCGGCGGCGTCGACCTCTTCGCGCGTCTCGGGCTCCGTCGGCGGCGTCGGCGGCGGCAACGCCATTAAAAAGCCCCCTCTCCGCCGCCGCCCCGAGCGCATCATCCGCCTCGTCGCCAGCAGGGCCAAGCTCCTCGCCTCGAGGGACAAGGCCCCGTTCCTGCTCTACGTCGAGACGCTGGAGGCGCCGCCGAGCAAAGAGGAAGTCGAGGAGGAGGAGAGGAAAGCGGCCGCGGCGGCCGCGGCGGCAAAGGAAAATGCTGCTGCTCGCCCGCCGTTGCCGCCCCCGGGGCTCGGGGGCACCTCCCTGCTCTCCCCGCGGGGCTCCTCGGCCAGGGAGCCCAGGGAGGGGCTCGACGCGGACCTGCACGCCGCGCTGGAGGGGCTAAGCGGGAGGGGCCCGCTGGTGAAGGTGGTGCTTGTCGCCGCCGCTACTGCCGCCGCCGCTTCGACTTCTTCGACGTCGACGACTTCGAACTCTTCGTCGTCAAACCCTCCTCCTCCTCTCCTCGTCCGGGTGAAGCTGATCCCGGTCGCCGCCGCCGTCGACCTTCGCGTCACGCCCACTGCGAGGGACCCGACTTCTTCTTCCTCGAACAGCAATGCGGCGGCCGTCGCCCACCAGCCCTCGGCGCTGCCCTTCCGGGGCGCCAGGCGGGGAGGGGGCGGCCACCGCCGGATCCCGTCGGACGAGGCGCTCTCGGCCGTCGCCGCGGCGGCGCTCGCGGCGGCGTCGGGCGAGGCCGGCGGGGCCGGCGCGCTGGCCGCGGCGCTCGCCGCTGCCGGGCCCGGGTGGGCGCCGCCGCCGTTCCCGAGCAGGTCCTCTTCGAGCTCGCCGCAGAAAATGGCGGTGGGAGGGAAGGGAGGAAGCGCCGCCGCCGCCCCCGACAACGAAGACGCGAAAGCTGCCAAGGCTGCTGCTGCCGCTTCGTCCTCGGCAAAGAGCGTGGCAGCCTCGACCTCTTCTTCTTCTTCTTCTTCTTCCAAAGCCGCTGCCGCCCCTATCACTAGCAGCAGCAGCGCTCCGAGGAGCGAGCCCCTGGCCGTCCCCACGAGGAAGAGCGGCACGGGGAGCTCCCCTATCCCTTCCGCCAACGGCGGAGCGGGGAGCGAGAAGAAGAAGAAGGAGAAAGCGGAAGGAGAACAAGACGACGACGACGACGAAGAAAGCGCTTCCGAATCCGACGCTTCCTCCTCCTCCTCCAAAGACCCCTTCGACGACGACCCCTCGCTCTTCTCCCCTCCCATCGGCGACCCCCCCACGCGAGCGGCAGCGGACGCCCGCGCCGTGTACGGCGAGCCCTGGCCCCTGACGGTGTCAGCAGTGCGCAGGGAGAGCCCGCACGGCGCCGTTCCCGGATGGCGCCTCCGCGCCGTCGTCGTGAAATCCGGCGACGACTGCCGCCAAGAGCTGCTCGCGGCGCAACTGCTGCGCTGCCTCGACGACGCGTGGAGGAGCGACGGCCTTCCCTTGAGGCTCAGGCCCTACGACGTCCTCCCGACCTCTTCGAGCACCGCTCTCATCGAAGCCATACCGAACGCCCCTTCCTTGCACGCGGTCAAGGCGTCTCTGGGCCCCAAGCAGTCGTTGGCCGACCACTTCTTTGCAGCGCACCCAAAACACACGCCCGCAGGCGCTGCCGCGCAGCGCCGGTTCGTCGAATCGATGGCCGCTTATTCTCTGGCCACCCACCTCTTAGCGATCAAAGACCGACACAACGGCAACATCTTACTTTGTTCTGATGGTTCGGTTGTCCACGTAGACTACGGCTTCATGCTGGGCACCTCTCCGGGGGGAGTCGGCTTCGAGGCCGCTCCTTTCAAGCTCTCGCGCGAGCTCGCCGAGGTGATGGATTCCGGCGCCGACGGGTCCCCCTCCCCGGCGTTCGACGCCTTCAAGGTGCTTATCGTTCGCGGATTCCTGAGCGCGAGGAGGGCGGCGGACAGGCTGGTGGGGCTGGCGGAGGTGGCCGCGGCGAGCCCACACCCGCTGCCCTGCTTTAGGCAAGGAGGGAACGGAGGAGGAGGGAGCAGGAGCAGCGCGGCGGCGGCAGCAGCGGCAGCGGCAGCGGCAGCAGCGGCAGCCTCTGCTTCGACAAACGGAGAGGTCTCGAACGACGGCTCCACTTCCTCTGCCACTTCTTCCGCCTCCGTCTCCTCTGCCGCCCCTCCCGTCCCCAGCGTCGGGCCGGCGGCGGCGGGCAACGGAGGGCTCCCTCGCGCCGCCGCGGCCAACCACAGGGCCGTCCGCGCGCTCGCCGGCCGGTTGCTGCCAGGCGTGCCAGACCACGCCGCGGTCCGGCACGCCCTGTCGCTGGTCTCGGACTCGCTGGACTCTTGGAGGACGAGGCAGTACGACTACTACCAGTTCGTGCTGAACAAGATCATGTGAAGAGGGGGAGGAGAAAGCGGCGAAGAAAGGAGGAGAAGAAAAAAAGAGTGAAGAAAAAATGCAAAAAAGAAAAAAAAGAAAATTGAAAACAAAAAATGAAAAACTTTTTTTTTTAAATTTTTTTAGAAAGGGGCGCGCGAACGGGACAGGTCAAGGTCTCCGCGTTGCGCGCGCGCGCAAAAAAGAAAAAAAGGAAAGCCTCTCTTTACAAGCACACACCGCCAGCGAGCGTGCCCTTTCTTTTTTTGGCGCCCCTCTCTTTTCTCTTTTCTCACTTCTGCTGCTTTTTCTTCTCTCAAGTTCCTCCTCCAAAAAAAGAGAACAACTTTTTTTGAAGAGCGAAAACAAAGAGAGACTTTTTTCTTCTATTTCCTAAAAAAAATCCGAGAATCAATCTAAGACAGCTGCCCGCAGTCGGCGATGACGATCTTCTTCGAGGTCGCGCCGGAGCCCGAGCCGTACGACTCGACCTTCTTCACGACGTCCATCCCGTTCGTCACCGAGCCGAAGACGACGTGCTTGCCGTCGAGCCACGCGGTCTTGACCGTGCAGAGGAAGAACTGGCGCGGTGAATTGGTGGGGGGTTGTTGTTGAGGGAAGGTGGGAAAGGAGGAAGAGCGTTTTGAGGGGGTCGAAACGGGACAAGAGCGGGGAGGAATGGTGAGGTGGCGTCAGAGGGGCGGGAATTTGGAAGGAAAGAAAACGGTCCGTTCTCAAAAAGGTAAAAAAAATTAAAAAATTAAAAAAAACTTTTCTCTCTTCTCTCTCTCCCTCTCTCTCTCTCTCTCTCTCTCTCTCTCTCTCTCTCTCTCTCTCT
>Ga0114918_10002559_pt1 | contig 16250 bp, 11 predicted proteins | sample LantaG_FD_87015 | JGI IMG/M metagenome (GOLD analysis project Ga0114918, IMG submission 87015) | Deep subsurface microbial communities from Baltic Sea to uncover new lineages of life (NeLLi) - Landsort_02402 metaG | ecosystem: Environmental > Aquatic > Marine > Oceanic > Sediment | place...
GAGGGCGATAGCTGCATCGATTGTGTTGTTGGCAGTCTCAGAAAAGACTATCTCCTGAAAATCGGCCAGCGTCCCGATGACATCCCCGGAGTTCACCGTGCATCTTGGCTTTGTGTCGTAGCGCCCGGGCTGTAATACTTCGCTATCTAACGGAGCCGTGTTCTCCAGAGCATAGACATGGTTGTTGCTCAGCGCATACACCTTGGTACCATCGGTTACCCTGCACCCAATCGTGCCGGCGGAGCACTCCCCTATGTTACCGGTTGAGACACCGATTGGAACCGGGCGGTCGAATCGAGCGGTAGGATCGACCTTCTTTTTCCGGCCTTTGCCTTCAGGCGGGCCCTTGAGTGCATAAATTTTCCCCGTGACTACTGTCTGGACTGCCACGCCGTCAAGCTTCTTCGCGATGCCTGCAACGCCACGTTTGGCTGTAAGGACTTTGAGTGACAACTTATTGTTCTCGTCAAGCCCAATAGCTGTTCCAACCACATCTTTGATTTTCATAAGACGGGCGGTATGCTTTGCCTGGACCTCTTTGACGCGTTCGAAAGCCGCATCGCTGCGCCCCTGGGCTGACAAAACGCCCGAGAGGACTGAAATGGCGAAAATAGCGACGGCTACTAACAGTACTCTAAAAAAAATTCGCCTTGACATAATTTTACTCCTTTCTTCGATTCGCACAGATTATTATACTTGGCTACAATTGAACTGAATGATTTCGCAGAACCATTATGTGTTTCTTTTCACACCACATCCTCCACAACAAAAACAAGTAAACTAAAGTATATATTCTCAACTTCCCTCCCAAAGCTGCTTAGAAAGCAGCCTATCAGATTAAATTGCAGAAATCAAGGAATTTATCTGAATATTTCGTGAATTTTTGAGAGTTTGTGCGGAGGCCTGACCCGGCTTGCAACCTTTGACCAAGTCAGGACAGGAACCTTAAAATGATATTTTTGTAATACTCAACCGCCTTTTCTACATCCCCGATGTCAATGTATTCGTCCGGCTTATGGCAAAGCTCTGACTTGCCCGGCCCAAAGATTACCACCGGCGCTCCCAAAGCTCTAAAATGAGGGCCGTCCGTGGTAAAGCCAACGGCCCTGGTCTCATCTATTCCAACAGCAGAACAAAACTCCTTAACAAAATTACAGTTGCTGTCGGTCTCCAGTGCCTCCACTTCTCGCACAATGGACACTTCCGCGTCAAACTCAGGATTCTTTTGTTTGAGCTTCGCAAAGATTTTTTGAAAATCCTCGATAATATCCTGATGGTCTTGGCCGGGCACAGTGCGAATGTCAATCCCGATGCTGCACTTGTCCGGAACAACGTTCATCGCTTCACCGCCGGAGATGGTATTTACACTCATAGAGCACCCGCCCAACAGCTTGTGGGGCTCGAAGACAATCTTATAATTTCCCAATTCGTCCAAAACGGCCTTCATCGAAGTAATCGCATTTACACCTAATTGTGGAGTTGAGCCGTGAGCGGCCTTTCCCCTGGTTGTAACTTTAAGCCATAATATTCCGCGATGCGCGGTGACAACATCGAAATCGGTCGGCTCAGGGATAATCACGCCGGCAAGGGTTCGTAATTTATCCTTGTAGCTGGTGATAAATCTTTTCGCGCCGCAGCTATCGGTCTCTTCACCTGCAGCAGCAACAAGAATAATATCGCCCTCTAATTTCGTTCCGGCCTCGACAATCTGCGTGATGGCGGTAAGAATCGCAACAATCCCGCCTTTCATATCTGCCGAGCCTCTGCCGTAGATTTTGCCATCGCTTTCTACCCCTTCAAAAGCGGGATATTTCCACTGCGCCTCGCCGGGCGGTACGACGTCAAGATGGCAGGCAAATAAAAGCGCACCCTTGAGCCCGGTCGATTCTATGTGGGCGATAAGATTTGCTCTGCTTGGGCCCCAGCTATCTACCTGAGCGTCTATCCCTGACCGGACAAGCTCTTGTAGAATTATTTCCGCCACAGCCGATTCGCCCTTCTCGGCGGTGCTTTCAGCTTGAATTAGTTTTCGCAACAGTTTCTTCATAGCACAGCAATTATACAAGCAACCGTCACAAAAGAAAAAATAGAAAAATTTTTGTTGCAGAGCGAAATATAAATGGGCATAATACTTGTTTTGAAAATTTTATAGCCGGAGCTGAAGGAGTATGAATGGGACCTGTATTGAATGGGTTGACAAAACTTCAAAGCGTTGAGAATCGGCTGCGGACAGTCAAAGCAAAACTTGCAAGGTGCAGAAGAAGTGTCATTATCCAGGAAAATCAGGTCAGAAGCCTTCAAAATGCCATCGAAGCCAAAAAGGAGGAGATTCAGCTAACCAAGGTGCAGTCCGACCGCCTTGAGTTGGAGCTCAGGACCAGGGATGAAGAGATAGCCAAGTTAAGAGCCTCCCTCAACGCTGCAAAAACAAACAAAGAATATGCCGCAGTCCTTACCCGGCTCAACACTACGAAAGCCGATAATTCCAAACTTGAGAATCAGATTTTGGAGCTGATGAGAGATATCGAGGCTGACGAGAGCGAGTACCAGGACATAAAAAACCAGATAGATGAGCACAAACAAAAGCTCGAGCAAACCCGAAAAGAAGCTGAGCACCTAACAACTAAATATGAGGCCGAAATCAAAGAAATCCAGGACGAATGGGACACGAAAGCACAGACCATACCACCCGAACCGCTGCAGATTTTCAAACGCGTTGCCGAAACGTATGATGGTGAAGCACTGGCAGTGGTCGAGCAACAGGAAGGCAAAGCAGAAATCTACACTTGTGGCGGCTGCTTTATGGGCATCACAGCCGAGTCCGTCAATTTGCTTATGAGCAAAGACGATATAATCCGTTGTCCTAACTGTACACGAATACTTGTTCTCGGCGGCTCGCCCAGCCCCTCCGAGGGGCGGGGCTCGCAGGAAAGCTAATAGGCGAAAAACGTAAAGCAAAAAAAATAGCAAAATTGGAATCTATAGGTCTGTTGATTCCGACTTCACTTTTCGGTCTTGTCAGGAGTTAATACGTTGCCGGATAAAATAATCATTCACACAGATGGCGGCAGCAGAGGCAATCCCGGCCCGGCCGCCGCGGCATTCATCCTAACGGACGAGGCCGGAACTAAATTGGACGCTAAGGCCTTTTTCCTCGGTCAGACTACAAACAATGTCGCAGAATATACCGCAATCACAAAGGCCCTCGAAGCCGCAAAACACGCTGATGCTAAGCAGCTAATGGTTTTTAGTGACAGTGAGCTGCTCGTCAAACAGCTCAATGGCGAATACAAAGTAAAGAGCGAGCAAATCAGACCGCTTTTCCGGCAAACCCTTAATTTGCTTAACGAATTCGAGAGCTGGAAGGTTCAGCACATAAACAGAGAGAAAAACAAAGAAGCCGACAAACTTGCAAACCAGGCATTAAATCTTGAACAGGACGTTGTCGGGACTTGTGAGTCGGCCCCAGGGAGCCGAACGACTTCCGAGACGCAAACGACAAAACGCGAAAGGCCGATTCGGCTGGGTGTGCTCATCAGCGGCGGCGGCACAACTTTGGTGAACATCCTCGAATATATCAAACAAGGCCGGCTAAATGCCGAAGTTGCCGTCGTAATAAGTTCACGCTCAACCGCAGCCGGCGTCGAAAAAGCAAAAAACGCCGGACTGGACGTAAAAATCATCCGCAAAAAGGACGTGCCGGACATCGATGAATTCAGCAAACGCATCGAGGAAGAACTCGTCGCTGCAAACGTTGACCTCGTCATCCAGGGCGGCTGGCTCTGCCTCTGGAAAATACCCGCTCAATATGAAAACCGCGTTATGAACATACACCCCGCCCTGCTGCCGAGCTTTGGCGGGCAAGGTATGTGGGGACATCACGTCCACGAGGCGGTATTGAAAGCCGGCTGCAAAGTGAGCGGCTGCACAGTGCACTTTTGCACAAACCAATATGATAAAGGCCCTATAATTGTACAGCGAGCCTGCGAAGTCAAAGACGACGACACCCCCGAAACCCTCGCCGCCAGGGTCTTTGAGCAGGAATGTATCGCATATCCCCAGGCTATAGCACTGTTCGCCGAAGGAAAATTATTCGTTCGGGATGGAATCATAACCACATCCAGTGACACGAGCAGCGAAATATGAACAAGCACCAAAGAGTCATCTTAATAAAGTTTACGACTGTAATAGTGGTTACGGCGATTGCCGTCGTGGCAATGATTAACGTCAAGGATTGGATCAACCGCTCGGAAGCGATGCGGGCAATGGAGCATCTCGGCCAAAGAGTTCTCGAGTACCGCAAGGCCCACGGTTCAGTCCCCCCCGAATCTTATGTCGCCAATATCAAAGAAACTCTGGAAGGACACGTTCGGCTCGGCAATTTGCAGTATAGAGCCCGATGGATTGACTTTGAATCAACACCCGAAGAGATTTTGGCTTACGCCGAACAAAAGTACCCTTCATCGCTGCTCAATGACGGGTTTGTCGTCTTAAGACTCAGCGGCAGAGTAGAATGGCTGGGCAAACAGGAATTCGAGAAAGTGTTGGCCCGGCAGCAAAGCCAAAAAGAAATTGAAATCCTGCAAGAATAAAGTGGTAACCGGCCATTATTTAACCAATTACCATTTAGTCAAAAAGTTTTCAGTTTTCTTCGTTAGCCACAACTTTGCTATTCTGATTTTGCAACAGGTTCGGCCTCTTCGCTCGGTTCTTCTACCTTGAGGCCCTCAAGTTTCATATGTTCCTCGTCGTGAGCGTCAATCTTTATAAGGTTTTTACCTTTGAATTCGCCTCGCAGCATAGCTTCTGAAAGCGGGTCTTCTATGTAATGTTCGATTGCCCTTCGCAGAGGCCTTGCCCCGAATTCAGGATTGTAACCTTTGTCGATGAGAAACTCCTTCGCCTGCTCACTGAGTTCCAGTTTCAAACCGTGCTCGGTGAGCCGCTTGAACACCTTCGCAATCTCGTATTCGACGATAGTTCGCAAATCTTCTCTTGTCAGCGCCCTGAAAACTATTGTATCGTCAACGCGATTCAAGAACTCCGGCCTAAAGTGACGCTCGACCTCCTTCTGAAGTATCTCTTTCATTTTCTCATAACTTGACTCAGGCGTCTTCTTGGCGAAGCCAAAGCCGGACTGGTTCTTAATCAAGTCCGCGCCGATATTGCTGGTCATAATAAGAATGACGTTCTTGAAGTCAACGTGCCGACCGAAATTATCCGTTAACCGACCCTCGTCCATAATCTGCAGCAGTATATTGTAAACATCCGGATGGGCCTTTTCTATTTCATCCAGAAGCAGCACAGCGTAAGGCCGACGTCTAATCCTTTCTGTCAATTGCCCGCCTTCCTCATAACCCACATATCCCGGAGGAGCACCGACCAACCGGCTCACGTTATGCTTCTCCATAAATTCGCTCATATCCAACTGTATAAGAGCGCTCTCGTCGCTGAACATAAACTCGGCAAGAGCTCTTGCAAGCAGTGTCTTTCCCACCCCGCTCGGGCCCAGCAATATGAAGCAGCCCATAGGGCGATTTGGGTCTTTCATACCGCTTCTGCTGCGCCTCACCGCCTTGGCCACCACATTGATAGCCTCATCCTGCGAGACGACCCGCTTATGCAGTTCCACTTCAAGCTCTAAAAGCCGCTGCGCTTCCTTCTTCTCCAGCCTTGTCAGGGGAACCCCGGTCATATTGCTGACGACCTCTGCGATAACTTCGGCATCCACGGAGCCGGTCGCCTCTTTGTTCTCCTCGTACCATTTCTTTTGCATTTGCGTCTTCTCATCAAGAAGCTGCTGGGCCTCGTCCCTCAGAGACGCCGCCCGCTCATAGTCGGCGCCCTTAACCGCCTCATCTTTTTCTCTTTGCAGTTTTACTATCTTCTCTTCAAGCTCATTCAAGTCCGGCGGCACAGTCATATTCTTAAGTCGCACTCTTGCACCTGCTTCATCAACTACATCTATCGCCTTATCAGGAAGACACCTGCCGGTTATGTATCTGGTCGACAATTCTACCGCCTGGTAAAGCGCCTCGTCCGTAAAGCGAACTTTATGGTGCGCTTCATAGCGGTCCTGCAGACCTCTGAGAATATCGAGAGTCTCATCCTTTGAAGGAGCCTCAACGATTATTGTCTGGAATCGTCTCTCAAGAGCGCCGTCTTTCTCAATATGTTTCCTGTACTCGTCCAGTGTCGTAGCACCAATGCACTGCACTTCGCCTCTCGCAAGTGCCGGCTTTAGCACGTTTGAAGCGTCGATGGCACCCTCAGCTCCGCCGGCTCCTACAAGAGTGTGGAGCTCATCGATGAATAAAATAACGTTCTTCGCTCTTCTAACCTCGTTGATGACCGCCTTTATTCGCTCCTCGAACTGCCCGCGATATTTTGTCCCCGCTACCATCATCGCCAAATCGAGCACGACAATGCGGTTGTCTTTGAGCAGTTCCGGCACCTGCTTATTGATAATCTGCTGGCTCAGGCCCTCGACAATCGCGGTCTTTCCAACCCCCGCTTCACCCAAAAGAACCGGATTGTTTTTCGTGCGTCTGCAAAGTATCTGTATCAACCGCTCAATCTCATTCTTTCTGCCGATTACCGGGTCGAGTTCGTTGTCAGTCGCCAGTTGAGTGAGGTCCCTGCCGAAACTATCCAGTGCCGGCGTCTTGCTCTTCGGCTTACGGCCTATCGCCGGCCCCATCTTCATTCCAAGACCCATAGGTTCGCTGTCCACGCCGGCTCCAAGCAAATTCAAGACCTCCTGACGCACGTCCTCCAGTTTCAAACCCAGATTCATAAGAACCTGAGCCGCTATGCCTTCGCTTTCTCGCAGCAGACCCAGAAGGATATGTTCTGTGCCAACGTAATTATGATTAAGCGACCTGGCCTCTTCGATTGCGTACTCGATAACCTTCTTGGCTCGCGGCGTCTGCGGAAGTTTGCCCATCGTCACCATATCGGGCCCGCTCTTGACCATTTTCTCAACTTCAAGCCGCAGCTTCTTTATATCCACATCCAGGTTCTTCAGAACCGTAGCTCCCACGCCGCTGCCTTCTTTAACCAGCCCCAGAAGGATATGCTCGGTCCCTATATAGTCCTGGTTAAAGCGCTGCGCCTCCTGGTTGGCCAACGCCATAACCTTTCGTGCCCGGTCTGTAAAACGCTCAAACATCTTTAAGTCCTTATCCGACTCCTGCCACCTGTTTTCTTGTTTTCTGATTCTATTATACCACGTCTAGCCCAGCCTGTCAAAGCATCAAAACCAGCCAAATCCTCTTTTTAGAACCGCAAGTTCCGTACTTTTATATGCTCAAACCCAAACAGAGTTCGATTACCGGACCAATGTTTTTTCCTTCAGTCTTGTTTTTATCGACAAGAACCCCCGTCGACTTTCCCCTTATTAGCGTAAAGAATCGTATATTCGAGGCCGTAAGAAGCGGAAATACCCTCCTGGCCAATAAAGGCCAAAATGATGAAAAAAGACGAAATATGAGTAAAAGGATTTTTGACAAAACCCAAGCAATCTGGCAGAATTGTATAGGACGCTAACTCCTTACGACACTCATTTTAGGAGGCATAAAATGAGAAGACTAAGAAGAGCACATCAAAAACACGCCAGAGAACAGGCTAAACGGCGCAATAAATGCAAAATTGTTTTTACTTTTTGGACAATGTCCCCATCGTCTGGAACGGCTTTCAACAGCCACCCACAAGTTGGAAAATAAATGCGTTCATCTAAAATCAAACGATCTTCCTGGCGTTCTTAAGCAGGTCAGGTGCGGCAGTTATGCCGAAGCCAGGAGCGGTGGGCACGGTCAGGGCGCCGTCCTTAAAGACGATAGGCGGATCGAACCAGCTGCCGGTCTCACGCACGCCCCCCTCATATTCCTGGAAACGGCCCATATTAGGGGTACAAGACGCGAAGTGGACCATCTGAGAATAGCCGAGGCCACCGGAGATATGCAGGGTGACGTGTATATCGGCGGCGGCCGCCATGCGGGCGACCCGCATGCTGCGGATGAAACCGCCGTAGTAGTGCAAGTCGGGCTGGACGATCTGGACGCCGTTGTTCGCTATCATCCAGCGAAAGCGGCGATGGCTGGATTCTTGTTCGCCGCCGGCGACATTGATAGTCAGCGCATCGGCAACTTTCTTTGTGTCTTCGAGGTGGTCAAAGGGGCAGGGCTCCTCAAACATATAGGCGTCAATCTCCTCCAGCATACGACCTATCTGAACGGCCTTCGGGGGGTCGTAGGAACTGTTGGCATCAGCCTGAATGGTGATATCGGGGCCGAGGACCTTGCGGACCAAAGGGATAAGCGCTTCGGTGCGGCCGGGGATGGAATCAGCATTGTTGCTCATACGTCCGCCGACTTTGAACTTGACGGCGTGGCAGCCGGTCTCCGCGACGAGACGGGTCAGCTTTTCGGCTTCCTGCTTGGGAGTAGTGTCGCGGCTGCCGCTGGCAACGTACGCAGGTATCCGGCGGCGAATGACACCGCCAAAAAGCTCCCCGACGCCCTTGTGGAGGACCCTGCCTAACATGTCGAGCAAAGCGAACTCAACCCAGGCAACCGGACACCAGAGTGCAAGACCCTGTAATTTATAATTACTCTTGTAGCGGTAAACGCCGTGGATAAGTACTTCAAGCTCGCGGGCGTCCTTGCCAATGAAGTAGGGAGCTACCAGCCGGTTGAAAATGGGATAAAGATAAGCAGCCCGGCTGTTGGGGAAGGAAAAACCCTCAGCGCCATCGCTGGAGCGAGCGCGGACAAGATAGTAGTCATCATCGGCGGCTTCAAACTTGAATAACTCGATGGATGCAATTTTGACGGGCGAGGTAAGGCCTTTGAGTTTGAGGACAGCAGCGCCAGCAGCCGCGTCAAGCTGCTCAGTAGTGACGGGCTTGGGCTCGATTATCGATTCGGCGCGTAAGTCATGACCCAAGGCGGCGGCGAAACCCGCAGCCAGAGACGTTTTCAGGAAATTGCGGCGATTGGTTGGCATCGAATTCTCCTTTCTGACAATTGGGACTTTTGCAAACTACGCCTATAGATTATGAATCCTGCCAAAACTTATTTTCATTGACTTACTGTTATTTATTATTGGGCTTCCTTGAAGCGGTCCTCGATTATCTCTTCCCAGTCATACTTTTTCTTCCTATACCTGTTGGCCGTTATCTTACCAGTCTTCGTAAGTCTGTCTTTCTCAGAATCCAGCTTGCGGATATCATCGAACATATCCTTTAATTGCCTGCTGCCGGCAGATTGCTGCTTCACCAGTAAGCGTTCTCAGTCGTCAATCATTACACCATCTGCTATGAATTTCTTCTCAAAAATCTTTTCCCAGTTGTAATTCTTCTTCTTGTACTTGTTAGCTGCGATACTGGAAATCCTCGCCAGTTTTTGCTCCTCTGAATCCATCTTCCGGACTTCGGCAAAAGCTTCCTTCAACGACACACTGTGATTCAGCGGAATATCTATCATATCAAGATTCGCGCCGCGACTAATCTGTTTCGCGCGGTACCTCGGCACACTCGTCTGCATGCCGATACTCTGGAACAACGCCTCAGCCAACTCGAAAACCCGCGCGCGAAGCTCGGAATTCGTCCTGTACGTCACCGCCTCATCGAGCACAGCCTCAGCCGCGTCAAGAGCCTTGGCAGAACCAACCTCACCTGCCGTCTTAAGAATCGCAAGCGCCTTGTTCTCAAGCTCCGTTTCATAGTCAAGCCGTAACTTGATATACGCATCATAATAAGCACGGTAAAGGCCCTGCTGGAATCGCCAGTTCAGCTTGTCCTGCGGTGTCGCCTTCCTTTCCATCGACTGGAAAAGTTTCAACGTCTCTAAAACCCCATCATTATTCTTCAAGCTACCCTTCCAGTTACGTTCCAGACCAAACAGACCCATCGCGAAACTCTCCTCGTACCGCTCGCTGATAAAGTACTTGCTGTATTCGACCAGAATATCGTCAACTTTCATTTCCGGGTCCCAGCCAAGGCAGCTCCACACAACCTTATTCAGATCGTCGTTGCAGCCTTCGCTGTAGGTGATAAAGCCGATAGAGTACTGCTGAAGGTCTCTGAATATCTTCGCGTATGCCCGAGGCCGAGGATTGATCGGCTCGCGACCCAGCGTATCCTGTAACACGTCGTCCCAATCATCTACTTCGTATTGACAACTCCTCGAGTGAGTTATATCGGGATATCGCCGTATCGGAAATCGCTCCGGAACATCCCGTCTCATCTCCTTCAGACTTATCTCCGTTGCAGGACCGAACACAACGCCGTCAAACCAGTCAACTTTATCGCTGTTGAGCCAACCATAAAATGCTTTTATCCAGCCCATAGTCGCAGATTCGTCGTCATAATTCTGCACCGAACTCCAAATCTCGGCGTCAGGATGATACTTGTTCAATACCTTCTTATGCTCTTTCATATGCGGGAATAAATATCGGGGATGAACCTCACCGGGATCGCCGCTCGGGACAAATACGGCATCGACGCGAGGAAGTTTACTGAGAACATCATCTCGATTTTTTATCGCCAGCTCCATAAGCTCAGGCGAAATCTTCTCACGTTTTTTGCCGCGAAACTCCATCGCCGGATACCATATCCACACCTCCAGGCCGTAATCGTCGGCCAGCTTTGACTGCGCGATCATCATATCCATGGGCTTTAGAGGCATAACGGCGCTGTCAGGAAGATCGTCGGTTATCGGCGGAACTATCTCAACGGCGTTCATCCCGAAGACTATCATGTCACGGAAGTACTGCTCCCACATCTCGACCGTCCACGCATCATAAGAATTCGTCTTAGCCCGGTAACCCATCTGATGTCCCCGCAGCGCATACTTCGGTGCCGTCGCCAGCTTCACGCCACTGTCAATCGAAAGCTTGTCCCTGCGCATCTCCAACATCCGAAGCAGTCTGCCCGCAGCGTACAAAGCGCCTCTGTCATCGTACCCCGCCAAGCAGATCGTTGCCGATTCCCTTTTCGTCTTGTCGGTCCAAATCGCGTAACCGTCCGTTTTCTGTGGTACCTCCAGTCCCGCAGGCAGCGCACATATCCTGTTGACAAGCTCCTTTCCTGTCCCGATGACAATAGTCGGGACGGTCTTGCCCGGCATCTGCGTAACAACCTCAAGCCTTATTCTTGTTCGCTTCTCAATCTCATCTTTGAGCATCTGGGCGGCTTTGGCGTGAATCTTTTCCTTTGAAAACACAACGATTACGGCCTTGGAAAGGTCGACCCTCTCGGCAGCCAGGACTTGCCGGGCAGCAGCGCCCGAAAACCCGGCAAGAATAACAAACAACAACAGAAACCGCAGTTTGTTCTTTTCGATTCCGGCCCGAGTCTTTAGTAAATGTTCCATCTTATCTGTCCTTCCTGATTGAGATAAACTAACATATCATCATCGGATTCTGCTCAGCTATCATCACGGCGATATCAAAACATTGTTAATATAGTAAACCGCCTCCGGCACAGGGTCGCCGGCGTTCGGCATATCGTCAGCATTTTCATCCCTGCCTATCCCGAGCTTGCGGTATTCACCTGTCCTGAATGACACTTGCTGTAGCTCTGTTGCTTTTTCCGCAAACCAAGCATTCTTAACAACCTTCCTGCCATTGACCGACACGCTGTATTTGCCTTTCTTTACATCAGCCGTGAGCTTGAATTTCAGCCACTTATCAGCCTTATAGCTGGCAGCCTCGAGGACCTTCTGGCCATCGACAGCCGCTATCTTGCCATTGTCACCAAGTACCACTCGTACCGGACGATTCCCCTTCCTGCTGAGAATCTCGACCTCCATACGACCGTTACTTGTCTGCTTGGCAAGGATGTCAAACTCGACTATTACGCTCTGGCTCTCAGGAAATACCCTCATCGCACGAGCATAATCATAAGGCTCCGAATCACTGAACTTCAGACTCTTATCCTTTTTGCTCGGAAATTCCACAACATTAACCGGGGCTCAAAGTAAACTGTAGATATTCCAGTCTCTTACAACCCCGCCGGTCGTTACGGTTTTACGCCGGAAGTTTGGAAATCATCGATGTCGAAAATTGCGTTTTCGGCCGCGTCGTCGGCTCCGGGCAGGTCGCCGCCGCCCTTGAGACAGCCGTTTTCTCCGGAACCGTATCTGCTGAAGTCTGTCAGCCTGTAAGCTCCGGTGCGAAATTCTATACGCTCAACCGTCTGCACCCTGAACCTTGACTCATAAGGTTTATCCGCAAAGGTAATAGCCTCGGCAAAAGCCGCGTCGGAAACCACCGTCTTGCCGTTCAATTTCAGCTCATACACGCCCGTTACAGTGTCAACTGCAATATCGAATTTGACCCACTTGCCCGCGGCGAACGATCCGACGTTCTTTAATTCCGGGCCATTGTTGGCTTTGATCTTGCCGCTGCTCCCTTCGAACTTAATGCGGACCGGTCTTTGCCCCTTATAGTTCAGAACCTCGATCTCGATGTCACCGCTACCCTTCTGTTTCGGACGCAGCTTGAATGACAGATTCGTCAACGTCGCCTCGGGAAATACACGAACAGCCTTGGAATACTCATAAGGGTCTTTGTCCTGCAGTCTTAGAACCTTGTTACCATTATCATTAACAACAGCGATAGGCGTCCAGATGCCGCTGTAAATATTCCAGTCCGTCACAACCCCTCCAGGTTTCATATCTTCAAAATCGTCACGGACGTCCTTTGACACAACCCCTGTGATCGGAACCGGGACCCGCGAAACCCAGATATCTTCCTTGTTGCAGGAATAGCAAAGCCACATTGCCTTGTCGGGAGGCGTTCCGTTGCCCGGAATTATCCCGCGAATATACCCAGAACCGCCGCCGTCCTTAGAGTGACCGCCGAACCGCGTCGGAGGAGTCTCCGCGTGCGCGTTGAGGAAATACGTATTGAAATTCAGACCGTCGTCGCTGGTGATTACCGAAAGCGGATGACGACCTTCCAGGACAGGGTTATAGACCAGTGCATAACGGCTGTCAGAGGTGCGCTGTCCCCATATCTTGGCGCTGCTGTAATAGATATCCCTGCCCATTCCCACAGCTTTGATATGGCCTCGCTCCCACTTGTCGGCCAAAGCCATCCATCGATTCTTCCACATGCCTACGATTCGGCCATCCGGCAGGGTGTACCAGTTAAAGCCCTTGGCATCGAAGTCGTCATCATCGGGAACCAACGCGCAGGAACGACCGCCGTCACCGCGCTCCTCTTCGTACCACTGCTGAACCATCAGGTTGTTTGCGAGCAGTTCGTCAACGACCTTTACGAATCCGGCGTCCGGGGATTTCTTATAGAACGCAAAATGCGGCGCGTTGTCCTTGTTGAATCGCTGGTGTTTGTTGAATCGCACCCAATAGATCGGGCCGTATTTGCCGGGACCATAAACTTCTCTTATAGCTCTTCCGACACCGTTACCGTTATTGGGTGAGGGCGGCATACCGTAAAAGCCGCTGACCAGCAAGCGCCCGTCTTTAGCCACATAAAACGCCATTCGCTGATGGGCGATGCTGTACTGTACCTTATCACCTTTGTTTCTGTTGCGGAATCTCTTCGCAGGAAAGATGGTCTCGGGTTTTTCCCAGTTCCTTCCGTCCTTTGACCATGTTATCAGATTATAACAGGGTTCCTCGTGTTCGTTAGTAGGTCCGCTGCGGTAGAAAAGCCAGAACATATCCTGCCAGTAACAAAGCATAGGAGCGTGATTGTACATAAAACCAATCTTCTCATACCCATCCTCAGGATAGTAAGGAACATCCTTGACCGCAAGTTCGGGATGCGTCCGGTTGCTTCGCATGACCTGGAAATTATGCGCTCCGACAATCGGCCGTACGCGACCATCATGATACTCCAGGTTCACCACTGAAGGCTGACCGCCGGTGAAACGCGGCAATAGCGGCGACACCTTTTCGTTTTCATCGTCCTGGCGTTGGTCCTCGACACCATAACCGGGGACATCGTCTTCGTCGTAATCCAACTCGTCATTAAACACTATCGCCTTGGGCTGTCCCGGCCACTGCCAGTAAATACGCAGGTAAGCCGGGCTCTCGGTAGCGACATATTCGATCTGTATCCAGTCTCCTCCGTCCTTGGCCATTCTCGTCACCGCCGTAAGGGGTCCGTCTTTGGTGAGCGTGTCGATGATAACGTAGCCGGCAACCGTCACCCGAACCTTGCCGTTGGTCTCGACGGTAAAAGTGACATCGCCGAAATAAGGCCCGTTGATGCCGCCGAACCAGCGAGCAGACCACCCTTTGCCGCGGTCAGCACCCCAGCTCATATCGAGGCTGGGCAATAGATCCAGGCCGCTGCGGGGATTCGTGAAATCCATGCTATCATACAATATCCCGGCAAGGACGCCCTCGTCATCATCGTCATCTTCAGTTTCTTGGGCCTTTTGTAGCCATTCCTGCTCCTGCTCGGCCGTGTGCACAAGATTTGCGCTTGGGATAGAAACCTTCTCCTGGCCCGCCCAGCTCCACGTAACTTTGAGGTAACTGTCATACGAGTCACCCTCCTGGACGTAAGATACCTCAATCGGATATTCCTTGCCTTTAACCATAGACACACTGCCGGTCTTGCTGCCTTGCGTTACAGCAACAACCTCTTTGCCTGCGATTTGGATTTGCATACTTTTGTCGGTCTCCGCGCCGAAGGTAATTTCTCCACTGGCCGGTGACACGATAAAGCCCACCCATTTAGCCGACCACTGACGACCATAGTCGTCATCTTCGCTAAAGGCCCGCTCAAAACTGCTAAGTCGTGACAGGTTCTGCAGGTTCGTAAAATCCTCCGACCCGTACTGGCCTCCAATCAGGCCGGACTTTTTTGCTCCGGCCGCTTTGCCATCAGCCCCTGGGGCCAAGCCCGAAAAAAATGTTACAACTCCAACTACAACCAAAGCCACGACAATCAAAATCGTTTTCTTGTTCATAACACGTCCTTTCTTGGGTCAATTGAATGCTGAAAACCATGGAGCTTGGCCCCGCCAGGTTCTATTCTGTCCGTTGCAGATTGCCGGTCATCACGTCGTCGATGCGGTATGTAACCTGTGCCAAAGGCTCTTCGGTGTTCGGGATGTCCCGATCGGCTCGCCCGGAGGGCCTGCCGCGATACTCACCGGTGCGGAATGAAAGGGCGTACACCATCGAGGACGGTTCCGCGAACCCTGCATCTTTGAGCACTTCACGGCCATTCAGCTTCAGCGTGTACGTACCCGCGCCGCAATCAGCTTTAACATTGAAATCGAGCCACTTACCAGCCTTATAGGCCATCAGGTCGACAGGTTTGATCTTTGGTTCTTCCTTATGGCTCAACGCCGCAGCCGGTACGATGGTTTGACCCTGACCCGGCCAGGACCACGAAAGGTGAAGCGCGGCCTTGCCTTCGGCCGAGGTAAATTCCAGAGCGATAGGCGTCTTCTCGCCTTTTTTCATTGTGACTTTCCCTGTGCGCCCGCCGTAGACAGACAACCCGTCGATTACAACTTTATCACCGACAATCAGACGCAGGCCATCGGTGGCTTCAGCGCTGAAGCTGACCTCACCGCTATAGGGACCTTCGATAACACCGGTCCACCGCGCGCTCCAATCATTGCCTTTGGCATCGCCCCAGTGCTGGTCTAAATTCGGCAGTAACTCGATATCGCTCTCAGGGTCCCGAAAATCCGCCTTATTGAAATAAATGCCGCTCAGGCCCGGCGAGAATGATTCTACTGCCGATTGTCGACTATCGACCGCCTCGACCCGGCCCTTGTCGTTCAGTGTCAGACGAACCGGACGGCTGCCCAATTCGCCAAGCAGCTCGATTTCGAGCCGGCCACTGTCGGCCTGGGCTGCTGCCACGCGGAAGCTGACATCTGCGGCCTTGCTAACCGGGAAGGTACGTATCGCACGGGCATAGTCGGCAGGTTCACGGTCCTCGAGCTGCAGGTAATGATTACTGCCCTTTGCTGCGATACTGACCGGCGCCCATAGCGAAGAGTAAGTGTTCCACTCGGGTACTCTCGGGCCGGTCGCGATCTTGTCGAAATTGTCGTTGGCATGTTTTCCTTCAGCGAGAATCGGTACCGGAACCCTGCTGGCCCAGATATCCTCTTTGCTCACGCTGTAGAACGTCCAGATGCAGTCTTTTTCCTGACGCGACCCGTCGCTGCCCCATTCACTTAGTCCTCGCAGATACTGCGGGCCTAAGGGCTTGGCTCTGCCCTCGTATCGCTGCGGCGGAACCTCGCC
>Ga0114918_10002560_pt1 | contig 16235 bp, 12 predicted proteins | sample LantaG_FD_87015 | JGI IMG/M metagenome (GOLD analysis project Ga0114918, IMG submission 87015) | Deep subsurface microbial communities from Baltic Sea to uncover new lineages of life (NeLLi) - Landsort_02402 metaG | ecosystem: Environmental > Aquatic > Marine > Oceanic > Sediment | place...
AATTGCGATGGCTCACCTTCGAGCGTGGCGCCGAAGACTCCAGCCACTATGCCCGATTCGAGATCCCGAAGCGCTCCGGCGGCTACCGGCTGATCTCGGCGCCGAAGCCGTTCCTGCGCGCTGCCCAACAGTGGGTTCGCACCAACGTGCTGTCACCACTTCCGGTAGGGCCAAGCGCTGCGGCATTTCGGCCCGGTCTGTCGATCGTCGATAACGCCAGACGGCACTCCGGCAAGGCGTGCGTGATTCGGCTCGACCTCAGGAACTTTTTCGCCACTGTCACATTCCCCAGGGTCCGAGGCTTCTTCGAGTCCCTCGGATACAACCCGGGTGTCGCGACCGTTCTCGCGCTCATTTGCACCGATGCCCCCCGGGCACGAGTGACCCTGGACGGTACGACGCAGTACGTCATCATCGGTGAACGTTCACTGCCGCAGGGCGGGTGCACCTCACCGGACCTGTGCAACCTCGTCACAGCCAAACTCGACGCCCGACTGGGCGGGCTCGCGGCGAAGTTCAGATACACCTACTCGCGCTACGCCGACGATCTGGTGTTCTCCACGGACAACGAGGAGACGCCGGCCAACACAATCGTCAGCGCAGTCAAACGCATCTGCAAGGACGAGGGTTTCGAAGTCAATCACGAGAAGACCAAGACCATGCGGACGCCCAACCGTCAGCTGGTTACCGGTCTCATGGTCAATGAAGGTGTCCGGCTGACTCGCTCGGACCTGCGTCGTATCCGGGCATTCTTTCATCGGTGCGAGATGCGAGGTCTGGACAACATGTCGATGGAGATCGGCAAGGATGCGCGGGCTGTGGCGAAGGGGTACTTCGCGTACATTTTCATGGTCAACCCGGGCGTCGCGCTGAAGCTTGCCGAGAAGCACCCCTGGATTTGATGGGTGGTCGTGCTTAGTCAGCTCCGACCGCGGCAGTTCCGTCGACAACGAGACGAGTGAACCCACCGCCTCCAGTCCAATGAACGCCTTCCGAAATGCCGCCCTGGTCGCGCCCCTCGACCACCTGGTGCAGGCGCGGGCTCAGGAAATCCCGGACGGTGTCGGGTTGGGCCTCCACGGCCACCCATCGCCGACCGAGTTTGTGAGCAACCGCCGGTGTCGTACCCGAACCGGCGAAGCAGTCGAGGACCCAATCGCCGGGTTCGGTAGCTAGTTCGATCACACGCCTGACTAGGCGTTCCGGTTTGGGTGTGGCGAAAGGTTCGCCGAAAAGTTGCTTGCTCTCGGCCGTTGCTTTGTCGGTTGAGCCGACATCCTCAATGGACCACATCGTCTCGGCCGCACTGTCGGCTCGCCCGGGCAGCCGAAACGCCGGGCCCTTGCGATAGACGTGGATGTAATCGTGGCGAATGGCGAACGGTTTCCCACCGAGGCGCGGCATTTGAGTGCGTTCCCAGATGATGGTGGCAAGGAAATTCTCTGGTCCGAATACGTCGTCGAGCAGTAAGCGGGCGCGGTGTTGCTCAGCGTCGTTGAGGTGCAACCAGACCGAGCCGTCCTCGGCCAGGAATCGGCGGACCGTAGCAAGGGTCTCCTTGAGCCTCGTGTTCCAGGTGAAGTGGTCGAGCTTGTCTCGGTAGTGCTTGAAAGTCTGACCGGTGTTGAAGGGGGGGTCGAGGTAGGCGAGTTTGACACCGCCGAGTAGGCGCTCGGCATAAGGCTGGTGGCGTTCGAGTGCGTCGAGGGCCTCAAGGGCTTCACCTTGAATGAGCAAGTTATCGTCAGGATCGAGCCCGACAAAGTCAACAAGCCGCACCCCGCCAACAGCCATCGAGTGAACTTAGCGCTCAGTGCCGGAAGCGTCGGCGGCTTTCTCATCTTGGGCGGCCGCCGGAGCCGCTCTCGGGCGTCGATGTCGTATTTTGACCGTTCATCGGGCTACCAATGGAGGCATTCGATGACCCAATACAGTTCGGACGATCAATGGCGGTCGTTCCAGACCTTTGTTGCGGCGTACATCGCGGGCATGCTGCATCCTCGGGGCGTCTTCACCATCTTCCGACGTGACAAGGTAGCGCCGCCACTGGTGGAGTTTCGCTACGATTCTGTCGGTGGCCAGTGGTTCAGCATCGGCGACCTTGCCTGGAGCGACGAGGACGGCTCGTCGGTACCAATTACTCGTGAGGATGCCAACCACGTAGCACTAAAGACGGGCGAACTCCTTCGAGGGTTAGACGGGGTGGATGACCCCGGCGCGCTGCGCTGGGGTGGCAGCGGTCCGGCCAGCGCGGTGTCGGTTCTTGCTAGCGGAGGTTTCCTGAGCTTCAGCCAGCCCGAGGATGTCCACCCGGCCCGGAGGGCTGCTCTTGACGCACGGATGACGGCAAACATCGACGTGGATGGCGATGTCATCGAGGCTGCGGCCCGGGAGGTTGGTAACCGCGTCTTCACCGAAACCAAGAACGGCTCGATCGCAGCGATCGCTGCCGCGGCTGCGAACGTGGGTCGATCCATTCACCCCGACGCCCGAGACGGGATACATGGTGGGTGGCCCGCGGGAGGATTCGAAGGATTGACAGCTTTCCACGCGCGCTCGGGGGCCGACTCAAGATTCGAGAGCGACCGTGGGCAACCATCCCAGCGCCATCGTCAAGCGGCTCTTGTTGTCGGATTGCCCGACTAAACTCCTCGCTGTCACGGCGAGGCTTGCGAATGGGGGACGGGGATGGCTGTACAACGACACGAACGGCAGGCTTTTTACCACCTGCCTGTCTACTGCGGTTTTTGCGGACAACTAGTCGACGGTTTAGAGGATTTCGAACCTGTCGGGGAGCCCTGCAGACACACCCTTTATGTAGCCCACGACCAGGGCTTCGCCTTCGTCTCAGACCGCGCCGAGAAGGCGCTTGCGAATATGTCGTGCAAGGTGATCCGTCACGACGACGATTATCTTGAGGTCGAATGTGGGGATGACGACGAACGAAACATTGACGAGCTTACGGACGCGCTCGAGTTCCCCGACGCGCTGAAGGTCGCCTCCTATGTCGGCCCCCCCGACGGATCGGGGATTTACATCGGCTTCGCTCCGAATGACGACGAGTAATTTCCAGCCGTGCAAGATAGCAGCGATCATGGCAAGGACTTAAGCGAGTTGGCGCGCGAGGACAGTACCCGCCTCCACATTGCGCTGGACGCGATGGACCTGATCGATTCGGGACTCAGCGAAGCCGCCTGGGAGAAGAAGGTTCGAGAGCGGTTGGGCGACAGCATCGTTGACAAATGGTCGGTGCTGACTGGACAGGAGTACGACTTCACTTACGACTCATTCGAGGCGGCCAGACATTTCTCGGTGAGCTGGCGCTCGAGGCCGCTGGCCGCTGAGTGCGAATGGATGATGCCGCGTTTGCGCGACGCGATCGAACGTTGCGGTCACGACGAACCGTTCTTGCTCGAGATCGGCGCCGGCCCGGGTGCAGCAGCCGCGATCTTGTCCGCGGCCCTCGATGTACGGGTGGTGACGGTCGACTCGCACCCTAAGTCTCTCGGTCTACCTGAGCAGTTCGCAGAACTCACCGGCGGCCGGGTCGAGTCGCGGATTGGAGACCTTGCGGATCTGGCTGCGGTTCTTGACAGTGCCAGGCCCGCTGCCGTCTTCGGTCTTGGTATCTACCGCCACATTCAGCCGCATGTGCACTCGGCGAAGTCATTTAGTGACTGGTGGCCGATGCGGAAAATCCTGGACCAGTACACGGTCGGCCCTGACGTGGAGGCCTTCATCGATGCGCTCGGGGTAGCCGATCTCATCGTGTCGGAAGTCATGTGCGCGGACTACCTGGCGGAAATGTGTGCGGGGCTGTCGCAATCTGGATACAGGATCCCCCGCGGCGGGATCCGAAGGATTGAGGGCGCGACGCCGAGTGGCCCGACGGTGGCGTTTGGAGTTCACTTCAGCACAGCGGATTTGCCCGAAAGGGACCCGAATTTGCTGATTGAGATGTGCAGTCCGCTTCCGCGACCGCACCTGGATTTTTCAACCCCCGAGGACGACCCGTATGGAGCTGAGGCGCTCAGGCTCAGCCTCGAGCCGACCGAATTAATAGACGCAGCAGAAGTCGACTACACGGATGGGTCCGCACGGCTGCGACACGAAGTGTTCGGTCTTGGCAAGCACCTGGTTGGCCAATACATCTCAAGCACGGGCGGATATCGCAACCTGAAGGTCTTCGCGAGGAACGATCTCGACGCGGTACTCGGAGGACTTCGAGACGACGAGGAAGAGCTTGAGCGAGTCGGTGCGGCGATGCTCTACAGGTGCAAGATTCCAGCGCCTCAATGGGATGGCCCTCTCGACACCGCGGAGAATCTAGTCCGATTCGAGGAGGGATGCGGGACTGATTGATGGTTGGGAGCAGCTGGAGTAACTCCAGACGTGGCGCCGTTCTGAATGCATATTTGTCGGAAGGCCGACATAAACTCGAGCATCACCCAAACGAGGTTCAGTTCAAGAATGCGGGGGCTAAATCTTGACTCATCAAAGCGATACCGAGCCAAGCGAAGATGTGGACCCCTGGGACGAAGACCCAGTCGATCAGTTGCCCAGCGTGGTAGAGCCGGGACACATCAACCTCACGCTGTGGACGAGCGCTCTAGGCGGAGACCCTCAGGCGTATGACATCTCCTTCAACTGGGACGGCGACCATACTGCCGAGTGGTTCGAGGACATAAGTCCAGACACGGGTGCGCTTTCTCCGGCATCGAGCTCGCCGGTCTGGGGCGTGGTCAGCTGGCCTGACGGCAATGACGTGGTCCTTACCTACACCTGGGGTGACTTCGGCATGCGGGGCTACCGACGGCTTGCCCGCATGGCCCCGAGTGCGGGAGACCCGCAACAGTGGGTGAACCTCGGCGAAGCCCTTGTGAACCTCGTCCTTCTCGACATCGGATCCGGTATGGATGAGGAAGACTCGTTGGCGCCAGCGTATTGCGGTCCCGCGGAGGACGAGGTCATCGAGCTCGATGACCTGTTCCGCACTTTCTTGGATGAGGTGGGAACTAAGAAACCTTGTCCGGACTTCGATTCGTGGCTAGACGACAAGTTGACCGCGGGCGCGTATGAGATTGCCGAAGATTATTAGCTGTCCGCTGTCCGCGTGATCACAGGGCCAGCTCTCGGCGCTCCGAACGGCGTCTCGCGACAATAGGGCCTACAGAAACAGTACATACGCGATCGAAAGTCCGACTGGGCCATTGCGGTGCTGTGGATCCCAAACGAGGCTGTTTCCGTGCGGAGGGACGAGTTTCTGACGGCCCGTCAGGTCAATGTCTTGCAGTGGATCGGAGACGGCTGCCCTGAGGCGTGTGGACAGATTTCACCCGCAATCTGCCGGCAGTCTGTCGGGCAAGGCACCACACACTGAGTCTCCCGCAGTCCATGGGGCGAAAAGCTCGCCCTTCCGCGGCCCCCGAAACCGTCGGTTTGGGCCGGTAGCATCTGGTCCGTGCTGATCCAGGGGGACTGTGAATGACCGAAATCAACGCCCGGGCGGCCCTCATGGCGCTCGCCGATGAGGATCTGGTCCGCATCGTCGGCAACAGGAGCGTGGGCCAAGAGTGGGCCAAGATCGCGAAAGTTAAGTACGACGACCTCAAACGGGGGGCACCTCGGGCGAAGCGGAGCGTGCGCACAGCCTTCCTGAGGAAACATGCGGACTTCGCCCATGTCTTGTCCCAAGCCTGGGCCGTCTTGATAGATCTGACGGCCGAACGAGACCACGTACTGGATGACCTCGATGATGTGAGCATCCGAGCGGCAGCTGCTGGGATGAGCCTGGGCGCCTCAGGCGCGGCGGCCATGTTGTGCGCCGTCGCCGAAAACGCCCACATCGGCGACTCGGAGTTGGTCCGAGAGCGCTTCGCTGAACTTCGCGGTATCGCAGAAGCTGCGCGCCAGCCCGGGGAAGTTGACGAGACCACCACAGATGAGGGTGTGGAACCCTCTGTTGACGGCGATGCAGACCGTGCAGAATGGGCCGCCGATCAAACCGAGTCCGATGCACTACACGACGAAGGGAGCGCTGGCGCGCTTACCGTCAATGACTTCCAAGACCGTGCGGCTTCTCTCCTGAATGAAACGGAAAACCTGGTCAAGGTTCTGCGGGCGGCCGCGGACACCATCGAGCAAGGTCGACCCGCGGACCACATCGGTAATGCGCCCGACAATTGGTCAGAAGCGGTGCGGGCGCTGCTGAATGCGGCACCGGCTGCTGGTGCTGACCGTCCCAGTGACCTTCATGTGCTGATCGACCAGCTCGCCGCGGCGACTGCGGAGCGCGCCGAGCGTGAGTCCGCGCGCCGCAAGAACGCCCAACTTGCGTTGAGAATGGTCGGTCTCCTCCAGGAAGAAGGCCGTGAGGAGATGATCGCCGAGACCATTGCCCCGTTCGGGTTCACCTCGCTTCGGGAGCTTGAGGAAGCTGCCGGCGCAGAGCCGACCGCGCAGCACGAGCAGCTTGTCCTTGAACCCGACCCCGAGGACGCCACAACCGATGCCGGGGCCACCACCGCCGCCGAGGACGAGGACGCAGATTCGTTGTCCGAGGAAGGCGAGGATGAGGACGCGGTAGACGAAACGCAGGATGCGGCCGCAGACGAGGAGGATGCGGGGGAGAAGGTCGAGGAGACAGCTTCGGCATCACCGATCGCAGAGGCGCCTGTCGAGGAGACTGCGTCCGAGCCCAGTCCGGCCCCCCTTCCTTCGCGGGCTGCGGCGAAGAAGGCGGCCGCCAAAGCCCCGGCGCAACCTACGACGGGCCCCGAACAGGACACTGCGATGTCCCTGTCGGCCGATCAGCCCATTGCTGGGGAATGGCCCTGGGACGAAGGCGATCCGCCGATCATCGGTCGGCTGCTACTCGAAGGCCGCGAAGCGTTGGCCTACCACCTGGCCACGGCTGCATCCGAAATATTGCCCCGGCGCCAGCTGCTTTTGTTCGCCTGCGCGGCCGCGCACTGCACCCCCGCAGCCATCGAGTTATCGCTGCTGCCCTCCGACGCCGACATCAAGGCCTTTGACACCAACGAGTCGCTGCTGCTGCTGGCCGCCGCATTGCGGGCCGGTCTGCGTTTGGGTTATGCCCCGCTCGGGCTTCAGTCGCTGCTGGACGCGGCCGACGCCGCACTCACCGATCCCTCGCTGAGGGATGTGTTGCATGCCGCCGCGGTGGCGGTGCAACGCGGCCACGGGCGCCGCCAGCCCGGCTCAGGTCCCAGCGCGGAGGAGATGGCCGCCCGCTGGACCGAGTTGGGGGCAAAGGCTGGCGAGGAGCTCGGCAAGCTGCGCCAAAAGAACCTGAAATTCCAGCGGGGCTCCAAGGTGCTGCGCCACCTCGTCCGAGACGGTCAGCCGCTGGCCGACGCGCTGTCAGCCGCAGCCGCGGTGACCGCCCAAGGTGTCGCCGGCGCATCCAGCCCCGAATGGGTGCAGATCGAGCAGACCGCAGAGGAGTTGCGCGACCAGGGTGACCGCGACCGGCTCCTGATGGCAGCGGAGACTGCAGTCAGCACCGCCCAGCAGCGCCAGCGCCCGATCGACGGCCCGGTCAAGGTCCAACTGGATGAGCTACTGCGTGACACCGGGGATCTGTTATCGCGTCTGCTTACGGTCCGCCGCGCCGTCATGACCGCCAGCGATCTCAAAGACATCGCAGTCAGTAACGACCTGGAACGCGCACTCAATCAAGCCCCCAATTCCCCAGCGGTGCACTCGGTAGCTGACGCAGCCGTGGCCAACTTCGTGCAGTGGCTTCGGGCCGAGGACGTCGATCCCACCGCGCAGTCGGTTCAGGACGTGCTTGACGCAGCTCTGCTGGAGTTGCACGAGATTTCCCGAGATGAGCACGGTCGACCGCTGCGCGCCCCGACCGCCGGGGAGATCGCCTCGTTGCTGACTCCGCGTGATCCTGATCTGGTGGTGTCTGGCTATCTGGACAAGGGAGACATCGCGGCAGCCCGCGACTTCATTGCCGCCCGCGGCCTGGAGGGCGCCGGCTACGACGACAAGATCCTGCAGGCGACCAAGACGGCCAAGGTCAACTTCGAGCAGACCTACGCCGCCGCAGAAGAGGGGGCGGGCCGGTTGCGCGCGCTCTACAAGGACGACCTGGCCCGGGATTTGGGGGAGCGGATCCGCCAGATCGGCGAGACCCCCCGTAATGACCGGTTCGATCTGGCGCTCGAGGGCTTGCGGGCAATCACCGCTGAGGCCGAGACTGCGCTGAGCGCGGAGCGGGAAACCCTCAAGGAGCGGCTGCGTGCCTTGACCTGTGATGAGTCGAGCAAAACGCGGGTTTTGGAACGCATCGAGGACAGCGATGAGCCGCTAGCAGTGTATTTCCTGAGCTTGCTGGAAACCGGCCGGGCGTTGCCGGAGGTTGAGACCCCGACCGGTGATGACTTCAGTCAGTTCGTTCCGCGCATCGTTGATGTCGCCGCCGACGCCCACGGCGCTGGTAAGGATGCGCTGGCAGCGGTTCGAGAGGCGTTGCAGGCCAAGTCGACTCCTTCGGATCGGCTGCTTCGCGACGGCCTGGTGGCATGGCAGTCCTTGAAGACTCGCCGCCGCGGCGGTGATGACTTCAAGCGATCGCTGGGCAATGTGCTGCGCATGGTGGGCCTGACCCCGCGACCCCAAGACTGGTATCGCGGCGAAGTCTCACGTACCACCGGGGCCGGGTACGCGACGATCCGCGTGGCCGCCGATCCGGTTGACCGATCCTACGTGCCGCAGTTCGGCAGCCAGGCCCACGGTTCCTACGACGTCACCTTGGTGTGGGATCCGGTCACCCCGTCGCGGTTGATGGATTTCATCGGCGAAGGCAATCGGACTCGATCCAACATCGTCGTCTATTTCGGGGTGTTGAGTTTGGCCGAGCGGCGTCATCTACGGGCGCTGACGCGTAGCACGGCTGGCGGAAAAGGTTTCTCGCCCATTGTCATTGACGAAGCGGTTATCGGTTGGCTGTCTCATCTGACCGAGCCGGGCTGGCGATTCACTCAACGGGTGACCCTGCCATTCACCACGCTTAATCCCTATCAGCCCAACGCCGCCGGTGAGGTACCAGAAGAGGTGTTCGTTAGTCGCAACGACGAGCGGGCGCGCATCGAGAACCCGACCGGGTCGATGTTCGTCTACGGCGGCCGCCAGCTGGGCAAGTCGGCGCTGCTGCGCCGGGTCGAACATCTCTACACCGATGTGCGAGCCCCTGAATCCGGTGCTGTGGTGGCTGGCAAAGCTGCGGTGTACATCGACTTGAAAGCCGCTGGTATCGGGGAAGCCCTCAAGCCGGCGGCGCTCTGGCCGCTGCTCGGGGAGCGGCTACACAAGGCTGGCATCATCTCGGGCAAGACCGCGCCGAGCAGTGCCCGTGAAGTGACCACCGAGATCATGAATTGGCTCCAGTCCGAGGAAGCTAACCAGCTGCTGCTGCTGCTTGATGAGGCCGACAACTTCCTCACCGCTGACTCCAACGCCGGTGAAGGCGACGTGGGCCGATTCCCGGTCCTGCAGGCCCTCAAGGACGTGATGGAGCAGTCCCGGCGCCGGTTTAAGGCGGTGTTCGCCGGGTTGCATCAGGTGCAGCGATTCTTTGATGCCTCGAACACACCGGTCGCGCATGGTGGGGATGCGATTCCGATCGGGCCGCTGCGCACCCACGACGCGTCGGATCTGGTCGTGTCACCGATGGGAGCGCTGGGCTACCGGTTTGAGAATCACGAGTTGGTGTGGCGGCTCCTTCTGGTGACTAACTATCAGGCCAGCCTGGTGCAGATCGTCTGTGACGCGTTGGTGCGCTATCTGCAGAAACGCCAGATACCCGAAGACGGGGGGCGGATGGTCATCAGCGCCGACGACGTGCGCGACGTGTGTGCCGATCCCAAGGTGCGCGAACTGATCGCCCAACGCTTTCGGTGGACGATCAACCTCGACTCCCGTTACCGCGTGATCGCCCTGGTGGTGGCCCTCAAGAGCATCGGCGCTGACCCCGGCATCCGGTTCACCGTTGATGATCTGCGCGAAGAGTGCGAAGTGTGGTGGGCGGACGGTTTCAGCCCGGACCAGTTGTCGCGCACCGAGTTCGAACGCTATCTCGTGGAAATGCAGGGACTGGGAATCCTCCAGCAACCTGAGGCCGATCTGTGGGCGCTGCGCAGTCCCAACGTCATCCAGATGCTCGGCACTCCCGACAGGTTGGAGAAGGAACTTCAGGACGCCCAGTCGCATTTGGAACGGCCGCTGGAATACAACCCCACCATGGCCCGTCAGATCATGGGGGATGCCGAGGGCATCGCAGCCCCCCGCTCACCGTTGACCGACTATCAATTGACCTTGTTGCTCAAAGACTCCGATACCGCCCAAGTGGTGTTCGGATCCACGGCCCTCGGCATCGACCGGGTCGTGGAGGTTCTGCAGCGCCAAGCTAAGCGGGAAGACAACGTCCAAGCGATCGTCGTCAAGTCCCTGCCGTCCCCGCAACTTGCGCGGGCCGGCGCCGGAGGAAAACGGGCTCACATCATCGTGGATCTGAGCCAATCCAAGCCGGACGGCAATCTGGCTCACATCTGCCAGGAATCCGCCGCCCGGAAGAACGTCACTGCCACAGTGGTGCTCGGGCCGGCCTGGCTGGACAGCCTCGACACCCTAGACGGAGTGCCCGTGCACAAACTGCGCCGCTGGTCGACCGCGGGGCTGCGGGCTTGGTACGGCTCGCCGTTCGACAGCCCCGCAGACCGGGCTCGGCTACATCGGGTGACCTCAGGCTGGCCGCTCCTGGTCGAAGAGGTGATGAGCGACTTCTCCAAGGCTAGATCCCCGCAGGAATCGTTGCAGCGGTTGGCAACCCGGCTGGCCGCCCCGGATCGGGCTAGAAAAACTCTGGCCGACAGCGGTATCGACCTGAAGGTCGCCAAAGCGTGGGTCAAGTCCGTCCCTTTCAGCACCGACAGCGCTGACGGGATCGACCAGTTGCCGGTGTCGCTGGAGGACATCACCGAAGCACTCGGAGTGAACGGGGCAGAGTTACTGGGCCGCCTTGAAGCCCTCGACGTGGCTGTCCAGGACGGCGATAGCTGGTTCCTCGATCGTGTGATCCTGGTAGCTGCCGCTACCGTTTACCAAGGTCATGAGTAGTTGTGGACGAACGCATTTGGTCGCTGCCCGGCCCGCGCACTTTAATCACCGATACCGTCGGTGAGCTCAAAGCGGGCCGCCACGTATTCGTTGCGCTGCCAGCGGAGATGGCTGGTGATCCGGCTGTCACCGACAGCCTGTCTGATGCAGTGAGTAACGAGGCGGGCCGCTTCACCACCGCCCGCCGACTCTTCGCCGAACCCGACCTGGACTCCCCGTTGGAGGTGGTCGCCCGCGCCATCGATTTCGATGACCCCCCGGCGACCGTGCCGCAACTGCTGAGCCACCCCCACGGTGCCGGCACTGCATTTGTAATGGTGGTCGCCGAGCACGCCGAGACGCAGCAAGCCCTGTTCCCGAAGCTCTCGAACGGCTCGAGCAGGAAACTCGCAGCGCGCCCACCGAAGGGCGGATGTCGCTGGTGGTGATCGGCGGCCGCAACACCCTGCCGAACTTCCGCGGCGGGGAAAGCTCCGATGTGTCCTTGGCGACGCTGTGGTGGTGGAATCGCATTGCTCGATGGGACACCGCAGCTCACATCAGCCACCTCGACGGCCCCCGCATCACGGAACGCATCCTAGCCGATATTCGCACTGAGACCATCGTCGAAGTCGCCCGCTGGAACCTCACTCTGGCCGAACAGTTGGCCTGGGACTGGTCTGGTGACCCGGCCGAGCTCCCCGAGCATCTCGGTGAGCCCACCCGAGCCGGCGAACAGCCTTCAGAGACCAGGGAACGATGCGGGACCAGCCCTGCTGACGAGCTGCTCGATCTGTGGGACGCCGGACAACTCGATGGCTGGCACGACCACTACTCACCCGCCCCATCCGCGCAACGACTGCGCAGGCTTGTATGGGCGGCTCAAGCCCGCATCGTGCTGCCGTGGATCGAGCAGCGCCGAGAAGTGTTGCAAGAGAAAACGATTGCCAAGATGGGGCGAAAGAGTTTCAACGACGCCCTGCAATTCATGTTCGATCCGCCGCTGACCGATGCTGGCCAGGTGGAGATCAAAGATCTATACAAGATCATCGTCGGCCGTCTCGGGAAAACCGAGCCCGGTATGCGCTCGACGGCTTGGCGACTGCGTGACTCCCGCAACAAAACAGCTCACCTCGAGCCGCTAACCCTAGGGGAATTGGGCGAGCTGGTCAACGTCTGCCGCGACCTTTACTGAACGAGGCGGCCAGTTACGGTTCGGCCAGGTCCACCACGAGCGGAACATGGTCCGACAGACCCGAGTCGATCCACTCCTGCTTGGACTCGGCGCTCACCTCCCGCAGTTGCGGCAGCCACTCGTCGGGGATGAAGGCGTAGTCGATGTGGTAGCTCTTCTGCCCGGCGCCGCGCCAGTACAGCGTCGGGGTTGTCTCGGCGCCCTGGGCCTCACGGAAGTGATGGTGGTAGGCGCTGACCAGTCCGGCGCGCTTGGCCGCATCGAGGGTGCGGGCGTGCTGTTTGGCAAACGGCATGCCGGCATCCCAGGAAACGTTGTGGTTGAAGTCTCCGGCCAGAATCGTCGGCCCAGAACTGTCGATCCAGTAGGCGTTCAGTGCAGCGGCCGGCTGCGGATTGGATTGTGGGAAGGCCTTGATGTTGGAGGCGCGGTGATTCATCGCCCACACCGCAATCAACGAAAACGGCAGCGGCCCTGCGATGTCGGCGAGGACCACCCACTCCATCATCGGCTCCACAGGCCGTGTGGCCTGGATGCGGTAGTCCCCGAACGTCATTACCGCCAGACCCTTGTCGGGGTTCTTCGGCGGGTCGGGGATCTTGCCGGCCCACGCCATCGACGTCCACGGCACCGGCCCCGGATACTTGGCCGTCAGGGTGCCCCCGGCTGCGCACTCCGAGAGCGCCAGAACATCCGGCCGCAGGCGCTGCAACACCGTGTCGAGCTTGCGATGAACGGCCATGTTGGAGTTCCACACCACCAAACGCATCCGGCGATCCTAGAGGACCTTGTCGGTTGCCCGGTCTAGGTTTGCTGACCCTGAACAACAACGGGGAAGCCAAGAAGCGACTCCACCTCACCTCGGTCACGGTCGACCCGCTCGGCTCCCACAGCCCCATTGACGCCATGATCGGCGTCGCACTGCAGGCACGCGAGCACGGCTTGCTCCAACAGAAGGGGATCCGGGCCAGCTACGAAGCCCTGATCGGAGCCCCAGCCGACAGCCCCGACGCGATGATCCACCGGCTGGGTGCACTCAGCGCCTGCTTACTTGACGACCTCGCCGGCGCACGAAGAACGAAGGAGGGTGAGCTGTGACCTCCACCGACGAGTCAGACTCCCTGATCTCCGCACTCAACAAGGCGCGCATCCCGCTCGGCAACCACGCCTTCATCCGGCAGATCGTCAGCGGGGTCGGCATCGACAGCTACCCGGCGAATGTAGACACGAGCAAGCCGCACGTCATCGCCACGCGAAGCGATGGCGGAAAGGGATCCGGGCATCTACTGCGGCTGCACCGTGGGATTTCCCTCCGAGGAAGAGATCGTCCGAATCCTCGGACCCGGAGTCTCGCGCGAGCCCGCCAAATCCCCGCAAGGTACGTGGTGGGTGGCTCACCCGATAAACGCGATCTACGACGGCAGTGAGCGTGCCAAGAGCCGTGGCCGGGAAGCCGGTTTTTGCGCCTGCGGGATGCAGCTGTAGTTGACCGGTGAATGCGACTACTGCGACTGAGTGGGCCGCTCCTCTCTGGTTCCTTGGCGCCGAGCGCCCAAGGAACGAGACCGGGCCGGCAACCGCTAGCACTAGATGGCTGGCAGGATTCCGGGGGTGGACGCGAAGACTTACCCGCTGCAAGACATCCTCAAGCCTGAGCGCCGATACATCATCCCAACATTCCAACGGGACTACGAGTGGACCCTCGACGGTCAGTGGCGTCTGCTATTCGAAGATCTAGCGTCAACAGCCGACCGACTCTTTGAGGTGCGAACAAGCAGCGCACAGGGTTCGGTCCTGAAGTCGAAAGAGCAAGGAATTTCACCGCACTTCCTTGGCGCTATTGTCTGCGCCAGCCTTCCCTTTGCGACGGGAGGGGTGGCGCTCCGGTCGGTGATCGACGGCCAGCAACGGCTTACAACCATCCAGTTGCTCATTCGCGGCCTGCTCGACATTCTCATCGCGACGGAGTCCGAGCGCGCGAAGTCGGTTCGCCGGATGCTGTTTAACCCGGATGACGTCGTTGAGTCGTCCGAAGAAATCTACAAGTTGTGGCCACGTCGCAAGGACCGAGAACTTTGGCCGACTGCGCTCGGAGACGACATTCCGGACTACAAAGACAACAACGATCACCTTTATCTTAAGGCCCGCAGATTCTTCTCCGAGTCTTCACTCGACTACGCAACCGATGCAGATGGCCAGGTTGATCCGGAGCGGTTGTTGGCGCTTGCTGACGCACTCTCCAGCCTCTTCAAACTGGTTGTCATTGATCTCGACGACAATGACGACGCGCAAGTCATCTTCGAGGTTCTCAATGGCCGCCAGACGCCCCTTTCTGCAATCGACCTGGTAAAGAACCTTCTGTTCCTCCGGGGCGAACTCGCAGAGGACGACGTCGAAAGGCTGTACGACCAGTACTGGGCGCGGTTCGATGAGAAGTGGTGGAAGGAGACAGTCGGGCGTGGACACGCCCAGCGAGGCCGACGTGACGTTCTGCTGTCGGTGTGGCTGACAGCGGCCACAGGGACTGAAGCCAACGTCGGACATCTTTATCGCGAGGCCCGCGAGTATCTAGACAAAGGCCCTGGCACCGAAGATGTGTTGCAGCAGCTCAGCACATTTGCTGACGCTTACGGAGTCATCTACGGGGTCGAAAGCGCCGGAGATTCGCAGATCTCCGTTGCGTACGAACGGATTCGCGCCCTCGACATCACGACCGCAGTACCGCTACTCGCCTGGCTTCGGACCCTACCAAGCAGTGCCCTCCCCGCTGCCGGACATGTCAGGGCCGTGCGAGCCGTGAAGTCGTGGGCACTGCGCCGGGCGTACACCGGAGCGCAGACCCATGGCTACGGCACTCACCTCACGCGCGTGCTTCGCGAGGCACAACTCGCGGCTGAGAAGGAGCATGACATCGCCGACGCAGTCATCGACGGGCTTAGAGGTGGTGTTCTTGCCTGGCCGAGCAACCAAGATGTTGAAGAGGCTTTCCTAACTCAGCGGTTTTATGCCATGACGCAGGCGAGGATACGGTTATTGCTCGGCGCCATCGACCACTTGCTCCGCTCTGAAGACCCTAAGGAACCGTGCGCGGTCATCAACTACACCAACCTTCAGATTGAGCACATCATGCCCCAGTCTTGGGAGCAGCATTGGCCCCTCTCCGATGCAGACGGCAACCACGTCGCAAAGAATGAAGCCGACCCGGTGTGGATTAATCTCAGCACCGAACGGCGCCGCGCCGTCGATCGAATCGGGAATCTGACTTTGGTGACCGGAAGCTTCAACGGCAGCGTCTCGAACCTCGGCTGGTTGGTGAAGCGCTCGGAGTTCGAGAAGCAGAAATCCCTCGTCATCAACTACGCGGTTGCGCAACAGGAGGATTGGAGTGAGCGCTCGATCGAGGAGCGTGCGAAGATTCTCGCAGCCGGCGCTGTGCGATTGTGGCCAGCCCCGGAAACGCTATTGTCTCCCCGATCAGTGCCAGGTTTGTGATTACTGGCTCTTCCGAGCTAGCGGGTGCCCTGGGGTTGCCGCCGGATGGCTACGGAACTAAAGCGGGCTCAGCCACGCACCCCAGGCTTGGTTATCGCTGCTGTCGGCGCGGAAGGTTGTTCCGCCGCCTCGGGTGATCGCGGCGTTTCCGCTGGTCTCCTCGGTGCCGTCGTGGGCGAATGTCGCAACGGGTTTGTGTTGTTCTTGGGCGAACCGGAATGCGTACATCGCGCCCCCGGTTGCTGAGGCTTGCCCGATCAAGGCGCCATGCGAGAGTCCGACGATTGTCTTGTTGCGCTGGCATCGTCAAGTTGTTGATCTCGCGTCGGTTCTCGGAGGATTGGTCGTTGTGGAGACTGTGGTGGCGCCGACATACAAGGGTTATCGGTATCCGATCGAGGTCATCGGGCATGCGGTCTGG
>Ga0114918_10002562_pt1 | contig 16233 bp, 11 predicted proteins | sample LantaG_FD_87015 | JGI IMG/M metagenome (GOLD analysis project Ga0114918, IMG submission 87015) | Deep subsurface microbial communities from Baltic Sea to uncover new lineages of life (NeLLi) - Landsort_02402 metaG | ecosystem: Environmental > Aquatic > Marine > Oceanic > Sediment | place...
ATCACCATCCAAAAATCTTTTATATCTAGATGGACCTAAAATATTTTGCCATTGAGTTAAACCATCATTTTCTTCATTTATACAATAAATAATATTTGATGGTTCGGCATAATTACCAAGGTCTTCAAAAGTAGTATTATTTCTTCTTATACCATAAGAAAAAGGTGCGAAATTAGGGCATGAAATAATAGAGTAACTACTATTTACAAAATCTTTTGATAATTTTTCTATCTCATATGTTGTTTGGGAACATCTTACTTTAAGTTTTTCAATACTGTTTTGAAGTGTTTTAATTTGTGACAATAAAACTGGATTTGTGTTTATATTTAATGAAGGATTTAAAATATTTGCTAAATCTTGACAATCAATTTTAAATAAATAATCAAATTCAATATTTAAACTACATTGTTTATCGTCATTATCAATATTAAACATAGCTCCATCATCACCTACAGCATTCAAAATAACCTTAAAAGAATCCAAAGCACAATACTCTGGTTCTTGTTTCCATCTACATTGTTGTTTGTTAGCATCCCAATATATTTGTGTAAAATCAGTATTAGGGAAAAGACCAGTTTTAGTTCGTATTGTTTCTAAAATTGAAGGTAATTTAGTCTTACAACAGTAACCACCAAATTGGATTGGGTATTTTGCATCTTTATCACCCATGAAAATATCAATACTACCATCACTATTTAGGTGAACAGTTTCTTGTTTTGCTATATACCCATCGTAAGTTTTGTTACTCTTATAATAAATTTCTTTATTATAAGAAATTTCATTATACATAGATTTAAGTGTTCTATCACCTATTGCACGACATGTACTATTAAAATCATTTAAATCGAAAAAATATGACATATTTTATTTTTTATTTATTTTTTATTTTTTATTCATATAAACTTTTAGTGTATGAATCACAACAACCTATTCGCCCATTTTGTCTCAATAGTGTAATATTAAATATAGTACCTCTTTCTCCTCTTGCCATATCAGTTATACCATCATTTGTTAATTTACAACCAAACCCTATTTCATTGGTGAACGGGTCTCTTATACCATTTACTGGAATTGTGAGTTTTGGAATACAATTCGAACCATCTGTTGTTACAACAGCCTTATCACCAGTACCATTAAACATTACAAATTGAAGGAAAAAATTACCAGAATTAATTGGTATTTCTATTGGTTGTAAAATTGGTCCAATTGAAGTGGTACCATTTGAATTGATTGTATATTCTTTTAACCCCCATTTACATGCTACGTTACATCCACATTTATTTGTTGTACAACACACATAACCACTAGTTCTCATATCTGTATTACCTTCAATAGCACCATCATAAATTGAATCCATATAAGTAGAAACACCACCTAATGCTGTACAGCATTCTTTATCAATATAAGATGTATTTTTAACACCAATTATTTCATTTTGTTGATTATATAAATTAACATCGAAAACATAAAAACCAGTAATTGGGTCTATTGAATTATCAACCAAATTAGAACATGGTTGAGTTGGTTGATTACCTTTTTGAATACAAACACTTAAAATTTCATCTTCACCTTCACATGGGCAACCACATGGTGTAAAAATAGGTTCTGGTATTGGGTCTGTAATTATTTCAGATTGATAAACAACACAATTTCCAATATCTGTATTATCTTCAGCAACGATATCAACATATGTCGGTCCATTATAATTATTTATAGCACCTAATCCGTAATTTGTAAATATATTTTTTTGACTAGTTAAAGGTTCATCAATAGTAATTGTTACAGCTGAAAAGTTAGGTATAAGTGTTTTAAATTGATTGATATATTTAAAACCACCATCATAAAACCCAACATGTGGGTTATTACCAGCTAATATATCAATCGTAGCACCAGTACCTCCAGTTTCTCTATACCATAAACCATTGTTTTGAAAATACATATCTGGTGTATCTGGTAATGGGTTAGGATATCCATCTTCATCTATTGGATATAACGATAAATCAGTATCTAACCCATTTTTAGTTAAAACATCTAAAAATTTATCGATATCAATTGGTCCATTAGCTCTGTAAATATATTCATTAAATGTTATCAAACCTTTTGGTATACCCATAAAGTTAACTAAAAATTCAATAGATTTTCTAGCACCTTTTGATTTCCAAAGCCATGGAGAATTTAAAATAAGTCTTCTCCATAATTCATTATCTGTTTCAATTGGTGTTAAACCAATTGATTGACCAGAAAACATTGAATCTGAAGTTGATACATAATTATTTAATAAATTATCACCAAGAATTGTTGATGATAATTCCCAACCTAATACTCTGGCTAAATCTTTTAAATATTTATCTGGTAAGTTGTTTTCTTTATTATATGTTACTGTACGTGCAAAAGAAATACCTTCTATAAATTGATTAATATCATCAAAAGACCTACCATATATATTAAGTGTTTTATTAACTTTTTGACCAGTTGTTGTATCTTGATGAGCTTCATCTAAATGTACTGGTGTTGTATCAAACGCAGAGATTGATTCAGATACCAAGAACCTACTCATTAAGTTAGTTTCATTCAAATCGTAATTTGTAGCGATATCTAATAAATTGGTTGCGTATTGAGAATAATCAGTGGTGTCAAAATCAATATTATACCCATCTGAAACTGGCCACGTCAATGATTTAGTTGTATATAAAATAATACCAGTTTCACTTCTAGTTGGATATTCAAATGTTGCTTTATAAATTGGGAATGATTGTCTGTTTAATAAATATTTACCTAACCCAGTCAATTCGTTAAAAAATGTATCTTCAACTATCTTTTTTGGTTTAATATGATAATAAATATTTGAAGAAGATGCACCAGTAAATGGGTTACCTTTTACTTTAAGATAAATATAATCATTAAAATCATAAGTTGAGCCAGTAAAATTTAATATATCATATTCAATATCATCATATAAAATAGCGTAAGAACCATAATTCATAGTCATGTTTCTTAAATCATTAGTTTCATTAAATGTATCTATTATTGTTCCGTTTGTTAAAAAATTTATTTGAAATTGATTAATCAAAAATGTTACATTAATTTTAAATGTTGATTCATCAGATAAAAAATCATATACATAATTTTCATAAGTATTACCAACGTAATCATCACCATCAACACTCACCAATGGTGATGCATATAAAGATGCTGGCCATGTTGTTATGATATCTTCTAACACAATCCTAATGTATTCGGTCATAGAACCAAATAAAGCATAGTTTTTTAATTTTGTTGGGTCTAAATTTAGAAAAGTAGATGTATTATTATTTAAAAGTACTTGGGAATCGATAACACTTAAATCTAAATTTTCTAATGTAATAAAATCAGAAAATTTACCAGTAATATAGTTTTTATCAACTTTAGGGTCCAAGTTAGTGGTAATAGCGAAATTACCCATAGTAAATAATGGTGTACCACCATTACTAGCTAATTGTACACCTACTAAATCTGGACTAAAATTTCTATATTCAATATTACCATTGTATAATGTTTTTTTTGAATACCCAGCTACTTTTATTTTTTTTGCCATCTCTAATTTTAGATTGTTGTAATGTTATTAAATGTTTTAGAAAAATCAATTACATTTCTTTGTTCTCTAACCTCAAATAATGGAACACCAGTAAATTGGTCTTTGATTTCGTATAAATTGAATTGTTTATAAATATCATTGTTGAAGTTGTAGATAGTGTAAATTCCATCTTCAAGACTTTTTGTTTGATTACCAAACAATGCAAATGCTAATGTTTCAACATCATGTTGTACCATTTCAACCTCAATCATTATAGGGTTGAAAAAAGTATTTGTGATAATTACTTGTTGGTTTGGTTGACCGATAAATGGTAACGCATTTGGTTTAACATTTGATGCAGATGCTGGTGATACAGTACAAAAAGTTAAACTAGAATTATCGTTAAAACGATATCTAATTGCTTTTTGATTTGAGTTTGTTAAATTTTGGTTAACTGGTTCAGCTCTATTATTTGAAGTAATTACTCTAAAGAAATTATTAATCTTAGCATCTGTTGTTGAAGAAGTTGTGTTTAAATATTCTATTCTATAACCAACTAAACCATTATTTTCAAATCTACCAGCAAAATTATTTGGTAATGATGAAATATCAAATAAGATACCTTTGATATCTGAAAATGAAGATAATACACCAACATCAACAATACTAGTCCTAATTTCTATTGGTTTAATTATTATTGTATAAAAACCTTTTGTACTAAATTGACCAACTGGTAATTTAAGTGTATACATACCACCAAAAACTTCAAAACCAGTTACATTTGATTGACCTTTATTAGGGTTATCTATCTTCTGTAATACAGAATTTGCATCCAATTTAATTAAATTAGGGTTACCTATTTTATCTCTAGATGGTGTGTAATGGTAGAAAATTTCTACGTCATCTGGTGATATATCTGCTGGTCTTACAATACCATATGTTCCCGTTGCCATATTTTAATTATTTATTTTTTTATTAATGAAATTGACCATGATGTTTATTTCATGGTTATCCATTTTATTTATGTCATCTAAAGATAATAACAAATATCTCATAAGTAAGTACTTGTTATTAAAATATTTTACTTTTTCTGTCATTATTGTTTTGTTATATTGTAATAACCATTACCGTAACTTTCTAAACCTTTAAGATTTTTTATCTCTGACAATCTTAAATGCATATCCATAACAGTTGTTATCCCTCTATCTATAAATACATCGTTTTGAACTTCTGGTGGAGAAATTATTCCAAATAAATATTCTTCTTTGGTCAATGCTGATAATGAAATGTTTGTCTCATTAAAACCCTCACCAATATATCTAATAGTTGTAACTGATTGGGCGACATTTTCTCCATCAATCAAAATTGTTCTACCACCACCAGAAAAATCATTAAATAAAAATCCGTTTACTTGGTTGTTTGTTCCTAAATTAATATCGTTAGGTGTATCAAAAACATATACTTTTGGGTCACCCATCGATTTTATTCTATCAACACCATTTACTGTAAGACCTTCATAATTAGTATAAGATTCAACATTAACGTCAAAACTAGTTCTATATGGGTTATTAATATCATAAGACCTAACGTCTTCTATTCTAGAATCTGTATAAGCTGTAATAACAGCATCAACAAAATTAAAATAACCACCAATATTTTTATCTGGATATCTTAAAACGTTCCATAAATTTTGCTGTGTGTTTACGGTTGTAAAATAAGGGTTTGTTGCACCAGTCATAAATGGAAATTCCAAACCTAAATCATTTAATTTATCAGTCAGTATAGTGTAGTCAACTGGTGTTACTGATTTATCTTTAACTATATAATCAATATCAGTAAACATACCAATATCATCAATATTTTGTGTTAATAAAATATTCAAATAAAAAGTTGTCGCAGTTAATGTCCCCCATTTCTTTGGGTCATTACTACTTCTATCTATACTGTCTTCTAATAATATTTTTCTTTTTATTACTTCCATTACGATGCTTTTATTTCATATAACGTAACTTTACATGTGTTTGAAATGTATGTCACATTGTTAGGTCCAGATGGTGAAACTGGTATTGCATTTCCATTATAAGAATCATCAATTTCATAATAAAAACCAGTTGTTGTTCTAGTTAACTTGAATCTAGTGTATAATTCATGTACTAATTTATCAATTGGTTGTGCTGTATTTTTAACCATTAAATTTACACTTTTACCAGTTTTTGCGTTTCTAAATGCTGCCCTCATATATAAATACTTAGGTACTCCAATATTTAAACTACTTTTATAATCGTATAAATGATATCCTTCAGCAAAACCTCTAGGATTTATCAAAGGGTTTTCAACTACAAAATTAATAGGTATTTGTACTGCTGGTTTAGGTGTCCCAGGTATAGTATTTGGTGGAACTGGTGGTTGTAATAAATCAGAACTATTTAATTCTGAATATAATGTTGTAAAAGAAACTAATCTTTGAGATAAAGGGTTATCAGAATCATAAAAACTTAAATTTAAAAATGTTTTTTTAAATGATTCTTTTCTGAATTTAATATCATCATCAACAAATCCAACATCACCATAAAAACCTTTATAATTACCAGTTGAGTCTAATAAATAAATATCATAAATTATTTTATCAATATGATTACCTAATAAATCCAAAGGTAAAAACCTAACTTTTTCATAATCTATAATTGGGTTAATTGCGTTTTCCACTTCTGTATCAACAAAAACTCTTTCAATTAACTCAGCATTATCAACAGTTTGAAATTCCATGAAAAATGGAACAGTAATTGTAGTTGCTGTTGTTCCAGTATCTATTGTGGTTAAATTTATTTTATATTTATTAGCAAACATCGTCTTCTGAATTAATTGTAAATTTATCTGTTATTCTATCACCAGTTGGGTCAGCTGGGAACTTACCATAATATAAACCCCAAATACCAAATGGGTCTTGTCTTCTAACTGAAAAACAATAGTTATTATACATGTAGTGTGAGTTATTTAGAAATGGATAATCTAATGGTTTAATATCACTTTCATTAAAACCAATATCTAATAAATCTCTCCAAACTATTCTACTATCACCTAAATCTACAGCATAACTAGGTATACCATCCGTGAATTGGTCACCAACTTCTATGTATGATGAAAAATCTCTTATTTTTATAATATGGTGTGGTTCATAACAATAACCTTCATATCTTGGACCCAGTGTTATTGTTTTAGTTTCTGGAGGTGTACCATCTGGGTTTCCAAGTTTTGAAACATAACTCAATGTATTTGGTGTCTCTCTATTTACCGTGTTAAATGAATGTACAACAGTCGCTAATACAGTTTCATTTAATGTATTTACATCATACTCTACCAAATCACCATAAAACTCGTTATTATTAGTAGAATTATTTATACTTACGTTTGTTTCTAAAGCATTATGTGTTGGAAAAATACCGCTGGTTCCATTATGTATTCTATTTATTGATGGAATACCCCTTAAATAAGGAATTGTGTTACTATTAATCAATCTAGAATCATAAGGTGTTTCAATACCAGATGATACATTTGTGAATAAACCATTACTATCTGTTTTTATTATAGTTAAATAAATTTCACTTAATGGTCTACCTAAATTATCAACTAAATCAGTTACATCAATATCTTCATTGAAAACAAATTGAATAATTGAATCATTAAAAAAATTTTCACTAAATCCTACTCTATAAGCTTCATAATCATCATTTTCGATTACTGGTGCTATTTTTGTTTTTATTTTTCTAAACTTTCTAAAATAATATTGACATTCGGTATTATTTACTACTTTTTTTATTCTAGAATTTGCTGATAAAACACCAGTTGATGGTTTATCTATTACAAAATAAAATTCTTTTAAATCACCATTGTCTAATCCAGTTCTAACAACTATGTGGTCACCATCATAACCAGTTGTACCAACAATTCTAACCACATCACCTACATTTAGATTATGTTTACATGAAACACCTATTGCAGTCATATTTCTAGTTGAAACATTTGCTGGTACTCTATTTGTTATTAAAACACCAGAATTAATCATAGTGTGTCCACTATCAATACTGGCTGGATAAGTTATTGTTATTTCCCAATTTTTAACTGGTGTCATTAAATTACCAAAAGGGTTGGAATCTGGTATAAAACTAAAACGTTCTCGTTTAGGTTCCATGTCAATATAGTTACATAATCCAGATTTTGTTTTATCTGGGTCAAAAACACCAAACCAACCATCTTTTTCTTTTAAATTATTTTTTATTGATGCATTATAAGTTAAATCTGTTTCATCATTTAACCCATCTTTAGGGTAAGAAGAATCTAAAAATTCAACAGAATTTAACCATGACCATGTATGTTTATCAGAATATAATGGTTCTGATAAATTAAACAAAGGATTTGATATAGTAGAATTTATCGTACCTAATATTCGGTACGATTTACATCTTTGTCTTTCAATATTAAATCTTTCAGCAACATTAACAATTTTATAAATTTCATTTGTAGGTAATAATCTTTGACTATTTTCAACATTGATTTTTAAGTAAATGTCGTTGTTAACATTTTTAACTGATAATTCCTTGTTTAATATTTGTTTTGTTCTTTCAGTATTCATTTTTATGTTGATTTAATTATAGTACATCCTACACTATCTGTTATTGTTGTGTTAACTGCTGGATTAGGGTAAACACTACAGAAAGCTGATGGATTAGATATATTATTACCAGTCCCACTAGCATAATTAACATTTAAAGCTGATGGTGAACCATTGTAAGGACCTATACCTCCAGATGCTGTAAATTTATAATAACACGTAGTTAAAGTCCCAACAGTAGTATTTGTTCTACTAACTGAACCAACTAATGATTGAACTGGCATGGTTATCGTTGGTAGAGTACCACTAGCTGTACAACCTTTATTATCAGTTATTGTATAAGTTATTGTAACTGGATATGTTGTTGCACCAAATGGAATAGCAGCTAAAACAGCTGCTGGTATATTTTCATTTATTAATTGTTGATTATTAACAATAGTTTCAATAAAAAATGAATTAGTACCAGTTGGACCATAACCATTTATCTTATATTTAAACTCATATGGTTTACGTTCAGAATAAGATGGGCCAGCAACTTCCCAGTGAGTAACATTAAACTTAAACGTTAAAACATTAGGGTTACATTGCATAGCATTATTTATTCCATTAAAATTAACACCTAAAAATGCTGGAGGTAGTCTAATTTCTGATTCATTTATTATAATTTCATTACTGAAACATAATTCATCAACAGATTTAAACTTAAATTTAATTTCCTCACCATTTGTTAATATAGGTGGTAATGTTAGATACACATAAGTTGAGTCGTTAACAAATGGTGTAGTAGATAAGTAATCAACCCAAATCGGACCATTAGAGTCTTCTAAATTATTAAAATTACATGAAACTTTAATATTTGGTATTGGTGGTGTCGCTCCAACTGGTATTGGTGCACCTTCCAATATGTAAAAAGGTAAAATTAAAGCATTAGGGTTACATTGCCTAGCTAAATCTGCCGCACTAGCAATACCAGCAACCATTTTAGGATTTTTACTATCAACTGTAAAGTTTAAAACTGTTGTACTACCATATGAATCCACAACTGTTGCACTATAATTACCTCTAAATAAAGTGTTAGCGTTAAAAACAGTACCAGCATATCCTACTGGTCCAGTAACGTTAAGAGTATAAGGTGAAGCACCACCAGTTAAACCTATTTCGAATTCACCATCTCTACTTTCCCAACATGTTGTTTTAATAATATTATTCATAGTTAAAACAACGGGTGTTGGACCATCAATAAGTAAATTATAAACAGTGATATTAGTTACACCATCACTCAATACTAATATATATCCGAAATGTTCATCTGGTGGTGGAGTACCATCCGAATCTTTATCAACAGATAAACCATTTATTATAAATGGTGATGATACTATTGAACCGTTTGAAACGATTGCTCCGTTGCTTCTATATAATGTATATGTCCATATTCCAGTACCACCACCAATACTATCGATACTTATTTCTCCATCTGCTAGAGTTGCTGATGTACACATTTTTTTAACACTAGCTGAACCATAAAATGGTTCTGGTCCATCAATACTTACTGTTTGAGTAACTACATTACCATTGGCATCTATCACTTCAATATCATATGAACCTTGTGGGCCAGTTATAACCAGTGGAATAGGTTCACCAGTAGCTGGGTCTATTTGAAGAGTTCCATTAGTAACACCGTTAGGTCCACTTATTGTATATGTAAATGGAGCAGTACCAGAAACAACTGTAAAAGTTATACTACCATTTGGGTTAGTGTTTGTTGTTGGAATACTACTTGAAACAATGTTGAATTCTTTTTCAGCAACTGGAATACATTTAGTGAAGAATCTTTGGTTTAATTTATCTAAACCACCTTTACCTGGTAATATGCCAAAATAAAAATAGAATGAATTTTTTGGTTGAGCAAAACTAGAATCACTATTTGGTTGGTAACCTCTAAATTTAACATAATCTTGTCCATTATCATTAGTTGATACAAAATCATAAATATTATAATTATTAATATTAAATTCTGTTGTAAACGAAGTCCCATGATTGAAAGAAGAGACAGTATTAGGTAAATTTTTATTTAAGTCGTAAAATACATCTCTAAATAATTTACCACCATCTTCGTCAATATCAATTTTACCAATATTACCATTTGGGTAAATTAATGTACCGTTATTTGCGAAATTTATCTCATCTAAATCAACACTCATTTCACATATGTGTCTAATATTTAAAACTTGTCTAGAATCTGAATGAACACCTAAACAATCAACTTCAAAAAATAAACCTTTTACGTTACCATCTAAACCAACTTGACCAGTAGTTTCTGTTTTATTATCATCTGTTAATTCTTGTGTATCTGGGGGTAATTTATACGTTGTTGGAATTAATAAAGATTGTACTTTAGGTATACCTTGCCAATCACAATCAAAAACAGAACCTAAACAAACAACATCTGTAGCGAATAGTTTAAATGATACATCATGTTTTGTTGCAGCATAATAAAATTCTTCATTTATTTTTTTACCATCTTTAAAAATATCGATTTTTTTAACTAACCCTTCACGTAATGAAATTTTCTCAGTTGAGTTTTGAGAGTTATCACCAGTTGGGTAACATGAATCAAGTAAATAATTAGTACGACAATCATTATCACCGTTATTGTTTTTATTACCATCAACACCACCTTGTGAAAAATATTGTGGACTACAATCGTATTCACAAAATTTCTCTCTACCTCTCCTTTTTTTCTTATATTTTAATAAGAAACCAAATAAAGTTCCGTTAACCCAATCATTATAAAAATCAAATTGGAATAACCCCATACTTTTAGCCATTTCAAAAGCAACACAATTATCTAAACCAACTAAATCACCAAACCCAACACCATGACCCCAATTATCACCAGGAAAATATTTTGGTGTATCATATGGTTCCATGGCTTTAAATCCATTAGAGCTTTTTAAACAACCAGGTGCAAAGTATGTTTTACTATCGCTAGGACATTCTACTGTTAAACATTTAACGTAAGGTATATCTTGTAAAGTTTCAGCAACTGAACATGTCCATCCAAGTATCCATTTAAACGGTTTAACTTTTAGAATTTTAATGTTAGCAACTTTACATAGAGCATCAAATAATGTTCTTATTATACCTATAATAATATTTACAACAAAAACCATAATATTTATTATAGGTATAATAATAAAATTCATAATATAAATCAAAAAACCTACAATTTTTATAATTAAACAAATAATAAAAAATATAGCTGAAAATGATGTATTTACCTTATTATAAGGAAATGGATTTTTATCACCAGCACATGCATCAACATTTTTAACACCAGTAAAAGCTCTAGTTTTAGAAGTAGATATAGTTTGAAATCTTGGAATAAAGTTACTTACAGTATATATTTTATTCCAATTTAAATTTCTAAAACTAGTTTTTTTAGTTGTTTCATCAAACTTATAATCTATTTCATTTGAATTTCTAGGGTTATTTGGTACCAAATATTTAGCTCTAGTTCTAAGTCTACCTTCACCACCAGTATTATCCATACCAATTTTGAATCTAACACTTGCTCTAGTTGCTATACCTTTATTCGGGTCATCAGAAGGTATTAAATCTCCATTTTCGTCTGTAACCACGTAATCTAAATTCATAGGTATTTGATAAGCCCAAGCACCATCTTCATCAATCAATCTACCACCATCAACATCAAATTGTTCAACACCACCATCAATTGTTTCTCTAAGCATTTCAATAGTTCCTTCACTTGCAACTTGCGAACATAATTCACCTAATTCTTTTCTAGGTCTACATCTTTTATTTACACTGTTTTTATCTTGGTCACCGAATATACTACCAACAAACATAGCAGAAGGTATTACATTGTAATTCATATCAATATCAGCTCTACTGATACCTATTTCACATGTTTCTGCTTCACCCCAGAAAGGTTGTACATTTACAGAATAATTTGTTGATTTAACTTGAACCAATTTATCTAAATTTGTACCACCTTTAAATTTAGTAGGGCTTTCAAAAAATTTAATTGGTGTTCCTTGACTGATTAAATCATAAGGTCTTTGTGAAACAATACCAACATCTGAAATATCAGCATCAACATGTATTGTATGTGTGCCAATTGGTACACCAAATATCATAAAGTCACCAGCAGCATTTGTTGTTGTCGTGTATTTATAATATTTACAATAAACATGAAGTAATTCTTCATTATCTAATATTTCTCTTTTGTTTGGAAAAGTACCAATTGGAGTGAAACAATCATTATTTGTTTCACTATTTTTAGGTAGAAGATTATATCTAATACCATCACTATCTTTGTCAGTAACAACACTGTAAGGGTATAATCCATTGATTGTAGTGTCATTTTTATCTTCATCGTCTATAGGTAAAAACACACTAACTCTGGCATTTGGTAAACCAAATCCACTATTTATTATAACTCTACCTACAATTACACCATAATCTGAACAAAAATTCCTATAAGCGTCTTCTTGTGTTATTTTCATTGATAACACTTCAATGAAATCAAATTCTTGGTCTATTTTAACTTTAAGATATTTATCTGAACCGTTTGGTGTTGTCCTTATTCTTATTGTTTCTGACATATTTATTTTTAATTTTTATCTGTTATATCTTCAACATCTACCATGATAACATCATCTTCTGTTAAGTCATCAAAATCATCATCATCATCATCATCATCATAATAATCATCATTAAATTTTTTAGTAGTAAATCTTTTTAATATATTCACCATATTAACTTCTTTTGTTAATACTATAGTATTAAACATAAAAACTATTATAGCTATGTTTATTATTGGTAACAATAATACACCAATAATGAATCCTATCATTTTTAATGTATAATATCCAATTAATTTAATTTTATCTAAAATTGATGAATCAAAAAAATTAATTTTTTCTGACATATCAAAATTATCATCTGTTTTACAATTACAACCCATTTTATTTTTTTATTAATTTGTTATTTTAACAAATATAATGATTTAATTTTAATAAATAAACCTTACTGTCTAGCTCTAACTAGAATATCTTTATTTGGGTATTTAATTTCAAACATTGTTGTTGGTTCACCAAATAATGTCATATCCGCTATATCTATTTGTCTAGTATCCTCAACTAAATAAGGTTGTGAAATTTCATTAACACTATATTTACCGCCACCTACTTTATTGAATATTCTAATCTCGATAATGTTTAAAACACCCCCAATATTATTTATAATTTCACTAAGTGGTGAAAGATAGATATTCTCACCCATTTCATATTTATTTACATCGAAGTATTTTTTAACTTCACTGATAACTTGTGACATAACTTGTGATTGAGCTACTTGTTTATCAATAAATAAATCTATCTCTAAAGATAGGTTAACTATTCTACCATCAGTTATTTGAACATAATCATTTAACATTCTATAATCAGATAAATAATTACTCATATTTTCTTTTAGAGTAGTCGTTGATTGGTTTGTTAATAATCCATTAGAATCTAAACTTAAAACATATACTTTAATTTTGTTTTGTTCTTCAAAAACACCATTTCTAAAAGGAGCACCAAATTTACCAGGAATCTGAGCAATTTTTGTTTGATAATCTTTTATTGTTACTGCTCTGTTTTGTGATGCAAAATTATATTTAACCATATTTCTTATTTCTTCAATACTAGGTGCATTTTTACCACCTATGGCTGGAAATAGATTATTTACTTTTAAAGATTTTTTAACATTTTGATTTATCGTTGAATCGGCACCATTAACAGTCATATTTACAATTCCAACACCTTTAATAACATTTGGACCTAGATTTGAATCACCACCACCACCAACTTTATATTTTATAAACATGGTTGTATTTGGTGTTGGTACAACACCTAAAGATAAATTATTTATAAAATTACCTATTTGTTTAACCAATGCTGGGTTAGTGTCAAAATCACAAAGACTATTAATATCTTGAGTTCCAGCACCAAAAGTTATCTTAGTAAATCCTAAATCTGTATATTCTCTTATAAATCTTTTAGGTACACTTATCCATTTACCTGGTTTTATACCAGAATTATCACTAACACGTGTATTATCTTCAATGAAACTTTATCTTCAGCTAAAGCATCTACTTCATACCATCTATTATCTTTATTTAAAAAATCACTAAATGTTGGTGTTGTTTGATAATTTGTCCCATCTAATGTTATAATTGAATCGATAACCAATACATCGTTATCTGGTAAAATTACTTCTAAGAATGGTCTAGAATCACTTGTGTTTATAACTCTTTTTAATATTTTACTATATCCATTTGTTACAATTTCTCTTTTAGTTATAGTATAGTTTATAAGTGTTCCGTTTCCATTGAAATTGGGGATAATTAAACGATTTGGAATACCACTAACTGTAAATGGGTTAGAAAAATCAACATCATTATCTAATTCGAATAGTTTACCAGCACCAGATACTTGTGAACCAGCTCTAATTATTGGTGCATATGAAATATCAAATGTATCACCGAATACTGGGAGAGTTACAGATAAATCAACAATAGTTGCACTTGCTCTTTTACCTGGAATTTTTAACCCAAGTGTTCTAGCAATAGAGAGAATTGATTTTCTTTCTTGGGCATAATCTATTTGTGTTTCCGCAAACATTCTATCTGTATTGAAAGATAACATATCCCCGACAGCAGCGTTTAACTCTAAAAGCATCATACCTACTGACGCATCATTAAAATCACCAAAAATATCTGGGTAATATTGTCTAACATAATTAACTAAATCTGTTCTTATGTTAGCGAAATCTCTAGATGTATAATTTACATTTGCCATATTTTTATAATTTTATTACTATTAATTCTGATGAAGAAAAAACATCATCAGTTATTGTGTAACTTATAGTTACAACTGCTGCATATTCACTTTCTGGTGAAGCAGCTATTATTATATCATCTAATTTTAAATTAGGTAAAAATCTTTTAACTACAGTTCTAATTTCATCTTTGATACCTTCTTCTGTTAATGCATCATTAGGTTCAAATATAAATCTTAATAAATCGGTACCGAAATCTGGGTTATATAACCTTTGACCTCTTCTAGTTAAAATTAAATGTAATAAATCAGCTTTTATTGCTTGATTGTCTTGTTCTGTTAAATCTAAAAAAAACCCTTTACTACTGTCTTTAAAGGGGTAGTTTATATTTATATATTTTCCGTTTGCCATAACTTTATTTATTAGATAAATATAATAGTAAAAGATTTTTATAAGTAAATATGGGAAATAAAAAAGGGACTATGTAGTCCCTTTTTTTTTTATTTTATTTTTGAATTAAACTGAACACCCAAAACATTCAAATTGACTGTCTTTTGGTTTTTCAACATTTTGTGTAATATGGTTAGATGCTAATTTAGAATTTGCCTCTAATTTTGATTTAGTTCTAGTGTAGTAAACACCAGTTTTTAAACCACCTTTCCACGCATACATAAGTGCACTAGCAATCTTACCATATTTAGCATCAGAGTGATACAAGTTCAAAGACTGTGATTGGTCAACAAATTTGTTTCTTATGATTGCTAAATCTAACAATACTCTTTGAGGTATCTCCCAAACATCTTTGTATCTATATCTAACGTCTTCTGGTATTTCAACAATATTTTGAACACTACCTTGGTTAGCGATTAATTTATCGATAACTTCTGGTGTCCATAAGTTCAATGAAATTAATTCATTTACCAAATATTTGTTTACAACCAAAAATTCTCCTTGACCAACTCTTCTTGTGAATAAGTTAGCAGTTGCTGGCTCAAATGATTCGAATACACTCAATAAGATAGCAGAAGATGCTGTTGGCATAAATCCTAAACCTAAACTGTTAAGCATTGGGATTGGTTGTCCTTCTGGAAGTGGTGACCATCCTTCAATATAAGTTTCACCTTTTGAATATGGACTACCTTCCCATGATGGGTAATTTTCACCTTTTTCAATAGCTAATCTCATTGATTCCTCAACAAATGCTTTATACATTGTTTCAGTGATA
>Ga0114918_10002563_pt1 | contig 16229 bp, 19 predicted proteins | sample LantaG_FD_87015 | JGI IMG/M metagenome (GOLD analysis project Ga0114918, IMG submission 87015) | Deep subsurface microbial communities from Baltic Sea to uncover new lineages of life (NeLLi) - Landsort_02402 metaG | ecosystem: Environmental > Aquatic > Marine > Oceanic > Sediment | place...
CCTTGACTTTATCTCCTTGCATTTCTGGCATCATAAAATCCACAAAAACAAAATCTGGAGGTGTTGAATTTTTAATCGAATCAATTGCCAGTAGGGGAGAAGAGAAAGTTTTAACATTTTTTTGTCCAATATGTAAAAGCATGCATTCAGTCATAACACAAGTACTAGTATCATCATCAATAACATAAATACATTTTTTATGATGTTGCATAATTAAGGTTTCCTCTCACTCTAATTATGCTAAAAGTATTCAAGTTTCTTCAGAATTAGGATCATTCTCCTCTTCTGTTGGCTTAATGATAATACTTGGATCTAATAACTGAATCGACTCAAGAACCCACTTAATAGCATCAGGATTTCCACACTCTACAGGAACCTCAATCATTTCTAACTTCCATTGATTTGCCATTCGATAAATTATAGAATCTATTATAAATTGAAACCATGGATTTATCGTTCTTGTTCCGTTTGACTGTAGCGGCTGTCTACCCCATGGAATATGAATAATAACATCATACTTTTCTACTTCAGCCCTACAATCTTCTATAAATGAAGCCATGTCGAAATCTATTTGAGATTGCATACCCTGAATACAATAAGCGGCTAAATCAATCCAAGACCGATCTGTAACAAAATCACTATGTTTTGCCTCATTTTCTTGTTTAAACTGAAATAAACGCCGTTGTCTATAATTGGTCGCAAGGAATTCCTCAACTGTTTGGTCTGTTCCGTATCGAAATCCCTCTTCTTTTAAAATTGTTTTGGCCAAATTGGTCAGAGGTACATGCCCTATTGCTTCTGCTACTCGTATTGCTATTGTAGTACGTCCTGTACCTGCCGAACCAGCTAACGCTATTTTCATGTCGATCTCCATAGAATTTAAGTCAATAATTTCGACAATATCAACTATATTATACCCACATCTATTCATTTTTAACGATTTTATGATTTATTTTATAATTTACTCTCTATGTAACGAACAAAATATTGAAAACCTAAGAGAGGGTATAATGTATGTATAAGCAATATGTTACAAACATGATTGCGTCTTCAGATGCGGATATTGAATTTCAAAGAGTACCAATGACCGGTCGCCTTACTCTCCTAAAGGGTGACGGTGGCTTTTTAATGTTAGAGATTCCGCAAGACTTTGTTGATCAAGTTTTCAATGCCATAGACGAAGAGGGCATTGAAAAACCAGATCATCGAGCACACATCTCTGTCATGTCTGGCGAAGAACTTTCCAAAATTGAAAATGTAAAAGAAGTTGGCCAAGAAATTTCATTCAATATCGGTCCATTAATGTCTGTTGATCCTGAGGGTTGGGATGAGATGGAAAAAGTTTGGTTCATTCAGTGTGATGCGCCAGAACTAAAAGAATTAAGAAAAAAGTACGGACTTACACCACTAATAAAGAACGATCACGAATTTCACATTACAGTTGCAGTAAAGCCAAGGAGTTGTACGAAATGGAATTTACATCAAAAGAGGCAGCAGTACAACATCTAAGTGATATTTTAAACACTAGAGTTATAATAGCTGCAGATGATAAAATTAAAGATAAAATAGTTTCTTTCTTGATTAAAAACAAAAATCCAAATGATGATACGGTTCATAAATTTGCCGAAGAATTACAAATGGATGTGCACAAATTAGAATCGAAAATTTATGAGCTTGCGACAAATTATGCGGTACTTTTAAATAGTGGAAGAGCAAAAGAAAACAATTTAACAAAAGACAAAGTAGATCCAAAAGAATTACAAATGGGAATAGAGGTAGAAAAAGAACATACTTCAGATATAAATTTGGCTGAAAAAGTAGCATTAGATCATCTTTCTGAAATTCCAAATTACTATACTCTTTTGAAAGCTATGGAAGAAACTGTTGGGATAAAAGAGTAGCATAAAAAGGGGTTTTGTATGTCTATGTCCCAGTGCACAACATTTGTTATTAATGAAGGAAAAGAAGAGATTAAAGTTTTTTGGGATTTAACAAATGGTGAAATTGCAATCTCGAGGGAAAAACTTCCAACCCTTGATGGATCCTTAGAAGCTGAACACAATTGTTCGAGCAAAGAGTGTGAGTGCGAAAAACACAACAAACACACATTTTATTTCAGAAGCAAAGATCTTAGTGCTAAGGAATCTATGGAGTTAGCTCAAGTCATTCAAAGAGCATTTTTTATGTTATTAGGACTGAAAAGTAAAGAAGAAATAAGAGAAGCATTGGGGTCTGTCGCTTTTGCTGAAGATTCTGATGATGAAGAAGATTATGATGAAGATTAATAAAATATTTACATAAAAAATAAACCTATATCCTATATAAGTTTATAAAAATTTACGACAAGAGATGTGTATTAAAACAATACACATCTCTTTTTCTTTGATATTTGCAGTCTATAGTATAAGAAAAAAGAAAATACAAGAATAGGAATTAAAGATATGAACACACACATCCAAATTCCAATTTTATTTGATCTAGATGTTATAAGAGCAAACAAAATTGTAACCTCTCAAAACAAAATGGTTTCCTTTAAAATAGAGAAAGAAGGAGAAAGAGAACGAGCGATTTCTGGATGGATGATGATTGCATATATTGACGGTAGACCCTTAGAATGTGCTCTGTGCAAAAACGGAAAAGATGGGTGGGCAGAAATAGTTGGACCAAATGCTAATACAGAAATAGTAAAAGGAGATATTAAAACCTATCTCTGCATTCCATCAAAAGACAAAGATTTAAAAGTAAGTGTTTCTATTACAGATACAGAAATAAATAACGAATAAAAGGTTTATTAAAAATGAAAATTCTCAGTTGTAGTTATTTGTGGTGGGTTCCATTAACAGTTTTATATTATTTTATTTATACATGGTTATCGAAACAAAACAATGTATGTGGTGGCAAGTGGTTAATTATTATGTTTCTATTTGGAGCCTTTGCACCTATGTGGCTTATTGTAAGTCGCATATCAAAAAACCTTTTATTTGATGGAATGTTGTTCGATAATATTATGTTTTTAACTTACGTGTTCGCAATGATTTATTTAGATTCTGCTAAAAACTTGTCATCTTATCAGTGGTTTGGGCTTACCTTAATTGTTTTAGGATCCGTAATTATGAGGTCTACATAAAATGTCTAGCGAAAGCCAAAAAAGAGTAGACGAAAGAATCGAAACAGTCCATGATTATTGGATAGATCCAGACAGTCGTGAGATTTGGATTCATAGTGTGGATGTAAGTAGCTCCGAGGGTGAATGGGATGAGCCAGGAGTAGAATATAATATGGCGGTAAAGGTTATCAAAAACCTTCATTATCTTCGCAAACAATCTTCTAGAGCAGGAGTTACCATTCATCTGCATACATGTGGTGGCGTATGGGAAGAAGGAATGGCGATCTATGACACTATTAGATTAATGCCATATCCTGTAACCATTATAAGTTATACTCACGCAAGAAGCATGTCCTCGATTATTCTTCAAGCGGCAGCAGGACCTGATGATACTCGATTGCTTTTACCAAGTAGTCATTTCATGTTTCATTGGGGAACTTTTCATACCGGAGGCCACACAAAAGCAGTATACAGCGAAGTTGATTTTTGTAAAAAATATGACGAAATGATGTTGGACATATATGTTGATTGCCTAAGAACAGGAAAAAAATTTAAAGGAGTTGAAGAAAGTCGAATAAGAAAAGAACTAGAAAACAAAATGAATAATAAAATAGATGTGTATTTAACGGCAGAAGAGGCTGTAGAATGGGGTTTTGCGGATGGAATAATAGATTCATGGCCCAGTTATTGCCGATGGCGCAAATTTAAAAAAAGTGAATGATTTTTCTACTATTATATAAACATTTTCACAAGGACTTAAAAAATGTCTTCCGAAAAAGAAAAAGTTATTAGTTTTTATAGAGAAGGTGGCCCCGCGATTGGTGACATTCTTTATTGGGACGGTACTGATTGGGTTAGTTTGCCTGCAGGAACCAGTGGTCAAATTTTAGCAGTTGGGTCTTCTGGAATCCCAGAATGGCAAGACCCTCCTGTCGCTTAATATTAAGGAAACAATATCATGAGCATTCGAAAAATTGCTATTGCACAAGTTCTTATTGCTGAAGGCAGGGCCGTCAGATTCATTAATGAAGATGATGATGGATATCATTATAAAGCAAACGGACTTGCTGTAAGAGTAAAACCAGGAGGAACCGTTGCTATAAAAGAGGGCGAAGATTGGAAAACTCTTGATGTTGGAGTTCCTCAAGATATTGTAGACCTCCAAGATATAAGTATGGATGATTTTCACACCTCTTTGTCTGGTTGGATGGCTGATAGTCGAAAATTCAAAGAAGAAACCTAACTTTTACCCAAAAAGCATCAAAAAAGAGCAAAGACCCACAAAATGGGTCTTTGTTTTTGATTTGACCCATTATAATATATGAAGCTTACTTACGAAAGGAAAATACTATGTGGGTTGTCAGTGGATGTCCTGGTAGTGGAACAAATTTAATGATGAGTTTGCTCAATTATGCATTTGGGAATGACAGAATCTTAGGGAAAAAATTTCCGCAAGAAGAGCTTATAGAGGAAATGCACACAAAGCAGAAAAACGAAACCGATTATGAATTTGAGACTAGAAAGTATATTTTAAAAAAGACAAATGATGAAGAAAAAATCCAAAAAGAATTGGATCACATTCTCAAAACAAAACCAAACGGGTTGTGGGAAACACCATATTTAAACAATGGGATTCGATTTAATTTTTTTGATTCAGACTTGTTAGAAAACAGTGCTACAGAATCAAAAAAAATTATCTGCAAAGTTACACCACAAGGACTACTTCAATCTAATCCAAAATATATTGATAAAATTATATATATGATTAGACGGCCAGAGGATATTTATAGATCCAATCAGTCTACTGATAAAGATACTATTATTTTAGATAAAAAAGAAATCAAATCCAGCGTTCCAGAAACATTTATTTATGCATCAACAACAGCCTCTCGCTGGCTTATGAAATACCCAGAAATCCCAGTTCTTTATGTTTACTTTGATGATCTTATTTTAAATCCGGTAGGTACTTTAGAAAGTGTTGGGGCGTTTTTTGATTCCGTATGTGCTTGGCCTATCGATCAGATCAGATCAAATGCAAATAGCGATTTAGTTGATTCTGAAATTATTGAAGCAGAGGGTGTTTGGAAGGATGCTTTGTTTATTTACGATAAATTCATAAGCAAAGAGTACAAAGACATTATTGAATATGTACAAAACCCAAAGAATGAAATTCACAGGAAAAATAGAAGATGGATGTGCTGTCGCATAGACCAACCAGTAAATGAAGAGTTTTGTCTTAATTGCACGACCAAACTCTCAGTACGAAAAAACCTTATGCAAATAGCGGAACAGAAAGAAATCGAATGGAAGGATGAGCCGTGTGTTTTTGAGTGTGCGTATAACCTAGACGGAGAACTTAAAACGATTAAACAAAGTATTATCAACAATTCGTGGAGTACAGTTGTTTTTGATGAAGAAAACAACGTACTCCGAATTGATGATTTTATAATGTCTATAAGTGATTTAAGAGAAATGCTGGATCTTAAATAGTAATAGTGTTTTCGGGAATAGCCACAACTTCATGACCAGCTTCTAAATCTCGGACCATTGTTTCGTAAAGTTTTCCTTCGTATTTCACTTTTACGATTTCATCACCACGCAACCTGAATCTTCGCCCATCACAAAACTCTATGATTTTAGTAGTTTGTTCTATTAGACCTAAAGAGTCAGAAATAATAGAAATGGTTCTAAGGCCAAGTATGTCATATTTTACTAAACCGATTTCTTGAAGTTCTTTTAAAGCAAGACCTTCTGTCCAACAGGCTACAATCTCTGGGTCGGTATCTCTTCCGATTATTCTAAGAGGAATCCAAGACGGCAAATCAACAGAAGACACGATCATACCTGCAGGATGCTTCCCAATATTGCGAATTTGTCCTCTTAGTAATTTACAAGCATCATTCATATATGGATGAGAATTCATAAGACCACGCAACGTAGGATCTCTTTCTAAAAGAGAATCCCACTCCAGCTTATCTAAAGCATCACCCTCAGAGTCATCATCATTTTCATCAACATATTTGACAGCTAAACCTTTAGTAATTTGATTCAAAAAAATTGGATCTACACAAAATACTCTACCAACATCTTTTAACGCTGTTTTCGTCCATATAAGTTGATAAGACCCGACACTGCATACATGGTTTTCGCCAAAAAGACTAACCATACCATCTTTTACTTTTTGTCGATACCTTGGGTCTACATCAAAATCAATATCTGGTGGGTCGGATCTTTCTTCATCTAAGAATCTTTCAAACAAAAGTCCGTGCGTGATTGGATCAAGTTTTGTGATTTCTAAGCAATAAGAGATAAGGCTTCCTGAAGCCGAACCACGGCCAGGACCATAATATATTTTATTCTCTTTACAGAAATTGATGATTTTACGAAATATCAAAAAATAATCTGCAAAATCAAGTTTTTTGATAACAGAAAGCTCATGACTCAATCGGGCTTCGTATTCTGTTTTATCCGCCAATCCAAATCTATTCATTCCCTTTCTGCATAGCTTTTCTAGTGTTCCGTTTGAATCGTCGGATATCTTTGGTAGCTTGATCGATGTGTCTATTTCAAAATGCTCGATAGATCTAACCAAACTTCTAGTATCTCTAATCGCCTTCCAAAAAACATCTTCTGTAAAGGTGTCGTCTTCGTGACCATGCATTCTTTCCCAAGTTTCATACAAATCATCAAGTGTTTTAAAATAAAAATCTTTACCCTCAAACTCCCATACCGCATCTTCTTTTAGGCTTTTATCCAAAGAGCCCTCGCCTTTCGACACTTTGTCTATATTTTCGTCAAAAATTCGAATGCACTCTTTGTAATTGTTTTCTTCTAGAAATGATCTGCCATGCGCCAAAGACTCTTTTATAATTTCTTTCTTGTCTTCTCTTTCGTTTTCCTCTTTCCATTCATTTGTCTTAGAATTGGTACTTAAACCTAAAGCTTCTAGCTTCGGTTTCATAAATTTAGCAGCTAACGCAAACGCTTTATCAACCATTGTTTTACTATCTCGAAGCATCAGCAATATATCGTGAACTTTAGAGTCTTCTTGTCTTAAATAGTGTACATCTGTTGTGATTACATATTTGGCACTTACCCATTGCCCGAAAGAAATAAGTTTTCGATTAATATCTATTTGTTTATCCCAATCAATCAAATTAAGCTCGATATAATAATCATCAAAAGCTTCTTTGTAATAGTCGTATTTTTCTTTTGCTTTAATTAGGCGATTTTCCCAAGACAAAGACTCATCACAAAGAATTTGAGGAATTTCTCCTGCTCCGCCATCTGTAGATGTACCAATAATTCCTTTGCCGTGCTTCATTAAATAATCAGCATCTGTACGAGGACTATAATAAAACCCATTTAGTTCTGCATCATTTTGAATTTGAATGATGTTAAACCAACCCTCAACTGTTCGTGCCAATAAAATCTGATGATTATTTTTTCGATAATTTGTCTTCATTTCATCGGTCATATCTTTGAAATTTTCTTTTGGCAAATTTCGATATTTATTTGTATAGGCTTCAACTCCATATATAGGTTTCATTCCCAACTTTTTAGATAAAACGTGTTGCTTTACCCAACCACCAAGAGATCCATGATTTGTTGCGGTTAGGTACGTCCACCCTCTTTCCATCATTAGTTCTGTTCGTTGTTGCGCTGTACTCAATCCATCTCGTAAACTGTATTCATCATGCAAGTGAAGGTGAGGAAAATCAGAAAGAGCCATTCTCTCAATTTTTTTATATGTATCGTCGTCGATTTCGTCATCAATTTTTACGAAGGGAATGGGAGCGCCGTTAAGGTCTGGGATTTCACAATGAGCAAATATTGCCATTTGAGGATTTACTAATTTCAACTCTTCTTCGAGAATTTTAATCCAATTTTCATGTTCTTTGATTGATACAAATATACATTGTTCTTTGTCGAGGTCAAGTCTTTCGAGTGTGTAATCTTTGTATTCATCTGATGGCTCTGATCCTGTAACTACTGCAAACATATAAGACTTACGTTTAGGATCAATCATTTCAATATCAGGAAAATCTAAGTATACAGGCATAACATCCTCCTTCTGCTAACATACTATTTTAACTGTGCTTTTTTGAATTGTGCATATTTCTTTATATACTAGTAATATACGAAGGAAAAATTTAACATATCCATAACCTACGGATCAATTTAAAACTCAAGGAGAAAGAAAATGAACCTTTCTAAATTACAATTGAAGTTTCTCACAAAGACTCTTCCAAAAATGAGATTTAGTACAGTTATTCGTTGGGCTATGGAAGATGGCGCAGATCCAGTAGGGTATCTGAGTATTAGAAAAGCTGGCCAGAGAATCGTCCTTGCAGCTAAAGAAAATGATGACGAAGAAGCAATAAGCATTATAGACCAAGAGTATGGAGAGATCGATAGAGAAGAAAAGAAAATTCTCAAAGAAATCAAAAAAAGTATAAGGGAAAAGAAAGAGAGGGGAGAAGAGTTAAACGATGAAGAAAAAAGTGTAGACGAAGAAGCAAACGAAAAGAAAGAATTACGAAAATTTCAAGAAGGTAGTGATCATATTATACCTGATGTACTCAATATGATTAAGGAAAGAATTAACTCTAAATACGAGCCAGATGCAAGAGCTCGTTTAGATAAATCTATTCAAAGCAATCCAAACAAAGACAGAATTATGCAAGACTTAAGCAGCAACAAATTTATTAAAGATGGATCGTATGCTTCAATTAAAAATGACATAAAAAGCTTTGCTAAAGATATGGACATGAAGCAAGAGTCCATGGATCTTGCAAGCGTATGGGTTTCTTTGTTAAGAATGAAGGCAGGATACGACGACAAAGCAATTAGTGATAAAATTACTTACTTAGCAGATAGAAAGTTATCCTCTGACTTAATAAAAAGTGGTTTAGGAATTACCACGAAAGAAGATGGATATAATGAAATGGCCAAAGTACTAATGATGGGTAGAAAACTATCAAATCAGGGGAATCTTCTAGAAGAAATAGAAAAAGCATTCTCAAAAGAAGGTCAATATATTGGAGCAGATACAATTAAGTTTAAAATAAATCAATTGCTTACTTCTTTTGCATCTAGTGCTTTTGACGAATTTAAAAGAGAACAGAAAAGATCACCAAGGAAAGTTCCAATTGATAAAGAAATTGAAACAGATGGAGGTTCTAGCTCTTTACACGAAACAATAGGAGATCCATCAGCAGGATCAAGCGAACTATCTAACAAAGAAAAACACGAAGTTATTGGTGCTCTTATTGCGGCAAAAGATGAAGCGTTGCTAGCTTTTAAATCAAAAGCTAAAGATGACCAGCAATATCAAAATGTAGTTTTCGCAATTGAAGATGCTGCCGATAGTGGAAGTTACCCTGCTGGATCTGATAAGCAATTTACAAAACTTAAAAACGAATGGGAGAAAAGAGGTATTTTAACAAAAGAGCAATGGAGAACCGATGTAAAAAATCCCATTCAGGTAGGCATTGCTAATGATATTGACAGAATTATGCAGCAAAAGGTCGGGCCAGACTATGCAGCCATAATAAGAAGATCCTCGAGCTTAAGCCACCAACTGTTACTTCGTGCAGTATCGAGTGATAAAATAATTCTGGCCAGTAAAGTGTCTTCAATCAATTTCGATCAAAATGAAGGTAATGCAAAAGTGTTTGAAATTGGAAGGCCTCAATTTGCTCATGAGTTATATTGGAAAATTGAGGACAATAAGGTTCGTATAGCTGAAGTGAATGATATTGATGAAGATCACATTAATGATGCATATCAAGCAGCATTTGAAGCAATTCAGCAGGAAGTTTTAATCAACAATCTCGAATCTTTCAGTGAGAACATATCTCCTCGAAATTAAAAAGAAATACAAATTAAAAAAGCCCTGATGCTTTAAGAGCCAGGGCTTTTTTCTTGCTTGTTTATTGAATCTAAAGACTGAAGAATCGATATTACTTTGTTTCGAATATTGTTCAAACTACGGGGTGGAGATCTTTCTTTTGATTTCTGAGCCAAAGACTGGACGTTTGATTCAACACACTCAAGATATAAGTCTATTGATCTTAACTCTTTAGAGAACAGAATGTCTCCATTTTCCCACAATTCGAATACGTTGTCATTCATTTGTTGTCCTTTCTATCAAGATGTTCTTTCTGGCTATATAGTCCGTTAAAACCTAAAAATTACAGAATAAAGTTGAAATTTTATAAATATGTAGATATCATATGTTTATATCAAAAAATAACGAGGGGTATGGTGTGATTCATCGAATTTGGAGCTGGATAAGGGGGCATGAAACCGTTGATCTTAACATTTGCATAGAAATAAAAGAATTAGATAAATTGGTTTCAGTTATTTCTAAATTACAGAATAAACCAGTTATAATAAGTAATGAAAGTAGCAAATTTGACAAAGTACAACAATTAGATCAAAACATAGCACCAAAACAGTCATCAATAAAAGAAAGAAAAAAGCTTGAAGATGATCCTTTGTGCGCAAAAGATGTGGCTGAAATTTTTTCTGCAGATGGGATTAAAAAAGCAATTGATAAAACAGGCAAAGACGTAGTTTCTCATTCTCATGGGGAAAACATAGATAGTCAAATTTCGTCTCTCAAACGATTTGGTTCGATTAAAGAAAAGGAACATAAAAATGAGTGAAGATAAAAAGATCGAAGAAGTGCAGGACATTTCTGATGAAATTCTAAAGGCAAAAAAAGAAGAGTCACCTAAAATTCAAAGAAAAGCAGCAGATCCAGCAAAGCCGGGTGTTGGTCTGGATGTTGGAACCGCCTTTATTGTTGGGTCTAGACAGTTTGGAAATAAAGTTGAATTCAGATCTATTCGAAATGCATATTACGGAATGTCACCAAATCCTGTTATGCAAAAATTATTAACAGACGCAAGCAAAAGAGATGATGACGAAGAAAACGATCATGGAGGTACCGGATATTTAGAAATGAATGGTGAAATTATTGTTATTGGAGAAAAAGCCCTAGCATATGCGGCAAGTAATCATGGAAACACAAGACGACCAATGAAAAAAGGAGTTTTGAGTCCTGACGAAAACGCCGAATCTATTATGTCTATATTAATCGAAAAGGCTTTGGGGAAACCTTGTAGCGACAAAGAAATGTGTCGGTTCTCAGTTCCAGCAGAACCGTTTGATGATGAAGATATTGATATCATCTTTCATGAGGGTATGATGACTGCAATTCTAGAAGATCTTGGTTATAGAGCCAAAGCTATTAATGAAGGTGAGGCTGTATGCTATAGTGAGTTGTCTTCTGATGAAGATAGACTTACTGGTGGTTCTTTTTCTTTAGGCGGTGGACAATCAAATGGATGTATTATTTTTGAGGGTCGCCCAATTATTTCTTTCAGTATTGCAAGAGGCGGAGATTGGATTGACGAAAAGAGTTTCAAACATGCAAGAATGCAAAGTGCCACAGAGATGACTTATTTCAAAGAGAACAACGCAGTGGATTTAATGAACCCTAAAGGGACAAGCGGAGATGATCGTGCCGCTTCTGCATTGGCTATGTATTATAAATATCACATCAGATCTTTGGTAGAAGCTGTTGCTGAGTTGCTGTCTCAAGAAAAAGTAGTACCAACATTCAGCAAGCCCATCAAGTGGGTTGTAGCTGGAGGTACATCTAAAGCTGTAAATTGTGTTCAAATCATCAAAGAAGAATTTGCTCGTCAAAAACTTCCTTTTGTTATTGGAGATGTTGTTTCAGCAGAAAATCCAATGGCGGCAGTAGCTAACGGTTGTTTGATTGCCGCTAGACTTGACGAAGAAGGATAAAAATGTCTGAAAAAAATAGTTATGATGAAGATATTTCTATAGAACTATCTAATTATACAGAGCCGACCCTAGAGTCGGCTCTTATGATTCGTAGACGATTAAACGAAGAAACAGAAAAGGAATTTAACGGAAGCGCCTTTCTCAAACAATACCCCAAACCAAGAAAATTAGATATTGGCTGCGGATCTGTTGTGGAATCTGGATGGATTCGTCTAGATTGTTGTGAAAGGTTTAAACCTCATTTGTTAATGGATGCTCATAATCTTCTTATTCCAGACGAAAGCATCTCTATTGCTAGAATGAATTACGTTCTCGGTTATACAATCAATCCTGAGAAAGTTTTATCTGAAATCTGGAGAGTTCTTATTCCCAATGGCACCTTAAGAATGACTAATGGGGCTCCAGCTTCTGATATTCAATTAATGCCAGGAATAAAGCATTCATTCCCAAAGGAGTTTTGGCTAGATGTTACAGGAAAAAACCAATTTCTTTATATTCCAGAAAAAGAGAAACGGGGCTCATGGATTCTAGAAGAAGAAACGTACGACTGGTCTCAAACTGCAACAAAACTAGCAAGCAAACTAAAGTTGTCTAGAGAAATGGTTATTCAAACATTTAGAAATGTTGCTAGCAATCAGCACATTACTCTTAGAAAAAAGCGATAAATGTAGTTGACTACGGTGCAATAATACCCATTTTTCCTCCAGAAACGCCAGGAACTACTATTTTATTCTTGTTGGCAGCTTCCGCTTCTTTTTGCCTCAACTCCACTTCTTCTTTCATTTTCTGATTCGCTTTCTCTAGTGCTTTGTCGCAAGCCGAAGCAAAGTTATTCACGGCCTGTTTTGCGTTTGTGGCGGACTCGATCATAAAAGTAAATGGAATGATCTTTCCTCCCATATCAATAGGAGTTTTTCCTACAAAAAGCTTTTGTTTGCTTTTATTAATAGAAACCTTTCCAGAGTTAGAAATATCAATTGGTGTCAAGACATCTATCGATATTTCTAGACCATTTGTAATAAGTTCTTGCTTAAAGAACTGCATTTCCTCTTTTACTTCCTCTTTTACTTCCTCTTTTACTTCCTCTTTTACTTCTGACATGTTTTCTCCCTAGTTTCCAGTAGCCTCATGAACAATCTTATAAAACAATTTCAATTTAATGGCTTCCCAAATAGATGTTTTAACTGAATCTGGAGAATCATGAAGAGATAAGATTCCTAAAGGAACCGACGCTCCTGCAGATCCAAGCTTTCCTCCAGCACAATTTTTTCCAAACACAGTTTGTGCGAACGAATTAACGTCTAACGATGTATTATGAGATCGAATGCTGGCAATAATATTGTTGCCAACTACACCAAAAACTACAGCGGTTTCTATACCCTCCATTCTTACAATTTTATCAGATAACATAGGGATGGCGTCTCTTCGATTAGGGGTAGTAATTCCTATGCACCCAACAAAGCAAGATCCATCTATTCGTTGATTTACATATTCTTCGTTTACATCAACTTTGTTTAGTTCTTTTTCTAGCTCAAAAAAGTAACTAGGAAGAGGATAGTCAATAATACTAGCCAATTTTTTTCGATTGATTAAGTGACTTATTCCTTTAAACGCCTCGAAATCTCTATCTGTTGTGTTTTCTGAAATTAGTTCCTGTGTATCTGTACGAATACCTGTAAAAAGAGCTGTAGCTATATCCTCATCCATTTCATCTTCGATTTCAATACCTAAGTACCGAATTAACTCCCAAATTAAAGTACATGTAGATCCCAACGAAACAATATTTGTTAGAAGAGCTTTGCTCGAAGCTCGGTGATGATCAAATACGATATCGATATTTTCTTTACAAGGACAATTACTCTCAGTACAATCGACAGCTATTCTTTTTACAAAATCTTCTGGAACATATTCTTCAAATTTGGATAACCTTAAATCTAAAATATTCACCATTGTTTTGTTTTGGGGATGACTAATATCTCCACGATAAAATAATTTTGATTGCAATTTAAATTTCTTATTTAAAATCCACTGAAGAGCACTAGCCGATCCCATAGCATCAGGGTCAGGAGTGTCATGCATAAAAATAGCAACCTTATCTTTCGTTGAATCTAAATCACGAAATGACTCAATAAACAAATCTTCAAAATTCCTATCGTCTATAGATTCTATTTCTTCGTTCATAGGATCTTCTTTTTCGTTTTTAATATCAGATGTCATAGCCTTCTCCATAAAAGAATAGCCATATGCTAAAACTTAGACATATGACTATTGTAACAAGACTCTCGAAATAAGAGCTTGTTATTTAATTTTTTTAGTTGTGATCTGGACGTTTGATTTCGCGTGTCCCGGATTTGCCTTTTTTGATTTTATGTTCACACTTTGAGTTAAGATTTGTTGGATCTATCAGAGGAATCTTTCCTTTGCCGTAAAACGAACAATATTGTCCTTTTTCATTAAAAGCGCATTCATTACATTGAACAGCCAGTGCAAAATAGGATGAATACCAAGATTTCAAGCAATCAACTCGAACGAACAATTCTTTTTCGAATTTCAAGATTTGCTTCGAAACACTTTTATAAATAGAACTAGATTTGCCCAGATTAGCTTCAATCTCTTCTAGCATCGCTTCTGCGGCAATTTTAGACAGTATGATATCACCAATCTTTGCGTCACTTTTCCCAAATCTCCTCTTAATGATTTGATCTGCTAAGCCTGTAGGAATATCTGGTATCATTTTTCTCATTTTCATATCCAAGCCCTCCGAGTAAGGAGTCCAGTGCTTCCTATTATACTACGAAATCCAAGACTTTCAAGCATACTTCGCAATTCTCTGGGGTTAGATTTTTGATAACCTATTTCCTCACAACAGTTTACATTTGTAATAATTTTTTTAAGTTTGTAAGCTAAATGAATGATTTCTTCGGAGTTCAACACTTCCTGCTCTTTCTTCTTTCTCTTTTTCTCATCTTTGGATTTTATGTGTTCTATAACATCTCTATAAGATGCCTTTCCACAACTTATCCCCAATTCTTTTTCGGCTTCTGTGAGAATCTTGATAGCTGTCTTTTCAGCAATACCTCTTACTCCATGAATGTTATCTCCAGTGTCTCCAGCCAACGCTCCAACATCAATCCATTGTTCCGGAGAAATGCTAAACTCTCCATTAAAAGCCTCATATGATATTGAGTGTTTTCCACCTAAAGTATAAATGCTCGTTTGGCTAGATAAGAGCTGATACATATCTTTATCCGAAGACATAATCTTAACAACGTCTCCTTTTTGCGCATGTGTAGTAGCCAATGTTCCAATAACATCATCTGCCTCAAATCCGTCAACCTTGATTTGTTGTACAAGTGTTTTTCCCAATATCTCTTGCAATGTAGGCTTCTGAATTGCTACAGCTTCACCTAATTCGTTTATCTTACCTTCAGCCTCATCTTTGGCTCTTTTTCTTTCTCTATTTTGTTTGTAGTATCCTTGCTCTTCTGTAATAACTCCATTAAGAATGGCTTCCTTGCTTAGAGTCAATCTGTATTCCGATTTAGAATCCCAAACTACAACTATCTTTGCATGTTTCCATCTTTCCCAAACACCTAAAACATCCCTCAAAAACCCATAAATAACACCAGTAGGCTCTCCGTCATTGGTTAAATGCTTATTGGCCCATCCAACACGAAAACATGTGTTATTTGCATCTATTAGAACTATCAAATCAGTAGGATTCATCTAAACGTCCTTTCAAGTCAAAAAAATAACCCCAGGCTGTCCATATTATAACGAGCCTAAGGGTTAAGTTTTGGTTGAATTGTTAAAAATTTTAACTATTCGAGGAAAATTGGCCAATCACAAATCTTTCCTTTTTCTTGGTCTATCACGAAAAAGCTTTGTGTTGGATCTTCGTAGGCTGCCTTGATAGAAAGAGCAAAGGCATTCCAACCAATTAAAGAATTGTGAACACCTACACCATTAATGACATATGAGTGATTGTTTTCAATTTCCAAATCATAAACCATATCGGAAAATTCTTTAGACCATATTTTTTCAATTGGCGCAAAGATTTCTCCATTGATCTCAATCATACCTATTGAAGTTTCTCTATAATTATCAAAATCAACCATGTACTTAAAATCGGCTTCTTCGGATATTTTCTCTGCGTCTTTCTTGGAAAAAGACAAGGTGTATGATCTATTTTTCCTAGGACCTCCACAATCCTGAGAAGAAAGCATGGGTTTAAATCCGCAGCGTAAAGATATTTGCTGCATTTGATACGCTAAATCGCAACTTATTGTTGTTGCGCTTA
>Ga0114918_10002564_pt1 | contig 16226 bp, 15 predicted proteins | sample LantaG_FD_87015 | JGI IMG/M metagenome (GOLD analysis project Ga0114918, IMG submission 87015) | Deep subsurface microbial communities from Baltic Sea to uncover new lineages of life (NeLLi) - Landsort_02402 metaG | ecosystem: Environmental > Aquatic > Marine > Oceanic > Sediment | place...
CAGGATCGCCATCAGGGCAAAGAAGAGAACAGAAGAGCGCATTTTGTATCAGAGAAGCGGAGGCGCGGAATTCGAAATTGGTTGGAAACGGGCAAAAAAGTGAAAGACGGCCTCGTTGGCCAACGCGAAAGTTCTCATCGCCGCTACCTCTTTCTTCTTCCTTTCTTTCAACCCCGACACGACTCTCTCTCTCTGTTTTTTTTTCTTTCTTTAGCTACAAGGGAAGGAAGAAGAGGGCAAGATAGAGAAGACGGCGACGAAGCGTCGTTTTTTCTCGTTTCATTTTGATATCGGCGACCGGTTGGTTCAAGTCGACCAAAGAAAGCAAGAATTTGGGATTTTATGAAGAGAAAAAGAAGGAAAAAAAGAGAGAATATTTCGAGAGAGAGAAAAAAAAACTCTTTCTTTCTATTTCCCAGCGGGCCTCTCCACCGCGAACCCCGACACCCACTCGGTCGACTCGTCGCCCCCTCCCTCGCCATCCACCTTCTTGCAGCTGCACATCTGGTAAGGGAACTTGTTGTCGGCGGTGCAAACAGACTTGGGCGACGTGGCGAAGGGCCCGAAGAAGAGCTTGTCCCTGCTGCCGTCGAGCGGGGCCCTGCCGCGGGTGAAGTCTGCGCAGTTTTCGCCGCAGCCGTTGGGGTCGTCGCAGAAGGTGAAGGCGTTGGCCGTGAGGCCCTCGGAGCCCATGGAGCCTGTGGTTGTGGGGGCGGGGGGGGGGAGATGGGAAAAAAAGGGGAAGGGGAAGGGGAAGGAGAGAGGAAGAAGAAGAGAAAGCGTGTGTGAGTGAGAGAGAAGAACAAGAGGTCGAAGAGGAGGAAGAGAAAAAAACAACAGCAACAAAAACTTTTTTTTTTCCTAATCTTTCTTTACCTTCGTACTTGTTGCAGGAGTAGGAGCAGGCGTAGGCCGACCGCACATAAGGTGAGCCGTGGTTGCCCCCTTCCCCCATCTTCCAAGAGTCGACGTCCAGCACCACCAGCTTCCCGCCCCAGTTCTGCCTCTTGCACGAGGGGCACCCCTCGACGCCGCCGGGGCCGCCCGAGGGGGCGTTGCACGGAGCGGGGATGTCGCCGAGCTTGATCGTCGAAGACATCGTCCCGGACTGGATTTGGGTTTGTTTTTATTTATTTTGGATTTAGAGTTTTGATTTCAAGGTGAGCAAATAAAAAAGAAGAAAAGGCCAAGCAGCGGAAGAAAGGAGAAGAGCGCGCGGAGGCGAGCAAGAAAGAGACCCGCTTTCGTAAAAAGAAGAAGAAAAAACTCAAAAAAGAAAAAACGTACCTTCCACAGCTGCCCGGCGCCGGAGCAGCCCCAGATTTCGCCAGGCTTGCTGGTGTCCCAGGTTTTGAGGTGGCAGGTCCCCTTGGAGGCGCCTCCCTCGCAGTAGTCGGCCGAGCACCAGTTGTAGCTGAGTTTTTTTTATTGAGAAAGAGAGAGAAAAAGAGGAAAAAGGAAAGAGCCGGCGGGAAGGTCTCTTCGGTGTCAGGGGCCTCGATTGTTTTCTTTCTTTTCCCTTCGACAAAAAAGGCAATTGGCGCCCGCTTCCACTTTTCTGTTTGAATTTCTCTCCGCGGCATCGCAGAGAACTCAACGCGCTCTATCTGAAGCAGGCGTCGAATTGAAAAAGCAACGGGCAGAACTTGAAAGAAAACATCGCTGAAAACGTTTCGGATGATGGCATCATCATCTTTTCTTCGTTTCGCCGTGCAACCGAACAACAACAACGACCGACAAACTCCTCTTCCTCCTCCTCCCTTCAACTCACCCGGCGCATTTGTAGTCCGCCATGCTCGCGCACTTGTTACAGCACTCCTCGGCCGAGGCCGTGGTGGTCTGCTCGATCGTGGTGCCGCCGAGGTTGAGGTCGCTGTGGGAGAAGTTTTTTTTTGTTTTTCCGTTTGCGTTTCGTCGAGGTCGAGGTTGAGAGAGAGAGAGATCGATGGCCGATTGAGCATTCCCGGCTCTTTTCTTTGCAAGACAATTGCGACTCCACCACGACCACCACACGCACGCTGGCTTCCACTGGCAGATTGCGTTGGGCCCCGCCGAGACCGATTTGGCCAGGAGGGCGAGGGCGAGGGCGAGGAGGGACGCGGCGAGGCGCATGACGGGCAACTGAAGAGGGAGGGAGAAGAGAGAGAGACAGGCGGAGACAGAAGAGGCGACGAGGAACAAGAACAGTGAAGCGAAGAACTCTTCTCCACTTTTCCCTTCTTCTTCTCGACTCGGAAAAAGGAGAGAGAGAGAGAGAAACACACCCTCTCAAAATGCTCCCCTCCAGCGACGAGAACTCGCCGCCTCCCAGGCTGGCGGCCCCGTCTCAGCAGCAACAGAGGATGCAGCAGCAGCAGCAGAAGCACCACGGGCCCTCTTCTCTCTCTCCTTCGCCTTCTCCTTCCACCTCTGCTGCGACGGCGACGGCGACGGCGAGGGCGAAAACAACCGACGCCAACCCTTCCACCTCCAACGCCAGCGGCGGCCGCGCCTCCTCTTCCTCTTCTTCGTCCTCCTCGCGCCGCCGGCGCGGGGGCTCGGGCAAGACCCGCCGCGCGGGCACCAACACGCTGAAGAAAGTGCAGGAGCGCCGCGCGCGAGCGGAGAGCAGCAGCGGGGCGGGAGGAGCAGGAGCAGGAGCAGGAGCAGGAGCAGGAGCAGGAGCAGGAGCAGGAGCAGGAGCAGGAGCAGCAGGAGGAGCGAGCGAGAGTTCTTCGACCTCTTCGCTCTTGGCCTCTTCGACCTCAACTTCGACCTCGACTGCCGACTCCTCTCCCTCGGCCTCGTCGAGGACCTTCTCCTCGGCGCCCGATGCAGAAAAACTGTCCCCGACTCTGCCCCAGATTGGGGAGGAGGGCGAGGTCGAGGAGGAGGAAGAGGGAGCGGGAGCGAAGGCCAAGGTTTCGTTCGCCGCCGTCGTCGGAAACGCCGACGGCGGCGCTCCCTCCTCCCTCCCCCCGCCGCACCGCGAGTACGCGCTCCGTTTCTTCGCCCTCGACGAGGCAGAGAGGCTCCGGCGTTGCGGCAGCTCGGGATCCTCCCGCCGCACGCTGGAGAGGTCGCCTTCGCTCGTCGGGGGAGGAGGAGGGGGAAGGCGAGGCCGAGGCTTGTCGTCCTCCTCGGGCGACGGCAGCGTCGGCGGCGGCGGAATTGCAACCACCAGCAAAGAAGGAGAGAGAGGCAACGGCGGCAGCGGGGACGTCATCGCCCTGCTCGCCTCCCTCGAGCTCGAAGGGAAGATCAAGGCGGGCTCCCACGACAACGACGAAAAAGACGGGTTCCCTCCTCTGCCTGCTGCTGCTGCTCCTTCGGCGGCGGATAAACACAAAAAGCAGCAGCAGCATCAGAAGGAGCAGCGCTCTTCTCCGACTTCTTCTTCCTCGCCGCCCCTCGTCGAGCTCTCGGCGACCTCGAGCTCCGTCCCTCACTTCCTCGCCCCGGCGCTCGCGGCCTCGCTCGCGGTCTCCTCGGATGGCGGGCAGGCTCTGCCGAACAACGCGTCGATCGGGGCTCACTTCCCGGAGGGGCCAGCGAACAAGTCCGGGCTGTTTGTGGCTCCGCCGGCGGAGGGCTGGGGCCCGCCTCTGCCGCCGGCCGCCTTCTGGTTCGTCTCCAACGCCGACAACTGCTCCTACCTGGCCTTCCCGGAAGCTGGCGGCCAGTTCCTCTGCGTGCCCTGCGTGGTGACGGCAGAGGGGCGCCTGATGCCCCTGAGCGCCGCGCCGCCGCCGCCGCAGTGGCCGCCGCCGCCGCCTCCTCCTCCTCCCCGGCCTCCGGACTCTTACCAGCTCAACCGGGAGCGCTACCTCTACCTGCAGCAGGCGCAGGAGCAGGCGCAGGAGCAGGCGCAGGAGCAGGCGCAGCAGTGGTTCTTCGAGCAGCAGCAGCAGCAGCAGCAGCAGCAGCAGCAGCAGCAGCAGCAGCAGCAGCAGCAGCAGCAGCAGCAGCAGCAGCAGCAGCAGCAGATGCAGCAGCAGCAAGCGTTTTATGCTCCTCCTCCTCCTCCGGTGCCGCAGCATGACAACGACGACGGCGACCTCCTCCTCCCCCCGGCGCCGGCGCCCGACGAGCTCCTCAACTCGCAGCGCTTTCTGCTCGAGACGCTCCACCTGCAGGTCCAGCACCAGGACGCCGCCGCTTCCGCTGCTGCTTCTTCTGCTGCCGCGGTCTCTGCTGCTGCTGCCGCGGCCGCTGCTGCCGCTGCTTCTTCGGCGACGGAGGAAGGGAGGCGCCCGCCGCCGCGCCGCCGCTCGGACGGGCAGCGCTGGAGGAAGTGAGAGAGACTGATTCGATTTGCCTTTTTTTGTTTTCCCCCTTGTTTTTAACGATTCCCGATTCAATTTTAAATGAATAATGTTGCTTGGAAGAAATAAGAGCAAGAAGTGTGTGAGAGTGAAATAAATGAGAGGAAAAGAGAGAATTAAAAAACCCGAAGCGGCGCCGGCGGCAAGACCGACCGAGGCCGCGGCTCTTCTTCTTCTTCTCCTTCCTCTCCTTCTTCTTCCTCCCCCTCTACCCAACTCGCCTGCCGCGCTTCTTTCGCCTCCCGCAGCCTCGCCAAGGCGTCCTGGAGCTCCCTGCGGCGGGACTCGAGGGCCGCGAGGGCGTCCGGGGAGAAGGAGGAAGTGGCGGGGAGGTTTGAGCTGTTGCTGTTGCCTTTCGCCTTATCTTTCGCTCTCGTTTTGCCCGCGGAAGCGACGGGAGACACAAAGTGCGATCTGTGAATCTCGACGGCCGCCGATGCCGTATCAGGCGTGGAAATAGCCTGGTCTTCTTCCTCTTCCTGCTTTCTTTTGGCAGGGCGCGGCGTTTTCGTTTCCGCTTTTGTCGTCGTTTTCGTTTCCGCCAAAGTGTTTACTTCCCCTCTCTTCGAGACCTCGAACGCAGGGTTCGACACGAGGGCCAAGGGGGTCCTCTGTTCTGCTGCTGCGCTCGATTGAACAGCCCGGATGGCCGAGAAGGGCCTGCGGCGCTGCTGGTGCTGTTTTAGTCGCTGTTCCGAGGCAGCAGCGGAAGCACCAGAAGAAAAAGCCGGGTCGAACGAAAAGACAGCCGTTTTCACCTCGACTCCGATTCTGATCCCACCCGCGTTCGCAAACGCCGCCGCCGCCTCCGCCGGTCCCTCCGCCTCCTCCATGAGGAAGGCTTCCGCGGCGTCGTCGGGCGTCATCAGCGCGGGCCAGACCTCTGGGAGAGCGGTGGAGGCCCTCGGGAAGGGGGGAGCGCTCCTGACCTCTCTCGCGAAAGGGGGAGGAGGCAGAGGAGGAGGAGATCGGTTTTGAAGATGATGAAGAGATTCCGCCGCCACCGCTTCTTCTTCTTCTCCTTCTGCTTCCTCGTCTTCTTCTTCTCCTCCATTTCCGCTCTTCTCCCGCGGGGAGATCAAGGAAACGTCGATGCCCCCGTTTTCGATGATCTCGTCTTCCGTCTGCCCTCCCTCGCTCACGTAAGAGGAGGAAGAGGTGGCGGGAGGGTTTGCAGAGCCGGGAGAAGCAGCAGCGGCAGCAGCAGCAGGGGCAGCAGCAGGAGCAAAGGCACCGCCTCCGCCGGTCTCCTCGTCAAAGCCGCTTCTGCTTCTGTCATTACTATTCTTCTTCTTCTTCCTCCTTCTCGAAGCGCAGCCCCTCGAAGCAGCGGAGACCGCGGCCAGGGCGGCAAAGGCGACCGCGGCGCCGGCGAAGAAGACCCCGGCGACGACGCCGAGGGCGGCGCCTGCTGCCAAGAAGGGCCTCTCCCTGGACAGGGAGACGAAGCGGAGTAAGAAGGGCAGGGAACGAAGAGAAGAAAGAGGAAAAGCAGGAGAGGGCGCGGGGAGAGCTTCAGAAGCAGGATCAACAGCAGCGTCCGTGGCGGCCTCCTCTCCTCCTGCGCCCTTTTCCTCTTTTTCCGAAGAAGAAGAGGAAGAAGAAGAAGAAGAGCTCGAGCTCGAGGGAAAGACGGCTGCAAACCTCTCCGCGAGCCTCGACTCCAGCTCCGCGGCGATCATCTCTCGTCGCTGAGGAGGGGAGAGCGGCGGGCGAGGAGGAGGAGGCTCGTGCTGCGGTGGCTGCGGTGGCGGTCGCTCCCTGACGGAGAAGGCAGAGACGCTGCCTCCGCCTCCGTCTCCGCCTCCGCCGCTAGCAGCGACCAACGGTCGATTCGCGAGAGAGATTTCTCCGCTTCCAACGTTTCCTCCGATGCTGCTCGCTCCCTCCTCACTCTCTTCTCCCTCCGAGGCAGCTAACTCCAGGGCCCGGGCTTCGTTCTCGTCGAGAAACAACGTGACCGGCTCGGATGATCGCTTCTGCGGTGGTGCCTGCGTGCGCGTCGTCGTCATCGATTTCGAATTGGTTTCGTTGGCGGCGATGGCAAGCGGCGCCGGCGAGAGAAAGAGGAGGAGGACGACAAAGAGCAGCGTCGTCGTCTTCGTCATCCCCGCAGCCATCGAGGAGCGGCGAATCATCTTTTGATTCTGATAACTGAAGATGATGAGATAAAAGCGGTCAGGGGCATCTGCTCGAACCAGCGGTGTCTCTCTCCCTTTCTCCTCGGAGAAGAACAGGAAAAAGGTGAGTTTTTCTTTTTTCTCGTTTAGTGTCGTTGAGAGAGAGAAAAGTAAAGAATTCACATAAATCTTTTTTGAAAAGAGCCATGGCCGACCGCGCCTTCCAGCATTCCCTGCGGCGCTTCGGCGTGACCGTCACGGCTGCGGCGACGACGACGACTGCGACGGGTCCTGCAGCAGCATCGGCCAGCTCTCGAGGAGATGGCGCCCCGGATGCGGCGAAGAGCAGCAGCGACAGGTGAAACGTTTTCAAAGTTTCATCGATGCCTCCTCGCTCGACGAACGAAAAACTCCATCGACTCACTCTCCGTGCCACTTCTCCCTCTTCCACCCACAGGCCCAAGCCTTTCCTGCTCAACTTGCTCACCGGAGGTGGGGTCCAGTCGACCTCATCCAGTCGCGAACAGGAGAAGAAAGAAAGGCGGCGCCGGCGGCGGCGAAGAGAGGAAGAGCAAGAAGAAGAAGAGAAAGAGAGGCAACGACAGCTGCGAAAACCGAAAACGACGACGACGACGATGACCTCTCCTCCTCGTGCTCCCTCTCCTTCCCTGCTCGCGCCTTGCCCCGTCTGCGGCGCGCTCTTCCGCCGCGGTCTCGAGCTCGACGCGCACGTTGCGCAGGAGGTCGTCGCGGGGCTGAGCGACGAGGACGACGATGAGGTGAAGGAGACGACGACGAGGAGCAACAGAGAAGTTGCTCCTCTCCCTCCTCCCCGGGTGCTGCTCCCGAACGCGAGAGCCCCAGCCTCGACTTCGACCTCCTCCGTCTTCGAGCTCAGCGACGCCAGGGCCGAGGTGGCCCTGTTCAAGAAGAGCACGAGGGAAGCAGCGGCAGAAGTGAGAATACAGCAGCAGCAGCAAGAGAACCAGAACCGGAACCAACAAGCGAAGCGACCCCCTCTCGCTCCTGCTCCTCCAAAGGTCCTCCGCCTGCCGCGGATGGAGCAGAGGTTCAACCACTTCGCCGACGGTGCCGGCGCCTGGGGCGACGAGACCCTGGGGATCGACGGCGCCTCCGGAGCGCAGGCGTGGCAGGCGAGGGGCGTCTCGGGGATCGGGGACCCTTTCAGGGGGGCGAGCGGCGGGGCAGCGGGGGAGTGAAGAAAGAAGAAGAAGAGAAAAAAAACTGTAAAAAAGAAAGAAAGCAAACTTTGTATCACCTATTTCTCTTCTTTCTGGAAACATTCAGCTGAATGATGATGTTGTTATCGCGTGTGTGTGTTTATGGAAAATGGTTGCACAAAGAGGAAGTAAAAAGAAGAAGAAGAACGACAACACACAAGGAAAAAAGGAAGGAGGAAAAAACACCTCGAAGAAGAAAAAGAGAAAAAGACAATCAGAGAAAGCAGAGCTTTTTTTTTATTTATTTTGGTCCGTTGAGAAAGTGCGCAGCCAGCAGCATTAGCATTGGGCCGCCGGCTCATCAGAAAGGAACGGGCGCTGGGGGTAAAAACGAAACCGGAGCTTTTTTTCAACAAGAGCGCAACAGCGGATTTACGTGTAACTATTTTTTCTTTTTCTTTCTCTCTCTCTCGACCTCTTCTAGAAGAAAAAAGAGAAAAAAATCTAACCTCTCTCCTCTTTTTTCCTTAACCGTAAGTCACGCGTCCGCGGGGACCGCGGATCCTGTCGCTCCTGTTGGGCCTCTCCCTGATCGGGGGCTTCTGCGGCACCGAGTGCCAGGGGCCGCCGCCGTGGAGCTCGATGTCGTCCATGCAGAAGCCCGTCTCTCCTCCCTCGTCGGTGTTGGAGATCACAATCGCCTCGACGTTGTTGAGGCCGAGGCGGTCGCAGCCAAACCTCCAGATCGGGATGTCGAATTTCTTGTACCCATTCTCCAGCGTCTCCTGCGTGCCTTCGCCCTCGAGGTACACCGCGGTGTCGCAGTACTGGTTGCGCTCGGGCCTGCCCAGCGCCATCTTCAGCGCCAGCCTGCCGTTGGAGCCCACGTTCTTCACGGGCTTGATCCAGAACGAGATCGAGCCGACACCGTTGAAAGGCTGGTATCCGGCCTCGGCACACCTGCGGCAGTTGAAGGTGACGCCACCGTGCGGCAGGACCGAAGTGCAGGCGGCGGTGGAGCCGGTGTGGCCCTGTCCCGCCGCCATCAGGTGCTGCTCGGCGGGCTTGAAGGGTTGCCACGACCACCCTGCCTCGATCGTCGACGAGTAGATGACTCGGGAGACGAATCCGGGGGTGAGGCGCAGGGGCTGGTGGGTGTAGCAGTCGACGGGGCGGAAGTCGACGTTCATCGTTCTATTAAAAGTTAAAAGGTGGGAGGAAGAGAAAGAGAGAAAGAAAAGTGAGTTTTTGCTTTTCATTTCGACCTCAAAAGAAAAGAAAAGAAACCCGACTTTCAAAAAAAAAAAAAAACTTTTCCCCAAAAATCTCTCCTCCCTCCCTCTTACCCGTAGACCGGGTGCGCCAGCTTCTCGAAAGCCCAGTACGACAGGTCGATGTGGTAGATGTCCGCCGAGCACCACATCTGCGGCTCGGCGTGGTTGACCTTCCACTGGACCGCGGGGCAGTTGTCGACGATCTTGACGACGACCGACGACTCGTTCCAGCAGCGGACCCACTGGTGGCCGTCCTTCTCGGCGGGGTTGCCCGGGAAAGGGCGGCCGCGGGTGTCGTTGACTGTGAGTGTTGAGGGTAAGGGAGGACGAGGAAGAAGAAGGAAAATGGTGAGTTTCGGCTCTCGAAAAAAAAAAGCTCATTAAAATGAAAAAAAAACCCGACTCTGAAGAAAAAGAAAATATCTTTTTCTCTTCTCTTCTTCTTCCTCCCTTACCTTTGGAGTTGACCTGCGGCATGTAGTACATCTCCGAAAGCCAGATCGGGTCCCCCCTGTTCGACTTCAGCAAGCCCTCGGAGCACCGGACCTCGTAGCACCTGCCGCAGGAACCGGGGAAGTCAGGGTTGACGTCGGCCAGAGCCGCGACGCCGTCGAGCGGCAGCTGCAGGTCGTCGTAGTCGATCTTCTGCTTGGAGCGCGGCTTGTTGAAGTAGCCGCAGGAGCCGAAGAGGAAGTCGCCGAAGGAGCCCTCTCCGCGGTCCATCTTGTAGGCCTCGGCGAAGGCGTCGGGGGCGCCGAAGAAGGTGGCGCGGCCTGGAAGGTGGGGGTAGGGGTAGGGGTGAAGAAGAAGGAGGTGGGAGAGGATGAGAGAAAGAGAAGAAAAAAGTTCTTTCTTTTCGTTTTTTCTTTTCGTCCTCGAGGGCCTTTCGAGCGAGCAAACTCAATAGAGAATTCTCTCTCTCTCTTTTCCATCTTCTCCTCTCCACCACCTCCAATCGAAACTCACCCCTGTAGAAGCCATCGTCAGAAACCGGCGGCATGAACGCCTGGGCGGTGCAGAAGAGCACGGCGAGCGCCACGCACGGGAGCAGGAAGCGGGAAGACATGGTGGAAGAAAAAAAGCTAGGGAAGGAGAAACTGAGGCCTCTCTCTCTAATTCTCTTTCTCTTTCTCTCTTTCTCTTTCACGTCCTGTTTTGAGAATTTTGAGGTTTCAATTGACAAGAATTGGAGTAAAAGGGTTAGATTTGTATCTCTCGTAAAGGAAAAAGAGCAGGAAATGGCGAGGAAAGAAAGCTAGGAGAGGAGGAACGAATGGCATGAAACCATTCCTCTCGTGAAAGAGTCTAGCGGGACGGATTCCCGACGAGCAGCATGTGTCTCAATCGAAAGCGCATCGCGAGGGTGATGTGCGCCTTTGCTATTCAATCCAATCCATTGGCCGCATAGAACGCATCAAGATCAAATCGATCGCGCAAGAAAAATAGCAAGAAAAAGGGAGAAAGGCGTCCCGACGCGGCCTCTCCACTTCCAATGTTTCCCCCTTTTTTTGCACCTCGGGCTTTTTTGTTTTTTCGACGCATTCGATGCTTGCCCTCCTCCCTCGCCTTCTCGTCGTTCTCACGTGTCTCCCGTCAATCCACTACCGCGAGAGCCTGCGCAATGAAGAGCTCGAAGCGCTGATAAAAAAGCAAAAACCTACCTGCTCGTGTAAGGGCAGGCGCGAAAGGAAGAAGAAAAGGGAGAAAAGAAAGCCTAGCGCGTCAAACAGCGAAAGGCTTGAAGAAGAAGGAAAAAGGAAGAAGAGAGAAAAATGAACTAGGAAGAAGATTTTTACTTGAAAGATTTTTTTTCTCTTTTTCCCCTACAAATAAAAAAGAAAACCCGCGGTTCGCGCGCGCGCCGCCGCCTCTCTCAAGCCATTAGAACGGAGCCGAAGAAAAACTATCTCTCTTTCTCTCTCGATAAAAAAAGAAGAAAACGGAATGAAAGCGAAAAAATGGAAATCAACCTCTTGCTTGTTCTCTCTCTCTCTCTCTCTCTCTCTTTTTCTCTTTCGAGAGACCCTTCTCTCTTTCTCTCTTTTCTCTCTCTCCGAAACACTCTCTTTCTCTTTCTCTTCCCTCTCTCTCTCTCCAATTCCCTACAGCAGCATCGTCAGCGGCTGCTCCATGAACCGCTTGAACGCCTGCAGCCACTGCGCGCCCATCGCCCCGTCGACGACCCTGTGGTCGCACGACAGCGTCGCCGACAGCACCGTCGCGGCCTCGAAGCCGGGTCCTCCGTCTTCGTTCGCATCGCCGCTCGACTTGCTCGGCACTAGCACGGGCCTGGCGCCCCCCACGGCCAGGATCGCGGCCTGGGGCGGGTTGACGATGGCGGCGAACTGCTCGACGCCGAACATGCCCAGGTTGGAGACCGTGAAGGTCCCAGAAGCCATCTGCTCCGGCTTCAGGTTTCCGTCGCGCGCCGCGGCCGCGAGGGCCCGCACTTTGGCCGAGATCTCGCCCAGGCCTGCCTTGTCGGCATCGATCAACAGAGGGACCATCAGCCCACTCGGAGCCTGGACGGCGACGTTGATGTCGACGTTCTTGAAGACGCGGGTGAAGTCGGCGGACCAGGCGGCGTTGACCCCGGGGACGGCCTTGAGGGCCAGGGCCGCCGCCTTGAGAACGAAGTCGTTGACCGAGAGCTTTGCCGGTCCCTCGTCGCCTTTCTTGCCCATGGCAGCCCTGGCCTCGTTGAGCCTGGCGCGCGTCTCCAGGAGCGCGTCCAGGCGCACGTCGACCGTCAGGTAGTAGTGCGGCACCTGCTGCTTCGACTGGAGCAGGCGCGAGGCCGTGACGCGCCTGATCTGCGAGTGCGGGACGTCGGAGAAGGTCTCGTATTCCGTTCCGATCTCGACGGCGGCGGAGGAAGAGGTCGGGCTCGCCGAAGAAACTTTCGCGCCTCCCCCGGAGGCGAGCAGGGCCGCGACGTCCGCCGCGACGACCCTCCCCGCGGGACCCGTCCCCGGGACGCCGACCAGCGAGACGCCGGCGTCCGCGGCGAGCTTCTTGGCGTAGGGGGACGCGATGACGCGCGGGCCCGCGGCGAGCGTCGCTGTTGCCCTGGGCGCAGAAGAGACGGAAGACGGAGCCGAAACCGGAGCAGCCGCCACTGCCGCCGCCGCAGCAGGAGCAGCAGCAGCAGCAGCGCTCCCCCCCTCCTTGGCGGCAGCGTCGGCAGCCGTGTAACCCGCAAAGGCGCCCACCAGCCCTTCGTCGTCCACGACGACCGCGACGGGGGTGCCCACGGGAACGTCGCTGACGCCGGCCTCGACCAGGATCTTGGCGATCACGCCGTCGTCCTGGGCCTCCCACTCCATGGTGGCTTTATCGGTCTCGACCTCAGCAAGCACGTCGCCCGCGGAGACGGAATCTCCTGCTTTTTTCTTCCAGGAGGCGATGTTGCCCGCCGCCATGGTCGGGGACAGGGCCGGGAGGCCCATCAGCGTGTGCGGCGGGAAGTTGGAAAGGGAAGAAGACGGAGGAGAAGAGGACGCCGGGGCAGCAGGAGCAGCAGCAGCAGCATTCGAAGAACTCGAAGAAGTCGCTGCGCTCCCCGCCTCATAGTTGGCGAAGGCGGCCACGTCGGACGCCTCGTCCACCACGATGGCCACTAGCGTCCCCACGGGCACGTCCCTGGCCCCTGCCTGCACAACGATCTTGGCCAAAACCCCCTCGTCCTGTGCCTCCCACTCCATCGTGGCTTTATCGGTCTCGATCTCCGCGATGATGTCCCCGGCTGCGATCGCATCGCCCTCGGCCTTCTTCCAGGAGGCGATGTTGCCCGTGGTCATGGTCGGGGACAGGGCAGGCATGTCGAGGGAGGTGTGCGGGGGCAGGGAGGAGAAGAAGCGGGAGGAGTGGGGTTGCTTCCTCTGTTGATGCCTCAGGGGCCCGACGAGGAGGCTGCTGCTGCTCGTCGTCGTCGTTGCCGCTGCTGCCGCCACAGAAAAGGAGCGCAAAGAAGCGACTGACGAAACAGAAGAGTAGGACGTCGACGCCATCGCTGCTGCGGAGAAGCGGCTGCTGCTGCTCAGCCAGCTGGCTGAGGAAGCGGAGCAAGCAGCAGAGGAGGTCGAGGTCGAGGTCGACGAAGAAGCGGCGAGCGCCGCCGCCCGCCGAGCGATGAGCGCCGCCGCGCGGCCGCCCGAGGAAGCCATCTTTTGAACTCGTTCTCTTTCAGAAGACGACCGAACTGCTCTCTTTGTCTGGCCTAGCCTGTGAGAAAATGCAGATGGGAGAGAGAGGAAGAGACAAGGGTGAGAAATGGGAAGGGGGATCGATTTTGAAGAAGAAGAAGAAGAAACGTCGATCGTCGCCGGCCGCTTTCGTTCCAACTCTCGCTCGACTTGCGCTCAAGGCCTCGCTTGCTTTGTTCTTTTCTGCACGCCATGCGAGCCTGTGCGGTCACAGGCTCGGCCTGGCCAGGAGAGGGGGAGCGTGCGAGCTGCGGAAGAGTCCGAGAACGAGAGAGAAAGAAGGCGAGGGCGAAAATAGGGCGTCGATGGGCGTCGGTCGAAGGCGGCGATGGCGATGGCTTTCTCTGGCTTCGGGAGCCGCGCCTCCGAGTCGTCCCTTTCTCCTGCTCCTCAGCCTGCTGCTGCTGCTTTCAGCGTGACAGTCCTGTCGACTGACAACACTCACCGGCGGAGAGCGGAGAAAGAAAGCGTAAAGAACCACAAGAAACGGCGCCCTTCAGAGGGAATAAGGGAAATGAAGAAGAGTGCTCTCGAAGGAGTTTTTTTTTTCTTCCTTTTTTTTTTCCCTCTCGACCCCTTCCGAAGACTCTTCCTCTTCCACCTTTCTCTCTTCTTCTCCACCTCGCTTCCTCAACCAAAAGGGTCCAACATCCAAAAAAGGGAAAAAGCGTTCACACAAACATAAAAAACTGAAAACAAACGATAAATGCGGAAGAAGAAGGAGAAAAAAGGCCTCCTTTCCTCTCTTCTTCACCACCACCACCAAAAAAAAAACCCGTTCTCTTTTTTTCTCTCTCTCTAGTCTCCCTCTCCTCTCTCTCGCTCTCTCTCTCTACCCCCGTTCTCTCTCTCCTACTACTTCTCCTCGTCCTCCTTGACCGCGGCCTTCTCCCCGACCTCGGCGGCGAGCTTGTCGGCCTCCGCCTCGGCCTCGGCCTTCTTGTCGGCCTCGGCCTTCAGCTTCGCCTCGGCGGCGGCCTTGGCTTCGTCGGCGGCAGCGGCAGCGGGAGCGGCGTCATCGTCCTTCGCCTCAGCAGAAGGCGAAGCAGCCTCTTCCTCTCCTCCCTCTTTCTCCTCCCCTTCCTCTCCCTCTCCCTCTCTCTCGCCGCCACCTCCGCCTCCAATCACCTTGTCGTTGTGCGCCATCGCCTCCTCGAACTTCCCCTTGAACTCCGTCGCCCTCTCGGGGCTGGCGAAGCGAATACAAAAGAGCTCCGTCGCCTGCTCCTCTCCCGAAAAGTCGACCGCAGACCACACCAGTGCTTTATCGGAGCCCGAGTGAGGTTTCAGGTTGGTTCCGGGCATAACGACGTGGTTGGCCCTGACCTTGAGGGTCTTCTCCTGCCTGAACAGCAGGCGGACGCGGTCGTTCTCCTTGTGGCGGAGCAGCTTGACCTGTCCGACGCCGCGCTCCTTCCACTCTCCCGAGTCGTGGTCGAAGCGGTAGAGCTTGGACTTGAAGTCGCAGAGGGCCTCCTCGGCTTCTTCCCCAGAGACGGTCTCGACCTCGGCGAGCTGGACCACGGGCTTGAACTCGGCCTGGCACTCGTCGTCGGCGCCCTCCTCGCCGCCGGCGCCTCCCGCGGCGTCGTCCTCCTCGTCGCCTCCTCCCGCGGCGGCGCCGTCGCCGCTGCTCCGGGCGGCGGCGACAGCGCCGGCGACGCCCGTGAAGCCGGCAAAGCCGGAACCGGCGCCGAAGGTGGAGGCGGAGCCGAAGACCGGGGCGGCAGCGGCTGCGGCGGGAGCAACAGGAGCTTCCTCGGCGGCGGTGGCGGGGGCCTCCTATGTTTTGAAAGAGGGAGAGAGTTGAGAAGGTTGAGGAGGTTGAGTCTTTTTTTCTCGCGCGATGGATCGATCGATCGATCGATCGATCGATCGAGCGACGACGGCTGTTTATCGGTCGAACAAGCTTCTTCTTCTTTCCCCCAATTGTCGCGCTTGGAGAGTCCACGCTGGTTCCTTTCCGCGAATCTCTGTGAGAGACCGCGTTCTTGCTCCCTGGTGGGAGAGAGAGCGTGCGGAGAAGAAGCGGAAACGCGTGGAAGCGCCGATCGGTTTTGAAGAGAGAAGGAAGAAAGAAAGAGGATCGATGCCGCTTCTTTCTTCTTCTTGCTGTTCCTCTGCCTGCGCTGCTTCTGCTCTCAAAAGACGTACCGTGGCGGCGGCGGCGGGCTTGTCGTCGGCCATGGCTTGCGTGCGTGTGCGCGCGTGTGTGTATGTTTGTGGCTTGAGAGCTTGAGAGACAAGGGGGAGGCTCAAGCGAGCAAAAAGAAGAAGAAAAAGAAAGAGAAGTGCAGAAGAGCATTCGAGTCGACCACAGAAAACAAAAGAAAAAAAATCACTCGAGAAGAGCGCTGACCTGCTGCTTTGCTCTTCTTCTTTTGCTTTTTTCGATGCCCCCTGGCGGCTCGCGGCTCCTGGCCGCGGCCGCCGCCGCTGCGGCAGCGGTACGAGCGTCGTCTAGCTCGACTTCTGCCGCAACGGCAGTTCCGTCGTGGACCGTGCGAGGAGGCCAGGCGTCGACGAGCTCGGTTTCTTCGTCGATTTCTTCTTCGTCGCTGCCGACAACGTTTTCGCCGCCCTGGCCGCGCCGGACCATCGCCTCGCGCTCGACGGCCTCCCCGCCCTCTTCGACGCAATCGCGCACCGTCAGCACGCTCACGACGTTCTCCAGTCTAGGCTCCATCGGTCATTTGACTCGAGGCACGCGTGCCTGCGCCTGGGCAGGAGCGGACTTGAGCCGATTTTTCTCTCTGAGTTTCTCGACGTCTTTGTCGGCAGCGTCGACGACTGATGCCGCCGCAGCAGCAAAGCTCGCCTCCTCTTCTTCTTCTTCTTCTTCTTCTTCTGCTGCTGCTGTTGCTGCCGATTCCGCGGCTGCTGCCGCCTCCGCCGCGGACGCGGCTCGAGGCATCGGCATTTACCACGTCGACATCGTGACGGGAGACGTGCGAGGCGCCGGGACGCCGGTGAGGAAGCTTTCGATTGATTATTTTTCAGCTCGACGACCGACAAACGCCCTATCGAAAAAATTCCGACCTCGAAAAACCTCGACGCTCACGCTTTCGTTTTCTCTCTCTCTCTCTCTCTCTCTCTCTCTCTCTCTCTCTCTCTCTCTCTCTCTCTCTCCCTCTCCCCTCTC
>Ga0114918_10002565_pt1 | contig 16226 bp, 20 predicted proteins | sample LantaG_FD_87015 | JGI IMG/M metagenome (GOLD analysis project Ga0114918, IMG submission 87015) | Deep subsurface microbial communities from Baltic Sea to uncover new lineages of life (NeLLi) - Landsort_02402 metaG | ecosystem: Environmental > Aquatic > Marine > Oceanic > Sediment | place...
AGGAATTGTAAACATATAAGGTTCTTCACTAGATCCCCATGCTTCAACTTCTCTAACTTTTGTTTCAGGCATACTCATATCAACTAAACTATCCAAATCATCACCAATATCATCAATCATTGATTCTGTATCAGTGTGATGTTTAATATATGATTCTAGATCTTCATATACATCAAGTTTAGTGGCTTCTGTAACTTTGACACCACAAGATCTAATACCTATGGCAATAAAATGGATTGGTTCGGTCTTTTTAATAATAGTATTAGCATTAATTTTACAGTGATCAAAAATTGTTTGATATTCATCTTCAGATAAGACTTCTTTGGAATTACATAGGATGGGTGAAGTGATTAGATAGAGTTCTCTTTTGGAATCAGCAATCTCTTTAATCTGAGACCACCATTTGTTGTCATCAACCAAATAAACAACTTGTACTCTAGTAATATCCTTTGTGCAATTAGTTTCACATACCTTACCTTCACAATCTTGTAAAGCACATGTAGAACAATCAGCAAAACTTTTCTGCATTCATATCTCCTTTTAATTTATTCGGATATATCAGATTTCAAAACAATATGGATATAAGCAAAAAACTATATATATTAATAAATGGTAGGTAAAGCTAGTATTTTTTTTACAGGAAAAAACCCTGAATTAATTTAAATGAATAAACTAATTCAGGGCTGAATAAAATATAAAGATTTATTTATACGGCTGCTTCATCAGGCATTTCAACTGCTTCACCTGGTGTTGCTTCTGGAGTCGTAGCTGGAACTTCATCTACGCTTCTATGCTTTGTATTGGATCTATCATTATCAACTGAGACTTTACGAAAATCTTGAAGATCTTTGCGAAGTTCCATTGACAGTTTTCTGGCTCTCAGTGCTGCAGACTTATTATCGACACCAGCTTCAGCATCCAGAACGAAAGAACCAAATTTAGATTTGATCGTTTCTATGAACTCGTAATATGTTTCTGTTTCACTCATTTTAATTACACTCCTTTTTAGTGTTACTACTTCTTAAAAGATAAAATTATATTACCTTTACGAACTATATTTTTTAATTTATTCTTAATGGTTATTTTATGATTCTTTTATTTTTTTGTTTATTTTTCTGATAAAGAATCTCTATTTAGAAATCTAGAACATATCTATGATATATGAAATAGTTAATACTTAAGTTGTATTATTAAGTTTGTATCTTCTGTTAGGGTTATGAGCGAAGCTCTAACCCACTTCACTTCGGTCACGAAGGGAAAGAACGATGAACCAGTATGGTTCTGTCCTCTCGGGCATGAAGAAGATTAGTTATTGTATAATAAGTTCCTTATAAATATAACCCAATTAAATACTTCTGAATTATTTTTTTAACCACTAACTACATCTTGTTTCTATCATACTAATTTAGACTTATATATTAATACTGAATGGAAAATCTGAATTGCTGAATAAATATTATGAAAGATAAAGACACACAACTGACGTACAGCAATTTTAACAACAGAAAATTTGTCCGTGAATTTAAGAAAAAATCTGAGTCATCTTTAATATCATGTAAATTGAAATTAATAGGTAATGATAAAGAAGCAGAATTGAATTACCAAGTTATATATAAATTGATAGTAAACATAGTTAGAAACCCAATTGTATATGCTAATGAAATGATTTATATTGCTATTATTGAAATTACTTCTTATGTTGATTTTATTGATTTGTTTAAAGAGTCTGTAAAGAATGTACGTAGTGAAGATGGATTGAAAGATAGACATAAGAAACTTTTTGAGAAACAAAAAACTTTAATTTCACACTTAAGAGAGATAAGTGAAAATCCAGAACAAGCACCTAGTTTTATAAAGGATCACATATGAGCGAGTCAACTGAAGCAAAGAAATTACGGATGAAGAAAGCAGTTATTATACGGCACCGTAAAAGACAAAAGGTATGTGAACGATGTGGTATGGATCCTCATGATGGTGATTGTATTGAAAGTTATATTAAGTCTGATATGAGAAACATTCCTATTGAACCTAAAACGTTGGATTTAAAGAGGAAGAAAGATACCATCTTATCCTATAGAAGGAAGAAGGGTTTGTGTGAAGGATGTGGTATGGAACCCCATAAACAACCATGTCATGAATCATATGAGAAAGCTGATAATCGATCTATTGAGGCTAAAAAAGATAGACCTGCAACAGTACCTACGCCTAAAGATAAAGGTACTTCGATCATAGAACATATGAATTACAGAAAAGAAATCCAAGTAGCAATTAAACCTAATCAGAAAATAAAACTTCAGAGACCCTTTATAGTTGTTAATCTATTTAAAAGCAATAAAGGAAATATAGTAGAATTTTCATGTTTGTGTCAGTTAGCTAGGAAATTTCAAAATCATATCATATGTGTTATTGGTAAAGTTGAAAAGCATTTCCCCTATTCAGATGTAATGAAGATTAATAAAATCCCTAATATAGTTGAAATAAAACCATGTACTGAAAAGAATATAGTTAATCATATATGCAGTGCAACTAAAGTGTTTATGTTTCCAAGTAAAATTTACACACCTATATGTATTAAATATAATATAAAGTATTACGAATTTCAAACTGGGAAAAATGCTACTAACTTCTTCCCAGATACAGCATATCGTATATAAGAATAAATTAAAAGGAGTTTATAATGTCAGAAGATGATAAAAAGATGGAAGATGTATTAGGTTTAGATCAGTTAAAACAACTTGAAAAGGAAAGTGTACAAAAAGCAGAAATTCATAAACCCTTAATAAATCCAGAATTATCTGATAATGTAAAAGAGATATTAGAAAATAGTATCGCTGATAATGATGAGCCAATGATTAAATTGATTGAGGTTGCAAATACTTGGCAAGGTGAAGGACCTAATACAGGTCGCCAAATGCTTATTACTAGATTCAAACATTATAATAGACGTTGTGATTTCTGTGATACTTGGATTAAAATGACTTCATCTATAGAAGGATCATATAGTATTGATGATATTAATGCTGCACTTAAAAAGACTAAAGCATTAATGATTACTGGTGGCGAACCTACATTACAGACAGAGAAAATCAAACATTTAGAACATACACTTCATATGCTTGAAAAATGTGAATATCAATTAGCTAACATTGAGACTAATGGACATATGATTGATATGCTTATATTTGAAATAGATAGAATGAAATTAGATCAATCTAAAATTAATATTATGTGGTCTCCAAAAATTTTCAATGAAAATGATTATAATATTGAGACTTCTAGAATCGGTACAATTATTTGTAATTCTATGGTATATGTTAAAATTGTAGTAGATGGTAATGAATGGAGTAATAAATTTATTAAAGAAATTAGTTCTCGATGTGGTGATAAAAATAAAATTTATCTGATGCCATTAGGAGTGACTAAGGAAGAGATTGCTGGAAATTGGAATGAATGTGTAGATATGGCTGATAAATACAATACTAATATTAGTAGTAGATTACATATAATGAACGATTTCGTATAAAGGAGTTTGAATGAGTGATAGAATTAATATTTATCTTGCAGGTACTATCTATGATGATGAACCAGGTAGTATTTGGAAAAAGGAATTTATAAATCATTTAGAAATTGATGGATATAAAATATTTGATCCTGATCCAGTTAATGAATGTAATTTAACAATGGTCGCTAGAGATAAAGCTGCTATAAATAAATGTGATGTATTTGTTGCTTACATTGAAAAATATACTGCAGGAACATCTATGGAAATATATCATGCATTTTTGAAAAATGATACACCTGTTATCATTATATCTCCAAATCATATAGTTGATGATGATATATGGATTGATGCTCATTGTCATTCTATAGTACCTAGTGTTAACAGTGCTGCTAAACTGATTATGAATATGAAATTCTGAATAAATAAAAAGGAGTTAAAGTGAAAAAGGAAGTATTACTATTTACATCTGGTGTTGATTCATATATTGCCAGAGAATATCTCATATCACAAGGTCATGATATTGATTGTTTATATTTTAATCATGGCGGTAGATATTGTTTGAATGAAATAAGAAAAATCAATATGTTACCATTTGAAGTACTCATATCAGATAACTTAGTTCTTGGTGATATAGAAGCTGATGATGCTTTCATTCCCAATCGAAATCTACTTATGACTATAATGGCACAGTCTATGGGTTACGAAAAAGTATGGTTGGGAGGCTCGTTATCAGACCGTATAGGCGATAACAAATCAGAGGTATTCCAAAGGTTAAGTGAGCTCTTAAGTACAACTAATGAATCGTATATCCGCATTGATTCACCGTTCTATGGTTGTTATAAAGATGATATGGTGAAGTGGTGGGTATCGAAACATCCAGCTAGTAGAATGGATTTGGCGAAGAATACATTCTCTTGTTTTGAGCCATTAGAAGAGCCAACTGAGGCTTCAATATTTATACAGGGGTTTAAAGGTAAATTCTATACTGATGAATGTTTGTGTTGTCCAGCATGTTTTAGAAAATGTTCAGTTTTATGGAATGGTGATATATTCATCCATCATAAAAATAAATCTATCGTTGATCATTATGAAGAACAATTTATCAAACCGATTGTGAAAACACCAAGATCAACCGGAACTATGAATTATATTGAAAGATGGTATGAGGAGTTAGATCATGGCGAAGAAGAAAACAGCAGTATCTAATTATACATTATTAAATCGTTGGTTATATGATGGTAGTAAAGATACTCAGATACCAGAAGACGTAGCTAAAGATAAAGGTATATCTCAGTTATTTCTTATATATCATTTTCAATCTAGTCATTACAATATGTTCATTGATAAGACATTTAATAATTATGGTTTGTTTTCATTGGATAGATTGGAGATTTTCAAATTTGTAAAACAGTGTGTTCAATTATCAGGTTATAAACCACCGTTCGTTAAGAGAGCACCTAAGCCTAAGAGTAGATTAGTTGATGTACTCAAATATAAATATCCGTATTTGAAGAAAGAAGAGATATTCATGTTAGTTGAATATATTGATGCTAGTGATGAAAAGGATGCAATATATGAGATGTTTGGTTTCTATAAATCAAAGAAGAAGAAAACTACTAAGGCTGAAAAGCAAAGAATGGAAAAAGAATCTACCGAACAAAAAAATAAGGAACTTAGTTTAACAGATTTAATGGGGAATTTTAGTTAATGCCTACAAATAAAGAATGTTTTGATGCAGTCATTGAAGATATGCGCACAGTGCTTAAATCACATAACGCAACCAAAGGTGATGCATGGAAATTCAAATCCGAGAATGAATTGGTCGATAATCTAGTCCAGAAGTTTCATGAGTTTGAAATCAAATCTGATCCGGATCGGGAGTTAATAGATATTATGAATTGTTGCTACCTTTTATGGGCTAAGCGCAAATATTTCAAAGGAGTTAGATAATGGCTGAAGATACACAATTTTTTAATCAATGTTTGTGGCAATTTAATGATAGACAAATTTCAAATTCATTCTTTAATGTTGATAAATTCACAACTACTGATAATTGGGGAGTATCTCCTCTGAGACTTAAATTTGGTATAAGTCAATTCAAAGCTGGTAATGGTAATAGTATTTATTTATCACATCAGGATGTATATACATTACTTCAAAATGTAAAAGCTAAAGAAGCAGAATTGCCTGGTATAATAAAACAAGTTAATGATGATGTGAAGCACCAAGTTAATATCACTGTTAAATTGAAAAAGAAAATAATTATCACATTCTTAAATAGAGTTGAATACGGTGGATGTTGTGTACGATTCATCATCAGTGATAAAAATGATAGTTATTTAGATTCTGAAAAAGTATTTATACCGATTTATGATTTTCTATCATTCCTAAAAATACTCACTCAGTTTAGAGATTCATATATATCGATATCCGATAGTATGTATAATAATATCATTATGGATAAACTATCATCAGAGGTGGTTAGTCTTAATGAAAAATTATCTGGATATTATTCTGAAGCTATGCATATTATTAAAGGTAAAGTGTTATTGGAATCACAAAAGGCTCAGCTTTCAGCTCAACCGCAGGCAGCTCCTATGATTTTACCAGAAGAAATTGTACCAGCAGCTATGGATGAAAATTTTGATCTTTTTGGTGGTACTGGTGGAGAAGATACAGCTACTGATATTGTCCCTGAAGAAAAACCAGAAGAAAAAGTCGAAGAAGACAAACTTAAAGAACTAGGTATGATTGCACCTAAATCAGAACCAAAACCTGAACCAGAAGTTGAACAGTTATCTGAAGAAATTGATTTGATGACAGATATGGATAATTTTTTGAAAGAAGAAGTTCCGAAAGTTGATCTTAAAATTAACAATGATAATGTAAAACATGAGGCTGATACAAGTGAAGCAGTAATTTCAGATGTGACATTCACTGAGGCTGTATTAGATAATGATGTTTTAAATTTAGAAATGTATATCACTAATCTGATAAATGATGACCTACCATTTCAAAAATTATGTGAAGTGATAGAATCAAAGCTTGGATTCAATCCTGTAGAAGGTGTAAATCAAAGCGATATCAATAGCACAAACTATCTGATATCAAATTATCTCAAATCTAGTTTAAAGAAATGTTTAGAGAATCAAGAAGATTTTCCAGCTAATGTATCACCTATTTTATACTCTGATATTAAGTTGAATGATAAATCCAAATCATTGATGTATGATTTATTTATCTATTTCATATATTATACTCAGTTGAGAAATATGTTGAAAGAAAAGGATTTCAATCCTATTAATAATAGAGATTTCATTTGCTTCTCATTCAAAACAATTGCTTCTCCGTTAGCTATAAGTGGATTCAATCAAATTGATGAAACATTGATGCTTACTGAGATCACTAATAGGTATAGAAGATATCGTGAGAACGGTGTGTTCGATAAATTGAGAGCTGAAGTTAAAAGTAAATATTCAGCTGAGTTTGATTTGCCTGAAGACGCTTTGAAGACTGAGGCGGCTAGAATTTATACAGCTATAAAAGCAAATTATGACAAACTAACTGTAGAGTATGCATTTCAAAAATATGCACCTCTGAATCTTAAGATCAATTACAATGATTTCAAAGAAAATACGTTTGATCATGAACAAATAAAAAAGATTATAGCTATCGAGTTTAATTTCCGTAAAAACGGTAAAGTTATTTATGATGAATTGAACTATGCAAAATTTGATGATATATCTCCTGCTGTTTTGGAGAAGTTTGATATTAAAGAGAAAAAGTATGATAACACTAATCTCAAACGATATATCAAAGAGATAACAAAGGATGATGAGAAGTTACAGAAGACTTCATTGGATGTTGTTAATAAAATAAATTATAGTTATCGAGATTTGAAAAATGTAAATGTTGATTTTGCTAACACCCCAGTGGATATATTGAGATCCATATTTATGTGGGATATTGATAGGGATGAAAAAATCACAATCAATTATTTACATTATCGGGAAGTTGTACAGGGTTGTTCATTAACTAAAGATATGTTGGTATCTTTACTAACTAATATCCAGGATGTTATAGACGTTAATTTCGTAAATAGTTTTATTGCAGCAAGGGATGAATGAGGATAAATTATGTTTACTTTGGGAAACAAACTAAATAGGTCGTATGTGTTGTATGTGCCGTTCATGGATTCGAGTTGTGAGATATCAATAATATTTAATAAATCAAATTCATTTTTGGGATTTAATTTAGATCATAAGAATTACATTAGATCCAGAAATAACGAACTACATAGTTCTATATATCAAGATCTGAATAAATCTGTATTTGCTACTAGTTTTCTTGACATACGAAACTTTAGAAGTAAAACTTTAGATATCAAACAGCAGTTTCATAACATATTGGAAGGTTATAGAGATACTATCCATTATGAAACTAATGAAACTGTTAAACTTTCAAAGGTCACTACTAAAAAGGGTGAGTTCGAGAGCTGTTTATATGTATATGTATTTAGATATACTAACTTTGATAATAATTTTCTTTATTGTTTGGCAGAGCGACAGCATATAGATTCAGTACTGGATAAAAAGATAGTTAGAACATGTGCTATTCAACTAGCATCAAATGAGTGCTATGAAGATATGTCAATGATAGTGGAATCAGTCAATCGAAAATATGTTAAAGATAGTACTGATGTTGACTCCGCAATTTCTACCGCCTTTACATCTAGAAAAAATATAAAAAGGCAACTGGAGATTTGATGCAAGGATACGATAAAAAAACTAGAGAACACCAAACAAACAATCTATTCTTTATCCATAATAGTTTTGGTTCGTTCTTTAGTGGTGTACTAAATTGGTTTGGTGATGAATTTTATCCTAGATTCAACTATAAAGTAATTGGTACTTATGATAAAGCTATAGAATTCTTCAAGAAGAAAAAGGAATTGGGTGTCGAAGTATCAACTAATCTGTTACCCAGTATAACTTTAGATCCTATGATAGATTTTTCCAATGAGGAACGTGGTGGTAAATTTCTATGGCAACATGCAAGATATGCTCCAGGTATAGGTCTTAGATTGTGGAGAAGTGTAGATCTGAAAGAACAGAGTGTAGTAGTCACTCCAGTATTCAGCAGGTATCAAGGAACATTCGAAGTTACATTCTGGCTGTCATCAATATATGAATTGATGGATTTCAGAGTTGCTTTACTACAGTTTTGTGGTGGTTTTCAAAGATGGTGTAGACCTGAAACATTTTGGACTTATTTAATTTTACCTGATGCTGTTGAAAATTATCAAAAACAAGATGGTAATAATTTAGATTGGGGCAATACCCTTTCTGACGTAATACATGTGGAGACTATCAATAAACATAAACGAGTTATACCTTTATCACTAGAACCTATATGGGGATTAGAATCATTTTCAGATGCATCAACAAAACATGGTGGTGATTCTATTGCTGAATATAAGTTGACAGCTACATTTGGTTATGAAATTAATTTACCTACCTATGTTGTTACTTCTGAAAATCTAGATCCTACATTATCATTATCATTATCGTTAGGAAGTACATATTCCAAATATCCAATAATATCACCTTATAAAATATTACAAGCGATGGAGACTGATCCTCAAACAGATAAATACATTGATAAAAATTATAATTTTTACAGTATTGAAGATGAGGTCGCTGAACGCGATAACAAGATATTAGAATTCAATGAAAATTCAGTTGTCTACCCAACTAAACTAATAGAATGGAATTATATTACATCTGGAACTTTACTTTATATTAATGATGAGTTTATAGCAGATCCATTGAATAAAGTTAGTCGGTGCAATATAGTTATTATGGATTCTTATAAACCAGCGTATCTTCCATATCTAAGAAGAGCCTGTGCAGCAATAAGTGTCGACGATCATAAATCTAGTGATTTTTATAGTAAATGCGATATAATGAAAAAGCCATGTGTTTGTTTAATTACTGAAGAGGAGAAGGATGCTATCATTCCTTATGTAAATCAAGTCATCACTCTTGATAGTAGAAGACGTCGCATATATGAAGATGAACTTGCTGTTATAGATGTTGGACCTAGTGATCCTGAGATGTCATTTAACACAGTAGAACAGATCAAAGAAGATGATCCTGAAGCTTATGATAGGGCAATTGAAAAAGTTAAGGATGGTGAGTTCCCGTATGATATACCTCAACATAGGGGTAGAGAGAATGTAGATGCAATGAAGAAAAGGTTGATTACTGATCATGCTAGTGGGGTTCAGACTTTGTTTCCGCTAGGTTATATTATTGATGATAAGAATGCCGCGGCGTTACTAGTCTATGTTGATGATGAACTTGTCGAGCAAGGTGTAGATTATACTATAATAGATAATACATCGATCCAATTCACATCAGCACCAGTACTTGGATCAGTTATTTATATAGGTGGTGAATTTTTGGTCATTAAAGAGTCAAAGCTTGCAGCAATATATGAATTCACTGAAGAAGATCTAGAAGATGTTGAGAATCCAACTTTAGTTGATTTGCCTCAACCGATAGATCGAAAAGAGAATATAATACTTGTTTCATATGGTGGTCGATTGGAATATGGCAGGGATTATGAAATTAATTTTGATACAGATGTAGTTACAATATATGTCAAGCCCGTAGTTGGAGAAATAGTACAATTCTTCTATTATGTATAGCTTTTTTATTGCTTGAATAAATTATAAAAGGAGTTTATAACCAATGAACATGAATAATTCATGGGATTTTAGCGCATCCCAATTGTTTTCATATTATCCAAAATATGAATATTTAGATAGTGTTGTATCTGCAACCGGTCGTAAAGATATGAATCTTTATATTGACGTCAAAGGTTGTGCTCAAGCATTATTCCAAGAGTGGGCTGTGAAACATATTTTATTTAATAGTGAAGGGTCAAGACAAATAGACACTTCATTATTTTCAGCCATTATGGATTTCATATCATTCCATAAACAGTATGCAAGGAAGAGAGATCTTAACTTGAAGATGTATTTCTTCATGGAGTCCGGTAAATCCAATTATCATAAAACAATACATCCAGAATATAAGTCTCATAGAGATTCAGGTGATTTCTTTGGTTTGGATATGGAAAAGAAAGATTTATTTTTTACAGTGCTTGATAAAAATTATCATGTGACTGAGAAGATTGCTAATAAGCTACCAGATGTATACTTCATCAGGTTGAGTAGGATGGAAGCTGACTTTATACCTTGGTATTTGATGAAACATGTATTACCTAAAGAACAAGTTGATGCTGCATTGAATATAGTATACAGTACTGATAAGGATATGTTACAATGTCTCGATGCACCCAATACTTATCAATTCTATAAACATTACAAAACAGTTAAAATGATTTCTCATAAAGATATATTCAGTCATTGGTTGAAAGCTGATTTAGATGTTCCTGATCCAGCTGAATGGTTTCCGATGGCGTTGTCTATTGACGGTGATGCAGGTGATGGGTTTGCTGGAGTGAGAGGTGTAGGTTCAAAAACAATTGCTAAAGTGTTCGAACATGTTATAACACTATGTGGTAGTTCAATGGATAAAGTTTATGAACGCGTCAAACAGAAGCAACCCATCTTTTCTAAGACCTATTCGCCATCTAACAAGGCGTTAAAGAAGATCATTGACAGTGAAGACATAATAGTGCGAAACCTGAAATTAGCCTCCTATAAGCTCCTTTCTGATTATGTAAATGGTGATTATCCCACTGAAGTTTTTGAGAAGAAAAAACAAATCTATTCTATAATTGAAAATGATACTAAGTGCAAGCGAGCTGCAGTATTGCATAGTGCTTTAGCTAGAACTGGTCACGAAGGATTAATTTCAGAGTCAACATTAGTTAATTTATTTTAATAAAGGAGAAGAGTTATGAGCGTGTTTGGAAAAGGGTTGAGGTTTGCACTGTGTGCGTTAGATGAAGATAATAAAGTTATTGCAATGACAGATCCATTGACTGCTGAATGGACAGTTGATCTTGAAACATCTATGAAAGATGATATGTGCCTGAGCGCACAGCATGAGATTGGTAATCTATTAGTAGAAGAATTGAAGAAAAGCATTAAACCACTTGATATCACTAAACTGATAGACGCATCAATGGAGAATCAAAATGCAGATTGATATGTTATCAGTTACACCGTGGAGCGAAAAATTAATTGAAACTGCTGCTAGAACTTGTTATCAGAGTCAAGATAAAACTAAAGATACTCCTGATAAGATGATTCGAGCTTTAATAAATAGTGGTCATCATTCAGTTTTAGAACATGCGTCAGCAACATTTAGAATTAGTGGAGTATCAAGAGCTATGTCCCATCAGTTAGTGAGACATAGGTTAGCATCATACTCACAACAGAGTCAGCGCTATGTTAAGGAAGATCAATTTGAATATGTTATACCTGAATCAATATCTGAAAGAGATGTTAAGATATTTGAACATGATATGTTAATGATTCAAGAGATGTATGATAAATGGAAACATCACGGGCTTAAAAATGAAGATGCTAGATTTGTTCTTCCTAATGCTTGTTGTACTGAGATAGTAATGACAGCCAACTTCAGAGAGTGGCGTCAGATTTTTGAAGTTAGATGTGATGAACATGCACAGTGGGAAATTAGAAAAGCTATGACTCATTGTTTGATGTTATTGAATAAAGAAGCACCTAACACCTTCTTTGACTATGCCGAAAAGTATCTCACGGAATTATCAGATATATAAGTAACGCTCCTTTGTTCAAATCCGAATAAATAAAAAGGGAGTACAGATATGTTAAGTTGGTCGTTTATAGTTGAAAGAATTAAGGAAGAGATGTCCTTACCATTTCAAATGTTGGAGAAGAGCGATGAACAGATTATAGATTATCTAAAAAGAAATGCTTTAAAGAAATTTACTTTCTATTTTCCTCAGAAATGGAGAATGTCACTCAACACTACTGATCCTGCTATTCAGGTTCCTGGTAGACATGGTGAGTATTATCTTATTGATCCTGATGAGAGACAGATAAAAACTATTATTGATTTCTTTCCTACTATCGGTGATCATCTATTTAACAATCACCCATTTCTAGGACCATGGTCAACAGGTGAAGTTTCTGAATGGCACTTAGGCGTATTTAATTCAAATCTATTAGCTCCATTTTCTAATTACAAACATATGTGTGAATTTATTCCGCCTAACATGTTTAGGATTACACCTAAACATTCAGGTAAATGTACAATTGAATATGAAAGAACACATGATCCGGAATTGTCAACTATAAATCCTGAACTCGAAGATCATTTTATTGATTTATGTATTGGTATGTTTATGATGATGATTGGTAGATTGAGACAGAAGTATAATACTACTCAAACTCCATTTGGTGAAATACCTTTGAACGGTGACCTCATTTATAATGAAGGCAAAGAAATGTATGATCGAACTATCGAGAAATTTGATAGATTAACAGTACCCAATGTGGTATTTCATTCAGGATAATATTATGAAACAAGATGGATTTAAAATAGTATCAGAGATAGTTAAAGGTAATCCCAATGTGGATATGCTCATTCAGAAATCTTATCTATATGTTTATATTGATAACGATGATATTGATAGTGTAAAGAAAAATGGTCTAGCTACTCATAAATCAGGAGCAGTACAAGCTTTCTTCACTAGATTACCAGAAAGTCAGTATCCAGAGTATTTGGAAACCCATACACCAGCTAAAATATCAGTTGCCAAGTTAGCAAAGGTTAAAGATCAAAAAGTAATAGTCAGACCTATTAACTTCAAATTCGATAAAGAGAATTTAGACGAAGATGATATCCAAAAGATATTAGAAAAGGGATCAAAGAAGATTAAATCCATGCTCAAAAACAAGGAAGATATTTCAAGACTTCCTAGAGCTGACATTATAGCATCTAAAAAGATCATTCCTGCATTTGCTATTAAAATATTGGATTTAGATGTTAAACAGGAATCGAGTTTAAAAAGAAGGATCGCTGTTAAGGTGGCTAAAATGGCATCTTCAAAACAGGGAAGATCATTAGCTAGATCATCAAGAAGAAACCCTGGTTCAACAGCAGCATTACAGAAAATGGCAGGTGCGAAACCTGGAGCTATGACTAGGCGTCAAGGCACTAAAATGCACAACAAATTCAAATCAACATTTGCATAAAATATGAAATATATTGGACTTGATATCGCTACAGCTACTGGATGGTCATATTTCGAAGATGGCAATCTTTTAGAGAGAGGTACTATCCAATTAATAGCTGGATTGGATTTACCACAGAAGCTTCATTACTTTCATTTAGAGTTAACTAACCTATTAACACGACTCCAGCCTGAACAATGTTATATTGAAGATGTTATACTTGGGATTTCGGGAGCCAAGACTTTAGCTTTTCTTGCAAGATTAAATGGTGTAGCAATAAATGCAGCATTCTCTGTACTACAAGAGAGAGTTAAGTTATATGAACCTAACTATTGGAAAGCAAATTCTTTTCCTGGATTGGGTGGTATGGCAAAGAAATGGCAAATTCAATTAGCCGCCATCAAATATTACAATCTTCCTATTACTGGAAATTTTGATACTATTGAAGCAATTGTCCAGACTGAGGAAGCAGACATCGAAGAACAGAAACAAGTATCTAAAGATTTGAGAATAACAATCAATAAACTTAAGGCATCAGTTAATAGAAAACGAGATCCTTTAACTGACGATCAAAAGACACAAGTTAAAAGTGATATAAAAAATAATGAAAAATTATGCCTTAAAGCCAAAGCTGATGCAAAGAATCTCGAAAAATTATTTGATAAGAGAATGGTTAAGATGAGTAAAGATATTGCAGCACAGACTGGGATGACTGAAAATATATGTGATGCATGTGGTGTAGCTTTATGTGGTTACAAGGAAAGTAATGTTCAAATCTAAATTTTCGATCCAGGAACATAGACCCAAGAAAAGGAGGTCTAATAGACACTTGGATCTTAGAATTTTAAATGAAAAGAAAAATACATTGTGGTCTTGGGCATTACCCAAAAGTAAATTTCCCAGAAAAGGCGAACAGCGGTTAGCTATTAGAACACCGAACCATCCACCATCATATATGTATTTTCATGGTGACTTGGAAAACGGTGATAGTGTATCAGTTTATGATAGGGGTGACTGTAAAGTTTTAGTAAACAAACATAATTTAATAGTTGTGTATTTTAGAGGTAAGAAAATTAATGGTGCTTACAACTTAATTAAACTACAGTCATCGAAAAGAAAAGATTCTTGGATAATAACGAAGTTGAAAGAGAATGACAAAAAAAGATAATATGCCTAATCAAAGACAGAATATGACTCTTCTGGAAGAAAATATAAAATTAAAAAATACCCAGCAAGATATGAATGACAAGATGGATGAACTTCTATCCCTTATCGACGATAAAATGTCTACGATGATAAAAGCTTTAGAGGAAATAAAAAATAAAGAGGTGGTAGTAGTTCAATCTACCACATCAGAAATACGAGATAAAGATGGTGCGGTTAAAAAAACGGATTTTGTAAAACCGTTCATCCCATCATCAGATGCTAGCAGTATGAAAATGAACGTTTCTACTATCGAGAAGACAAAAAGAGAAACAGATATTTCCGATGCAGCAAGCAAATTATCACAACTCCGAGATAATCAGTAGTTATGGTACGTTAAGGAATTTATCTCGAAATTTAGGGAAGATATAAAATAAAAAGGGAACAAATTAAAGGTTATATAATAAGTAGCCGTTAATGCGAAATAGGAGTAAACGATGGAAAAATCTTTCTTTATGCGCGTAAATAGTATTTCGTCGGGTTTCATAGACATACCAGATGAGATAAGTTTAAATATTTATGCACAAGGATGTGAGAAGAGATGTGAAGGATGCCAGAATGAAGATTTAATGGCATTTTCAGGAGGTGCTAAGTTATATATTTCAGATGTGGATAAACTATTATCTGATTATAGTTTGTGTGATTGGGTTTGTTGGTTAGGCGGTGATGCTGTTTACCAAGAAGAGGCTTTGATAAAATTTAATAACGAATTTAAAGATCGAAATCTAAAAATTGCATTATACACTGGTAAGACATTCGATGAGTTATCGGGTGATATACTTGACGGTGTGGATTTAGTGATAGATGGTGAGTGGAACGGAGTACCAGTAACAGAACCAGGAACGAATCAGCATATATGGTCTAAATGTGGATCTGAATGGACATTGGTTAATAACTGGACATGTTTGAGTTTATTACACAAAGATATAAATACAGAGGGTTAAAAATGATAGTACGTCAAAGTTTCGATGAAAGATTCGTTATTAAACTTAATGAAATACAGAGTAGTTATGGCACAGAACTATTAGCAGCTGATGGGATTGGGCAAAACCAATTAGATATCAATCATTTCGCTAAAAAGTTTTTTGCAAATAAAGTAGTTGCTGATATTTCAACTGATGGTAATGCAAATGTAGATGATGATAGTGTTCTTAGTTTTGAATATGAAGCTAACAAATCAATGCAGAAGCTTAATGGTTATTACGTAATGTGGAAAAGGGTATGTGATAAGCATGGTATCAAGAGAGCTAACAAACTCCTTGAAATGTGTGTCACTGGTGCATTGAAGATTCATGATCAACATCAGATGCTAAAACCATATTG
>Ga0114918_10002566_pt1 | contig 16221 bp, 18 predicted proteins | sample LantaG_FD_87015 | JGI IMG/M metagenome (GOLD analysis project Ga0114918, IMG submission 87015) | Deep subsurface microbial communities from Baltic Sea to uncover new lineages of life (NeLLi) - Landsort_02402 metaG | ecosystem: Environmental > Aquatic > Marine > Oceanic > Sediment | place...
ACATATTGGGAATCGATTTCAAAAATCATCCTAATCTGAGACGCCTGATTTTGGCCGATGATTGGCCGGAGGGTGTTTATCCATTGAGGAAAAAGACAGAGCCCCGAACGTAAGTCAGGGGTAAAAAAGAGTGAAAGAAATGAAAGATACTGGCAAAAAACCGGTTATTGCAGTTGGGCCGTTTCACCCGCTGCAGGAAGAGATGGAGTTTTTCCAGCTTACTGTGGATGGCGAAAAGGTAACCGATATAGATGTGCGAATATCTTACAACCACCGCGGCATAGAAAAAATCAGCGAATCGCTCCAGTTCGACCAGGTACCGTTTTTGGTCTCCCGCATATGCGGAATTTGCTCAGCCTCGCATCCTTTAGCTTATGTGCAGGCTGTGGAAGAGCTCGCCGGTATAAAGCCGCCCGAACGGGCGCTTTATGTGCGAACCATCATAAATGAGCTCGAACGAATCCATAGTCATTTGCTGTGGGTAGGTCTTGCAGGGCACTTTATCGGCTATGATACCGTCTTTATGTGGGCCTGGAAATACCGTGAGCCGGTGCTTGATTTGCTCGAGGAAATCACCGGAAACAGAAATAATTACGGAAATGTCAGAGTTGGCGGCTGCCGTGAAGATATTCCTGATGAACTCAAGCCGAAGATATTGAAAGAGTTGGACAAAGTCGAAAAGAAAATGGATATGCTCACCAAGGCTATCCTTGATGACCCTATTCTGCACGCTCGGCTCAAAGGCGTAGGTATATTGAGCAAAGAAGACGCCATCAAATATGCTGTTACCGGCCCGACAGCCAGGGGCAGCGGTATTGCTATCGACGTAAGAGCCGACGACTCCTATGCTGCATATGCTGATTTGGACTGGAATGTAATCAGCCAGCCTGAAGGTGACGTTTTTGCCAAGGCCGTTGTCAGGCTTCTGGAGACATTTGAATCGATTAAGATAATCAGGCAGGCCCTGAAAAAGTTCCCCGACGGCCCTATTGCCGTAGAGGTCAGAGAAATACCGCCGGGCGAGGCTGTCGGACGTGCTGAAGCTCCGAGAGGTGAAACGTTCCATTATGTTCGCAGTGACGGCGGCAACAGGCCCACCCGACATAAAGTCAGGGCACCCAGCTATGTCAATGTGCCTTCGTTCAGGGCCTCGTGCATTGGTCAGCATATTGCCGATGTTACGATTACACTCGCAGCGGTCGACCCATGCTATAGCTGTACCGAAAGACTCGCCGTCGTAGACAGCCACAATAATATTGTTCACGATTACGATGTGCTGTTGAAATTGAGTCGTGAAAAAACGGCGCAAATCAGGAAAGAGTTTGGCTCGCCGCCAATTAAGCTGGAGGATTTATAAGTTGGATAATGTTTTAGTAATCTCGGTCTTTTTGCCGCTGATTGCGGGTTTTATCCTGCTGTTTTTGCCGAACAGGATAAGATTTCTGTCCAAGGTATTAACACTGGTTATTTCAGTTTTTGTCTTTGTAAAGTCTGTCCAGATATTCAACCTTGGCCAGCTTGATTACGCCTGGTCTGTTCTTGCAATAGACCAGTTTAAGTTAGACCTGCTGCTAACGACCACCCCGCTTAGCAGGTTTATACTGCTTTTTACCATGGGGTTTGGTTTGTTGATAACCATATATTCACTAAATAAACCCGGTTCGAACGTATATTTTGGTTCGATTCTACTGACATTGGGCAGCTCTGCCGGAATACTGCTTTCGAACAATTTATTATTTTTGCTGATATTCTGGGAAATTGTTACCGCCTCTTTGTACCTTTTGATAACAACCGGCGGAAGAAATTCCAATTTCGCAGCAACAAAAAGTTTCGCAATGATAGGGGCGTCCGATGCAGCTTTTCTGCTTGGAATATTGATGGTATGGACGCTTTCAGGGACACTTGTTATCTCTCAAATCAATCTGGCAACTGCTTCAGCTTTGCCGATTATAGCCTTTTTGCTGCTTTTGACCGCTGCGGTTACAAAGGCAGGGGCCTTACCATTGCACACGTGGCTGCCCACCAGTGGTGAATTCGCCCCGGCTTCTGTAATGGCGCTGCTGCCGGCTGCAATTGATAAGCTTTTGGGAATTTACCTGCTGGTAATAATCGTGAGGAAAATCTTCATACTGCAGTCGGGCACTTTGAGTGTTATCTTGGCACTTATAGGTGCTGCGACCATCATTATTGCGGTGATGATTGCAATGGTCCAGCACAACCTGAAAAAACTCTTATCTTACCACGCTATCAGCCAGGTCGGTTATATGGTACTTGGCATAGCAACCGGGACGCCGGTTGGAATTGCCGGCGGGGTGTTTCATATGCTGAACCACGCGATATATAAATGTTGCCTGTTCCTGTGCGGCGGGGCAGTTGAGCAACAGGCGGGAACCGCCGAACTTGACGAGCTGGGAGGCTTAGGCAAAAAAATGCCGTTGACTTTTCTGACGTGTCTGATAGCGGCTCTGAGTATCTCCGGAATACCACCTTTCAATGGTTTCGTTTCCAAATGGATGGTCTATCAGGGTGTAATCCAGATGCCGACGGTACAAACCGGCACGGCCGCAAATCTCTGGCCGCTCTGGCTGGTCGCCGCAATGTTTGGAAGCGCTCTTACACTGGCATCATTTGTGAAACTCATACATTCGTTATTCCTTTGTCGTTTACCTGAGAAATTAAGAGCTGTAAAGGAAGTTTCGGTCCTGCAGACGTTTCCAATGGTTGTGCTTGCGGCATTGTGTGTGTTTTTCGGGGTCTTTTATCACATACCGCTGAAGGTCTTTATCTTTCCTGCTTTGAACATAGAGCCGGGTACAGCGATTTTCGGCACGTGGGAGTCCAGCCTTGCCACAATGCTGATAATAGTCGGTATTATTCTTGGTTTGATTGTGTTAATTATTGGGCTGCTGGCAAGAAAGACCCGGACTGTACCAACCTGGTACTGCGGCGAAACACAGGATAATGAGCAAATGATAATACCTGGAACGCATTTTTACAAAACAGTTTCTTCAATGAACGGCTTAAAGCAGCTTTACACCGGCCAGGAAAAGGGCCACTTCGATTTGTACAATCAAGGCGGAAGGCTTGGCCTGGCTTTGACAGGTTTTCTACGATGGCTGCATTCGGGCGTGCTGCCGATGTATTTGACCTGGGTGACTTTGGGATTATTGGTGATTCTGTTTATAGTCTGCAAAATTTGGTGAGGTAGAAATGGCCATATTTTATATTTTACTGTTTTTTATAATAATCGCAGCCATCATCGCTGTCGAGACCAATGACCTGCTAAGTTCCGTGATTTGCATCGGTGCAATCGGCTTCGGGGCTTCTCTTATGTTCCTGTTTTTGCGGGCACCTGATATCGCAATAACGCAGATTGTCGTCGAAGTGTTAGGCTTGATTATCTTGATTCGCGCCACCATCTCCCGTGACCTGACTTTTATTACCGGTGACAGAGAGTTTTTCGGTGTGGTCGTTTCGGTGGTAATCGTCTTTGTGATTTTCCTGGCTGGTATTAAAGTTTTTGAGACGCTGCCTGCTTTTGGCACCCCTGTCTTTACCGAGGCAACCCAGGCTGCTTCCCAGACATATATCAGTCAGGGGCTGGCCAAAACAGGCGCCGCGAATCTCGTGGCCTCGGTCATCCTGGATTTTCGCGCCTACGACACGCTCGGTGAGGCAACGGTGCTGTTTACCTCGATTATAGGTGCCACGGTCATACTGCGGCATAAGGCTAAAAAATTGCCGGAGGTTCTGGAAAAATGAAGGGTATGACAGTCATAGTAAAAACCATCAGCAGTTGGATTAAGGTGCTTATCTTTATGTTCGGCATCTATATCGTTATTACCGGCCATCTGACACCGGGTGGCGGTTTTGCCGGCGGCATTATTTTAGCTTCTTCGTATGTGCTACTTATGCTGGCTTTCGGCAGAAAATTTGTCGAAGAAAACCTGCCCTTAGCTGCTGCTTCAAGGCTCGATTGCCTCGGTGCCTTCCTTTTTGCTGTGATAGCGATTTTGGGAATGGTTCTTGGCGGCTCGTTCTTCGTCAATTTCCTCTACCAGAAGTATCTGCCAGGTGAGCCTCTAAGCCTTATAAGCGCAGGCACTATACCGCTTTCAAATATCGCGATTGGTCTAAAGGTCAGCGCGTCGCTGTTTCTGGTGATTCTTACTCTTTCAATCTTCAGGCCGGATATATCAGCTGATAAAAAGGAGCAGAACTGATGCTTTACGCTCTATGCTTTTTATTGTTTATGATCGGGCTGTATTGTGCGGTCGTGAAAAAGAATATGGTCAAGATTGTCATCGGCATTATGATTATGGAGTACGCCGTCAATCTCTTCCTAATAATGTTAGGCTACCGTGTCGGCGGCGTAGCGCCGATAGTCACCAGAGACCAGCTCGGCTCGACGTTGGGACAGGTTCTACCGACTTTCATCAACACTTCTGTTGACCCCTTACCGCAGGCGCTTGTGCTTACTGCGATTGTGATTAGCTTGGGTTCACTGGCGCTTATGATTTCAATATGCATCAGAACTTACCAAAGATACGGAACCTTTGACATCACCGAGATTAGGAGGTTAAAAGGATGATTGGCAGCCGATTGCCTCTTTTTGTTGCTATTCCGCTGGTGACGGCGTTTGTGCTTCCGCTTTTCGGCAGGAAAGGCAAGGCTGCTGCCACGCTGCTGGCCAACCTGGCAACCATTGCACTGCTCGTGTTGGCCATTGGCACTATCGGCCAATCCGCCGTCTATGAAATAGGCAATTGGTCTATCCCGCTTGGAATCAACTTTGTCCTGGATGGCCTAAGCTCGCTTCTGCTCTTGGTTATTAGTGTGGTAAGTGCCGCGGCGATGCTCTTTAGCGTCAGATATATGGAGCAGTACACAGCTAAGGCCAAGTACCTCTGCCTGTTTATGCTTATGGTCGCTGGGATGAACGGCGTTGTGCTCTCCGGAGACATCTTCAACCTGTTTGTGTTTTTGGAGATCGCCTCACTCGCATCGTACGCCCTAGTCGGTTTCGGATGCGAACATGAAGAGCTCGAGGCGGCCTTTAAGTATATGGTACTCGGCAGTATCGGTTCGATATTTGTCCTTTTTGGTGTTACTCTTGTCTATGGCAACACCGGCACGCTTAATATGGCCTACATTTCAAAAGCAATCGCCGAGTCCGGCTTAAATGCAGGCCTTGGCTTTGCCCTTGCATTGTTTATCGTGGGCTTCGGTCTAAAAGCCGCGCTCGTCCCGTTCCACGCCTGGCTGCCAGATGCGCATCCATCGGCCCCGGCTCCGATTTCCGCTATGCTCTCAGGCGTCCTTATAAAGAGCCTCGGAGCTTACGCTCTGGTCCGTGTGGTCTTTAACATCTTTGGCATTACCGTCTCAATAGGCTGGCTGTTATTAGTGCTCGGGCTTTTGAGTATGGTTGCGGGGGCTTTTCTCGCTCTGGGACAGTGGGACATAAAACGACTGATGGCTTATTCGAGCATCAGCCAGTTAGGCTACGTGGTTCTGGGCATCGGTCTCGGCGGTACTTTGATTGCAAAGGGCGACAATCCTGCCTGGGCTTCACTGGCTATTCTTGGCGGCCTGTTCCATCTTGTCAACCACGCTGTTTATAAGTCTCTGCTGTTTTTGACAAGCGGCTCGGTCCAAATGGCGACTGGAACAAGGCAGTTAAAAGAAATGGGCGGACTTGCCGGGAAAATGCCTGTAACGCGAGCAACCTGCACCGTCGCATCGGCTTCTATTGCTGGAATCCCACCTTTCAGCGGCTTCTGGAGCAAGCTGATTCTCGTGGTCGCTGCAATCGGGGCTGGCTTTTACTGGGTCGCTGCAGTGATTGTCTTTGTAAGTCTGTGCACTTTGATTATGTATCTGAAGGTCCAAAGATACGCCTTTCTGGGTGAGCTGCCGGAAAATCTACAGCAAGTCAGAGAGAATAAAGGTTCTATGCTTATCGCAATGATATTCCTGGCCTGTTTATGCGTACTTATGGGCCTGCTCGTGATAGTCCCATCTTTAAGGGCCAACATACTTGACCCTGCCGTGAAGGTATTAATGGACGGTGTTTTGTATTCGGCTAATGTAATTGGGATGTAATAAAGGTGTAATGAAATGAGACGACTGATTTATTTTATCCTGGCGTTGATTGTTTGGGTGATAGGAACTTGGCCCTTCGTCGATGGCAAAATTGACTTGCAACTAATGACGGCAGGGGTTGTAGCTGCTCTTATCGTTGCGCTGCTGTTCCACGAGATATTGCCTAAGGAGCACAAGGTATTTATCTCGCCCGTGCGAATTTTTTGGTTTTTAGTTTATGTGCCGGTATTCTTCTATTACGTAATGAAGGCAAATCTGGATGTTGTCTATCGCGCTTTGCACCCGAAGATGCCGATAAAGCCCGGAATTGTGAAAATTAAGACAACTCTGAAAACAGAATCCGGTATCACCGCTCTGGCGAACTCCATCACTCTTACGCCCGGCACATTAACCGTTGATTTGACAGATGATGGTGGGGACCTCACCTCGCGGGAGACCTTTTTGTATATCCATTGGATCAATGTAAAATCCGACGACGTCGAGCAGGCGACGAAATTTATCGCTCAAAGGTTTGAGTGGTTTTTGCGGAAAATTTTTGAATAGACCCCGTTAGAAATCCGTAAATGGGTCTAAGCCCCTGGCAAGGAAGATTTCTAACGGGGTAGATTGAGGTGGCTATGATAACTCTGCTTTACATAGGCTTGTTTATATGTTGCTTTTTGTGCCTTTACCGCATAGGCCGCGGCCCCAGTGCGCCCGACAGAACCGTAGCTATTGATATTTTGGGTATCGTCATAGTGGGTTTCTGTGCCATCCTTGGCCTGGTTACCGGAAAAGACTTTTACCTGAACGTCGCTATGGCCTGGGCGCTGCTGAGCTTCATCGGTACCATAGCGCTGGCGAAGTTTTTGGAGGGCAGAAGTTTCGATGATTGATATTATAGGATACATACTGGCAACGGTCGGCGTTTTGCTTAATATATTCGGCTGTATTGGTCTGGTTCGCTTTCCTGACGTTTACAACCGCCTGCAGGCCTCAACCAAATGCGTAACTCTTGGGACGATTCTGCTGCTCGTTGGGATTGCCCTGGTTGACGGCTGGGGCCCGCTGGCCGCCAAAGCCATCATCTGCGCGGTCTTTATATTGATAACTTCACCGACCGCCGCCCACGCAATCGCCAAAGGCGCACACGCCGCCGGCGTAGAATTGTGGGAAAACAGTGTCGTCGACAAATATGCAGAAGAAAAAGGAAAGTAAACGCTGTAAAAACAATCAATAATCGATTATCAACGGGAGTTTAAAATTGCGTTGGCCGAAGTTAAGAGAATTGAAAGAAGCCGTCACCGCGGTCTTTTCGCCGCGATTCACTACTCGTTTCCCTGCTGAGCCTTGTGTAGTGCCGGAAAGGTACAGGGGTAAACCTGAATTCGACCTCGATACCTGCATCGGCTGTGGTGCCTGTGTAAATGTCTGTCCAACCAATGCGCTCACTCAGGTTGATGATCTTGAAGCTAATCCACCGGTAAGAAGAATCACCCAGCAGACCGATGCCTGCATTTTTTGCGGCAATTGCCAGGAGAATTGCACCACCGAAACCAGCATAAAGCTCTCGAACGAGTGGGACCTGGCCAATATGGATAGAAGCACAATGACCGAAACCCACGAATTTGAACTTCAAATGTGCGAAAAATGTGGTGCTGTTGTCGGCACCAAAAAGCACCTGGTCTGGCTTTACGAAAAACTGGGGCCTTTGGCCTATACTAATCCTTCACTGCTGCTTGCCAAAAGCGGCCAGCTCATTGAAAAGCTCCCCGATTTTCAGCAGCAGCCGCAGCGTCCCGCCCAACCGAACGATTTTATGAAAATCCTCTGTCCCAAGTGCAAGTGTGAACTTAACATCCGCCTGTAAAAACGCTATGGACGCCGGCGAATCACTTCTTACACAACTCAATAAACTTCGCGGCTCAGATACGGTTATTGTCGGCATCGGAAACACATTAAAAGCTGATGACGCCGCAGGCCCGTTAGTTTGTAAAAAGCTGCGCCAGGCAAAGAGCTCTGCTGAGCCAATCGATACTGGCACCGTCCCCGAAAATTACATCCAGCCCATTATTAAAAAAAGGCCTCGCAATCTCATTGTTATTGACGCCATCGACTTTGGCGGTTCGCCGGGGCAAATAAAAATTTTCAGGCCCGAGCAGCTAAGTTCACTTATTATCTCAACACATACACTTTCGCCCCGCGTATTTATTGATATGATTCGTGCCGAGCTGGATATTGATGTTTATTTTATAGGCATCCAGCCTGTACAGACCGCCCTCGGCCAACCCGTATCCGCTGAAGTTAGCAGGGCGGTCCAGCAGCTCTCAGATGCCCTGCTTAAAATCTTCCCCCCTGCAAAAAACGCCTGAAGTACCGCATTATCTTGAGCTTTGTGCCGGCCGGGCTTTGTGCGTTCTTTGGTACCTTCTCCTCCGCCGGCCGGTTGCTCCTTCCTCACAGGGCTCGGTTGCACTTTCATTCGAGGCCTGCTGAATCGCCTCCAAGGCGCTGGCCGCAAACAAATCCGCCCCAATCTCCTGCCAAAGACCCTTCGCTCGGTTGAAAAGTCCACCCGATACCATTATACGCATAGTCGGCCAAGCATTGACATCCCTTATCGAGTCTATCAATTGACGAATTTGAGGCGCTTGTTTAGGAGTTGTGCCATACATTAACAGAACATCGGGGCTATTCTCGTTTACAAACGCCAGGATATCGTCGTTGCTCAGCCCGCCGCCGAGAAATCTCACTTCCCAGCCGTCACTTTCAAACAAATCAGCCAATATCTGGGCACCCAGCTCCTGCAATTCTTCCGGCGCACAGCAAATCACTATCTTCTTATTCTGGCTGGGCCTGTGAGGCAGCTTATTTTGAAGCTGGTCAATGATTGTCCGGTTAATCCGCGTAGCCATATGTTCCTGTGTGGGGGTGATTCGCTCTGCCCGTGCCAATTTCTCAATCTCAGCCATCATGGGCCAGATAATATCCAGGTAGACAGAGCTTGCCAGCGTCCCGCTCTGCAGGGCCTGCTCAATCACACCCCGACAAGCCTGCCTTTGGCCTTGCAGCAATGCATCTAAATACCGCTCAAGTATGCCTTCTTTTACCATTGTCCTATATCCCAAAAAGGCTATTACTTTCTCCATACTTCCTATATTATCTGACCAGCAACCTTATATAGCCATATATGTCAAACTGGGTAATATTAGGTATCGGAGCGTACCGTCTTAAATCTTTAGTTAAAATAGGTAATTTGGCCGACTTTTAGCATAAGACATCCAACCCGCCCATGTTCTCACACACAAGTGATGTTAATATAGATACTTAGGATCGACCGCCGCACAATTAACTTGGACAGACCGCCAGGACACAAACACCGCTGAAAAAGCTACCCAATTTAGCACGGCAGTAGGGGGGGGCGCATTCGGACACTTTTTTTGAGCAGTTCAATAGTAGACCGCAGTAGAGAGAACTCTTTTTCGAGATTTAGCTGATTATTTGCCTACGGCGTTAGCTATGTTTTTTTCTACTTTCTATTATCGACTCTCTACTGCTCTATTCGCCGAAGGCGAATCGGGGCGACAGGACTTGAACCTGCGACCTCGTGACCCCCAGTCACGCGCGCTAGCCAAACTGCGCCACGCCCCGCGAAAACATCGCCATTTTAGCAAAAAAAATGCTTAAAGCACAAACTTTTTCACAGAGTAAAAATTTTTAGGCATAATCTCTTGACAAAGTTAAGTGGGCCTAACTATATTAGTATTAACTTACTAATTAGGGTAAAAGGCTTATGCCGACAGCGAAAGACAACGATTTAAGCGCCTCCCTCGAAGATTATCTCGAGGCAATCCTAAATTTGGCCGGCGAGTCCAAAGTCGCCCGCAGCAGGGATATAGCGGCTATGCTGGGCGTATCCAAGGCCTCCGTTACAGGCGCGCTGCGGCTTTTAAAGGAAAAGGGCCTAGTTAATTACAAGCCATATGCTTATGTGACACTCACCGAAGCCGGCAGGTCCGCCGCTGCAGAGGTCGCCCAAAAGCACAATATTCTCAAGTCGTTCTTCGTCGACGTTCTCGGTATCGACAAGGATACGGCCCAGCGGGCGGCCTGTAAAGCTGAGCACGCACTCGGGCCGAAGGTTATTTCAAGAATCAGACACGTTATGGAAACAGGAAAGTTCAAAAATGGCTCGACGTCGGCAGGGGGGAAGAAAAGCAAAAAGGTCAGGAAGAAATAAATGCAGGATAAACATCTACAACCATTGTCAGCAATCGCAACCGGTGAAACTGTTAAGCTGGCAAAAATAGAGGCCGGCCGTGGGTTGAACAGCCGACTGGCTTCCATGGGACTGTTGCCAAATGTGGAAATAACAGTTGTAAGAAATAGTCATCCGGGGCCTTTCGTCATAAGTGTCAAAGGCTCGAAAATGATGTTGGGCAGAGGTATGGCCCATAAAATTATGGTTTTATAAGAATGTGAAAAGTCCGGGAATTTTATGGACGAAAAAATTACAGTAGCTTTGGCCGGCAATCCTAACAGCGGCAAAACCAGCATATTCAATATGCTCACCGGCGCACGCCAGCACGTAGGCAATTATCCCGGCGTCACAGTAGAAAAGAAAACCGGATTGTGCAGTCATAAGGGCTTCAAAATCACCGTTGTGGATTTGCCCGGCACATACAGCTTAACAGCTTACTCGATTGAAGAGCTCGTCGCCCGCTCTTTTCTGGTCGAAGAAAAGCCGGATGTTGTCGTTGATATTGTTGATGCCTCCAACATTGAACGCAATCTGTATCTGGCGACACAATTAATCGAGATGAATGTGCCCTTGGTATTAGCGTTCAATATGAGCGACATTGCAAAACGAAATGGGCTTGTCTTTGACATCAACCAGCTTTCGAAGCTTTTGGAGACGGCGATAGTTACTACCGTCGGCAATAAGGGTAAAGGCAAAGCAGAGCTCCTCGACGCCATTGTGCAAACAGCCCAGCACAGCAGGTCAAAACGTACCCATAAGGTAAGCTATGGAGAAGAAATTGAAACTGAGCTGGCCTCGCTCAAAGCGGTTCTCGCAGAGGAGGAACCTGCACTAACGCGCAAGTACGGCTCCGAATGGTTGGTGATAAAGCTGCTGGAGGATGACAGTGATATAAATGCCAAAGTGCACAGTGAAAAAACGCTCGATAGTGTGAGGGCCAGTGTCAATCATCTTAGAGACATTTTCGGTGATGACCCTTCAATTATTATCGCTGACCGACGTTATGGTTTCATATCCGGTGCGTGTCAGGAGACAATCAAAAGCACCATCGAGTCACGTCACAGTACCAGCGATATGATAGACACCATAGTAACAAACCGTATCCTGGGACTGCCGATTTTTCTGGTGTTAATGTATTTAGTCTTTCTGCTGACATTTAAGACAGGCGAATATCCGATGGGCTGGCTGGAACAGTTTTTCGACTGGGCAGGTAAAGCGATAGCGGGCTTTTGGCCGGTTGGTTCTGAAAACTGGTTGAAATCCCTTTTGGTTGACGGCGTAATAGGTGGTGTCGGCGGTGTGCTTGTGTTTCTGCCCAATATTTTACTGCTATTCTTAGCCATCGCGGTTCTTGAAGATTCCGGCTATATGGCGCGAGCGGCATTTATTATGGACAACATAATGCACAAGATTGGTCTGCACGGCAAGAGCTTCATACCAATGCTCATCGGGTTTGGCTGCTCTATCCCGGCTATTATGGGAACACGAATACTTGAGAACAGACGCAACAGGTTTACGACAATAATGGTAATACCGTTGATGAGCTGCGGTGCGAGGCTGACAATTTATATGCTGATAATACCGGCTTTTTTCCCGGAAAAATGGCGCGGGCCGGTGCTGTGGCTGATTTATATGATAGGAATTGTCTTGGCGATTATTTGCATTAAGGTTTTGCGGCTGACCGTTTTTAAGGGCGAAACCACCCCATTTGTTATGGAACTGCCGCCTTATCGCATGCCTACCCTAAAATCTGTCTACCTTCATATGTGGCAAAGAGGCTGGCTGTATTTGAGAAAAGCGGGCACAATAATCCTTGCTGTATCAATTGTGCTCTGGGCGGCTATGAGTTACCCGAAGCCGAGTGCCGAATCCCTGGCGGGCTTAACCACAGAGCAGGCGCAACAGGCAAAACTCGCGTATTCAGTCATCGGCAGGATAGGACAGGCAATAGAGCCGGCTCTTAAACCAATTGGTTTCGACTGGAAAATCGGGACAGCTCTCATCGGCGCAACCGCCGCCAAAGAAGTATTTGTCTCACAGTTAGGAATAGTGTATGCCGTTGGCAGTGCTGATGAAGGTTCGCAGACCTTGAGGGAAAAATTACAGGCCAATTATACGCCTTTGACGGCGTTTTGCATTATGCTTTTTTGCCTCATCAGCACGCCATGTATTGCGACGATTGTTACCACGGGCAGAGAAACGAACTCCTGGCGATGGGCACTATTTCAATTCTTTGGACTAACGGCTTTGGCTTATGTCATAACGCTTATCGTTTACCAGCTTGGCAGCCTCATAGTGCCTTAGAGGCGAGCTTTTGCTTAATTTTCTTGCAATGTCGACCTCGTAGGGGTAAACTGAACTGAAATTTTATGAGAGGCTGTTTGGTATTTGGAGAGGTGGCCGAGTGGCTGAAGGCAACGGTTTGCTAAACCGTCGTATGGGTGAACGCCCGTACCGCGGGTTCGAATCCCGCCCTCTCCGGTCCTCTGATGTCAAGCAATGTCAGGATGAGTCTAACACTCCTGATAATAAAGAGGTTACGCGAAGCAAACCGGACAGTTCCAACACGTCAAAAGGTCCGTCCAAAGTGCCAACCGATGACAGCACTAACACACGAAATGTACTCCATTCCGACAAGCAGAACAACAAGCTGAGCAACAAGACAGACCCGGACTTGGCGGAAATAGCGGAGGCGTGGCCGATATTGTCCAAGGATATTCAATCGGCTATATTGACGCTTATTAGAACAACATCTGGGACCACAAGGTAAAGCAAGTCCCCTGTAGGTGTATCCTGTGTATGTTTTGCCTTTCATACTTTTATGTGCGTTTTTTGCCGTAAATACAGATTACATACTGGTTACGGACTACCTACATACCGCGACCATACACCAGACATAAACAAGACTGACGCCAGAATGACGCTGGAAACAACGAATAGCCACCACACTCTAAATGAAAATGGAAGTGCGCTTCTCTCTGCAAACGTTCACATTTCTTACGAAATATGAAATTCTTTGTTATTCTAAACACTGGTAGCAGAAAGTCAGGTTGTCCTCTAAAGGGTTTCGCTAAAGTCTTACATCATTTCTATGACGGCGTGATTCGAATCTTGCCCCATTTTTGCTGGGGTTAAACAATATGGCACTCGCGGAACAGGGCAGCGTTAAATTTCAACACGCGACTTCTTGCATGTCATATATGATTTTCCGCGTATAAGTGCTTTATCTTTCTTTTCTTGTAAGCTTTTTAGGGCGTCAATAATGATTCCATACTGGCTACATACTGGTTAGACACTGCAGCCATACACCAAACACAAGCAGAACTGGCGCCAAGATGACGTCCAGCTTCACATATAATCAACACAGTTTTCAAAGCCTACATAGCTCGACAACATGTCCAGTAGTTCCAAACCTATATGATACCTCCTCACCAACCCACCGAAGCCAGAGATTGACTTTGACAATAATTAGTGTATCTTGTATAATTACCTAAATTACCAATAACACTGTTTTTTGCTTTTCGGCGACCTTCAAATTGGTTTTGGAGTAGAGCTTAAATGGCTCCAGTGAGCATAAACAAGGAGATTGATACACTGAGCAATGCTGACCTCGCAGAGAAAGTTTTCGAAGAACACGGAGATTTTATTCGCTCAGTCATTGGTTTTAATGTCAATAATGAGGCAGAGGCAGAGGACGTATTTCAAGATTTTTTTCTGTCTCTAATTTCGAAACCAATACCAGAAGAAGTGCAAAATGTAAGAGGTTTTCTCTATCGGGTAGTATCTGATAAAGTTAAGGACGCTTTCCGCAGAATAGAACGCTACCAAGCAAGGATCCGCAGATATGCCGAGCGCCGCAGACGCATTAACGATGGCTCTCCGGAGCATGCTGTGATTGAGGTAGAAGAAATCGAAAGGATGTTCGAGTTAATTCGGGGGCGTTTGCCCCCAAGCGAAGGTCGGGCAGTAATGTTAAGGTACAGGAATAATCGCGATATCAGGGAAGTTGCTGAGGAAATGGGGATAAAGCCGAGAACCGTCAGCAGATATGTTTCTGCTGGGCTTAAGAAACTTCGCCAAACTTTTGGCGTAAATTGAGGTAATAGAGTTATGGTCACTTTTAATGGTAACTCGATGTGTGAGCAAGCTCGGCCCTATTATTATGAGTATCTCCGCAGGGAGGGCGAAGAAAAGATCCCTGCAGAAATACTTGCTCATATAAAGCAATGCCGCTTTTGCCAGGCTGAGGTTAATCGGCTCAAAGTTGTACTGGCTGAGTCCGAGGAGCATGCTCCCGAAAGCACAGAACAAATCAATTCTGCCGTTGCTGCCAATCTGAGGCTGCACTTTGCCTTCATAGGGGCATCCGTGACTTGCAATACGGTAAGGCCATTTCTACCCAGCCTGGTTGATCCTCTTCTGGAGGTTGGTATACCGACGCCTATAACCGTACACCTTGACAAATGTCAACAGTGCGCAAATGATCTGGAAACAATTCGGCGGTTAAACCTCACCCGTAAGCAACTGTGCCGATTAGGTCAGCTTTTTGCGGAGAAGCCTTCCGAGGATGCTATTAGCTGCTCACAGGCTCAGGCCGGTATCCTTGCAGTTGTGTCAATGGTTTTTCGCGAAACCAACGCGGAAGTTCTAAAACATTCGTGTACCTGTCCCGATTGCAGGGAAGTGTTATATCAATGGCGGGAGACAGTTCGTGAGGAATTGGTGCAGGAACAAAGGGCCCCAAACCGATTTCCATGCGAAGTGGTCTCAGCGGCTGACATTTTCGACTACTGTTTCCCCTACGGAATTTATCCAGCCAGTAACCAATATGCTAAATTTCGCGAGTCGTTTACCTCGCATGCCCGCAGCTGCCCAACATGTCTGGGCAAGATGCAGGACCTGCACAACACTGTGTACGGCATTTTGGAACGCAAGGAATCTGGAATCGTTACCTGCTTTAAGGTAGATGAGTCTGCCCGAGATTCCATCGTGGGTAGTCCTGACGATCTGTATGAGGATTGGCCGATAGAAGTACAAGTGTTTGACAAATCGAGCGAAACCGAGACCTTAGAAGCCGGAGGCTCAGGTGCTGCGGTGTCACGTAAGCCCAAACAAAAACTTTCAAGGCTGAGAATTAGACCGTTTATTAAACCCGCAGCCGTGGCTGCGGCGGTACTCTTAGTGGCCATTCTTTTGTTAAAGGGACCTGTCGCTAAGGCAGTTGACCTCGGCCGGATTTACGAGGCTCTTGAGCAAATCAAGAATATCTGCCTTACTGCCTTTGTACCAGAAAAGGCAAAGCCGACTCAAGAAATATGGATATCTCGAGCGTTAAACATCAAGATGTTTAAGACTGAGAAGGAATGCGTTCTGTGGGACCTCGAGGGCAAATCCAGAAAATCAAGAGATTTGAATACAGACTCTATTACAATGGCAGAACTGGACAGTAGCATTCTCGTGGAAGTTGAGGAAACTATGAAAGTGCCGTGGGGTCTGTTGCCATTTGACAATATATCCGCAGTTCCCACAGATGCTGAATGGCAAAAGGTAGCCGATGAGAACATTGGGACTATAATTCCCAACACAGAAGTATATGACCTAATGTGGACAGAGAAGGAACTCATTGGTTCTATAGTCTATAAGAAATGGCGCGGCTATATAGACATCGAGACGAAACTGCCGATGAGAGTTGAGCGGTGGCGGAAGCGTGCGAATGAAGAAGAATACGAGCTCTTAACTGTTACGAAGGTTGCTTATCCTACCGCTGTTGAAATCCGGGCCGTTATCATTGACGCTGGTTTTTAGTCAGCTTTATTTCTGCTCGGCAGCCAAAGTGGAGAACGATTACTGTAGTTGCCATCGATTTCTTCCACGAA
>Ga0114918_10002567_pt1 | contig 16219 bp, 14 predicted proteins | sample LantaG_FD_87015 | JGI IMG/M metagenome (GOLD analysis project Ga0114918, IMG submission 87015) | Deep subsurface microbial communities from Baltic Sea to uncover new lineages of life (NeLLi) - Landsort_02402 metaG | ecosystem: Environmental > Aquatic > Marine > Oceanic > Sediment | place...
GTTATTGTGGCTGCTGGTGACAATATAGCTATGGAGCCCACATTGAAAGAAAGCCTTGCAGCTATCTTTGGTGCTGAGGTGCTACCGACTGAGCCCGAAGTTACCCCACCCACTCCAGAAGAGACAGAGAAGCCAGTAGCTGCTGAGGTAGCCAGCCTGATTGAGGAGGCTCAACAGCATTATGACAAGGCACAGCAGTACCTCAGTGCGGGCGATTGGGCTGGTTATGGAGAAGAACTAGATGCGCTGAAGGCAGTGCTGGATCAACTGGCGGAGCTCACTGCAGAGTAGAAAAGCTAGCCCCTCGGCTTAAGCTTTTGCTGAAACATATAAAACAGGTGATGCTAAATCTTCTCTGTTGAGAAAGGATGACCATTGCGTTCGAAGTGAGGCAAGTAGTTTTCTGCTGCATTCATCTCTTGAATCCAGCCATTCTCTAATCCCAGTTCGTCAACCAACTCAATGACTTCAGAATACTCTGAGGCGGAGATTCTACGGCACAGCTCTGGAATTCTGCACGCCTGATAAGTTGGATAATACTGAGACATAATACTTACGGTAACTTTGGGTGATATTTCGTGAACCAGCCAGTTTAGCGAATTACGACTACCTGCCAGTCCCCTGGGTAGGATGAGATGCCGTATAATTAAACCCCTCTGAGCCAAACCCGACTCATCTAAGACCAAGTTATCTCCTACCTGCCGGTACATTTCAAGAATAGCTTGACGGGCTCTCACTACATAATCACTTACACCGGAAAACTTCTCTGCCCAGGTATCACAGGCATACCTCAAGTCAGGAAGATAAATATCCACAATCCCATCCAGGGCTTTAAGCGATGCCACAGAGTCATAGGCGCTGGTATTATAGACAATAGGCACTTTAAGCCCCATAGACACTGCTTCTAAAACTGCTCGAACCAGTTGAGGCACGAAGTGGGAAGGAGAAATAAAGCTGATGTTGTGACACCCCAGTTCATCCTGAAGATACATCATGCTTTCAGCTAGAGTATGAAAAGCCATTTCTTTCGAAGCCTGTTGTGATGTATCCTGACTAATATGATAGTTCTGACAGTAAACGCATCTCATATTGCAATTGCCGAAGAAGATGGCTCCTGTACCCTTAGTGCCCGAAATGGCTGGCTCTTCACCGTGATGGTCACAGACTGCAGGCACTATAGGTAGATACCCAGAATGGCAAAAGCCAGGCTCATTTTGTAGACGGTTGACATGGCACTCTCTGGGGCAGATATCACACGATGCCAACCGCTTTTCCAGCACCTCAGCTCTGCGTTTAAGCTCTCCATTACGATATAGTTTTAAATATGAAGGTTCCATTCCATGCTTCTTTAATTATCTGGACAGAATTTATTCAAATATTTATGGCAATTATAGACTTCAGACTAGCCGCTTTCAAAACATTGTAGCCTATTTAATAGAGCACCAAAGATGTGTAAAATATTTGCCTAGACGCTAAGAAGAAACACTAAATCAAAGCATCCAAAACACATGACTGGTTAGATTTGGCATAGGAGGCTGAATTGTTATCAACAGCTCTAGCTTTGTAGATTTTCTAAATCCTGGTAGAAACGCACCAGGATGCGACTTAACTCACCCCACTCGTTTAATCTGAAGATTTTAGTTTTCTTTCCCATTAGCCCTTACTCTAATATTCCCATGAAAGCCTCCTTGGCAACATAAATTTCTTATAAATAATCATAATTGTCTATAATTCGACCAGTATTACTATTATTAGACAATAATGACAAATAGAACGGAGGCCTGTACAATGGGCAGTTATAAATATTTTTTAATAGGCCTGTTAATCATGCGTATAGGCCAAGGAGATTTAATGGCAATTAGAATTGTTACTGATAGTACATCAGACATACCACGTGAGGTAGCACAGAATCTTGGGATTAGCATTGTGCCTCTGACAGTCTCTTTTGGGAAAGAGGCTTATCGAGATGGCATTGACCTCAGCAATAAGGAATTTTATTCTAAGTTGGTTAAAAGTAAGACATTACCAAAAACTTCCCAACCAGCAATAGGAGAATTTCTTGATGTCTACAAGATGCACGCCCAACATGATAACGAAATCATTTCTATCCAGGTTTCCAACAAACTGAGCGGCACCTACAGGACAGCGTTGCTAGCCAGAGAGGTTATGGGAAACGACTGCCACATTGAGGTCGTAGATTCCGAATCGGTATCAATGGGATTAGGCCTCGCAGTTGTTGCTACAGCCAAAGCTGTTCGAGACGGTGCGAGTTTTAAGGAGGCAGCGGAGATAGCACATCGATGCGCCACACAGACACATTTGGTAGCTTTTCTCCAAACATTGGAGTATTTGGAAAAGGGAGGGCGACTTGGCAAGGGTAAAGCCCTTCTCGGTTCATTACTACATGTTAAGCCCATGATTGCAGTCCGGGAAGGCGAAGTCCAACCATTCGGCATGGCACGCACTACAAAAGGCGCATTGCAACGACTATATGATTTCGTGAATACGCTATTGCATATAAGAGGGCTATCCATTATATATACCACCGTCTCCAAAGAGGTGGAGATTCTGGCAAAGCTGTTATCCCCGTTATTCCCACGTGATCTCATTCTTGTGGCACAAGCTGGTTCTGTACTAGGCACGCATACCGGGCCAGGTACTGTAGCTGTTGCCGCCTTAGTGAAATAACACCACCTCAGATTGCACAACTATACGAGGGCCATTACCAGGGTTCCTGGCCCAACATAAGTGGATGTAGCACAACCAAGCCTTGTTACAAGAATATTTTCCCCGGAAATTAGAGATTCTAGACGCTTGGCAAGCATTTCTGCCTCTTCAGGCGCTGTAGAGTAGGCAATTGCTATCTCATTTGTATCTGGGAATCTTTTTGCCCACCGCTCTAGCCGATTCAAAGCCCTCGCCTGGCCAATGACATATGATGGAGAACGTATTTTGCCACCATCATATAATTCGCCCAGCAGCTTAATTCTCAATGCCATACTTATTTTCCCTAAAAGAATAAGGCACCTTGTTAGCCGAAAACGCCTTCCTTTGAGAACATGCGCCAGGTTATCAACCTTCCCAAACATGCGAATTCGTGGGGCGGTTTGATGTATTATGTCAAGAATCTGTTCTAAGCTCTTGCCTTCAAGGGCAGCTCTGGCAGCAGCCATAACAATTAGACCTAAGCCTACAGAAACCGAATTCGCATCAATTACCTCGACATGACACTTATCCCTTATATATCCGCTAGCTAACTTCGCTACACTATATGTGCCGCTATATCCAGGGGAAAGATGGATAGAGATAATCTGGTCAGTTTCAGCAGCCAGGTTATTATAAACCGTGACAAAATCACCTGGCGATGGTGCAGAAGTTTTGGGAACCTTCTGACTATGAACTAATTCGTAACATACCCTGTCCGCAGTAAGTTCTATGCCATCGCGATAGGTCTGGGCACCAATTTGAATATATAGAGGCACTATGGTAATGGAGAGCCTGCGAGCTATTTCGAGAGGAATATCACAAGTGCTATCGGTTACTATTTTGACTACCATTACTAATCCTGCCAGCTAGAAATCAAATTTACCAGCCTTTTCATTATATCACTAAGGAAATTGTGCGGCCTGTGTATCAAAATTTTCCTTTGGTTGTTGATGTTATTTACCCCAATGGCTTAGAATGCATCCCAGTAAATTTTCATTGGGCATCCTCTGTGTGAACCAATATGAAAAGAGAAACTATTACTAAAAGGAACTTATATAACCTCCTGGCTGAGCTTGAAAAGAGCCCTGGAGAATATATAACCATATATGTGAAACCTTCTTCCTTCCCATGTTACATAAATGAATTATCACTGCAATCTAAATATAGTGTATGCACCGCTGAAATCAAAGAGTTAGTTAATATTAAAAACTTTATTCACGTAACCGAGAGATATAATACAGGGGCAGCTATATTTTGGCAGGAGAGCGGAAATAAGCACCTGGTATTACCACCCTTTCCCATCAGCGAAAATAGAGTTTCCCTCGGTGAGCTCGACAAATCAATCCTGTATGAAACACTGGAGAGGAAATACACTATAGGAGTTGTGCTGGTCACCTGGGGGTCCTATGCCGTAGGGATTTTTCATGGTGATAACCTGGTGGATTCCAAAGTGGGTACAGGGTATATCCATAAAAAACACAAAAAAGGTGGCAGCAGCCAGAAAAGATTTGCGCGAAGAACTGAGGAGCAAAAAAGGGATTTCTTAAGAAAAGTTAGTAATAGAATTGAGGAAAGATTGAAAAATCATATCTTGAACTATATCTTCTTTGGTGGTAACAGGCTAATTGGCAAGCCCCTGCTAAAAGAGTGTACATATCTTAAAGGAGAGGAAAACAAAATATCTGGAAGAATTCTAAATATACGACATGCAAATAAGGAAACTTTGGACCACAGTTTCCAGGAAATAACAAAATCCCTTATTTTTACCTACTGAATCCCTAAATACACCTGGGCTTTACGAGGGAAATTCACTTTGAATCAGCCACACAGTTTGCCATTTTTGCTAATTAGCCTATAGGAATATAACACCTAGGGGAGATAAAGATATAAAACCTAAACCCCCCTAGGTGCTTAGCAGGTGGCTACAATTATCTAGGCTTTCCCTATTCTAAATACCTTGGTCCCACAGGCAGGGCAGACACCCTGTACTGCCGGTCTACCATTCTTAAGGGTAATCTGCTTTGAGTTCCTTATTTCCACTTTTCTCCTGCACTTCATACAATATGCTGTTGCCATAATACCCTCCCTTATAATTTTGTATTTACTATAAAATTACTACAGCAATTTGTCTTTGTCAATAGCTAAGGGCCTGAAAAACGTCTTTTTTACCAGATATAGGTTAATTTTTCTTTTTATCTCTGCTTCCCAAAATCACTCTGGCGGTCACTAGAATAAATAAACCTGAGAACAGAAGTGCTTTTCTGCTACCTGGCATAGGTTCCCAAAAACCCTGCCAGGTGGAGTCCATTATCTCCCTTAGCCTGATATCAGGAATCTGAAATAACTTCTTACCTGTTACAGGGTCCAGCTGGTAAAACTTGACTTCAGGGTTCTCAAGTTGAGTCTCAACTTTGCCTTTGTACTCCACCCATACATGAATGGGTGATATATTAAGACGGTAGGGGATGTTCTCTGCTTCGAAAATAGAGGCTAGCACTATTGCACGTGCCTTGCAGTCCCCCTTTCCCTTCTGTAGTACTTCAGCGGCAGTAGGAAAATACCATGGCACATCATAAACCTCCCAATCATAGCAATAGGGTATTCTCTCCAGTACTACCTTTTCTGTGGCTTCGGGATCAGACGGGAGATCATACAACATTGGCTCAACAGCAACGGGGTCAATGGCAGGGCTAAAAATCCTTTGAACACTAATAATGAGTTTTGAAGGATTGGGATATAGCACAAAAATAATCCAGACTATAAGTAATAAGGGGAAGTATTGCTGGAAAATTCTTCTAACTACGGCACTCCACACTAAATTTTTGCTGCGCACTATTGTTGTTCTTACTAACCTCATCTTTTACCCTTACCAGTATCCCTTCAGCATATACCAGCGTCTCCTGCCTTAGATGACTCAAAGCTTTGCCTCATGCTGCACAATATGAGTTTACTATCTTCCGTCCTCTATAAAATTAGTCCTTCTAGATTCAAAGCGCTAGACTATCTAATAGCATACCATTTTCTGTCATTTAAGCCTTTATCTCCCTGTTTAATATCCTTTAGTTTAAAGCATCATTTTCTTGACGATAGCTGATAAATAAGATAGGCTATTAAGCTAAAATTGAAAAGGAGAATATCCAATTGTATTGCCGCGGAGTCAGAGGCGCTATCACAGTTCCAGCAAATAATAAAGAGAGCATTATAGCTGCAACTAAAGAGCTGCTCAAGGAAATGGTGCTGGCTAACGACATTAAAACAGATGACATAGCTGCTATCCTCTTCACCACTACGTCAGATCTAAATGCTGAGTTTCCAGCAGTGGCGACGCGGGAGATAGATTGGCCACAGCACCTTGCTTTGCTGTGTGGCCATGAGATGAATGTTCCCAATAGCCTGCCTCGCTGCTTGCGAGTTTTGATGCTAGTAAATACCCCAAAAACGTCTGATGAAATAAAACATATTTACTTAGGGGAAGCCCAGAAATTGAGGGAAGGCAAGCTGGCAATATCAGGAGATAAAGCATGATAGTAGTCATGCGAACTAGCTGTAGCCAAGATGAAATTGGCAACGTTGTAAAGCGGATCAAGGAGTTAGGCTTAAAGGAACATATATCCGCAGGTATTGAGCGCACAATTATAGGTGTATTGGGCAGTATTAATCCCGATATCCAGTATTCACTTCAGTTATTGCCGGGCGTGGAGGAGGTTCTTCTTGTTAGCAAGCCTTACAAGCTTGCCAGCCGGGAATTTCACCCCAAAAATACCATAGTCAAGGTAAATGATATTGCTATTGGCGGTGATGAGATAGTTATTATGGCTGGCCCTTGTGTTGTAGAAAGTGAGGAACAGCTTCTAGCTATTGCAAGAGAGGTTAAGGCAAACGGCGCCAATATTCTACGTGGAGGAGCCTTTAAACCACGCACTTCGCCTTACCATTTCCGTGGATTAGGTAAGCCGGGGCTAAAATTACTGGCAAAAGCACGAAAGGAAACTGGAATGCCCATCATTACTGAGGTAATGACACCAAATGATGTCGAGCTAGTGGCCAGTTATGCTGATATTCTCCAGATCGGCGCACGAAATATGCAAAACTTCCCTTTACTTGATGAAGTGGGAAAAACAAGGAAACCTGTAATGCTCAAGCGCGGTTTGTCTTCTACGATCCAAGAGTGGTTATTAGCTGCCGAGTACATTCTAGCTCAAGGAAATGAAAAACTTATACTCTGCGAACGTGGCATACGGACTTTCGAAACCTCCACGCGTAATACTATGGACATAAGTGCAATTCCCATCGTTAAGAGAATAAGCCATCTGCCCATTATTGCTGACCCCAGTCATGCTACAGGGAAGTGGTATTTAGTAGCGCCATTAGGATTAGCAGCAATAGTCGCTGGTGCTGATGGATTAATGATAGAGGTCCATCCTTATCCTGACCAAGCGCTCGCGGACGGCCCTCAATCGCTCAACTTTGAAAACTTTAAACAGCTTATGTCTCAATTGAGACCTATAGCGCAAACTATAAATAGAAAGTTAGCTAGCACTAGCGTTAATGTTAAACCCTAATCTCCGATGGGAATCGAGCAAGATTTAGCCAGTATAGCCCCCGAGAAGGAAACACTCCTTACCATTGGTATTTTTGATGGCGTTCATGCAGGGCATCGCTATCTGATTGAAAAACTGAACCAGCGGGCTCAGGGGAATAATTTGCTCAGCGGAGTAATCACCTTCTCTACTCACCCACGAGCAGTGTTGCATCCACGCAATAAACCTTTCTGGCTAAATAGGTTGGAAGACAGAGTCAAGGCTATTCGTGAATTAAACGTAGGCTTAGTCACTGTATTATCTTTCACCCCAGAGTTAGCCGAACTCAGTGCTCAAGAGTTTGTTACCCTACTTAAGAAATATCTCAAGATGCGTGGCCTATTAATTGGACCTGACTTTGCCCTGGGTAGAGGGCGAGAGGGTGATGCTAGTTTACTTCATACACTAGGGCAAAAAATGGAGTTTAGTGTAGAAATCGTGCCTCCTTTTACAATCAACGGCGAAATAGTAAGCAGCACTCTCATACGTCATACTCTAGCTCATGGTGACATGATAAAAGTAAAGAAACTGCTGGGACGCTACTTTACTCTTAGCGCCAAGGTTATCTCGGCAGATAAACGTGGTAAAAGGTTAGGATTCCCAACCGCTAATCTAGATATAATACCAGGACAAGCGCTGCCTAAAAACGGTGTCTATGCCAGCGTTACTCATGTGAGTGACAAACATTTTATTTCCGCCACTAATATAGGTACTCGCCCTACCTTTGGGGGCGGTGAAAAATTTGTGGAAACTCATCTTCTAAACTACGAAGGCGACCTATATGGTAAATATATCGAGGTAGATTTTATTGATAAGCTTAGAGATGAAAAACGCTTTGCCTCTGTCAAAGAATTAAAGGCTCAGATTGCCAAAGATATCGATAGGGTTGCTAGCTTAAATTTGAAGTGACAACTCCTCAAGTGGCATATCTGTTATTATCCGTGATATGCTAGCTGGATATTGAAATGAATGTCTTCGATACACTAAAAACTCGAGGTTTTATTTCCCAAGCAAGCGATGAAGTCGAGCTAAGCAGGCTCCTAGCTAATCTTGGGGCTACCGGCTATATTGGTTTTGATCCTTCCACAAGCAGCCTCCACCTGGGGCATCTTTTGCCCCTTATGGCAATGCATTATTTACAAAAGGCCGGCCATAGAGTGATATTTGTACTTGGAGGCGGAACTGGACGACTTGGAGACCCAACCGGGAAAAGGAAAATGCGTCCACTACTCAGCCTAGACCAAATAGCTGTCAATGAAAGGAATATCCAGGCACAAGTAGAAGATACGGGTCTACTCAATTTTCATGGGGAAAACGCTGCTCTAATGGTAAATAACGATGATTGGCTGTCTAAACTCTGCTTCCTTGATGATTTCCTTATGAATGTTGCAAAATTCTTCTCTGTTAATGAGATGGTCAAGATGCGAACCTTTGCAGATCGCCTCGCTAAAGAAGAGAACCTTTCTCTTATGGAATTTTGCTACCCTGTTCTTCAGGCTTGGGATTACCTAATGCTTTTTGAGAACTACAATTGTCGCCTCCAGATGGGGGGACAGGATCAGTGGGCGAATATTCTACAGGGTGTCAATTTAATTCAAAGAATTCATGGAGAAACAGTTTACGCTTTAACTCTCCCTCTCCTAACTACCCCCAATGGGCAAAAGATGGGAAAGACAGAGAAAGGCCCCCTTTGGCTGGACCCCAAGAAGACTACACCATTCGATTTTTATCAATATCTAGTAAATATTCCTGATGAGAATGTGCCGCAGGCACTGAAGCTTTTGACATTTCTATCATTGGACGAAATCGACAAAATAATATCAGAAAATCCTAAATACGCTCAGCAACGCTTGGCTTACGAGGTAACTAAAATAGTTCATGGGGAGGAGAGGGCTAAGAAAGCCCAAGCTGACGCTGAGCGCCTTTTTGGTACTAGAATGGGAGCAACTGAATCTATCCCTGTCTTCCAAATCACAGAGAGCTTGCCTCTTAATGAAATCTTAACGTATTCAGGAGCACTACCTTCAAAAAGCGAGGTGGAAAGAAGATGTGTGCAAGGCGGGATTCGAATCAACAATAAAAAAGTTACCGATTATAAAACCCTTGTCAAAGGTGACTGTATTATCCGTTATGGTAAAAACTCCTTTTTAAAGATCCAACTAAAAAACTAATGTTATGTCGTGCAAGACCAAATATTTAATTTACTGGACGGTTAAACATAACTTTCCAGCCATAAAACATAGCGAATATGTCACTCATGGCTGTTGTAAATCATACTGTTATTTCACTCAGGATAGCTAATAAGCTTTGCCCGCATGCCATCCTGAGTGATGCTAAATACCTAAAGGAAATATAGAAATTATTTATTGTGTTCAGAATAACAAAGGAATGAACCGGAGGTAATAAAGATGCAACTTCGTATACCAGGACCAACACCTTGCCCACCAGAGACTCTTCAAGCTATGAGCAAACAGATGATAAATCATCGAGGCAGCGAATTTAGCAACATCCTTAACTCAATAACTGAGAAGCTAAAGCAGATATACCAGACCAAAGGGGATGTGTTGCTTCTCACATGTGCAGGTACCGGTGGCCTGGAAGCAGCTATCGTTAATACCCTATCACCGGGTGACAAGGTACTGGCAGTATCTTGCGGCGTCTTTGGTGACCGCTTTACCGATATTGCTGAGCAATATCGTGCTAATGTAAAACGACTTAGTTTTGAATGGGGAAAACCAGTCGACCCAGAAGCTATAAACAAGGCATTGAGAGCAGAGAGTGACATTAAGGCGGTGCTAGTAACCCATAATGAGACATCAACAGGCGTAACTAATAACATTGCCGAAATAAGCTCCGTAGTGAAGAAATTTGATAAATTGCTTTTGGTTGATGCTGTATCTAGCCTTGGCTGTATAAATTTACCTGTTGATGATTGGCACTGTGATGTAGTTATCACGTGCTCTCAAAAGGGATGGATGACTCCTCCGGGTCTTGCTATGGTTAGTATGAGTGAAAAAGCCTGGCAAGCCTACGCCAGTGCTAAAATGCCACGCTATTATTGGGATTTTGGCAAGGCCAAGGATTATTCACTGAAGGGACAAACCCCATGGACGCCAGCTATTTCCATCTGTTATGCTCTAAACGCCAGCCTGGATTTAATGCTAAGCGAAGGACTCCATAACATATTCGCCAGGCATGCTAGAGTAGCTGAGATGACCAGAAATGGAATACGGTCGCTGGGATTAACGGTCTTCGCACAAGAGAGTCACACATCAAATACTGTGACAGCAGTGAGCGGTGATGATAAAATTGATATATCTAAATTGATTCAGGTTCTCAGGGATGAATATGATGTTGTTATCGCCGGTGGTCAAAGAAAATTATCAGGCAAAATCTTTCGTATTGGCCATCTTGGCTTTGTTGATGAAAATGACATAAAAGTAGTACTAAATGCGCTAGCTGAAGCTTTACCAAAGGCGGTAATTTAGAATATGGAAATTTTAGTCGCTGATTCGATCGCTGAAGAAGGTGTGGATATCCTCCGCAACTTTGCTCAAGTCGACGTTAAAACCAAATTGAAGCCCGAAGAACTTATAGCTATCATCGGTAATTACGATGCTCTGATTGTGCGCAGTCAAACCCAGGTATCTGCTGAAGTCATTGAATCCGGAAAGAAACTCAAGGTAATCGGTCGAGCAGGAGTGGGCATAGATAACATTGATGTTGATGCCGCTTCCAGAAGAGGCATAACAGTAGTTAACGCTCCTACAGGTAACACTGTATCTGCCGCTGAACATACTATCGCTCTTATGCTTGCCCTGGCACGTCATATACCAGAAGCAAACAGCCAACTGAAATCAGGTTTATGGCAAAGAGGAAAATTAGTTGGCACAGAGCTAAGAAACAAAACACTGGGCATTATCGGTTTAGGTAATGTAGGCTCAGAAGTAGCTAAACGTGCTCAAGCATTTGAAATGCGGGTTATTGCCCATGACCCCTTTGTCTCTACAAATTATGCTCAGACCCACAAAGTAAACCTGGTTTCCTTAGACCAACTAGTACGCGAATCAGATTTCATTACCCTCCATTTGCCATTAACATTAAGTACCAAAAATTTGATTGGGGCCAAGGAATTGGCAATATTTAAACCGACAGCCCGAATTATCAATACCGCCCGAGGCGGGCTAATTGACGAGCAGGCACTGGTCAAAGCAATTGAGGATGGAAAAATAGCTGGTGCTGCTTTCGACGTTTTTAGCACTGAACCAGTAACTGATAGTCCCTTGCTGAAATGCGACAAAATAATTGTTACTCCACATCTTGGTGCCTCTACTATCGAAGCTCAGACTAATGTTGCTAAAGATATCGCCGAGCAAGTTATAGCAGTACTTCAAGGACAATTCAGCAGCTACGCAGTTAATGCTCCGCATGTCTCCCCTGCACTATTACCATTCATTAAAGCTGCTTCCACTATTGGCAGCCTTGCTAGCCAACTAATGGAGGGACAAACTAACTCTCTATACATTAATTATTGTGGCGAAATAGCAAACTACGATTGTAGCCCCATAAAAACAGCGGCTATCAGCGGCTTATTACAACAAGCAGTCGAGGAAAGAGTTAACCTGGTCAACGCCAGCATCATCGCTTCTCAGCGTGGCCTAAAAATCGTCGAGGAAAAGGAGATAACTTGCCAAAATTATTCCAATCTTATTACCCTGAAAGTCAATACCGAGATAGGGACTACTACCATATCGAGCACGGTTAGGGATAATGAGACTCATGTTATTCAAATCAACGACTTCTGGATGGACATTGTTCCTACTGGCGGATATTTCCTATTCTGCGACCATCTTGACCAGCCTGGTCTTGTCGGTGCCATCGGTACTATAACCGGCCAAGCCGATATCAATATCAGCTCTATGCACCTAAGTCGTCTTCAGCCCCGAGGTCAAGCACTTATGATTCTGGCCTTAGATGTACCACTTACTGAAGAGCAAAGGCAAAAAATATTAACTGTACCCGGTATCTACACAGCTAAAGCAGTAAAACTTTAGTCAACAGAGATAATTAATAACCAAACCAGTGGGCAGTTTGGGATAAAAGTAAGTCGACTTTCGTGGCATTCTCTCTCTGGCGTCAGCAATATTCTTGACTATCTGTGGCTGTAGAGAACCTAAAAGGAAAGCTAATTGATATTTACCCTCCTTTACCTGTCGACAGGCTTCATCCACGTCAACTGTATAAGCAATATTCTCACTATCCTGTGAAAACCCTAGTATTCTACCTAAAATAATGTGTGCCAGAATGCTAACATTGAGGTTATTATAATCTTGAGAGTGCCCCTTCGGCATTACATCATCAACAGAAAAGCCATGTCGTTTCTTCAGAAGTACCAATGACCCAGTTTCTAGCCCCAGAATTCCTAAAATTGCTCCCCCAATCATTTTATATTTCACACTGTCAATCAAGCTCCCGGTGAATGGAACATATTCCAGCGCAAAGAATTCATTAAGCTTTTCTCTTAGTCCAGATAAAGTTGAGGGAGCTATACCACGTACCAATCTATGAATTGGAAGGGTAATTAATCCCGAATCAGAAAAATCAACCAAAGTCATCATAATATAATTAAAGGCTTCGTCGCCAGTTGGGAAAGTGCCTGGTCTACCCTGTCCTTTGTCTTTTAGGGTATGTATCCTTTCTGATTGATAAGCTAACGCTGTTTCATAGCGATGATGCCCATCAGCTACATATAGGGTACGTCTGGCAAAAAGGTCAATAATCTCCTGTGAAAATTTAGGCTCGGTTATCATCCATACAACATGGCTTTCTCCTGAATCTGATAGCTCAATTATGGGCTTACCCTGGGATGCTTCATTCAATATTCCGGCAATCCTTCCTTCCAAATCTTGATAAAGGGTGAAGATAGAACTAAAGTTAGCATGGCAAGTACGCATTAGCTGTAAACGATCCCTCTTAACTTTAGAGAACGTTTCTTCATGAGGATATATCTCACCATACCACGGCTCTAATTTAACTCGAGCTATCAGTCCTCGTCTCCTTCTTTCCTTTCCTAAATGTGTGAAATAATGATCGTGGAGATAAAAAGCTGGGCAATCATCAACCAGAAGAACCCCATCCCTGAGCCAGCTTTGAAAGGTGCTGGCTGCTTTGCTATATTTGTTATTTATAGCATTATCGCCCAGCTGGTCCTCTATATATTCCAGGCGAATGGCATTATAATCACTCTTTTCATAGTAAACCTTTTGTTGCTGAGGGGTAATAATGTCATATGGAGGGCAGATGACACCAGCTAGATCCTTAACTATTTCCTTATTATAGCGTATCCCTTTGAACAAACTAACTTCAGCCATTACCTTGAAGCCTATTTTTACCTTTTCTTAGGGTAAAGAACCCTCTAACTTAACAACCTCTTCAAACCATTTCGCCAGGCTTCTTCTATCTCGGGCAAGGTTAAATCAATGTACCTTTTCACTACCAAGCGTTTGCCGCCAACACTACCTAGTAATGTTAAGGGCACCTGCCACCTGCTGGCTATCCTATCTAGTTTTTCTACTGAGTCAGGTGATACGGATACGACAATTCGCGATTGAATTTCACCAAATAAAGCGCCATCTAGTCTATTTATTATTTTCCAGCCAGTTCCCTTAAATCCAACATTTCCTGCTATGCAACTTTCTGAAATAGCTATTGCTAATCCACCTTCAGAACAATCATGAGCAGATTTGATAAATCCACGCCCTATTGCCTCCAGACAACAACGCTGCACTCTTTTTTCCATACCTAAATCAATAGTTGGTGCCCCTTTCACCAGACCATGCATCAATTCCAAGTACTCACTACCACCAAGTCCATCTCCTTCTCCACCACCAAGTAGAAATACCAAATCACCCTTATCCTTAAAAGCCATAGTGCAATGCTTATCTATGTCATTGACAATTCCCACCATACCTACTATAGGTGTAGGGTAAATAGGCTGGCTTTTAGTCTCATTATAAAGGCTGACATTGCCACTGATAACCGGAATTCGCAGCTCCCGGCAAGCTCGTGCTATACCCTCAATGCTTCTCTTTAGTTGGTAATAGACATCATCTTTTTCGGGACTGCCGAAGTTAAGACAGTCGGTGACAGCCATAGGTTCAGCTCCAGTACAAACTAAATTCCGGGCAGCTTCAGCCACAGCAATCACACCACCCAAGTAAGGATCTAGATAGCAATAGCGTCCATTGCCATCAGTAGTTAATGAAATTCCCTTCCTGGTCCCCTTAATCTGCAGTACAGCAGCGTCATTTCCAGGCGGAACCACGGTGTTACCCATAGCATTATAGTTACATTGACTGTATACGCACTCCTTGCTGGCAATATTTGGTGAAGCCAATAAACGAAGCAAAATAGAATTACATTGATTCGGCTTAAGGTCAGGTATAATACTTATATTTAATGATTGGAGTTCCTCTAGCCATTCAGGCTTTCTACTTCGTTTTCGATAAATCGGTGGAGAAACTAAAATATTTACTGGAATTTCAGCAACAACCCTCTCCCCCTCTTTAATTACAGCCAGATTATCTCCAGTAACCCGCCCAATTATAACTGATGGTATTCCCCAGCGAGCGCATAGTGCTTTTACCCTTTCTTCACAGCCTCTCTTTATAATCACCAACATCCTCTCCTGTGATTCTGATAGCATCACTTCATAAGGAGTCATATTCTCTTCTCGGCAAGGTACTTTTAGCACATCTATTTCCATTCCTCCCCCCCCTCTTGCCGCACACTCTACGGTAGCGCTGGTTAAGCCAGCGGCTCCCAAATCCTGCATGCCTATAATCCAATCAGTCTGTGCTAACTCAAGGCATGCTTCAATTAGCAGTTTTTCTAAAGAAGGATTGCCTGCTGGAACTGTCGACTTTGGCTCTCTCTCATCCTCAAAACCACGTGACGCTAGTCCAGAGGCACCATGAATTCCATCACGGCCAGTGTCAGCCCCAACTAGCATTAACAAATTACCCTCACCATAAGCATTGGCTTTCACCAGTTTGTCTTTCTGGCAAATTCCCAAACATAATCCATTAACTAACGGATTCTCGGTGTATATATCAGCAAAATATATCTCCCCTCCTACACCTGGAACTCCTATGGTATTGCCATAATCAGCAATACCATGAACAACCCCATTAAATAAGTAACAATTATTAGACTCAGTTAAAGGTCCAAAGCGAAGCGAGCTAAGCAAAGCTATAGGTCTTGCACCCATAGTAAAGATATCTCGCACAACACCACCTACGGTTGTAGCTGCACCTTGATATGGGTCAATTACCGAGGGATGATTATGAGATTCCATTTTCATCACCACAACCTGCCCATCTCCAATGTCCACCGCTCCAGCATTCTCTTTACCTGGCTCAACTACCACACGCCTACCTTTCGAAGGCAAAAGTTTAAGCAGGGGTTTAGAATGCTTATAGCCACAATGCTCACTCCATAAGGAGCCAAACATCCCCAATTCCACCTCATTTGGCTCCCTCCCCATTTGTTTAACAATGAGGTCATATTCCTTTTCGCTTAAAGCAACTTCATCCAGGGCTTCCTTAGAAATAGTCATAAATCACCTCCTAAATTTAATTGCTTTCCCCATTTCAAATAGATGACTGGCACCCCTCCCCAGTACATAGCACCAGCCCATTATATCAGTTTCCTTAGTTACAGGTGGTTTGCTTTATGTAAAGGACTATTAGTATTGTTTCCCTGTTTCATTCCCATTGAATGTGTGTAATAACTAAAAATTACCTTTCTACCTTGATTACTACAGGTGACCGGAAAGGCAATTATTGCAAACCTACATGCTATGTAAAATATTGAAAATACTAATTAATTGTTACTGGTTATTGCTCCATTTTGCTTTAATTACCAGCATTAAA